>ERZ1370068.11065-contig-9711_pt1 | contig 26925 bp, 21 predicted proteins | sample MGYA00561227_ERZ1370068 | MGnify/ENA primary metagenome ERZ1370068 (study PRJEB38410, sample SAMEA6850437) | metagenome | study: Metagenomic assessment of the ecological functions of the soil: analysis of the soil microbiota associated with the...
TTGTACTTCGTTCGGTACGTATTGCTCGGGCGGTCGGTCGCGAGCGGCGGGACGACCGCGCGGATCCTCGTGGAGCGCGCGGGTCGCCGGCGCGAGATCCGTCGCCCCGGCGACCTCGACCGCCTCCGCCGCCACGAGCAGCTCGATCGCCACGACGCGCGGCGCGTTCTCGAGGAGCCGCCGCGCCTGGCGCACGCCGACCGAGCCCATGCCGCACGACGTCCTGGTTGTTGGCGTTGGTCGGCACCGAGCCGAGCGTCGCCGGGTGCGCGAGCACCGCGTTGTCGGCGACCGTCGAGCTGGCGCAGTACTGGAGGCCCATGAGGCCGCTCCGCACGCCGACCTGGTCGCGGATCAGGAACGGCGGCAGCCCGCCGTTCGTCGCCGGGTCGAGGAGGCGCGCGAGCCGGCGCTCGAGAAGAGCGCCACCTCGGCGAGCGCGACCTTCAGCGTGGTCGACGGCGAGCGCGAGCGGCTGGCCGTGGAAGTTGCCGCCGTGCAGGACGACGTCGTCCTCGGGGAAGAACGTCGGGTTGTCGGCCGACCGCGTTCAGCCTCGACTGCGATCACGACCTCGCACGTGGGCGAGCGTCGCGCGGACGGCGCCGAGCACCTGCGGCACGCAGCGGAGCGTGTACGGCGTCCTGCACCGGCTCGGCGCCGGCCGCTCGCCGAGCGCCGCGCGCGCGCGCGCCGTCGCGCACGCGCTCGGCTGCCGGCGAGGCAGCCGCGCAGGTGCGCGCCGCCGTCGCCAGCTGTCCCGCGTGCGGGCCGCGCCGCGTGCAGCCGCGCGGTCGAACGCCTCGGGGTTGCCGCCGAGCACGTCGACGACGAGCGCCGGCCGCGGCCTCGGCCGCGTCGACGAGCGTCTCGCGCGCCGACGCGAGCAGGAGCGCCGCCTGCGCCGTCTCGCACGCGGTGCCGTTCATGAGCGCGAGCGCCCTCGCGCCCCTCGAAGCGCGAGCGGGCGCGAGGCCGGCCGCGGCGAGCGCCTCGGCCGCCGGCCGGCGCGCGCCCGTCGTGCAGACCTGCCCTCGCCCATGACGGCGAGCGCCACGTGCGCGAGCTCGACGAGGTCGCCGCTCGCGCCGACCGAGCCCGATCTCGGGGATGACGCGGGCAGCACGCCGGCGTTCAGCATCGCGACGAGCGTCTCGACGACCGCGCGGCCGCACGCCCGAGCGCCCCTGCGCGAGCGTGAGCGCCCGCACCGCGATGCGTCGCGCGCACGACCTCGCGTCGGATGCGCGGCGCCGAGGCCGCTCGGCGTGGCTCCGCACGAGGTTCGCCTGGAAGCGCCGGCGTCCGCCGGCGGCACGGGTGCGATCGCAGAGCGGCCCGCAGCCCGTGTTGACGCCGTAGACGAGCGCGACCCGACCCTGCGAGCGCGACGGAACTGCGCGTATCGCGGCATCGACGCGCGGCCACGACCGTGCCCAGCGACGCGCGACGCGCGCCGCGCGCCCACGCGCACGACGTCCGCGAGCGCGAGCGGCGACGGCGGCGCGAGGACGACCGCATCGCTCACTCGCGCCGACGCTATCCAACGCACTGCGAAACGTCGCACGCCAATGCTGCCGCGGCCCGTCGAACTCCGCGTTGAACGACGCGGGCACTCCTGCTACCCGCGCAGCGGCGATGCTCGGCTCTGCGCGCCCTTCTGACCGCGCTTCTGGTCGTCGTCGTCCGCTGCTCGTCGCGTCGGCCGCGTGCGGCGGCATGCGACCTGCCGGAGGTCGCCCAATCCGCTGAACGGCGCCGTCGCGCTACCTCTGCTGCAACCTGCTACTACGAGAAGCCCGAGATCACCGACGTCAACTACCAGCGCGGGCACGCTGATCCCGTTCGGCACGCGCGTCCACATCGAGCGCGTCCGCAGGCGACCGCGTCGAGTTCACGCCCGAGGGTGCCAGCCGACCGATCACCTTCGTCGTACGAAGCACGGCCGAAGGCGTCGTCCCGTTCGAGACAGTACCTCGACCGCCTGTTCCTGATCGAGCGATCCGCAGCTGCAAGCTCCGCAGAGGTGCCCGCCAAGACGCGTGAGCCGCGATCGAGCAGAGGGCACGTCGAGCGTGGGCATGACGCGCGATCAGGTGATGATGGCGCTCGGCTATCCGCCCGTCGCACCGCACGCCGTCGCTCGAGCTCGCCGACGTGGACGTACTGGCAGACACCGCTGGGACACGCTTCGTCGGTCTACTTCGACGGCGACAAGGTGGAGCGCATCGGGCGATAGCGCGCGATGCCCGACGTGACGGGTCGCCGGACGTCGTCGTCGTCGGCGGCGGGCCCGGCCGGCGTCGGTCGCCGCGACGCGTGCTCGCCGACGCCGGGCATGCGCGTCGTCGTGCTCGAGCGCGAGCGCTTCCCGCGCTACCACATCGGCGAGTCGCTGCTCTCCGCGACGCTGCCGATCCTCGACGCGATCGGCGCCACGCGACGCGATCGAGCGCGCACGGCTTCCTGCCGCAAGCCCGGCGGCACGTTCCAGTGGGGCCGGCAGCGCGAGCCGTGGAGCTTCTGGTTCCGCGAGGATCCGGGCGGGCGGCCGTACGCGCTATCAGGTCGTGCGCGCCGAGTTCGACCAGCTCCTGCTCGAGAACGCGCGCGCCCACGGCGCCGAGGTGCACGAGGAGCACGCGGTCACGCGCGATCGACACGAGCGGCCCGACGCCCGTCGTGCGCGGCGCGGCGCGCGCGACGGCGCGACGCTCGCGGCTCGCGCCGCGCTTCGTCGATCGACGCCAGCGGCCAGCACGGCGCTCATCGGCTCGCGCGCAGCGGCTCCGGCGCTTCAACGAGTTCTTCAAGAACCTGGCGATCTTCGGCTACTTCCGCGGCGCCGAGCGCCTGCCGGGCGAGCTCGCCAACCACATCCTCTCGGCGCGCCTTCGCCGACGGCTGGTTCTGGTACATCCCGCTGCACGACGGCACGATGAGCGTCGGCGCGGTGGTCGACGTGCGGCGCTGGCACGACGTCGCGAGCGCGCGACCCGGAGGCGACCTACCGCGAGCTCATCGCGCGCTGCCCGCCGATCGCCGAGCGGCTCGCGAGCGCGACGCTCGTCGTCGCCGATCCGGATCATCCGCGACTACTCGTACGACAGCACGCGCTTCTACGGGCCGGGCTACCTGCTCGCCGGCGACGCCGCGTGCTTCATCGACCCGGTCTTCTCGACGGGCGTCCACCTCGCGCTGCCTCGCCGGCTTCCTCGGCGGCGCGCGCGCGGTCGACGGATCGTCCGCGGCGAGGCGACCGAGAGCGGAGGCGCTCGCGCGCCTACGACGCGACGCTATCGCGGCGCCTTCGATCGCTACCTCCGCTTCCTCTACTTCTTCTACGACCACAACGTCGACGCCGGACTCGTACTTCTGGCAGGCGCGCCGCATCCTCGCGCACGCGCCCGAGGACTCGAGGCGCGCACCGCGTTCGTCCGCCTGATCTCGGGCCGCGGCGACTGGGACGTCGCTGCCCGAGCTGGTCGAGCACGAGCAGGAGCGCTGGAACGACGCCATTCGCCGCGGCCGAGCGCGTCGCGCCCTGCCCGGCGTCGAGCCTCTCTGCGCGCCCACGACCGACCGATCGCCTGCGCCGACAGAGTAGCCGCCGGCGTTGACAGCTCGAGCCGCAGCTCGCTACAACCAGTCGCCGCATGCGGGGACAGCGACACGGGAGCGCGCCGCCGTTCGCATCGACGGAAACGCCACGAGCGCGATCGACTGGGCGACGCGTCGCCCTGCCGGACGCGTGGCCGGATCACGCTTCGCCTCCGGCCGGCCGCCGCTCTGGCGGCTCACGTGGCATCGGTGTTCGGCCGGCGTCGCCGGCGTCGAGGTGCCGCGCCGCGCTGCCGGGCGGTGACGCGCTGCCCGAGTACCTGCGGCAGCGAGTTCCACCACCTGCCCGAACGGCAACTACTCGAAGCGGATCGTGCGCGGCTACGCGCGCGCGCTTCGACGCGCTGATGCTCGGACGGGCGCGCGCGCGCGCGCCGCGACGATCGCGCGAGCGCCTCGCTCGAGTGCCGCGCGCGTCCTCGACGTCGGCTGCGGCTCGGGCGGGCTCGCGGTGCGAGCTCGTCGCCGCGCGGCGTCGCCGAGGTCTGGGGGCTCGATCCGTCACCGTACCTGCTCTGCGCGAGGCGGCAGGATCCGCCAGTCGGGCGTCGGCCTAGCGCAGGGCCTGGCCGAGCGGAACCCATTCCCCGACGCGCCGCTTCGACGGCGCCGGCGCGTGCTTCGTCTTCCACGAGCTGCCGCCGCAGAGCCGGCGACGAGGCGCTCGCGGAGCTCCATCGGGTGCTCGCGCCGCGACGCGCCGCTCGTGCTCGTCGAGCCGTCGCCGCTCCAGTTCCGCCCGCGCCAGCTCCGTGCGCTTCGCTCGCGCGAACGGCCCGCCGGACTCTACTTCTGGCTCGCTCGCGCTCGCGCGTCTACGAGCCGTTCGCGGCGGCGTGGCATCGCCGCGACGTCGGCTGCCTGGCTCGACGCGCCACGGCTTCGACCTGCAGCGTCGACGAGGCTCGGCATGCCGCTCCGGACGATCGTCGCCGTCCGCCGCGCCTGGAGCTCGGCGTCAGCGCGGATCGAGCCGGACGCGCATGCCGTCCTCGCCGATGCATGCGTGTTCGGGAAGATCGCCCGCACGCCGCGCATGAAGGCGAAGCGCTCGAGTCGCGCCGTTCGGTGGCGGATAGAGCCGCGTGAAGACGCAGCTGCCCGACGCCGGCGTCGCGCGCCGCCCAGGCCACTTCGATCGGGCGTCATGTGCGTGAGCAGCATCTCGCGCGAGAAGCTCGCGATCGCGCGTGCGCCGAGCTCCAGCATCGTCGCGATGCCGCGCTCGATCATCGGCGGCGACGCCGCCTCGTGCACGAGGACGTCCGCGCCCGCGGCGAACGCGCGCGAGTGCCGCCACGTCCTTGCCGTGGCCCGCGATCGACGATCGAGCGCCCGCGGCCAGTCGAACCGGTAGCCGACCGGACGGCACGCCGCCGACGGCGCCGACCGCGAAGGCGCCGTGAGCGCGGAGGCCGTCCTCGTCGAGACACCGTACTGCGTCGCCGTCAGAGGCGATCGCGAAGCTCGTGCGCCGTCCGCGCCCGCGAGGTCGGCCCGGACGGCACTGCCGGATCGTGACGCCCGAGCCGCATCGCGACGTCGCGGCCGATGAGGTCGACGAGGTCGCGCGACCACGTCGCGCGGTCCCCGGCGGCCCGTAGACCCGGAGCGGGCGTCGCGCCCGGCGATCCAGCTGCGCGTCATCGCCTCGCCGAGGTCGGACGAGGTCGTCGGCGAGGAACGCCGTGCAGCAGCACCGCATGCAGAGCCCGTGAGCGGCAGGCCCGCGAGATCGGCCGCCTTCCAACGCCGCCCGGTCCGACGTCGACGAGGAAGAGCCGGCCCGCCGGCCACGACGGCGGTGCACGGTCCGGCGCGATCCGGATCGGCGAGCGCGGTGCCGGTCCCGCAGAGCACGAGCGTGCATTGCCGGGCGACGTGGAGGCAGCGTCGCGGTCGGCGACTGCGTGAGGACACTCCGCGCGCAGCCGCCACTTCGACGCGAGCCGCGCGAGCCACCGCCGCCATCGCGAGCGCGATGGTCGGCGCGATGCCGACACCGCGCTGCTCGTCGGTGGCCAGCCGCTGCACGCGCGGCACGGGCTATCCGCCGCGCCGCGCGCCTGCAAGCTCGCGCGCGGCGTGCCCGACCTGTTGACCGACTGGCGGCTCGCCGCATATCGAGACTACGCGACCGCCTCGCCGTGCATCGCCATGCGAGTGCTGCTCGTCGCCACCAATCGCGGAGAAGTCGCCCTTTCCCGTGAGCCCGGTCGGCGTGCTCGCCGTGGCGGGCGCGGCGCTCGCCGCCGGCCACGACGTCGACCTGATCGACCTGCATGTTCCAGGCGACGCCGGTCCGGCGCGCTCCGCGCGGCGCTCCGCGCCGGAGCAGTACGACGTCGTCGCGCTCGGCATCCGCAACCTCGACAACTGCTTCTGGGCCGCGCCGCAGACACTTCTTCGACGACGTGCGCGTGCCTCGTCGACACGGTCCGCCGCGTACCACGCGCGCCGCTCGTGCTCGGCGGCTCCGGCTTCTCGGTCGAGCCGCAGGGCTGGCTCTCGCGGCTCGACGTCGACTACGGCGTCGTCGGCGAGGGCGAGGCCGCCTTCGCGGCGCTCTTCGACGCGCTCGCGGCCGGGTCGCGACGCGCGACGGCATTCCCGGCGTCACGTCGCGCCGGCGACATCGCGCGCCGCCAGCGCCGAGACCGGCCGTGCGAAAGCCGCCGCATCCCGACCTCGTTCGTCCCGGACATCGAGCGCTCGCCGCCGCCGGCGCACCGCCTCCTCGACCTACCGGCCGTACGTGAAGCGCGGCGGCTTCGTGAGCGTGCAGGCCAAGCGCGGCTGCGCGTTCAAGTGCGAGTACTGCGTCTATCCGCAGCTCGAAGGCACGAAGTACCGGAACCGTCCGGTCGAGGCGATCGTCGACGAGATGGCCGAGGTCGTGCGCACGCAGGGCATCCGCCAGTTCTTCTTCGCCGACTCGGTCTTCAACATGCCGCGTGCCGCACACGCTCGAGCTCGTGCCACGCGATCGTCGCGCCGCGGCCTCGACGTCCGCTGGATGGCGTACACCGAACTCCGGCCCGCTTCGACGACGAGCTGGCGCACGCGATGGTCGCGGCCGGCTGCCTCGGCATCGAGTTCGGCCTCGACGCGGTCACCGACAAGATGCTGCACAACTGGCGGAAGCCGTTCCGCCAGACGCGACGTCCGCCGGAGCCTCGCCGCCGTGCCGCGACGCCGGCCTGCCCGCCGCCGTCCATCTGCTCTTCGGCGGTCCCGGCGAGACGGTCGCCGACGTGCGTCGAGAGCCAGGCGCTTCCTCGACGACTGCGCGCCGGTCGACGCCGTCTTCGCGTCGCTCGGCGTCCGCATCTACGAAGGCGCGCCGATCGTCGCACACCGCGCGCGACGAAGGCGTGATCGACGAGCGACACCGATCTCTTCTTCCCGACCTGGTACGTCTCGCCCGGCCTCGGCGACGACCCGATGCGCATGCTCGACGGCATCGCGCGCCAGCGCGACCACTGGACCACGGCGACCGACTGGACGAGCATGCGCGTGCGCCTCATCCAGGTGATCACCGAACCGCTTCGGCGGCCAGCCGCAGTGGCGGAACATCCGCGAGTACGGCCGCCGGATGCGGGCTCACCCGCCCGCGCTTGTCGGCGTAACGGGCGGTCAGCCCGTCGCGCTGCGCGGCGGCCGCAGGTCCGTCGGCTGCATTCGTGGGGGAGTCGGCGACGACGTGCCGTCGATCGCGAGGTGCGCCGGGCGACACGCCGCGGAGCCCGTGGCGGCCCATGAAGCGAAGCGCCCGGCGGCCGATCGGTCGGCCGATCTCGCGTGCCCGACGCGAGCATGGCGACGTTCTTCTCCGCCTGCTCGCTGACGATCGCGGCGCGAGGGCCGTCGCCGCGCTCGGCGACCATCTGCGTGCCCGCCTTCACCAGCGCCATCATGCGGCCGTCGTAGAGGTACTCGACGAGATCCATCCACGCCTCGAGCAGCGTCGTCATGCGGCGCGCGTAGCGCGAAGTCGACGGAGGGCGCGGACGGCTGGCGCCGCGCCGCGCGCAGCGTGGGCCCGAGCGCCCCGGCGAGCCACTCGGCGGAGCGAAGCGCGACCGACGTGCCCGGCGACAGCATGGGATCGACGAAGCCGAACGCGTCGCCGGCGCGCGACCCAGTCCGGGGCCGAAGCCGCGCGTCGTCACGAGCTGGTAGTTCGAGTACGTCGCGACGCCGCTGGCACGCGGTCGCGCCGCGGAGCGTCGCCGCGAGCTCCGGCGTCCCGGCGATCGCTGCCTCCGAGCCGCGCCAGCGGCGTGTCGCCGAGGCGCTGCGCGTACGTCGCGGTCGAGCACGACGCCGACCGACAGCCGCTCGCGGCAGCGGAATGCGCCAGCTCCAGCCCGCCGGTCACACGCGCCGATGAGCACGTAGCCCGGCGGCCTCGTCCCACGCGCAGCCGGTGTAGTGCGCGAAGTGCGCGACGTCGTCGCGCGGGCCGCGCCGCGCGGCGATGTCCGAGGAGCGCGCGATCGCGCGCGCGCGCCGGTCGCGTCCGACGAGAAGCTCGGGATGCTCGTCGCCCCACCCCGCGGCCGCGCGCGTCGAGGCGTCGAGCTCGAGCTCGCGCGACCGCGTCCGCGCTGCGCCGAGCTTCGCGCGGCCCGGCGACGATGCGCGCGCCCTGTGCGACGGCGCGCGCGCGAATCAGCCTCTTCGAACTTCGGGCCGCGGCGCGTTGTACGCGTACGGCGTCATGCGATGGCCGTAGCGCGAGAACGTGAACGCGACGCGCATCCCGGCCCACTCGAACGCGACGCCCGGCTTCACCTGGCTGCACGGCAGCGACGGCGTCCTCGACGCCGAGCCGGCGGAGCGACGGCATGATCGCCGGCACGAGCGACTCGCCGACGACGATCTCGCGCCGCTCCTCGTCCGCGAACACCGCCACGTGCGGCGCCGTCCGTCGCGAGCGGGACCGCGAGCGCCGCGCCGGCCGGTCCACCGCCGACGATGGCGACGCGGAAGGGCCGCCCCAGGGCGCTCCCCACGCCAGTCCAGGACATGCGCGTGCGTTTAGCCAGCCTCGTCCCGAGGCGGCAACCGCCGCGACTGCGTCAGGCGCGGCGGATCTTGCCGCCCGCCGTGCGTGGGATCGCGTCGACCACGCCGGAATTCGATCGGGACCTTTGTAGGCTCGACAGCACCTCGGCGCACGCCGCGCCGAGCGCGCGCGGAGTCGGGCGTCGCCCCGGGCTCGGGGACGATCTCGGCGCACGGCACCTCGCCCATGCGCGGATGCGCGCGGCCGACCACACGCGCGACGCGCGCACGCCGGGCTGGCGGTCGAGCACCGCTTCGACCTCCTCCGGGAAAGACCTTCATGCCCGCCACGACGATCGTCGACTTCGTGCGGCCGCGGAGCGTCAGCCGCCCGGCGGCGTCGAGCGTCCGATGTCGCCGGTCGAGGAACCAGCCGTTTCGCAGCAGCGACGGCGCGCGGCTGCCAGGGCGTGGTAGACCGGAGAAGAGCCCCGCGCCGCGGATGCCGACCTCGCCGACGGCACCGGCGGGCTCGGGCGTGCCGTCCGTCGGTCACGATCGCGACTCGTAGCCGGGCACCGCGCGGCCGACGCTCTCCGCGGGCTCGCCGTCGGCGCGCGTGTTGATGCACGGGAGGCCGGCTTCGATGATGCCGTACGCCTGCCCGAGCGGGACGCCCGACGCCGCCTCGAACGCGGTCGCGACCTCGGCGGCAGCAGCGCCGCCGTCGTCGACAGCGCCGTGCGGACCGTCGCGAGCCGCGCGTGGCGCGCCCGCGTGCGCCATGCGCGCGAACTGGAGCGGCGAGCCGTAGAGGAGCGTCGCTCGCTCGCGCACGCACGCGTCGACGAGCGGCTGCGGCAGCGTGTCCTGCGCAGAGCAGCACGTGCGCGCCGGCGCGGAGGTACGCCGTGATGGTCACCGCGAAGTGATACGCGAGCGACAGCGTCCAGAGGATGCGGTCGTCGGGACCGAGCCCGAGCACGGCGTCGGCCGCCTCGACGCGCGCCAGCGACGTCGGCGTGGCTCAGGATGACGCCCTTCCGAATCCGCGGTCGTGCCCGACGTGAAACGGACGAACGCGGCGTCGGTCGCGGCGAAGCCCGGCGGCGGCTCGCGCTTCCGGTCGATCCACTCGAGTACCGGCTGCGTCGTCGCGGAGGGTCACGCGCGCGTTCACGTCGGTCTCGTCGAGGACCGCGGACACCTCGGCCGGCCGGAGCGTCGGCGCGAGCGGCACGAGGCACCCGCCGGCCGCGAGGATCCCGAACGCCGCCGGGCACGTGGCCGAGCGTGTTCTCCGGCCGCGAGCGCGATCCGCTGGCCGTGCTCCACGCCCGCGCGCGCGGAGCTGACGCGCGACGTCCTCGATCGCTGCCGCCAGCGTCGCGTAGTCGAGCGACCGACCGCTCGCGAGGTCCGTGATCGCGGGCCGCGCCGGATGGCGCGCGGCCGACGCGCCGACGAGCATCGGCGCAGGTCGTCATCGCGGCGCAGTTCCGCGGCGAGCCGGCCCGCGGCCTCGCCGACCGCGAGGCACGTCCCGATGACGCGCGCCGAGCCCATCGCCTCGTGCGACGCCGACAGACAGCGCGCCGGCCGCGAGCAGGTTCGCGCACGTCGCGTGCTCGAGGCAGCCGCGCGGCACGTCGTACCAGTCGTCGTCGGGCACGTACTCGTAGCGCGCGCCGCCCGCGCCCGCCTCCCAGAGCTCGATCGGCCATGCCGCGCGCGCGACGCCGTCCGCACGCTTGCGCGCGCCGAGCACGTCGTCGCGCTCGAGCGCGCCTTGCCCGACGATCCGACGGCTCTCGCGCACACCGATCTGCGGCGCCGCGTGCGAGACGAACGCTCGCGCGAACCCGGCACGCGCGCGGCGAGGAACGCCGCGAGCGCCGCCACCGTCGCCCGCGCCGCGCGCTCCGCGATCGTCAGCTCGTCCGCGTCCACCGGCACGTCCAGATCGTCCAGCGCGAGCTTGACGGCGACCTCGCCCGGCCGGCCCGACGGCGCGGAACGCCGCGAGCGCGCAGCCGCGCGGCAGGTCGCCCGCGCGCTCGCCGTCGTGGAGACGCGCGCAGCACCGCGACCGTGCGCGGCGCCGCCGACCGCGCCGTCGCGTCGACGCCCTGGAGCACGAAGACCGCCGAGGCGAGCTGGCGCGTCGCGCCGGCGTCTCGGTCGCGAGGCCCGCGTGCCACGCGACGATCGCGTCGCCGCTCGCGTCGACGACGGCGCGCGGCGCGACGTCCTCGGCGCCACGCCAGCCGACGAGCGCGCACGCGCTCGATCCGCCCGGGCGTTCCTTCGACCGCCGCACACGTCGTGTGGAGTCGACAGTGACAACGACGCTTCGGCGGCGACCAGGTCGTCGAAGAGCGCGCGCGAGCGCGAGCGGATCGTACGGCAGGACGATCGTCCGCCCGCGCCGGAGCGGCTGGAAGCCGCCCGCCCGCAGCCGCGCTCGACCTCGCCGGCGACGCCGTCGTTCAGCCGCCGGGGCGGCCCCGAGGGCCGGTCGCGTAGAGGCCGCACACCGTTCCGACCATCGCGGCCGTCGCCATGCCGCCGAGGAATCCGTAGCGCTCGACGAGCCGCGTCCGCGCGCCGGCGCGCGCGGCGCGCGAGCGCCGCCGCCACGCCGGCCGAGCCCCCGCCGACCACGAGCACGTCGCACGTCGTCGCGCGCATGCGCCTCACGCCGCCGGCGCCGCGGCGATGCCGCGCTCCACGTCGTCGAGGAGCGCGCTCGACCTCGTCGGCCGTCGACGACGCCGTCGACCCACACGGCGCCACGATGCTCTCGAGGTCGCCGACGCGGGTGAAGAAGACGCCGAGCCCCGGATGCGGATGCACGCACGGCGCGTGGTACGCGGAGCGCACCGTCCGCGCCGAGCAGCGCCGGCAGCGCCGGCCGCACCTCGCCCGTGTCGGCGCAGTGGAACGACGCGATCTCGCGCGCCGCCGAGCGGCCGCAGGAGATGGCGCGGCGGGTAGTAGCGGATGAAGTTCATGCCCGCCCACAGCGCCTCGACGAAGTTCGTGCGCACGGCCTCCGCCATGTCGCGACGGAGCGCGGCGACGGTCGCCGGCGTCCGTCTCGGCCGGGCGGAAGCGCGCGAAGTGGAACGACAGGAAGTTGCCGAACACGGGCCCGGGCTCGCCCTTCTTCCGGCGGTCGACGGAGATCGGCACGATGAACGGGGCGATCGAGCGTCGACGCCGCGCGCCGCGCCGCGACCGCGACCGCGCGACCGACCGCCGCGAGCGTCTGCGGGAGCTGGCGGCCGGCGCTCCGACCAGCCGCCGCCGATGGCGCACACGGCCCGACGCCGCGCCGTTGCGCGCGAGCGTCGGCGGCTGCTCGCGTCCGAGCGCCCGCAGCGAGGCCCATCGCCGACTGGGCGAGCGCGCCGCGCTCCTCGCCGGCCGTCGTCGTCCTCGGGCGGCACGATCGGGCGCGCGGCCGCCCACGCCGCGCGGCTCGCCGCCGCGCATCGACCGCGTCGAGCATGCCGACCAGCAGCTCGCGCGCCGCGCGGGTCCATGAGCGCGTGCACCCACGCCAGCGACGAGCCAGCCGGCGCCGCCTTGCTCGACGACGTGCCACGCGAGCGGCGGTTCGCGCCGCGGGTCGACGCGCCGGTTGAGGATGTCGTCGACGACGGCGTCGATCCGTCTCGTCGGGCCCGAGCGTCCGGCGCGTCACCGGCACGGCGACGCCAGTCGCGCCGCGGTCCACCGGAGGCGGCCCCACGGGAGCGGCCGCTCGAGCCGGCTCGCCATGAACGGGCGCGAGCGGCCGCAAGCGCCCGACCGCCCGCTCCACGCGCACCGCGTCGAGCGGCCGGGCGCACTCGAGCACGAGGACCGCGTTGTTCGCCCGCGCGCCGCCCATCGCCAGGAGCAGCACGTCGGGGCCGAGGAGCGTCATCGTCCGACGCGCCATGCGTCACGCCGCCGCGAGGCGTCCCGCGACGTAGCGCGCCAGCGTCGCCGCCGACGCGACGGTGTCGTCCACGAGGTCCTCGTCCGGCACCGCGACGCCGAGCTCCTGCTCGACGTAGCAGCAGCACCTTCAAGAGCGCCATCGAGTCGACGCCCGCGGCGTCGAAGCGATCGTCGGGTTCGGATCGCGTGCCCCGGGGCCATGATCTCGCGGTTCACGAACGCGACCAGGAGGTCCGCGATCTCGCTGACAGTGCGAGCCGCCACGGCGGGCGGACCCTACCGAGCGGCGGTGCGAGCGGCAAGTCGACGGCGCGCGGCGCGGGACAACGACGCGCGAAACAGGTTGACCGCGTGGGGTTCGACCGCAATCATGCCGTCGAATGCGCATCCATTTGATCTCGCCGACGCACTACCTGCGCGACGGCTCGCTCCACAAGACGACGCGCTACTGGACGAGCGGGATCACGCTGCCCTACCTGAAGGCGCTCACGCCGCGCGGAGCACGACGTCGACGTTCACCGACGAGCTCATGCAGGACCTCGACGTCGACGCGGTCGAGCGCGAGGCCGACGTCGTCGGCATCACCGCGATGGGGCCGCAGATCCGGCGCGCCTACGATCTCGCCGACCACTTCCGCGCGCCGGGAAGAAGGTCGTCCTCGGCGGCACCTGGGTGACGCTCACCGCGGAGGACTCGCTCCGCCACGCCGACGCCGTCGTCGCGGGCGAGGCCGAGTACGTGTGGGCGGACGTCCTCGCCGACCTCGCGGGCGGCCGCTCGCGCGGCATCTACCGCGCCGAGCCGCTGGCACGACCTGCGCGACGCTCCCGAGATCGACTACTGGTCGCTGCCGCTCCTCAAGGCCGACGCGTTCCGCTCGAGCTGGCTCTACCGGCAGTACTTCTTCTGGCCGATCTTCTTCTCGCGCGGCTGCCCGCATCCCTGCGAGTACTGCGCCGTCCAGACGTACTACCAGCGGAGCTTCCGCACCCGTCCGACCGACGAGTTCATCGACGAGATCCGCCAGCATGAAGCGGCTCGGCGCGCACCGCTTCCTCTTCCTCGACGACAACCCGATCGCCCACCCCGAGAAGGCGAAGGAGATGCTCGCCGCGCTCGATCCCCGAGCGCGTGCAGTGGGTGAGCCAGGCGACGATCAACATCGCGCGCGATCCCGAGCTGCTCGACCTCGTCGCGCGCTCGGGCTGCCGCGTGCTCTCGATCGGCTTCGAGAGCATCTCCGACGAGAGCCTCGCGTCGGTGTCGAAGCAGTTCAACCGGCCGAGCCGCTTCGGCGAGGACATCGCGAAGCTCCGCGCGAAGCGGCATCCAGGTGATCGCGCTCGTCATGGTCGGCCTCGACGGCGACTCGCTCGAGACCTTCCCGGCGACGCTCCGCTGGCTCGACGAGAACAAGATCAGCTTCTGAAGCTCTTCACGCCGGCGCCGTATCCCGGCACCAAGTTCCACGCGCGACATGCTCGCAGGCCGGCCGCCTCCTCGTCGACGACTGGAGCGCACTACGACTACGGCAGCCCGAACGTGCGGCCGCTCAACATGACCGCCGACGAGATGCTCGACGGCTTCAAGACGGTCTACTCGGGCTTCTACTCGGTCCGGAGCATGCTCCGCCGCTTCGTGCCGCCGCCGCGCCGGAACCTGCCTCGAGACGGCCGCGATGCTGGTCGCGAACGCGCAAGGTGAACGGCTACCTGCGCCGCAACCCGGACGCCTGGGGCACCATCTCGTAGGCGAGGTCCTCGGCCTGCGTCGCCGCGCCCACACGTCCTCGAACATGATCCACTGGTGCGGCAGCTCGCGGACGAGCGCCTCGTACGCCCGCACGACGTCCTCGAGCGCCGTCACGCTCTCCGCGAGCGTCCGCGGATCGTAGCGGCTGACCGACGCGCGACCTCGTAGCGTGCGGATGCCCGTCCGCACGACGAACGTCGCCACGAGCGGCGCGCGCGCGAGCCGCGCGATGGCGAACGGCCCGAGCTGGAAGCGCGTCCGGCGCCCGCAGAACATGACCGGATGCGTGCCGCGGAGCGCACCCCAGGGCTCGAGCTGCATGCAGACGATCTCGCCGCGCCGGAGCGCCTGCAGGATCGGCAGGCCGCTCAGCACCGAGCGGTCGGAGTAGATGACGTTGAAGCCGTGGCGCGTCCGCATCTCGTGCACGAACTTCCGCACGGTCGGATTGGGCTCCGTCCCGCGTCACCCAGTTCACGGGCTGGCCGAGCGTCGACGAGCATGCGCGCGCCGACCTCCCACGAGCCGAAGTGCCCCGTCGCGACGACGAGGCCGCGGCCCTCGGCGACCGCGTCTCTGATCGTCTCGCCGCCGATCGATCGCCGATGTCGAGCGGCGTCGGGTGCGGCCCCACTGCTCCATGCTCTCGGTCATCGAGCGCGCCATGCCCGGCGAACACGCGGTAGGCGTCCCAGCGCTCGCGCAGCCACGAGCGCGGGCCGCGCACCTGGCGCTGGTTGCGCAGCACGCTCGCGCGCTGCTTCGTGCCGATCGCGAAGATGATCGCCGCGATGACCGGCGGCGACGTGCGCTTCCACCATTCCGGTCCGTAGACGCAGCCGAGCTCCGCGAACCGCCGCCACCCGCCGCTGTCGAAGCGCAGTTGCCGCCCGCAACGGCTTATCCCTCATCCGCGTCACCCTCTATCCGGAGGGAAGTCACCCCAACAAGCCGAAATCAGCGCTGGCCCGAAACGCTCGGGCAAAGCGCACGGGACTTGAAGCCGACTCGCCTTCGGACCAGAAGCGGCGGCGCATGCTCGTGCTGGCGATGCTGGTCGCCCTCTCCTCGTCGGAGCGCCGGCGGCGGCGCGCGCGACGGACGCGCCCGGCGAGTGGCCTGAGGCTCGCGAGCGACGTCGACGGCATCACGGTCTGGTCGGCTGAAACCGGACTGGCTTCTGGGGATACGCGCCGCGGCCGCGTGGACGCGACGCCCGCGGCGATCTTCCATCGCATCAGCAACTTCGAGGAGCTGCCCCGCATGTTCTCGATGCTCGATCGCGTCGAGGTCCGGCGCCGCGACGAGTCGAGCGCGCCTCGTCTGGTTCCACTACGACCTGCCGTGGCCGCTCTCCGATCGCGAGTACACCGCGCAGCACCACTGGTGGACGGAGCCGTCGGGCACGATCGTGCTCGACGTCGAAGGCGTCGACGACGACACGGCCGCACGACGGCGCGGTCGCGGTGCGAGCGCGTGCTCACGCGCATCGTGATGGCGCGCCGCTCGACGCCGGCGACGGCGAGCGAGGTCGAGTACCTCTTCCGCGCCGGACATGGCCGGCATGCTGCCGCGCGCGGTGCGCTCGCAGACGGCGTGGAAGATCCCGCTGAACGTCATGCTGTCCGATGCGCCGGTCGCTCGCGCCGCACCTCTCGCCGCGCGATAGCAGGGCGTGCCGTGCGACGACGGCAGACGATCCTCTCGGCGGTGAACCTCGCGCTCGGGCTCGCGGCGTCTGGCGGGTGCCTGCGCCAGTTCGGGCGCGGGTGCGCTCGACGTGCTCTCGCACCCGCCCGGCGATCGGCCCACTCGTCGCGTTCGTCGTGGCGGTGCTCGCCGCGATCCTGCTCTCGGCGCTTCGCTGGCGCGTCCGTCCTCGGCGCGTTCCCGAACGCGCCGAGTCTCGGCCGCCTGTTCGCGTTCCGCGCCGCGAGCCAGAGCCTCGCCGTCGATCCTGCCGGGCGGCGCCGCGTCGGCGGCGAGCCGCTGCGCGTCTGGTACGCGATGCAGGCCGGCGTCCTGACGCCGATCGCCGTGACGAGCGTCGTCGTCGACCGCACGCTCGGAGATGGCGACCGGCCTGCCTTTCGTCGTCGCGTTCGCGCTCGTGCTCGCGACGCGCGACGTGCCGGGCATCGAGCAGGCCGTCGTCGCCGCGCGTCGTCGGCATGGCGAGCCTGGGCGTCGCCGACCGCGCGGCATCCGCCGCCTGCGGCGCGGCGGGCCTCCTCGCGCCTGTTCGTGCGAGTCGCTCCGGCAAGTCGCGGCCCGGGCTCGCGCAGCACGCCGGACGTCGTCGCGCAGGCGGAGGACGCCGCGCGCGCCGACTGCTCGACGAGCCGCGCCGCCTCGCGGTCGCGCCTCGCGATCGGCGTCGCGGCCGATCTGCTGACGCCTCGTGCAGTACGCGTGCCTGCTCGCGGCGTTCGGGCTGCCGCACGAACCGATCGCGATCGTCGCGGCCGTGTTCGCGTCGGGCGCGCGCGCGCATGCTCGCCGGTGCCCGGGGCGGTCGGCACCGTCGAGGCAGCGCGAGGTCTGGATCTTCGGCGTCCTCGGCCACCCGCCGGAGGTGGGCCTCGCGGTCGGCCATCGCGACGCGGCTCCGCGACCTGGTGCGGGCGGCGCCCGGCCTCACCTACTTCCTCGTGCGGCGCGCTCCGCCCGCCGACGGGACGTCGCCGCGCCGCCGGCGCTCGCGAGACGCGGACTCCGCCTAGCTGATCGATCGCCGAGCGCCGGCTCGCGTACGCGCGACTGCGCTCGCGCGCAGGTCGCACTCGGCGCGGGCCGAGGTGTGGCTGGCGGACTGTCACGAGTCCCGCTACCCGCCGATCAATCGTGACGTAAGCGGTCGCGCGGCGAGTGCCTGTCCGCCGCCCTCGACACCTGGCCCGCGCCCGCACGCCACGACCCGCGCGCGCACCAACCGACCCGGACTTCAGAGCACGCCGGCCGCGCGGCTGAAGACCGCGTCGAGCATCGGGCGCGTCAGCCGGCCGGTGAACGTGTTCTGCTGGCTCGGGTGGTACGAGCAGACGAGCAGGAGCCCGTTCGGCAGCCGATGCTCGGCCGCGTGCGCGAACCGCGGCCGCGGCGACGGCACCGCGTCGCCACGCGCGCGCGAGCGCCGCCAGGAAGCCGTCGTGCGCGATCTTGCCGAGCACGACGACGACCGCAGGCGAGTCGAGCAGCGCTCGAGCTCGCGCGACGAGGAACGGCCGGCAGCGCGCGAGCTCCTCGGGCGTCGGCTGATTGCCCGGCGGCGCGCAGCGCGCGGTCGGCGCGTGACGTAGGCGTCCGACAGGCGGAGCCCGTCGTCGCGCGCGACCGACGTCGGCTGGTTCGCGAAGCCGGCCGCGTGGAGCGCGCGATAGAGCCAGTTGCCGCTCTCGTCGCCGGTGAAGACGCGGCCGGTGCGGTTGCCGCCGTGCGCCGCCGGCGCGAGGCCGACGACGAGCAGGCGCGCCGCCGGATCGCCGAAGCCGGGCACCGGCCGTCCCCAGTACGTCCAGTCGCGGAAGCGCGCGACCTTCTCGCGCGCGACCGCGCTCGCGGTGCGCGACGAGCCGCGGGCACGCCCGGCAGCGCGACGACCCGCGCGCGCGAGCCGCGCGAGCGGATCACTCGCCGCAGAGGACGCCGGCGGTGACGAAGAGCGCGTGCGTGTCACGAACCGTCCCGGTCATGACGGCGCCTTCGCCCGCCGGCTCGACCGCGCGCACCGAGACGCCCGCAGGCGTGCGGCGCCGCCGGCACGCCGGTCGGCTGGATAGCCGTCCGGATACCGGAACGCGGTCTCGAGCCGATCGCCGGGCTTCAGGTCCGCGGCCGCGACCGGCCTCCATGCCCGTCCGGAAGAACGGATGCCCCGCGGCGCGCGACGACGCTGTGGCCCGAGTCGAGCACGACGCGGACGAGCGGCACCGTCTCGCGCGACAGCACCTTGATGAGCTGGCGGAACCCGAGCTGCCCGCTCGGGAGCCGCGTCAGCACCGCGAAGCCCTTGTTCGGCGTGTCGGCCATCGCGACCGGCCCCTCGGCGGTCTCGACGAGGCACGTCGTGGCGAGGCCGCGCGGCCGCTCGTCGGTCGTCATGCGCGCGCGAGGATAGACCGCGCGCGTCGGCCGTCGCAACGCGTTCCCCGCAGCGGCGTACCCGCCTGAGCGCCAGCGCGCCGGCCGCGACACCCCGCCCACGCGTAGTACCCGGCCACACCCTCGCCCAGCCCCCAGGTCATCTCGGGGGCTAGAGTAAGGTGAGTTGCCGCCGATCGCGTCCGACGGTCGGACGACGGACCGGCGTGGTGCGCTTGCCGCTCCGGATCGACGCGGACGGCGTCGTCGAGCGACATGCCGGTCGCGCGGCAGTGGCGCTGCAGCGCCGCGCCGAGGCCGAGGACGTCCGCGTCGCCGCCCCAGAGCGTCGCCATCGCCTTCACGCGCCGCCACGGCGGCACGAGCGTGCCCGCGCGTCCAGCGCCGGACGACCGACGGGCTCACGCGCAGCGCGCGCGCCATCTCCGGCGACGCCGAGGCCGTGCACGGTCCGCACCGCCGACAGGTAGCCGGGACGGTGAGCGACGCGGGACGGGACGGCGTGCGCGCATGCCATCTAGGCCCGCACCGCCGCGCCGGCGCGCGCCGTCGCGCGCGAGGCCGCCGACGTGGCGCTCGATGAGCGCGTCGGCGCGCTGCGAGCAGGCGGTCGTTCTTGGTGTAGCGCTCGACCATGTAGGACAGGTCGCCCAGGTCGTGGATCAGGAGCTGGATCGCGCGCTCGCGCCAGCGCGGGCTCCGCACCAGCGCCAGCATGTCGACGACGACGTCCTCGAGCTCCGAGCCTTCGAGGTCGATCGCCATCTCGAAGGCGCGCTCGAGCGAGACGTCCTCCGTCTTCACCTCGCGCTGGTACGCCGCGAGGAGGCGCCGCAGCCGGCTGACGGTCGCCTCGTCGAGCCACACCTTCGCGTCCTCGCCGCGCCCGGGATCGGTCTGGACGATGCTCTCGACGAGCGCGAGCGCGCCGCAGTGGCCCGGCCTCGTGGCGCGCCATGCCGAACCAGAAGTTCCGCACCTCCTCCGGGCGCGGAAACGCCTTCATGAACGCCACGTAGAGCGCCATCGTCTTCTTCTCGAGCTCGATGGCGGTGTCGAGCACCTCGCGGACGGTGACGCGCCGGGCGCGCTGCCGGGCCGGCATGGCCGGCTTCTTAGCAAAGCGCGCCTCCGGCCTTGTAAAAGAGCAACGCTCGTGGACGACGACGTCGTCAGCGCGCTCGAAGCAGGCGATCGCCGACCTGGGCACGCTGCTCGTCCAGATGGACAAGTTCCGTGCCGGCGCCGCGGACGAGGCCCGCGACCCTCCGCACGGCCTGCCTCGCGATCGGCGATCGCGCCCGCCGCGCGCACCGGCACGGCGCGCTCGACGCCACGCTCGGCGCGGAGCTCGCCGCCGACGCGGCCGCGGCGCGCGCGCGCGCCTCGAGCGCTGGCTCGCCGGCGGTCCGCGCTCGCCGGCCCATCGGCGCCGCCGTCGCCGCGCTCGCCGCGCGGCGACGACGCCGCGCTTCGCGCCGCGCTCGCCCGCGCTCTTCGCGGGCGTCGAGGCGTCGCGCCGCCGCCGGCCCTCTTCCATCCGGTCGCCTGGCAGCGCCGCGGCCGTCCCGCGCCCGGCGGCCGACGTCGCCGCCGAGCTCGTGCGCCTGCGCGCCGACGGGCTCGCCGGGCGACGACGACCTCGCCGCGCCCGGCGTCGATCCGGAGCTTCCGGGCGTGCGTCCTGTCCGCGACGCCGCCGCTCGGCGCGCCGATCTACGTCGTCGCTGCGCGACGCGGCGCGGCCGGCGTGGGCGCTCGTGCTCGACGCGTCCGGCGACGTCGTCGTGCCGGGCGTCGGCTCGCGCGCGCCGTTCGCCGTCGGCCTCGCCGACCCCGACGACGACGAGCTCGACGAGTGGACGCTCGATCCGGCGGCGCTATCGCGACGCGAGCTCGCCGCCGCGATCGCGCGCACGGCCGTGCCGACCGACGCCGGCGACGTCGCGTGGAAGGCGCCCGCGACCCCGTCCGTGGGGCCGCGGGCGCCGCGCGAGAACCCGTCCGTGGGTCCCTCGCCCGCCCGTCAGCCCGTCAGTCGAGCCTCGAGCGCACGCGACCGCCTCGCGGAGCGCGCGCGTCGGCGGCCGAGCCGCCGCTCGACCGCGCTCGAGCGCGTGGACGACCGTCGAATGGTCGCGCCCGCCGAGCTCCGCGCCGATCGCCTGCAAGCGGCGCGTCGGTGTGCCGCCGGCAGAGGAACATCGCGAGCTGCCGCGGCACCGACAGACCGCGCCGTCCGCCGCGCCGAGGCGATCTCCGTCTGCGTCAGGTGGTAGTGCCGGCACACCTCGCCGATGATGCGCGCGACCGACGCGCGCACCGGTCGTGCGCGGCCGTCGCACGTACGGCGCCAGCGCCTCGCGCGTGCCACCGCGAGCGTGAGCGCGCTCGGCCGCAGCAGCGTCGCGAAGGCCGGCGAGCCGCGTCAGCGTCGCCCTCGAGCTCGCGGACGTTCGCGCACCACTCGTCGGCCAGGTAGCGCGACGACCGCAGGTCGACAGCGTCAGCCCGAGCGCCGTCGGCCTTGCGCTCGACGAGCTGGCCGGCGGAGCGTCGCGTCGGGCGGCAGGATGTCGACCAGGAGGCCGGACGCGAACCGGCTGCGGAGCGTCTCCTCCATGTCCGGCAGCTCGTGCGGCGGCCGGTCCGGACGCCAGCACGATCTGCTTCCCGAGCTCGTGCAAGCGCGTTGAACGTGTGCGCGAATTCCTCCTGCGACCGCTTCTTGCCGCGCGAGGAACTGCACGTCGTCGACGACCAGCGTGCTGATGCCGCGGTAGCGATGGCGGAACCGGTCCATCTGGTCGCGCCGGAGCGCCGCCGACCATGTCGTTGACGAAGTGCTCGGCCGTCACGCGCGCGACCCTGCCGCCGCGCCGGCTGTGCGGATCGCATGGCCGATCGCCGACAGCAGGTGCGTCTTCCCGAGGCCGAAGCCGCCGTGGATGAAGAGCGGGTTGTAGCGCTGCCCGGGCGCCTCGACGATGGCGCTGCGCGGCCCGGAACGCGACCCGCGTTGCTCGCGCCGACGACGAAGGTGTCGAACGTGAAGCGCGCCGGCGCGCTCGTCCGGCCCTGGCGACCGCCCGAGCAGCCGCTGCCGGCGCCTCGCGCTCGGGCATGGCGTCGCCGAGCTGGCGATTCACGACCAGCCGCACGCTGCGCGTCGCGTCCGCCGACGAGGCCGACCGCCCGCTCGATCAGCGCGAGGTACTCGCGCGCGATCCAGTCGCGCGCGAACTGACTCGCGACCTCGAGCGTGAGCTCGTCCGTCATCCCGTCGCGACCGACCCGCAGCGGCGCGATCCAGAACTCGAAGTCTTTTGCCCGGCAGCGCGCCGCGGAGCTGCCGCTGCGCTTCCGACCAGATGGTGTCGACCATCCCCGACCCCTCGTACGCCCGAACGTCACGTCGAGCACCCGAAGCTCCGACCGCGACGACGCATCCACACGTGGGGATAACCTCGTCATCCCCACGCCGCGTATCGTCGTCACGGTTGCGGTCGACCACCACCATCCGCCCACCACCACCGCCGCTCTCCCCCGGAAAAGCGACCGCGCCCAACCCCTTCACCTTCGCCATGACTAAGAAAGCAATATTGCAGCGAGAGGGGCAGCTCATAGTACTCCGCTCCGCGAAACATTGCAAGGATTTTTTCGACGAATGCGTAAACGCGCGCAACGTCACGCTCGCGTCTGTCGCGCGTGCGCATCGACACGTCGCGACGATCGCGACGACGCGCGCGCGCGCGCGTCGTACGCGCGCGACGCGCAGCGAAGCTCGCGCGCGTCGCGCTCAACGCTCAGCCCTCGTTCTGCAGCGATCGGGTCGATCGACGGCCTTGAAGCCTTCGAGGCTCCGCTGCTGCAGCCGCTTGCCGTTCACGAAGATCGATCGGCGTGCCGGTGACGTCGGCGGCGCGCGCCTCCTGCATCTCCTTGTCGATCGCCGCCTGCACCTCGGGCGACGCCATGTCCTTCTCGAAGCGGCGCGACGTCGAGCTTCAGCTCCTCCGCCCACTTCTTGTAGTTGTCCGGACCGACAGCTCGCGCTGGTGGCCGAAGAGCTTCGCGTGCATCTCCCAGAACTTGCCCTGCTTGCCGGCGGCGACCGCCGCCTTCGACGCGGGCAGCGCGTTCGGATGGATGGTCGTCAGCGGGAACTGCTTGTACACGCGCTGCACGTCCTTCGGGTACGCCTCGAGCACCTGGTCGACGCAGCGGCTCGGCCTGGCTGCAGAACGGGCACTGGTAGTCCGAGAACTCGACGATGATGACCTTGCGCGTCCGCCGGGCCCTTCGTCGGCGCGTTGTCGACCGCGATCGGGTAGACCTTGTTCGGGTCGACCTGCGGGCGCTGCGCGCGCGCGGCGCAGCCGCCTTCACCTGCTGGACCGGCTTTGTCGAGCGCCTCGAGCTTCGCGAGGATCTCCTTCTGACCCTTCTTGATCTCCTCGACGTCCGCCGGGCTCGCGCCGCATCCTGCGAGCGCCGCCAGCGCCACCATCACTCGCGACGACCCTGTGCAGCATGGTCACCTCCCGCGCGTGCGAATAGATGCTCGTCTCGCCGGCGGTCAAGCGCACGCGCCGCATGGACGGCATTGGGGCGCTTCGCCTTGACTCCGCGCCCGGTTTTCGGGTACCGGCGCCGTGCCGCGCTACGGTCGGGCGATCGGCGGACCAATCCAGGAGGGACCATGCGCAGACTGGAGATCGTGGCGAGCAGCCTCGGTGATGGCGCTCACGCTGTCGGGGTGCGCGTCGTTCCAGAACCGCGAGTGGGGTTCGTGCGCGATCGCCGGCGGCGATCATCGGCGCGCGCGGCCGGCGGCATCACCGGCGGCGTCGTCGCGAACAACGAGGACGGCGGACGACGCCGTGCGCGGCGGCGCGATCGCCGGCGGCATCATCGGTGGCGCGGCCATCGGTGCGCTGCTCGGACATCTCATCTGCGATCCAGTGCCGGAAGAGCCGCAGTCCGACGCCGACGACTCTGCCTCCGCCGCCTCCTCCGCCGACCGTCCCGCGGCGACCGAGCAGTCGCGGCGGCTGATCCGACGCAGTCACGATCTGACGCCAGGGCGGGCCCGCGATCGGGCCGCCCTGCTGTCTCGGCGCTTGCCGCGCTCGGTCCGCGTCCCATAGGGAAGCCCGCCGCGTGACGCAGTTCGCCGAGTGCTACCTCCTCATCTTCGGTCAGCTCGCGGTCGGCGGCATCGCGGGCCTCGCCGTGCCGCCGTTCGCCACGATCGAGCGCGGCTTCTACAAGTCGAGCGCCGGCATCTACGTCGGCGCCGCGCTCCTCTATCTCGTCGGCATGATCGCGCTCGTCGATCCGCGCGGCGACCGCCGTCAGTCGACGACGTCGTCGAGCTCGCGCGCGTGGGCGCTCTTCACGGCCTGCACGGCGCGTCTACCTGGCGTCGCTCTGGGACGAGTCGGCACGAGCGGCGCGTGCGCTGGTATCCCGCGCGCTGCTTCACCGGCGTCGCCGCGCTCGTCGTCACGGCGAGCGACCTACCGCGTGAGCGGCGGGCTCGGCCCCGCGACCGTGCTCTATCCCTTCGCGCTTCCTCACCGGCGCGCGCGAGCCTCGGGGCGGTCGCGACCGGCATGCTCCTCGGCCACTGGTACTTGATCGACCTCGGCCTCTCGATCCATCCCCTGCGAGCGGCTGTTCCGCTACTTCGTGATCGTGACGAGCGCTGCACGTGCGTCGTCCTGCTGCGCGACGATCGGGGTCCTGGCCGCTCGGCTCGGGCGCCGGCGCGGAGGCCGTCGCCCGGCTCTGCGAGCACCATCTGCCACTCTCTTCGTCGGCCCGCCTCGTGCTCGGACCGATCGCGGCGCTCGGGATCGCCTGGCTGATCCACCGGACGCTCCGCGATCCCGCACACGATGGCGGCGACGGGCCTCTTCTACATCGCGCATCCTGCTTCGTGCTGGTCGGCGAGATGCTCGGCACGGGCCTCCTGGCTCTTCCAGGACGCTCGCTGCGCGCGCTCGGTGAGCCCGCGGGATGCGGCGCGCTCGAGGCGCTCGTTAGACGCGGACCACGCGTCACGATGAGGCCGCTCGAGGTCCAGCCGACGTCGAAGCCGACGCGCATGCCCTCGCGCAGGCCGCCGACGCGCGGGATCGGGCCGCGGATCTCGACGAGCGGCCAGCTGGAAGCGGTACTCGCGGCCGCTCGTCGTTCGAGCGGATCGTGCCGGTCTCGCTGCCGTAGTACGACGCGGGTGATCGTGCCCCGGTAGTAGCTGGTCGCCGCGCCTCGGCGCCGGCGCACCGTCGGCGAGCGTCGCTCACGTCGCCCGCGCCGCTCGCGGCCGCGCCTCGGCGACCGTCGGTGAGCCGCGGCACGCCGACGCGATCGACGAACTCGGGGAAGCGCTCGCCGTGCTTCCGCTCGCGCTCGTAGAAGCGCGCGAGCGCCGCGACCGCGGCCGACGCCTCCTCCTCGCGATAGCGACCGAGCGCGCTTGCCGATGCGGCCGCGCCCTTCGCCGACCGAGCCGCCGACGAGGATCGAGTAGTACGGGCGCTGCACGCCGTCGTCGTCGGTCACCGACGTGGCCCGGTGAGGCCGATGTCGCCGACGTGGTGCTGGCCGCACGAGTTCGGGCAGCCGCTGATCTTGACGCCGAACGGCGCCGAGCGCGCGCCGCGAAGCCGTCGCCGTCGGCGTGACGGCAGGAGGTGCGCGCGGATGCGCTCGGCCATGCCCATCGAGCGCGTGATGGCGAGCGAGCAGTAGTCCATGCCCGGGGCACGAGACGACGTCGTTGATCGTGCTCGACGTCGGGATTCGCCGAGCTCGACGTCGACGAGCGCCGCGTGCACGGCCGGCAGCGCCGCCTCGGCGACCCACGGGAGCGACGACGTTCTGATCGTCGGTCGCGCGCAGCGTGCCGTTGCCGAACTGCCGCGCGAGCGCCGCGACGGCGCGCATCTGGTCGCTCGTGAGGTCGCCGAGCGGGAGCTGCACGAGCACGGCGCGCGTAGCCCGCCTGCCGCTGCGGCTGCGACGTTCGTGCCGCTGCCAGTGCGTCGAAGCCCGGCGACTCGGCGCGCGTCGCGGCGCCGGCGCGGCGCCGCGGCTGCCGGCACCGCGTAGCGCGCGACGCGCTCTCGCGCACCTCGGCGCGCAGCTCGGCGCCGCGCTCGGCGTCGACGCGCGCCGACCTCGTCCGCGACGGCCTGCGCGGAACTTGTCGAGGCCCATCTTCTTCGACGACGTACTTCATGCGCGCCCGGCTGCGGTTCTTGCGCTCGCCGTGGCGGTGCTGGATGCGGACGATCGCCTCGCACCAGATGAGCAGGTCGCTCGGCGGGATGAAGTCGCGTGATGTGCTGCGCGAGGTACGGCTGCGAGCCCGAGCCCGCCGCCGGCGTACACCGCGAAGCCGCGCTGGCCGTCCTGCAGCTTCGCGTAGAGGCCGATGTCGTTCACCGGCACCTGCGCGCAGTCGAGCGGGCAGCCTTCGACCGCGATCTTGAACTTGCGCGGCAGCGTGAGGTTGCAGCGGGTTGAAGAGGAAGTACTCGTGGATCGCGAGGCAGTACGGCGCGACGTCGAACGGCTCGTCGGGCGAGACGCCGGCGTACGGGCACGCCGGTGACGTTGCGGACGCGTGTCGGCGCACGCGCCGCGCGTCGTGATGCCGACCGCGAGCAGCCGGTCGTACATGTCCATGATCTCGTCGACCGGCACCCAGTGGATCTGGATGTCCTGGCGCGTGGTGACGTGCGCGATCCCGCGGCCGTAGCGGTCGGTCACGTCGGCCAGCGCGTCCGATCTGGTCGGCGCGTCATGCATGCCGCCCGGCAGCTTGATGCGCTGCATGTGGCTCGTGTGATCGAGCTGGTAGTAGAGCCCGTACGACAGGCGGACCGGACGCCAGGAATCGACCGGAAAATCTCCGCGCAGGTAGCGCGCCAGCCGGTCGGCGTGGAGCGCGAGCGCATCGCGATGCTGGGCTCTCGGTCGGTCGCATGAGCGGACTCCGGTCCATGGCATTATGACGAGCCGCGCTTCCTCGAGTCAACGACGACGCACGGTGCAACGCGAGACCGGAACCATCTTCCTGCCGATGCCGCCGGCGCTATCGCCGTCGCGGCGCTCGCGCCGTGCGCGCCGCCATGGCATCGGTGGCCACGCGGCGCTGCTCGCCCGCGCGGAACGCGACCGCCGACGGTCGCGTCCATCTCGTGGTCGTCCGCCGCCACCCGGCGGCATCCTCGTCTCGCTGACCGGCGTCGGCGCCGCCGGAGGCCGAGAGCTCTGGCGCCCGTCGCGGCGCGCATCCGCCGTGCGCTCGCCGCGGGCGAACGCCTTCGCGGGACGAGCGCCGTTCGAGGACGCCGTCGCGTCGCTGCTCGACGACGCCCGAGCGCCTGCGCGCCCCGGAGCGCCGTGCTGCGGCTCGGCGACCGGTGCCCCGCCGCACCCGGCTTGCGGCATCATGCCCGACCCGACGTGCGT
>ERZ1370068.759-contig-10696_pt1 | contig 26913 bp, 35 predicted proteins | sample MGYA00561227_ERZ1370068 | MGnify/ENA primary metagenome ERZ1370068 (study PRJEB38410, sample SAMEA6850437) | metagenome | study: Metagenomic assessment of the ecological functions of the soil: analysis of the soil microbiota associated with the...
TGTACTTCGTTCAGTTACGTATTGCTCGAGAGGTCGCCCTAGAGCAGACGGTCGCCTCACGTGTCAAGCTAACCGGCGGGCCGCGCCAATGTCCGCCAAGTTGAAGCCGCGTACCGGCCCGTCCGGTTGAGCGCAGGGTTAAATCGCCGGCGCGGCCAATCGCTCACGCCCACCCGCGCACTGGCTTGTGAATTCGCGGCCGGCTGTGAGTATCGAGCAGGGCTCGATCACAGATGGGGGCGGCGTCATCGCGAACGCAACCGCTCGTTGCGGGCGGCTGTCGACTGGTCGGGCCAGTTCGGCCCTCAGGAGCCCGGAGTCGGGGCCTTCTGGACAGGAACCGATAGATCCGGCTATCGGCGCCGCGTTCTTGTGCCGTGCCGAGGCGGGGTGGCGTTCGCCTGGAACGTGCCGGTGAGGGATGAGCTGCGCGGCGCCCGAGTACATGTAGCCCCATCGGCGTTGTAGGTGACGCCATCCGGCCAGATGAGGTTCGGGTCCATCACGTACTCTCTGTAGATGCTGGGTGTCCGCGGGAATGATGCCGACCGCGCGCGTGCCGATCGGCGGTGAGGTACAGGTTGTTGTCGTTGTCGGTCGACTGAGGCCGCCGTTGTAGGGCTTGTGCGCGTGGAACTCCTGATCTTGGCGGAGAGCTGCGCCGGGCTGGAGGGCGAGGCGTTCAGCAGATCGGCCATGTGGATGCGGTACATCTCATAGCCGCTCAGCGGCGCGGAAGTAGAGGTAGTCCTGGTCCTTGTCGAGAGCGTGATCCCGTCGACGCCGACGCGCAGGCCACGCGGCCGCGGGGACGCCACCCCTGGGCATCCCAACCCGCGGATCGGATCCGGGTTGGGTAGCTGACGTGCAGCGTCACCCTGCAGCACGACGCCGGCTCGTGCCCGCGGCCAGGATCGACGACGACCAAGCGCGGCCGTGTCGCCGACTCCGTTGGAGCAGTTCGCCGATCGCCTCGTCGGCGATGACGGCCACGTTGTGCTTCAGGTCGATCACGCAAAGTCGTTGTGCTGCGACTGGCTGATCGTCGACAGAATCGAGATCCGATGACCTTGTGCAGCAGGTTGGTCTTGGTGTTCCACCCCACCAGCTTCGCGCGAAGCGCGGCGGGGCATAGCGGATGGACCGGGATCGGCCTTGTCGGTCGACTTCACCGAGTCGAGGATCCACAGGATGCCGTTGGCGTCGGCGTGGAAGCCGAGCGCAGTCGGGCAGAAGTCGTACTTGCCGCCGACCGGCGCCAGAAGCCGCGTCGGCGTTCCTGCGCAACGATTGGCTCAAGCCCCGCCGGATACAGGCGTGGTCGACTTGTGATCGGCGTTGAGCAGGGCGACCTGGGTGGACGTGGCGGTCTGGTAGGACGGGTGATAACCGACGATCGGCTGGCCATCCGGCATCTGCGTGATGCCGCCGATGCCGGCTCTGCTGCAGCATCCGCGTACACCTCCTGAGGCTGGCCTGCCCCTTGGCCGCCGGCGCGGGGTTGTCGTCGCTACCGCCGCACGCGACGAGCGCGTTGCGGCGACGACCACAGCGGCCAAGCCGGCCAAGTCTTGAAAGACATTGTTCATGGTCACTGAGTCTCCATTGCTTTTTGTGAGCGGAAATTCGACACGACCGCTGCGACATCGCATGCGCCGGCGGCCGATGACGCCTCAGCTCAGCGCGTCGCAAGGACCGCCACGCGCGAAGCGCTGCAGCATCAGCCTCTCAGAAGCCGGGGATTCCCGGCCAGCGGCGAAACCGATAGACCGGAGTAAGGCGCCCTGTTCTTGCCGACGCCGTCGGCCTGCAGCGCGATTGGTCAGCGTCAACTGCGCCGCGCCGGTGTACATGTACCCATCACTGTTGAACGTCACGCCGTCCGGCCACACCATCCCCGGGGCGGTAACCAGTCGGTAGTACTTGCGCGTATCCGCCGGGATGACACCGATGGCGCGCTTTCTCCGACCTCCGTCATGTAGAGGTTGTTGGATGCATCGATCGACAGGCCACCATTGAACGGCTTGTCGGCATGCACGTCTCGACCCTGGCGCCGAGCTGGGCAGGCGTGAGCGGCTTGTCAAGAAGGTCCGTCATTCGAATGCGGTAGATGCTTGTACGCACTCAGCGGGCCGAAGTACAACCACTCGCTCCTGGCGTCGAGCGCGATGCCGTCGACCCCAACGCGCCAAGCTTGAACGTTCCGGCGGTCGCCTGGCATTGATCCCACTGCGTCAGATCAGCCACTGGCATCACGCTGGGGTGGCCCTGCGGCAGGCATCGGCTCGTACCGGTCTTGAGGTCACGACCACGAGCGCGGCCTTGTCGACGCCGTTGGAGTTCTCGCCGATCGCCTCGTCGGCGTCGACGATCGTCGTGCTTGAGATCGACGACGAAGTCGTTGTGCTGCGACTCCGTCAGTGTCGCGTCGCCGGTGATCAAATGATCCGCGCAAGCTGATTCTTCTTGGTGTCCCAGCCGACGAGCTTCGGTACCAGCCCCCGCTGAACCAGATGCCTTGTCCGTGGACTTAGCGGAGTCGAGCAGCCACAAGATGCCGTTGGCATCGGCGTGCAACCCAGCGCGATCCACGCACCGGTTGAAGTCGGACTTCCAGGTCCCGTCGGCGTTCTTGCAACTCTGCCATTCCGCATTCGGATAGGGCGTGGTCGACTTGCGATCCGCATTCAGGAGCGCAACCTGGACCTTGGGCGGTCCATAGAACGGGTGATAGATGATGATGACCTGCCCGTTCGGCATCTGGGTGATGCCGCCCACGCCGCCGCATCGAGCTCCGCATACACCCTCCACAGCGTGCTTTGCCCGGTCGCGGCGAGGCGCCGCGTGCGTCACAATCGACATGATCAGGGCGGCGGCAACTGTCGCGCGCCCAGTCTTGGAAGTAAGGGTCATCCTCGTCTCCGATGGTTGCTTAGCTCTGGTGCCCACCGCGGTTCAAGACTTCCGGTGCAACGAGCGGCGAATACTCGCGCTCATCCATAGCTTCAACAACGACGTTCGATGAAACACTTAATTCAAATACTTGAAGGTGGGCTCACCTGGCTCACCGATGACGAAACAGGGACCGGACATGTGACCGCTCTAATTACGGCTGCGTAACAAGCTCCTCGGCATGGGCCGCATGCGTACTCAAAAGCACATTGAAAGTGTTTTCGAGCCGTCTGGCTTGCCGTGTACCGCCTCACCGGTGAGCATCGTCAGGCGGCACCCAAGCAAATGGCAGCCAACACGGGTGCCGGCCAGAGTCAGGGTTCCTCCGTCGTCTCGCCCACCCTCGCACAACGGCCTCTGCGCGTGTGTGTCTGCGCACCTGAAAGACGAGGTGGTGCTGCGCGACCAGATTCTCTCTCTGTCTCAGGGCGAAGGTCGCAATGAACGATCCACGTGTCTCAAGCTCGGCTGCATTCGGCGAACGGCGTGCTGTCGCAGGATCCCGATCCAGGAAACCGCGGAATGGCTCGACGCTCTCGAATCCACGGTGACAGCCAACGGACTCCGACGAGCGCATGACATCCTGAGCGCCTTGGCCGAACGTGCGCGTCAGGGCATCGGCTGGCACCCGAGCTGTCACGCCCTACGTCAACACCATCGCCAGTCGACCGACCAGCCGGCATTCCCCGGCGACCTGGCGATCGAGGAACGCCTGGCCTCGCGTGATGCGCTGGAACGCGCTGGCGATGGTGGTGCGCGCCAACCAGCGCTTATGGCGAACTCGGCGGCCACATCGCGAGCTACGCCAGTGCAGCCGATCTGTTCGAGGTCGGCTTCAACCACTTCTTCCGCGCGCGGCGACGCCAGCGGCGACCTCGTGTTCTACCAGCCGCACAGCGCGCCGGGCGTCTACGCCCGCGCCTTTCTCGAAGGCCGGCTGAGCGAGCGACGACCTCGCGCACTACCGCCAGGAGATCATCGCGCGGCAGCGCAGGGCGCGCGCGGCCTGTCGCAGCTACCCGCATCCGTGGCTGATGCCGGACTTCTGGCAGTTCCCCACCGGCTCGATGGGCATCGGCCCGATCAGCTCGATCTACCACGCGCGCTTCATGCGCTACCTGCAGCACCGCAGCCTGCTCGACACGTGCGAGGCCGCAAGGTCTGGGGCGTGTTCGGCGACGGCGAAATGGACGAGCCCGAAGCATGAGCGCGCTGACGCTGGCCGCGCGCGAGAAGCTCGACAACCTGGTCTGGGTCGTCAACTGCAACCTGCAGCGCCTCGACGGCCCGGTGCGCGGCAACGGCCGCATCATCGACGAGCTGGAGAAGCTCTTCGCCGGCGCCGGCTGGAACGTCGATCAAGCTGGTGTGGGGCTGCGACTGGGACGGCCTGTTCGCGCGCGACGCCGACGGCGCGCTGGCGCGCGCCTTCGCCAACACCGTGGACGGCCAGATGCAGACCTTCGCCGCCAAGGACGGCCGCTTCAACCGCGACAACTTCTTCGGCCAGGACGCCGAGCTGGCGCGCCTCGCGCAGGGCATGACCGACGAGCAGATCGACCGCCTCAAGCGCGGCGGCCACGACCTGGTGAAGATCCACGCCGCCTACGCACGCGGCCGCCGCGCACCGCGGGCAGCCGACGCGTGATCCTGGCGCACACCAAGAAGGGCTACGGCATGGGCAGCGCCGGCCAGGGCACGCATGACCACGCACTCAGCAGAAGAAGCTCGACGACGCGCGGACCTGATCGGCTTCCGCAACCGCTTCGACGCTGCCGCTGTCGGACGAGCAGGCGGCGACGCTCGGCCTTCTACAAGCCGGCCGACGACAGCGCCGGAGATGCGCTACCTGCAGGCGCGCCGCGCCGCGCTCGGCGGCTACGTGCCGCGCCGCGAAACCGCGTGCGACGCCGGTGCGCAGTGCCGCCGCTGGCGCGCTACGCGCAGTTCGCGCTCAGCCGCCGACGGCAAGGAGATGAGCACGACGATGGCCTTCGTGCGCATGCTCGACCGCGCTTGCTGAAAGACCCGGCGCTCGGCCCGCGCATCGTGCCCATCGTCGCCGACGAGGCGCGCACCTTCGGCATGGCCAACCTGTTCAAGCAGGTCGGCATCTATTCGAGCGTCAGGCCAGCGCTACGCGCCCGAGGACATCGGCTCGGTGCTCGAGCTACCGCGAGGCCACCGACGGGCAGATCCTGGAAGAAGGCATCAGCGAGGCCGGCGCGATCGCGCAGCTGGACGGCCGCGGCGACGAGCTACAGCGGTGCACGGCCTGGCGATGCTGCCGTTCTACATCTACTACTCGATGTTCGGCTTCCAGCGCGTCGGCGACCTGATCTGGGCCGCGGCCGACCAGCGCGCGCGCGGCTTCCTGCTCGGCGCCACGTCGGGCCGCACCACGCTCGGCGGCGAAGGCCTGCAGCACCAGGACGGCACCAGCCACCTGATGCGCCGCGACCATCCCGAACTGCAAGGCCTACGACCCGGCCTTCGCCGGCGAGATGGCGGTCATCGTCGACGCACGGCATGCGCGAGATGATGGTCGAGCAGCAGGACGTCTTCTACTACGTCACGCTGATGAACGAGAACCTACGCGCAGCCGAGCTTGCCGGCCGGGGCGCACGCCGACGTCCTGCGCGGCTGCTATCGCTTCGGCTGCTACACCGGCGCCGACTCCGCGCCCGAGCGTGACGCTCCTGAGGATCAGGCGCGATCCTCACCGGAGGTGGTGAAGGCCGCCGCAGCGGTTGGCCGACGAAGGCATCGAAGCCGAGGTGTTCAGCGTGACGAGCTGGAGCGAACTGGCCCGCGACGGCCTGGCGTGCGAGCGGCGGCGCTGGCGGGGAGACGCGGGCAGCCTCGTTCGTCGCGCAGCGGCTCGTCGGGGCAGGGCCCGATCGTTGCCGCCACCGGACTACGTGCGCGCGGTGCCCAGCATCCGTGCATTCCTCCCCGCGAGGCCGCCGATACCTAACGCTTGGCACCGATGGATTCGGCGAAGCGACTACGCGCGCCGCTCTGCGCAACTTCTTCGGCGTGTCGACGCGGCAGGCATCGCTGGCGCGGCCCACCAAACCTTGAATCATTCAACAGGAGTTCACCCATGAAGGCCGTCGCTTACCAACAGGCGCGCCCGATCTCACACCCTGAATCGCGCTGCTCGACATGCTTAGACCTGCCGGAGCCGAAGCCGGGCCCACGCGACTTGCTCGTGGAGGTGCGGGCAGTCGCCGTGAACCCGGTGGACGAAGATCCGCGCCCGCTCGGCAGCCCGCACCCGGCGACTGGAAAGTGCTGGGCTGGGATGCGAGCAGGTCGTGCGCGGCATCGGTTCCCGACGTCGCCTGTTCAAGCCGGGCGATCGCGTCTGGGATGCGAGGTCGCTGCAGCGCGCGGGAAGCAACTGGCGACCTCAAGCCGGTTTTGGTCGGGTGAAAGGCTCGTGGGCTCCGCGCCCAGATCTCTCGACTTCGCTGCCGCGCGGCGGCTCTGCCGCTCGCGGCATCACCGCTTGGGAAGTGCTGTTTCGATCGCCACGGATCACGCCCGGCAAGCACCATCACGGGCAATCGATCGTGATCTTCGGCCGCCACGCTCACAGAGACGAGGCGTCAGGTCGCACCATGACCTTCAGCTGGCGCGGCGCCTGAGCGGCCTGACCGTCATCGGTCACGGCATCCGTCTGGCCATTGACACGGCGCCGCGGGCGCGTGAGCTGGGGCGCACGATAATATCGATCACACGAAGCCGCTCGGCGAGGAAGCTCGAGCGCATTGGTGCCCGCGCGCCGAACTTCGTGGTGAGCTTGACGCATACGGAACAGCACTTCAAGTACATCGCAGCCGCCATCGCCGCAAAGGCAGGGTTCGGCCTCATCGACGACCCGCTGCCCGAACCGGACGCCAGCCTCCTGAAGGGCAAAGAGCGTGTCACTGCATTGGGGTCGATGTTCACGCGCTCCACGTACTCGACCGCGGACATGATCGCGCAGCACAGCCTGCTCGAGGAAGTGGCTTCGCTCGTGAACCGGCGTGATCCGCACGACACTCGGCGAGCACTTCGGCCCGCATCGATGCGGCCAATCTTCAAGGGCGCACGCGCTGCTGGAGAGCGGCAAAGGCCCGCGGAAAGATCGTGCTCGAAGGGTTCTAGTCAAACGTCCGCAAACCGCTTGGCCAGATAGTCGAGCATCGCCCGAACGCGCGTCGGCGCATTGGCGCCCCGCTCGGCATTACAGCGCTGATCGGAACAAGCTCGCCTTCATACTGCGAGAGCAGTCCGCGTCAGTCTTCCGGCTCGGATGTCGGCCACCACGTCGACATTCGCCTTGTAGGCGACACCGTCCCCTCTGAGCGCCCATTGGCGAACGAGGAGCCCGTCTCCGCACAGAGCGAGGCTTCACCACAATGGTCTCGGCGGATCCTGCAGGCGAACCAAAGGTCCACTGCACCTTTGGCTGGTCGCGAGTCAACCACGCAAGACAGCGATGATTCGCCAGATCAGCCGGAGACAGCAACGGCGCCGACCGCTCGAGATACTCGGGCGAAGCGACAAGAACGCGGCGTGACCGCACCAGCATGCGGCTGACCATCGAAGAGTCGGCCAATTCCCCGTACCTGACGGCGATGTCAACGGCCTCCCGCGGAATGTCGTGCATGCGGTCACCGACCCGCAACGTCACTGCGAGACGCGGATGGGTGCGTATGTAGTCGCCCATCCATTCGGCGAGGAACTGGACGCTCGTGTCCGACGGGGCTGCGATATGGATGCGCCCTTCCACTGCACGTGCGTCCCGACGAAGAAGGCTTTGGCCGCGACTCAGGCCAGTGTCATCGTTTCGCAGGTCTGCAGAAAGCGCTCCCCTTCCCGGAGTCAACCTCAACGATCGCGTGGTGCGCTCGACAAGACGTACGCCGAGTTCCTTCTCGATCCGCTTGAGGCGAGGCGCTTACGGCAGAGGGGGTCTGGTCAACTGCCGAGCCGCCTCGCTCAACGAGTGTGTTTGAGCCACGAACAAACAGATTGAGTCGTCGAGATGCATGTTTCCTCTTGAACCGCAAGCCCCCCTGGCCGCAGGAGGATGTGCCCACGGCCTGGTCACACGATAGCAAGCAGAGACGATCCTCACGGAAGTCGCGCACCCTCTCCCGCACTGTCCATCCCCGCGCAACCGAGCGCCTGTGCCCTTCCTATGGAACCTTCACTCCAGGTCGTGCCTTCCTTGAGAAGGCCTCGGACTGACATGACCTGATCGGTCTGGGCCTCGTTCGCAGCCGTATCGCGACGCAATGGCAATCAGCGGACTCATGTGTTTGCGCACCCCGCCACGCAGCGCGGTGGAGAGCCCGATAGCCGCCGTTTCGGGATGGCCGCTACTGGCCCAGAATCTGGGTTTACGGGAAACGTCAGCAGTTCGACGGCTCAAAGCGAGCGCGACAGGTCCCAGGCAAAGCAATCGGAAGCGAGAGAACCCGCAGTCGAGGCCGGGTCCGGACACAGGCGACCGTCAGCTGTTAGGTCGGCCGCCGAACGGCAGGCTTCAGACGCGACGATCAGAGCCCGGAGGACCAGCACCCCGGTCCGGGTCTACGATCGCATCGCCTGTGTTAGTCGAAGTTCTTTCGTGCCTTGAATCCCATCTTGTCCAGGAACAGCTGCCAGCGACGATCACCGTGCAACTTGCGCAGCAATGGCCACGATTGCATCTGCGGCAAGCCGGAGTCGTGTTGCAGATAGGCGCGATCCAGCCACTCGAAGGCCTGATCGGCATCGCCGAGGTAGGCGAACGCTTCGGCAATCTGCAGGGCGCCGTTGTCGGCGCACCTGTCGATCAGCTGCCGCATCGTCGCTTCGGATTCGGTGCGCCGCCCGAGGGCGTGCTGGGCCATGCCGATGCCGGACAGGCGCAGTGCCTCGATGCCTTCCTGCTGAAACGCGGCCAGCGCTTCGTCCGGCCGGCCCTGCACGAGGCGCAACGTGCCGAGCACCGCGGGCAGCAACCCAGCGCGCGGGTTGAGCCTGAAGGCTTCATCGAGCGCGGTGTCAGCCTCGTTCAGCAAATCCGAGTTCAGACATCGAAGCGCAAGATTGCCGTGCGCGATGAAGCTCAACGGGTCCAGCGCGGTCGCGCGGCGCGCCCATGCCACGGCTTCTTCCTTGCGCCCCAGACTGTCCGCGACCACCGACGCGACGACGACGATGCTGCGGTCGCCGGCGCCGCCCAGTTCTCGCGCGCGCGCGCAGGAGCTGGCGGCGGCGTCCAAGTCCCATTCGTGGCACATCTCTATCCAGCACAGTTCGGCATGCGCCTCCGCCAGGTTCGGCTCCAGTTCGAGCGCATGCAGTGCAGCGGCGTGGGCCAGGGCGAACGTCTTTGCCACCGGCGCCCAGCCATAGTCCGCCTGATTGGAATAGGCGCCGGCCAGCCCGGCCCACGCGCGCGCAGCGCGGATCGATCTGCAGCGCCTGCCGGAGATAGGAGATGCCGGTGACGGTGTCGTCCGGGTTGAGGCGGTCGACGAGAAAGCGTCCGAGCAGATACCGCTCGTGGGCCTCGGATCCTCGGTGCGCCCGCGCGTCGCGGCCCGCACTTGCGCCTGCACGCGGGCGCTGGCCGCTGCATCCACCTTCTCGCCGAGCAGCCGCGAGCGCAGCTCCTGAACGACGGAGCGCGCGATGTCGTCCTGCACGGCGAGGATGTCGTCGAGCTCACGGTCATAGGACTCCGACCACAGATGTGAATCGCTCGCTGCCTGCACCAGCTGCGCGGTGATCCGCACCCGCCGCCCAGCCCTGCGCACACTGCCCTCGAGCACCGCAGCGACGTTCAGCTTGCGGCCGATCGTCTGAATGTCGTTCCCCGTGTTGCCCCTGAACGAGAAAGGCCGACGTGCGCGAAGCAACCCGCAGGCCGGGAATCTTCGCCAGCACATTCAGCAGCTCCTCGGCCAGGCCGTCCGCAAAGTGCTCATTCGCGGTGTCGTCGCTCAGATTCACGAATGGCAGTACCGCGATGGAAGGCGTCGCGGGATCGAACGCAGGCACCACAGATGGCGGACGCTCCAGGCTAGCCCGGAGAGCCGGCGGGGGCGGCAACGAAACCGGTGAAACATCGGCGAGCCTTTCGAGGCGCCTTTCGCCGCGGGCGATCTCGACCAGGCCGGCGCGCTCGGTCGAAGGGACCTGCAGGCATGCCGCCAACCGCTCGGCCAGGCGGTGCGAGGGGCGCCGTTCATCGCTTTCAATCTTGCGCAGCGCCGACACCGAGCAGTGCGCGCGCTCGGCCAGCGCGGCATGCGTCAAGCCCAGAGCCATGCGGCGCCGGCGCAGCCATGAACCGAATGACACGGAGTTATCCACTTCAGTCCACCACGACGAGTGGCCGCGCCCCAGGTGATCTCACCGGCACATCGCCGCCTGACAGTGTGTCACTTCTGGGGCGAAAAGCGCCACCTCGGAGCGGCCGCTGCTTCCTACAGTGCGCCTCCACGGGCGGGCACCAACGGCTGTTTCGAGCGGCAGGCGGAGTTCGGCCGAAACCTCGGTCCTTAGGGATCCGCAACTCTGTCCTTGACCTCAGGAGTGAACACGATGCAGGAACTGACTGTGACTGAAATGGAGCAAGTCAACGGTGCGGGCGGCGGCGTCCGCGTTGGCAGCGACGGCGCCAACAACGTTGTCGGCAACGGCGTTGCGACACCGCTCGGTGGCCGCGTGGACCCCGGCGGCGCCAACACATGCTCTGACCGAACTCGAAGTGGCGCTCACGCAAGCACGCGAGGCGCCATTCCCCGCGGTTCCTCGGGACCGCAACTTTGTCCTTTGACCTCAGGAGTGAACACCATGCAGGAACTGACTGTGACTGAAATGGAGCAAGTCAACGGTGCGGGCGGCGGCATCCGCGTTGGCAGCGACGGCGCCAACAACATTGTCGGCAACGCCGCTGGTGACACCGCTCGGTGGCCGCATGGACCCCGGCGGCGCCAACAACGTGCTCTGACCGAACTCGAATGGCGCTCACGCAAGCACGCGGGGCGCCATCGCATGAATCAACAGGAGTAAACATCATGCAAGAACTCACAGTGACGGAAATGAAGGAAGTCGGTGGTGGCGGAACAAGGATCGGTACCACACGGTTCAGGTGATGGCGGCCTGCAGTCGGTCGGCCGCAACGACCCGGTGGCGCTCGGTGGCCGCATTGACCCCGGCGGCGCCAACGGCATCGCAGCGCCGAGCTCGTTCTGAGCGACCCGCAACCCGGCCGTCGCTCAGCCATGCGGTCCACGCTGTTTCGCCAGGAGGCCATCGACTCGCTGCGCGACCGGCATCTCGGCGATGCGCTGACGGCGCGGCCCGTGGCGCTTTCGCTCCTCACGGCCCTGAGTGTGCTCGTCGCGCTCGTGGTCTCTCTTGTTCGGCTTGATCGCCGAATACACGCGCAAAGGCGCATGTCACCGGCTATCTCGCGCCGACGCATGGGGTGATCAAGCTGCATGCGCCGCAGGCTGGCACACTGACCGAAACTCACGTGGAAGAGGGCCGCCGTGTCGCGCCGCGGCGATCCTCTGTACGCGCTCTCCACCGAGCGTTCGTCCCCGGTGGCGCCCGAGTCGCAAGCCGCGGCGATCGTGCAATTGCGGGAACGCCGCGCGAGCCTCGCCCGGCGAAATCGAACAACAGGCGGCGCTGGCCTTGCTCGAGCAGCAGGACCTGGAACAGCGCGATGCGCGACATGGCGCAGCGAGATCTCGCAGTTGAACGCGGCCGTCGCCACGCAAGGCGAGCGCCTGGCACGGCAGCCGCGCGACGCTGGAGCGCCACGCGGCGCTGGCACGCCAGGGCTTCTTTTCCGGAAGCACAGCTTGTGCAACAGCGCGAGCAGGTGCTGGAGCAGCAAGCGCGGCTGCAGGCGCTCGAGCGCAGCCGCACGGCCTTGCAGCGCGATCGCGGGTCGCTCGCTGCGGCGCAGGCCGCGCAGCGGCCGAAAAGCGCCCGCGAGCGCGCGCTGCCATCGAGCGCGAGATTTCGGCGCTCGACCAGCAAATCACGGAATACGAATCGCGCCGCACGCTCGTGATCACCGCGCCGGCCGACGGTGTGGTGACGGCGATCCTTGCCGGGCGCGGGCAAAGCGATCGCGGCGGGTGCGCCATTGCTGTCGATCCTCCCGGAAGGCGCGGTGCTGCAGGCGCAACTGCTCGTGCCGGGTCGCGCGGCCGGGTTCCTCGCCGCCGGGCAACCGGTGGCGCTGCGCTATCAGGCTTTCCCGTTCCAGCGCTTCGGCAGTTCGCACGGCGTCGTGAAGGAGATCGCGCGCTCGCTGATTGCGCCCGGCGATGCGCAGTTGCCGGTGGCACTGAACGAGCCGGCGTATCGCATCACGGTCGCGCTCGAGCGGCAGACGGTTCGCGCCTACGGAAAGGACTTTCCGCTGCAGGACGGAATGCTGCTCGACGCCGACATCGCGCTCGACCGGCGCCGACTGGTCGAGTGGCTGTTCGAGCCGTTGCTCGCGCTCGCCGGCCGCGTCTAGCTTGCGCTAGCGAAACAGCATGAATTTCAACCTGCCGCTGAATTTCACCGGGCGCCGCACCGTGCCGGTCGTTCTGCAAACCGAAGCCGCCGAATGCGGCCTGGCGTGCCTCGCGATGGTGGCGGCCTTTCATGGCCATCGGAGCGATCTTGCAAGCCTGCGCAATCGCTTTCCGATTTCGCTGAAGGGCGCCACGCTCGCGCATCTGGTCCAGATCGCCCAGCGCCTCGACCTCGGTGCCCGCGCGCTCAAGCTGGAACTGCCGGATATCGACCAGCTCAGCCTTCCGGCGGTGCTGCATTGGGATCTCAACCACTTCGTGGTTCTGACCCGGCTGCGCGGTGACCGGGCGGTGATTCACGACCCCGCGCGCGGACGCTGTGCGATGTCGCTGCGGGAGTTGTCGCGCCACTTCACCGGCGTCGCGCTCGAGCTGGCGCCGACGCAGGAGTTCAAGCCGCAGGTCGCGGCGCCCCGTCCTGGCTTGTCGCAGCTCATCGGCCGGCTGCCTGGAGCCGGCCGCGCGCTGGGTCAGATTCTGGCGCTCGCCGCCGTGCTCGAAGTGTTCGGCATCGTCGCGCCGTTCTTCATGCAGGCGGTCGTCGATCAGGCGCTGGTGGGCGAAGACCGCGATCTGCTGACCGTGCTCGCAATGGGATTCCTGCTGCTCGCGCTGACGCAGGTGGGCGTGAGCGCGCTGCGCAGCTGGGCGGTGATGGTGCTCGCCACCACGCTCAATCTCGCCCTGGTCACTCGACTGTTCCGTCAATTGCTGAGGCTGCCGATCAGCTTCTTCGAGAGCCGCCACCTGGGAGACATCGTCTCGCGCTTCGAATCCTTGAGCGTCATCCAGCGCACCTTGACGACCGGGTTTCTGGAAGCGGTGATCGATGGCGCCACGGCGATCGTGATCCTGATCGTGATGGCGTGCTACAGCCGGACACTCACGCTCATCGTGCTCGGCGCGGCCGCCGTGTACGGCATGCTCCGGCCTCGCGTCATATCGCCCGCTGCGCCAGGCTTCGGAAGAGCACATCGTGGCGCTCGCCAGGCAGCAATCCAACTTTCTCGAGACGGTGCGCGGCGTGCAGAGCGTGAAGCTGTTCAACCGGCAGCAGCAGCGCGCTGCGGCTTATCAGAACCTGCTGGTCGATCAGTTCAACGCCGGCGTGCGCGTGCAACGCCTGCAGATGCTCTATCGGGCGCTCAACGGCACACTGTTCGGCGCCGAGAACGTGACCGTGATCTGGCTGGGCGCACTGTCGGTTCTCGACGGCGGGTTCTCGGTCGGCATGCTGTTCGCGTTCGTTTCGTACAAGCTGCAGTTCATCGCGCGCATCAATGCGCTCGGTCGAGAAGAGCGTCGAGTTCAGGATGCTGGGCCTGCACGCCGAGCGGGTTGCGGACGTGGCGCTTGCCGCGCGCCGAGCGCGACCCGCCGTCCGCCATCGAGGCCACCCGCAGACGCCGCGATCGAGTTGCGGGGTGTCAGCTTCCGCTTCGCCGAGCATCGATCCTGCCGGTGCTGCAGGACGTGAACCTTCGCATCGAAGCCGGCGAATCGGTTGCCATCACCGGACCCTCGGGCTGCGGCAAGACGACGCTCGCGAAGATCATTCTCGGGCTGCTCGAGCCCACTGCCGGCGAAGTGCTGGTCGGCGGCGTCGAGCCTGCGGCGGCTGGGCGCGTCGGTGCATCGCGAGCGCGTCGGCGCGGTCATGCAGGAGGACCAGCTCGTTCGGCGGCTCGGTTGCGGACAACATCGCGTTCTTCGATCCTGCGCCCGACCGTGAGCGCATGGAGCGCTGCGCGCGGCTCGCGGCCGTACACGATGAGATCGTGGCGATGCCGATGGGCTACAACACGCTCGTGGGGGACATGGGAACCGTGCTCTCGGGCCGGGCAGAAGCAGCGGGTTCTTCTTGCACGCGCCCTGTACCGGGAGCCGGGGATCCTGGTGCTCGACGAGGCCACCAGTCATCTGGACGTGCTGCGCGAACGGCAGGTCAATCACGCGATCCAGCAACTGAAGCTGACTCGCATCATCATTGCCCACCGGCCGGAGACGATCGCTTCGTGCGAACGCGTGCTGGTTCTCGGTGCCGGTCTCGCCGCAAGCAAGCGAAGCGCGCCCGGTGATGGCGCGGGCCGCCTGATTCGACGTGTCATTGGTCGGAGTGCGGCGCTCTGCATCCGACGCGGTAAGGCGTGCGCAGCGGCGGAAATCGGCCGAGCAGGTCCGGGCCTTCCACCTGAAAGATCGCCTGCGCCTCGCGCAGGCCGCGCAGGCGATGCGATCCCGAGGCTGCGCAGGCGCAGACCGGTGGGCCGGGCCCGGCCCACCGCATCCCGGGCCGCGCCCGAGAGCAGGATCTGACCGCCGTGCGCCGCCGAGCAGATCCGGGCCACGGTGTGCACGGCCAGGCCGACGTAGCCGGAATCGGTCAGCGTCGGCCGCCCGCTGTGGATACCGACCCGGACCCTGACGCCGACGCCATCGGGCCAGGCGCGCGAGCGCAGGCCGCGTTCGATCTCCACGGCAGCCTCCAGCGCCGCCGAAGCACGAACGAAGACGGCAAAGAACTCATCCGCGCGTGCGTCGACCTCGCGGCCGCCGGCCCGGTGCATGCAACTCCGGATGACGGCGCGGACGTCGGCCAGCAACGCGGCGTAGCGGTCCCCCAGCCGTTGCAGGAGGCCCGTCGAGCCTTCGATATCGGTCAGCAGGAACGTGACGCTCCCGCCCGGCAGGGTTCGCACTTCACTGGCCTGGGCTTCGACCTGGCCCCGAAGCCTGTCGTTTTCGACCGCCAACCTGAGCGCGGCGGTCACCGTCTTCACCAGGTCCGGATTCTTCAGCACGGCAGGGTCGTGGACCAACGCGGTCATCGGCCGGCCCTGGCGCTCGAGCAGCGTCACCGCCCGCCCCGTTCCCGAGTCGCTTCCCGCCTGCCTTGCCGTGTCCGGCAGCGCCGCGAGTTGCCCGGCGCCATCGAGATAGCCGCCGGCCGAGTCGGACCAGTGCAGGAGCGTGAGCGTGGGTCGCGCAGCGCGCTGCGCAGGCGCTGCTCGAACTCGGCCTGGCGTGCCGACCTGCCCGAGCTCGATCACGAGTCGACCGGCGGTCGCCTCGCTGGTCCGGCGATCCAGCTGTCCGGTCATGAACCCGATCGGCACGATCCCGTACTTCTTGGCCGCGCTGAGGAGTCTCTCTGCGCGCACGTTCGCGCGCCGCCTCGTCCTCGAAGGCCACCTGGGTGAAGCGCGCCAGCGCGTTTCGAACGTGCGACTCGTCGTTGATCGGCAGGCGCTTTCGGCCCTTCGAGTCGACGTACGCGAACGCGCTGTTGGGCAGCTTCGCGCGCCTCTTGGCGTCAAGCTGGCTCATGACTCTCGTCGACGAGTTGGATGTCGCAGCCACGATACTCCGTCCACCGCGACGGCGTCACGAGGTCTGGCGGCCGCAGCGCCCGCAGCTCGGCGCCGTACCGTTGCCGCACTGATGCGCCACTCGCCAGATCGTCCGAAGTTCCATTCGTGCCGATTGAACGCCGCTATGAGGCGCATAACCCGCGCTGGGCGATGGATGAGAAATATCGGCCGCCGGCACGACGACAACTACCTCGACCGAGTCAAATCGACCGAGGAGATCCGATGCCCACGCTCTCGACTACCGAATTCAGCGATCGAAGTCTCACCCGCCCGCTTCGGCTCGACGACCGTCGGATCGTGGAGCCCGGTTCTGCTTCGCCTGATCGTGGGATACGGCTTCCTGATGCACGGCTATGCGAAGTGGCTTCGCGGCCCCGATGCGTTCGCGGTCGTTCTCCACACCGTTGGTGTGCCTCTGCCGCACTTGTTCGCCTGGCTCACGACGGTTGTCGAGCTCGTCGGCGGGGTCGCCGTGCTGATCGGCGCGTTCATACCGATCGTCAGCGTGCCGATGGCGGTCGTTCTCTTCACCGCGATGTTCACGATCCACCTGCCCTACGGCTTCTTCTCGGTAAAGCTGGTCGAAGTCACGAGCACGTGGACGAAGTTCGGAACCGTCGGCTACGAGATCGTCCTGCTCTACCTCGCCGCATTGGGCGCACTTGCCCTGGAGGGGCAGGTCCTCTGTCGGTCGATCGGTGGCGTGCGCGAAGGCGCCAACCTCACGATCGCGGTCGTCCGGATCGCCTACCGAGCGATGCTTGATCTTCACCCTGATCGCAACTCCATGAACTCTGAACCAAGTCACCGTGTCCGTGCGCGACATCGCTGCTTCCGTGGCCTTCTACAGTTGCCTGGGACTCGATCTCATCGTCAGGGCGCCGCACTACGCGCGCTTTCGCTGTCCGGAAGGCGGGGCGACGTTCTCGGTGCACCTCGCGTCGGATCACGGCTTCGCCACCGGCGCGACGGTGGTTCTGGTTTCGAGGTGTCGAGGCCCGACGAGACCGTCAGGGAGCTGCAACGCAAGGGCGTCTCCTTCCTCCGGGATCCACGGGACGAGCCGTGGCTCTGGCGCGAGGCGCGCTCTGGCCGACCCTTCCGGCAACGTCATCTGCCTGTATTGGGCAGGCGTCCATCGGCTGGACCCGCCGTGGAGGATTCGCAGCGCCCCGGGCAGCCATGGAGTCTATTGAGCCCATTGAGTTCATGGTGGGTGAATGTGGATCCGATCGATCGGTTTCTTGCCGACCGCATCTACGAGTTCAATGCTCGAGCGACTTCCTGCGCGGACGGCGAGTCGTTCGCCGCAGTGAGACGCGACTCGTCCGAGGCGATCGTGGCGGGCGTGTCGGGCTACACCTGGGGCAGGTTGCTGCTACGTTTCCAATCTCTGGGTGGCGGAGCTTCTGCGCGCTAACGGGGTGGGTCGAGCGCTGCTTCTCGCAGTCGAACGTCATGCTCACGACAGAGGCTGCAAGATCATCCTGGTCTCGTCGCACAGCTTCCAGGCACTCCGGCTTCTACGAATGTCTGGGTTACGTTCGGCAAGCTTCGATCGCCGACCATCCGGTCGGACACGCGAACATCATCCTGGCCAAGCGGATTTCCTGAGCGCGGCGCGCTGGCTTCGGCCAGGGCTCAGGACAGTGCCTTCGCCCCTTTGGTTGATCAGCCATCACCCAAGTCATAGCTGCAGCTCCTGGGCCAGGTGCGTAAAGGTCGCCGCCACACGCCGCAGGTGCCGCGACTCCGGGGTGCGTGAGCAGCCACAGCTCGGTCTCGGCATCCTCCAACGCACCGGTCAAGGGCACGCAAGTCGCTGCGGCTGGAGGCGAGAAAGATCGGCACGATGCCCACGCCTCATGCCCAAGCGCGGTGAGCTCGAGCACCGACTGAATGCTGCTGACGCGGTAGCGCGGCACCGCCTTGGGAAGTGGCGCTTGCGCCAGATCACCGAGGGATGCTCTGGCAGGGCGTCGTCCGGCGCGATCCAGTCCACGCCGCCGGCCTGCACGTCGGACCACTTGGGCGCGCGCGCGTTGCTTGGCTGCATAGAGCGCGACGCGGATCGGGCCCACGCTTGCGGCCCACCAGGTGCTGCGGCGGCCGCTTGGTGGCACGCACCGCCACGTCAGCATCGCGCCGCGTGAGGCCGGCGCAACTCGTTGCCGGTGTGCAGATCGAAGTTCAGCAGCGGATGCGTTTTCTTCAGAGCCATGCAGCGCTGGCGCCACCAGCCCATGCAAGATGGTGTCGGTCGTCGTGATGCGCACCAAGCCGGAGACCTGCGCGGGCGCCGTGCTCGATCGACGAGCCGCCGATTCCAGCGCCACCTCCATCTCCTCCGGCGTGGGCGACGCGCTGCGCGGCCAACTCGTTGGGCAGGTAGCCCGAGCGCGTGCGCTCGAACAGCGGCTGCCCCGAGCTTGCGCTCGAGCCGCTGCAGACTGCGAAAGACCGTGGATGCGTCGACCCCGAGGCGCTCGCCGGCCACGGCCAGCGTCGTGCCGCGGGATCAGCGCGAGTACGACCTCGAGGTCGGAGGGCGTTCAATTGGTGTTGCGTTTTTGCAATGACTGCTTGCTTCATCGTCTATTTCCATGGCGTCATTGCAATACTACAGTGCCGCGCTACGTTGCTCAACCCAAAGGATTCGCTCCATGAAGCTCTACTACTCCCCCTGGCGCCTGCTCGCTGGCTGTCCACATCAGCGCTGCGCGAACTGGGTGCGGCGTTCGAAGCCGTTCAGGTCGACCCGGCTCAAGCACCAACTCAAGGACGGCACCAGCTACTACGACATCCGCCGCGCTGGCTACGTGCCGGTGCTCGAGTTCGACAACGGCGCGCGCCACTCCGAAGCCGCCGCGCTGTTGCAGTACGTGGCCGACCAGGACCCCGAGCAGGCGTTGATCGGCCGCATCGGCAGTGAACGCCGCCTGGCAGTGACCGAGGCATTACTTCGTCAGCACCGAGCTGCACAAGGTGTTCAGCCCCTGGCTGTGGCACAAGCGAGACCGCCGATTCGACCGCCATCGCCGTGCGCGAGCAGCTGGCGGCCCGGTTCGCGGAGCTCGACAAGCTGTTTGCGCAGCAAGAGTTCATCGCCGGCGCCTACTGCGTGGCCGATGCCTACGCGTTCGCCATCCTCAACTGGGTGAACTTCCTATCGATCCCGGATCACCGCGTACCCGAATCTGAAGGCTTACCTGACCCGCGTGTCGAACAGGCCTGTGGTGCAGACGGCGCTGCGCGCGGAAGGGCTCATCCACTGAGCCCACCTGGATCGATGCCTGCTGCCTTGGCCACCGGCTTCTCGAGGCCGTGACCGACACCGTCGGCACGGCCAACGCGTTCAGCCCGTGGGTTTCGAGGCTCCACGCCGTTGGCAGGGGCAATATCTACGACCTCTTTACTATCGATTGATGGTAGTGGATAGTTTTTCTAGTGAAGCTGAGGTCGATCCTCGCAGGCTCTTCATGCGTCTACATGCCTCGCTGATCAATGCTTGGCCGGATGCGAGCGCGCGGATGCTGCCGGCCACCGCGGCGGGCATCGCTTTGACCGTCGAGGGTGCAAATTCAGCCCAGAAATTCGGCCGATGCCTGCGGTCACCCATGTCCATCGATCGCGATCTGACGTCTGAGTCTGCGAGCACACTCCGTCAAGAGCAAACTCGCAATTCGGGTCAATCCGCTCACCGTGGGGAACACCATGGACGCTCGCGACCGCCTGCAGGTGACGGTTGATTCGCTGGTCCAGGCCGGAAAGGGCATCCTGGCTGCCGACGAAAGCGGCCCGACGATCGCCAAGCGTTTCAAGGCGATCGGCGTGGAGTCGACCGAGGAGAACCGGCGCGCATACCGCAATCTGCTGCTGGCGACGCCCGGGCTCGGCGCCTTCATCAGCGGCGTCATCCTGTACGAGGAGACGCTGGCTCCAGCGGGCCGACGACGGCACGCCGTTGCCGGAACTGGCCGTGCGCCAGGGTCTCGTGCCCGGCATCAAGGTCGACGCTGGCAAGATCGCGCTCGCGCATGCGCCAGGCGATGAGATCACGCAGGGGCTCGACGGGCTCGCGAAGCGCCTCGGCGCCTACAAGGAGCAAGGCGCGCGTTTCGCGAAGTGGCGCGCGGTCTACAACATCTCCGACACGCTGCCGAGCCGGCTCGCGATCGAGGCCAACGCGGACGCGCTGGCCCGTTACGCCGCGATCTGCCAGGACGAGAGGCGTCGTGCCGATCGTCGAGCCCGAGGTGCTGATGGACGGCGGTCATACCATCGAGCGTTGCGCCGAAGTGACCGAGGCCGTGCTGCACGAAGTCTTCGATGCCCTGCATCGAAACCGGGTAGTTCTCGAGCACATGCTGCTGAAGCCGAGCATGGTCGTTGCCGGCAAGGAGCAGGCACGACAGGCGTCGGCGGTCGAAGTCGCCGCTCAGACGGTCCGCGTGCTGAGGCGAAGCGTGCCGGCGGCCGTGCCGGGCATCTTCTTCTTGTCCGGCGGACAGACGCCTGCCGAGGCAAGTGCCCATCTCGACGCGATCAACCGGCTCGGGCCGCAGCCTTGGGCGCTGAGCTTTCTCTTACGGGCGCGCGTTGCAGGACCCGGTGCTGCACGGCCTGGAAAGGGCAGGCCGCCAACGCACGCAGCGCCCAAGACGCGTTGCTCGAACGAGCGCGACTGAACAGCGCGGCGCGCGAGGGACGGTACGACTCGGCGATGGAGGCTGCAGGCTGGCAGCCACCGGCGAAACGAACCTGAGCCCAGCGTCGTCGCGATCGAAGGTCATCATGTCCACGGTGATCAGCGGAAGTCGCCTCGGCGGTCGCGTTCGCTTCGCGGTCAGGAAGTGCAAAAGGCGGCGCCTTTGCCCTCGGCTGAGCGCAACGTTGCGCGTCAAGGCGGGGCCAACTGTGACGAGCGCTCCGCAGGGCGTAAGCTCGCGATCAAACGGCCCATGCGGGGCAACCGGACTTCGTCGAGCCCCGAAAGCGAAGGAGACCGTCGATGAGCGCCCCTGACCGATGCGCTGCGTCGCGAACGGCTTGATACCGCGTTCTGGCACTCGCCGCGCCCCATAGTTCCGCCGAGCGGCGACCGATGTTCGAAGGTTTCGCGCGCGAGTACTTCCGCCAGCTCGACGACGACGATCTCGCGTCGAGCGCGCAGCCGAGGACCTGTCCGGTGCGCTGCTGTCGCACTGGCAGTTCGGCGCCGCCGCGCGCGCCGGGCGCGCCGAAAGTGCGCGTGCTCAGCCCCTCGGTGGCCGAGGACGGCTGGGCCTCGCGCCATTCGGTGATCGAGATCGTCAACGACGACATGCCGTTCCTGGTCGACTCGACGACGACCGAGATCAACCGGCAGGGCTGACGCTGCACCTGATCGTGCATCCGATCTTCGCGGTCGAGCGCGACGCCGGCGGCCGGCTCGCGTCCATCCGCCCGCGCCGCGAAGCGCCCGAGGCGCGACGCGCGAATCGTGGATGCACGTCGAGGTCGACCGTCTGGTCGACGCGCAGCAGCGCAGCGAGCTGGTGGCGGGCATCGAGCGCGTGCTCGGCGACGTGCGCGCCGCCGTCGAGGACTGGAAGCCGATGGTCGCGCGCCTGCAGGAGGCGATCGCCGAGCTCGATGCCGCGCCGGCGTCGCTGCTGCCGGCGCTGGTCGCCGAGAGCCGCGCCTTCCTGCAATGGCTGGCCGACGAGCACCTGACGCTGCTCGGCTACCGGCAGCCACGACCTGGTGACGGAGCACGGCGAAGACGGGCTGCGCCTCGTCCCCGGCAGCGGCCTCGGCGTGCTGCGGGAGACCGCGGCCGAGAAGTCGTCGGCCAGCTTCGCCGCATTGCCGCCGAAGGCGCGCGCCCTGGCGCGAGCGCCCTGCCGGTGCTGGTGGTGACCAAGGCCAACACGCGCTCGACGGTGCACCGGCCCGGCTACACCGACTACGTCGGCGTCAAGCGCTACGACGCGCCGCGGCGAGGTGATCGGCGAGCACCGCTTCCTCGGCCTGCTCACCTCGGCGGCATACAGCGCGCGCGTGGCCGAGACGCCGCTGCTGCGCGGCAAGGTCGAGGCGATCGTCGAGCGCGCCGGCCTGCCGCCCGGCGGGCACCTGGCCAAGGCGCTCGACCACATCCTCGAGACCTATCCGCGCGACGAGCTGTTCCAGATCTCCGACGACGAGCTCTACGACACGGCGCTCGGCATCCTCGCGCTCGGCGACCGGCAGCGGCTGCGCCTGTTCGTCCGCCGCGACCCGTTCGAGCGCTTCGTCTCCTGCCTCGTGTTCGTGCCGCGCGATGCCTACTCGACCGACCTGCGGGTGCAGGTTGCAGCGCATCCTGATGGCGGCGTTCGCCGGCACCAGCCGCCGACTTCGACGTGCTGCTGGGCGACACCGTGCTGGCACGCATCCATTTCACGGTGCGCACCACGCCCGGCCAGCATGCCCGGCGTTCGACCGCAAGGAGCTCGAGGCGCGCCTTGCCGAGGCGGCGCGGCGCTGGCCCGACCAGCTGCGCGACGCCCTCGATCGACGCCGAAGGCGAGGCTCGCGGCATCGAGCTCTTCAAGCGCTGGGGCGCGGCCTTCCCGCCCGAGTACCGCGAGCGCGTGCGCGCGCGCGGCGCGGTGCCCGACGTGCGCAAGATCGCGTCGCTCGTCGACCGACGCGCCGCTCGCGCTCGCGCTCTACCGGCCGCTCGGCGCCGGCGCCGGCGCGCTCGGCTTCAAGCTCTACCGGCTCGGCGGCACGGTGGTGCTGTCCGACTCGCTGCCGATGCTCGAGCACATGGGCGTGCGCGTGCTCGGCGAGCAGCATGCCGAGCGTCGAGACGGCCGACGCCGCGGTCGTCGCTGCACGACTTCGAGCTGCAGGTGCAGGGCGCCGGCGAGATCGAGCCCGACGACGATGGGGCGCCTGTTCGAGGACGCCTTCGCGCGCGTCTTCCGCGGCGACGTCGAGAACGACGACTTCAACCGCCTGGTGCTGCGCGCCGGCCTCGCGCGCCGACGAGATCGTGGTGCTGCGCGCCTACGCCAAGTACCTGAAGCAGATCGGCTTCGCGCTCTCGCAGGCGACGATCGAGGCGACGCTGGGCGCGCACCCGCGCATCGCGCGCATGCTGGTAGGCGCTCTTCGGGCTGCGCTTCGACCCGGACAAGCGCGACGAGCAGGGCGCGGCCGCGCAGGTCAACGCGATCGAGCAGGCGCTGGAGAAGGTCGCCAACCTGTCCGAGGACCGCGTGCTGCGCCAGCTGCTGGCGCTGATCCAGGCGACGCTGCGCACCAACTTCTGGCGCACCGGCGTCGGCCACACGGGCGCGCCGGGCCGCGCCGCAGCTTCCTCCGCTTCAAGCTCGACTCGGCCCAGGTGCCCGGGCTGCCCGAGCCCAGGCCGCTGTACGAGATCTTCGTCTACTCGCCGCGCTTCGAGGGCATCCACCTGCGCGGCGGCAAGGTCGCGCGCGGCGGGCTGCGCTGGTCGGACCGGCCGGAGGACTTCCGCACCGAGGTGCTCGGCCTGGTGAAGGCGCAGATGGTGAAGAACACCGTCATCGTCCCGGTGGGCTCGAAGGGCGGCTTCGTGCTGAAGAAGGCGCCGCCGCCGTCGGACCGCGACGCCTACATGAAGGAAGGCGTCGCCTGCTACCAGGACTACCTGCGCGCCCTGCTCGACCTCACCGACAACCTCGCCGGCACCACGATCGTGCCGCCGCCGCAGGTGGTGCGCATCGACGGCGACGACCCGTACCTCGTCGTCGCCGCCGACAAGGGCACCGCGACCTTCTCCGACTACGCCAACGCGATCAGCAAGGAGTACGGCCACTGGCTCGGCGACGCCTCTGCCTCCGGCGGCAGCGCCGGCTACGACCACAAGGCGCATGGGCATCACGGCGCGCGGCGCCTGGGAGAGCGTGAAGCGCTTCTTCCGCGAGCAGGGCGTCGACACCCAGAGCACGCCGTTCACCGTGGTCGGCGTCGGCGACATGTCGGGCGACGTGTTCGGCAACGGCATGCTGCTGTCGCGGCACATCCGGCTGGTGGCCGCGTTCGACCACCGGCATGTGTTCATCGACCCGAACCCCGACGCCGTCACGTCGTTCGCCGAGCGGGAGCGCCTCTTCAGGCTGCCGCGCTCGTCGTGGGCCGACTACGACGCGAAGCTGATCTCCGACGGCGGCGGCATCTGGGCGCGCTCGGAGAAATCGATCCCGATCTCGCCACAGACTCAGCGCCGCGCTCGGCATCGAGCGCAGAGCGCCTGACACCGACCGAGCTGCTGAGCGCGATCCTGAAGGCGCCCGTCGACTCTGCTCTACAACGGCGGCATCGGCACCTACGTCAAGGCCAGCACGGAGACCCACGCCGACGTCGGCGACCGCGCCAACGACGCGCTGCGCATCAACGGCCGCGAGCTGCGCTGCAAGGTCGTCGGCCGAAGGCGGCAACCTCGGCTTCACCCAGCGCGGGCGCATCGAGGCGGCGCTCGCCGGCGTGCGCCATCAACACCGACGCGATCGACAACTCGGCCGGCGTCGACACCTCGGACCACGAAGTCAACATCAAGATCCTGCTCGGCCTCGCGATCAGCGACGGCGAGATGACCGAGAAGCAGCGCAAACGCGCTGCTCGCGCAGATGACCGACGACGTCGCCGCGCTGGTGCTGCGCGACAACTACTTCCAGACGCAGGCGCTGTCGGTCGGCGCGCGCCTCGGCTCCGGGCTACCTCGACCAGGAGGCGCGCTTCATCCGCTTCCTCGAGAAGACCGGGAACCTGAACCGTGCCATCGAGTTCCTGCCGGCCGAAGACGAGATCGCCGAGCGCAAGGCGCGCGGCGCCGGCCTCACCACCCCGAGCGGGCGGTGATCTCTCGCCTACAGCAAGATGTGGCTGTTCGACGAGATCATGGCCTCCGACCTGCCGGAGGACCCCTGGATCGGCACCGCGCTGGCGCGCTACTTCCCGGCGCTGCTGCGCGAGAAGTTCGGCGCCTACATCCCGCGCCATCCGCTGCGCGCGCGAGATCGTGGCCACGCACGTGCTCAACAGCATGGTCAACCGCGTCGGTTCGACCTTCGTGCATCGCCTCGTCGGAGCGCACCGGCGCGCGGCCGGCGCAGGTGGTGCGCGCCTACCTGGCGGCACGCGAGGTGCTCGGCGACGTCGCCGTCTGGCAGCAGGTCGAGGCGCTCGACAACAAGGTGCCCGACGCCGTGCAGTCGGAGATGCTGATCGAGGAGGGCTGGCTCACCGCACGCGCCACGACGTGGTTCCTGCGCTCGCGGCGCCTGGCCGAGCCGCTGGAGCAGACGTTCCGGCCGCTTCATCCCGGCGGTGCGAGGCGCTGCGCGCGCGGCTCGAGCCGGAGGCCGCCGCGTCGCCGCAGGCGACCGCCTGATCGCCGCCGGCGTGCCGCCGCCGCTGGCCCTGCGCGTGGCCAGCGCCGACGACCTCATCGCCGCGCTCGATGTCGCCGAGGTCGCCGAGGCGGTGCGCGCAACTTCGACGAGGTGAGCGAGGTGCACGTCGGCGTCGGCACCCGCCTCGGCTCCCTCGCGGCTGCGCCAGCAGATCGACGAGCCTGCCGTCCGACAGCCACTGGCAGGCTCTGGCGAAGGCCGCGCTCGGCGACGACCTCGCCGGGCTGCAGCGCGCGCTCGCCCAGGACGTGCTGCAGCAGGCGGCCGGGCAGCCCCGCCGAGCTGCTCGGCGACCTGGGAGACGAGCAACGCGACCGCGCTCGAGCGCGGCGCAGCGCTCTGCCTCGCCGAAAGCTCCCGGCGACGCGAAGGTGCCGCTGATCTGGCGATGCTTTCGGTGGCGCTCGAAGGGAGCTGCGCAGCCCGGCACAGCCGGCCGCACCCCATCCCCGCTCGCCGCAAGAGCGCCGCCTCGGACAGGGTGGCCGCGGCGCCTGGCGGTGCTGGCTAGGAGGCGTGGTCTGTCGCAGGCTCTGATCACGCCGACCGATACAGCGTGACCACGCAAGCTCCTCCCAGGCCAAGGTTGTGCTGCAAGGCGATGCGGGCGTCGTCAACCTGGCGCTGCTCTGCGCTGCCGCGCAGTTGATGAGTCAGCTCGAAGCATTGCGCCAGCCCGGTAGCGCCGAGCGGGTGGCCCTTCGACAGCAGCCCGCCGGAAGGATTGGTGACCGTCTTGCCGCCATAGGTGTTGTCGCCGGACGCTATGAATGCGGCTGCTCCCCACTCGCGGCACAGCCCCAGCGCTTCATAGGTGATCAGCTCGTTCTGCGCGAAGCAGTCGTGAAGCTCGACGACATCGAGCTCCTCCGGGCCGATCCGGCCTGTTCGTACACGTTGCTCGCTGCGGCTTCGCTCATGCCGCAGCCCACGAGCATCATCATGTCGTGCCTGTCGAAGCTGTCGGGCCGGTCGGTCGTCATCGCCTGCGCGGCGATGAATACGTCGCTGCGCAGGCCGTGCTCTTCGCGTACGCCTCGGAGACGAGCACTGCCGCAGCCGCGCCGCAAGTAGGCGGGCAGGCCATCAATCGTGTCAGCACGCCGGGCCACAGCATCGGCGCGTTCATCACGTCGTCGACCGTGAGCTCCTTGCGCAGCAGCGCGAGCGGGTTGCGCGCTGCGTGTCGGCTGGCCTTCGCGCGCACCTGCGCGAAGGCCTCGAGCGGCGTGCCGTACTTCTTCATGTGGCTCAGGCCCGGCGCCGCCGAAATAGCGCAGCGCGAGCGGCAGATCCGGGCATGCCGACCAGCGCCTCGGCCTCGCGGTCGAAGTTCTCGAACGGGCTCGGCCGGTCGTCGAACACGGTGCCGAGCGCGCCCGGGTTCATCTGCTCGAAGCCGAGCGCGAGCACGCATTCGGCCGCACCGCTCTCGATCGCCTGGCGGGCGAGGAACAGCGCGGTCGAGCCGGTCGAGCAGTTGTTGTTGACGTTGAAGATCGGAATCCCGGTCATGCCCAGCGCATAGATCGCCTTCTGGCCGCTGGTAGCAATACGTAACTG
>ERZ1370068.3470-contig-2581_pt1 | contig 26909 bp, 37 predicted proteins | sample MGYA00561227_ERZ1370068 | MGnify/ENA primary metagenome ERZ1370068 (study PRJEB38410, sample SAMEA6850437) | metagenome | study: Metagenomic assessment of the ecological functions of the soil: analysis of the soil microbiota associated with the...
CCGCTGCAGCACGCCGTGCCCCCAGCTCCTTCGCGTCCGAGTAGAGCTGAGCCTTGAGCCACTCGACGTGCTGGCGGTTCTCCTCGTCCTTCCACCAGTCGCGGATCAGCCGCTTGCCGAAGTACCGGATGGCCGCGTAGTACGTGTCGCCCTTGAGGAACTTCTGGGCGATCCCGCGCCACGAGTAGAACTTCGCCATCGCGTCGATCGCCGCCGACTTGCAGCTCGTATGGGCTCATCTGGCGCGGTTGATGGACGACGTGGTGGCCGTCGTAAGAACTGCCAGTTCTTGCTGATGACGTACTTCTCGCCGTGCTGCGTAGAGCTGATCCCAGTCCGGCGAGCCGGGGATGGGCGTCAGGATCATGAACTGGATCGAGTCGATGTCGTTCTTCAGCGCGAACTCGGCGGTGGCCTCGATCGTCTCGACGTCGTCCTCGTCCGGAGCCGACCACGAACATGCCGTGGATCCGGATGTCGTGGGCGTGGAAGCGCTCGATGGACCGCTCGATCTTGGCCAGGTCCTGCTTCTTCTGGAAGAGCTTGAGCGTCCGCGGATTGATCGACTCGAACCCGACGTAGACGTTGAAGCAGCGCGGAGTCGCTGCATGAGCTGGAGCAAGCTCCGGATCGTCGACGGTCTCGGTGCGCGACCTGCGCACCCCACCTCGGGCGTCGAGGTCGCGCTCGATCATGCCCTCGCAAGCAGGTCTTTGCACGCGCTTCTTGTTGGCGGTGAAGATGTCGTCGGCGAAGAAGCGTGTACGTGCTGTGCTTGTGGACCTCGAGCTCCTCGCAGGACGCGGCTCGATGGAGTGCGTGCGGAAGGCGTGTCCGTACATCCCGGGCACCGAGCAGAAGGTGCACGAGAACGGGCAGCCCCGCGACGTGGCCGACCGAGATGACCCCGCCCGGCCTCCAGCCCGTCGATGAGGGTGTAGTCCGGGATCGGATTGACGTCGAGGTTGGCGATCTTCGGGCCGCTCGGGCAGGTTGATCAGCCCGGCCGTCGGCCAGATACGAGAGGTTCTTGATCGTCCTCGAGACCCGTGCCCGGCCTGGATGGCGTCGACCAGCTCCTGGAACGCGAACTCCCCTCGCCGCGGACGACGAAGTCCGCGTGCTGCGAGCCCTCCTGGGCAGAAAGCTCATGTGCGTGCCCCCGAGCACGGCGATCCCGCCGGCCTCGCGCACCGTTGTCGGCGAGCCGGTACGACTGGGGCGCTGTCGAGGTGATGGCCGAGATCGCGACCAGGTCCGCCGAGAGGACCTCGCTCATGTCGATCGTCGTGGATGTCCTCGATGTACACGCGGACGTCGTAGCCCTTGGCGCGCATGATCGTCGCCAGGAGCACCGAGCCCAGACGCGGGATGCAGATCCGGGCTGTAGATGTGCAGATGCGTCGATTTCGGCTCGACGAACACGAGCTTCTTGAGCGTGCGTCTCATCGGCGAGATCTCCTCGGGAGCGCTCCGTGGTGAAGGGCGCTTCGATCTTGGCGCTCACGCTACATCGGGGTCGCCGGCAAAGTCAAACACCCCGTCACCCCAGATCTGGGGAGCTGTGAGCGCGCGCAACCCCCACATATGGTGAATTTACTCTTGACACGGTCCAGGCCGCGTCACTAGCATGCCGAGCAGAGAGCAACGCGAGCGCGCGCCCGACGGAGGGAGGTGACGCGTGGTGGCGAAGAAGAAGGCGACCAAGAAGAAGAAGAAGTAGGGTCCACGCGGCGCCCGGCCACCTGTCCTCTCAGCGACAGGGCCGCGCTTTCTACTCTCGCTCAGCGCTTGACCGGTTGCTTCCCGGCTTCGTGGCGGCCGGCTTGCCCTTGTCGCTTCCCTGGAGGCTCCTTCACCTCTTCGACGAACTGGCCGATGTCCTTGAACTGCCGGTAGACCGAGGCGAATCGCACGTAGGCGACCGGATCGAGCCGCTGCAGATTGCTCCATGACGACCCGCCCGAGCTCCTCGACTGCTGACTTCCTTTTCGGCGCGCTCGTGGAGCTGGGCCTCGATGTCGGCCGACGACGTCGTCGACGGCCTGACCGCCCACCGATCGCTTCTCGCACGCCTTGAGGATCGAGCCGCGGAGCTTCTGCCGATCGAACGGCTCGCGCCGCCCGTCGCGCTTGACCACGTGGGGCAGGACGTCCTCGATGTACTCGTAGGTCGTGTAGCGCCGGTGGCACTTGAGGCACTCGCGCCGGCGCCGGATGAACTCGCCCTCCCGCCCTACCCGCGAGTCGACGACCCGATCCTCCGTGTGACCGCAGAACGGACATTTCATCGGCGCCGCTCCTCCTCACGCCGGCACCGGCCATCGCGCCTGTCCCGGCCTCAGTGGGTTCTGTCCTGATAGAGCGGAAACCGGCTCGTCAGCTCCTGCACCTCGCCCCGCACCGTCGGCCTCGACCGAGGACGACCCGAGATTCGACAGCACGCGATCGATCAGGCCGCGCGATGCTCGCTCATCTCAGCCTCGCGCATGCCGCGCGTGGTCACCGCCGGCGTGCCGAGGCGGATGCCGCTGCGTGACCATGGGAGCTGCGTCTCGAAGGGCACCGTGTTCTTGTTCACGGTGATCCACGCCCGGTCGAGCGCCTCCTGCGCGTCCTTGCCGGTGATGCTCGCGGCTCGTGAGGTCCATCAGCATGAGGTGGGTGTCGGTGCCGCCGGTGACGAGGCGGTAGCCGCGCTGGCCAGCCAGCGCCGTCGGCGAGCGCCGCGGCGTTGCCTCACGATCTGCCTCTGGTAGGCGCGCCACGCCGGCGTCAGGGCCTCGCGCAGCGCCACCGCCTTGCCGGCGATCACGTGCATCAGCGGTCCGCCCTGACTGCCGGGCATGACCGTGCTGGTCGAGCGCCTGCGCGTGGCTCGCCTCGGCACATGACCATGCCGCCGCGCGGGCCGCGCAGCGTCTTGTGCGTCGTCGTCGTGACGAAGTCGGCGATGCCGCACCGGCGACGGGTGGAGCCCCGCCGCGACCAGACCGGCCGGAGTGGGCGATGTCGGCCATGAGCGACCGCGCCGACCTCGTCGCGCGATGTCGCGGAACGGCGCGAAGTCGATGGCGCGCGGAAACGCCGGAGCCGCCGGCGATGATCATTCGGGCCGGTGCTGCGCGCGCGAGGTCGCGCACCTGCGTCGAGGTCGATCCGCTCGGTGTCCCGGCGCACGCCGTACGCGCACGATCGTGTAGAACTTGCCCGAGAAGTTCACGGGGCTCCCGTGCGGTCAGGTGCCCGCCGTGCGTGAGGTTCAGGCCCGAGCACCGTGTCGCCCGGCTTGCAGCGAGCGCGAAGTAGACCGCCATGTTGGCCTGGGCGCCCGAGTGCGGCTGCACGTTGGCGTGCTCGGCGCCGAACAGCGCCTTGGCGCGGTCGATGCGCGAGCTCCTCGACGACGTCGACGACCTCGCAGCCGCCGTAGTAGCGCCGGCCCGGATAGCCCTCGGCGTACTTGTTGGTGAGGACCGAGCCGACTGCGCCTCGAGCACCGCCTGCCGACACGAAGTTCTCGGAGGCGATCAGCTCCGAGGTTGCGCTGCTGGCGCTCCGCCTCCGCGCGGATCGCCGCGGCGATCTCGGGATCGACGTCAGCCGAGTTTGCTCATCCGGCGACTCCTGACCTCGCGCGCGATCGAGCGCGACGATCTTGTCGACCCGCCGGGCGCGCCGGCCCCCTGGAACTTCGCCGGCCAGCCAGGTCTCGAGCAATCTCGATCGCGGCCTCGCGCGCCATGACGCGCGCGCCCAGCGCAGAATGTTCGCGTCGTTGTGCTCGCGGCTCATGCGCGCGCCCGAACGACGTCGGCGCACAGCCGCGCGCACATGCCAGCACCGCTTGTTGGCGGCGATCGTCATCCCGATGCCGGTGCCGCACACGAGCACGCCGCACGTCGGCCTTTGCTCGGCGACGACCGCCGAGCCGACCGCGGCGCGCGTAGTCCGGGATAATCGACCAACTCGGTCGACTGCGTGCCGAGGTCCACGACGTCGCTAGCCGTGGCTCGATAAGCCACGCCTTGAGATCTTCCATCAGGCGGGAACCCGGCATGATCGGCCCCAGGCCACATCGTCATACCGGCTGCACCATATCAGCTATGGCTTCGGCGGTGTCAAGCTACCACTATGGTGGGGATTTCGCCTCGTGGTCGCACGCGACTGGCTCAAAGGTCGATCTGCTGACCGGTCGGCGGCGACAGCGGCCACCGCCAGCCGAGCTCGCGCTCGATCGCGTCCCGAAGGGCGGCGGCGGCCGAGGGCTCGCCGTGCACGCAGTACGTCATCGCCGGCGGCCGCGCGAAGCCGCGAAGCCAGCGGATGATCTCCGCCTGGTCCGCGTGGGCCGGACAGGGCGTCCGTGGTCATGATGGCGGCGCGTACGGGGACGATCTGCCGAAGATCTTGAGCGTCGCGGCGCCGTCGCGGCAGCTGCCGGCCCGCGCGTCCCGCGCCTTGCCGCCTGATAGCCGACGAACAGCACCGTCGTGCGCTGCGTCGGGCAAGCGATGGCGGAGGTGATGGAGGATGCGGCCGCCAGTGCGCCATGCCGCTGCCGGCGACGATGATGCCGGGCCCGCCGATGCCGTTCAGCTTCTTGGAGTCGTCGCCCGTGCGAGCTCAGCTGGAAGCGTGCGAGGAACGAACGGGCGCTTGCCAGTCGGCTCGACGCGCGCCACGTCGGGTCGTGCTCCTCCGGGTGAGCGCGCGTAGATCCTGGTCGACCTCGATGCCCATCGGGCTGTCGAGATAGACGGGCAGCTTCGGGATGCGCCCGGCTTCTTCGAGCTCCCGCACGCAGGTACAGAATGTCCTGGGTGCGCCCGATCGCGAAGGCGGGGATCAGGAGCCAGCCGCGACGGTCGGCCGCGCGCCTCACCGCCTGCTCGACGACCGGCGTGGCATCGCCGGCCGGATGGAGGCGGTCACCGTAGGTGGACTCGACCAGCAGGCGTGTCCGCGCTCGCCACCGTGACCGGATCGCGCATGATCGGCACGTCGTAGCGGCCGAGGTCGCCGGAGTACACGAGCCGGCGTCCGCCGGCGACGACCTCGACGGTCGGACGGCGCCGAGAATGTGGCCGGACAGGCGGAAGCGGGCGTCGACGCTCGGCGCGCCGGAGCGAACGGGCTGCTCGAAGGCGATCGGTCTCACGAGGCCGAGGGCCCGGTCGGCGTCGGCGGTGGTGAACAGGGGCAGCGCGGGGCGGTGCTTCGTCGCCTCCCTTGCGGTTGCGGAACTCCGGCTTCCTCCTCCTGAAGCCGCGCGGCGTCCGGCAGCATGATCTTGAGCAGGTCGGCGGTGCCCGGAGAGCAGAAGATCGGCCCCGGAAGCCGTCGCGAGCCAGGCGCGGCAGGTAGCCGGAGTGGTCGATGTGCGCGTGCGAGGCAGCACCGCCGCCAGCGTTCCCGGCTCCACCGGCGGCGCCTCCCAGTTACGGGCGCGCAGCTCGCGCAGGCCCTGGAACATGCCGCACTCCATCAGCAGTCGGGTGCCGTCGGCGGCGAGCAGGAACTTCGCGCCCGTGACGGTGCCGGCGGCGCCGAGGAAGGTGAGCGTGGGGCTCATGGCGGGAACTCGAACGCCTCGACCGAGGCGCCGTCGCACCCCGACGCGACGAGCCGCGGAACTTCCAGGCGCGACTCGGCCGCGCTCACCTCGTGCTCCGACATGCGCGTCGCCGGGTGCTTCGGCACGAACAAGCGTGCAGCAGTCGGCGTCGGGCTCGATCGAGATCTCGAACGTTCCGAGCCGTCGGGCCGCGTCGGTGATCTCGAGCTTGTCCATGCCGATCAGCGGCCGCAGGATCGGCATCGCCGCGGCCTCGTCGATCCGCGCGATGTTCGTGAGCGTCTGCGACGCCACCTGACCGAGACTCTCGCCGGTCGTCGAGCGCGACCGCTCCGTGCTTGCGGGCGAGCGCCTCGGCGATCCGGACCATGAGCCGCCGGTAGACCACGACCCGGGCGGGCGGCGGGCACGGCGAGCACGACCTCGCGCTGGATCTCGCCGAACGGCACGAGGATCAGCGTGAGTCGTACTGCCACTGGGTCGAGCGCTCGACGAGCGCGCGCGCCTTGGCCTGGGAGGTCGGCGGCAGGTACGGCACGCTGTGGAAGTGGACGAACAGGACGCGGCAGCCGCGCTTCATCATGCGCCAGGCGGCCACCGGCGAGTCGATTCCGCCGGACAGCAGCGCCGCCACCGTGCCGCTCGCCCGACCGGGCGGCCCGCCCGGGCCGGGCACCGCGGTCGACGTAGACGAACGTCTCGGCGGGCATGCACCTCGACGTGGATCTCGACCTCCGGATGCGCGCAGGTCGACGCGCGAGCGCGACGCGCTCGAGCACGAAGGCGCCGAGCTCGCGGTTCAGCTCGACGCTCGTCATGCGGATGGGTCTTGAACGCCCGCCGCGCCGTGATCCGGAACGACGCGAAGGTCCGCCCTCGACGAGCCAGGCGATGATCGACTTTCATCGCCTCGACGGTCGAGGCGACGCGATAGGCGAGCGCGAAGCTCGAGACCCCGCACACGCGCCGGACGCGATCGCGGACCGTCGCCGGGTCAGGATGATTCTCGAGGTCGAGCAGGCACCCGGCCCGAGACCTGCCGCAGGCGTCACGCGGCGCCAGATCCGACACGTCGCGCGCCGGAGATTGCGGGCGAGATGGCGCAGGAAGAGCGGGCGGTTGCCGCGCTTGAGGCCCAGCTCGTGGTAGTGCACGAGGCCGACCGGCCGCAGCGCGCGGCTCATGTCAGCCGCGCGGCCGACCGCGAGCGCGCGGGCGCGCTCGAGCTCGTCCGGCGTGTTCACGTTCATGAAGGCGACCGCCGGATCGCGGAACCGGGCCACCTCGGCCTCGCCGATCTCGACGCACGCGCACGCGATCGTCGAAGAATCCCACGATCTTCAGGCCGCCCGGCGCGCAGCGCGCTCCTCGATGTCGCGGCAGGCACGCCTGGCGTACGCGGCGTGCATGGTCTCGAGCTGCTCGCCGACCGCGCGGAATGACGACGTCGCCGCCTCACCGGCGCGCGCGACGACGAGCCGGACGACCTCCGGGTGCAGAGAACGGCATGTCGCACGCGACCGTGAACGCGATCCGCACGCCGGCGCGCTCGAGTCCCGAGTAGATGCCGCCAAGCAAGCCGTGGTCGCGGATAGACGTCGGCGCACCATCGGCGGCCCGAGGAAGCCGTAGAGCTCGGGCGTGTTGGTGACGACGAGCACGTCGTCGACCAGCAGGCGCGATGGGCCGCCACCACGCGCTCGACGATCGACCGGCCCCCGAGCTCGAGCAGCGCCTTCGGACGCGCCGCCCATGCGCGTGCTCTTGCCGCCGGCCTGGCACGACGCCCGTGACCTTCACGTCAGGCCTCTGCCGCACCACGACGGCGCCTTGCCGGATGATCCTCGGCGGGTCCACCGTCATGTCGAGGCACTGTCGACGGCGGCGCCGCCGGCGGTCAGGTCCGCCGTCGAGCACGAGGTCGAGGCGGTCGGCGAAGTACGCGCACGACCGCATCGGCCGTCGTGGGCGGCTCGACGCCGAGGGGTTCGCGCTCGGCGCCGTCACGGGCTCGCCGAGCGTCGCTGCACGAGGCCGCGCGCGCGACGGGATGGGACGAGATGCGGACGCCGAGCGTGCCCGTCCCCGCCGTCACGTCCGACGGTACGATCGCGCGCGCCGGCAGGACGAGCGTGAGCGCCCCGGGCCAGTAGCAGTCCATCAGCGCGCGCGCCGGAGTTGGCGACGTGGGCGACGGTCTCGGCCATACGCGACCGGAGTCGACCAGGACGAGCAGCGGCTTGGCGTCCGGCCGCCCCTTCAGCGCGAAGAGGCGCTTGACGGACGCCGGATCGAGCGCGGCCGCGGCCAGGCCGTAGAACGTCTCGGTCGGAAACGCCACGGCGTCCGCCGGCGCGCAGAACGTCCGCCGCCGCTCGAAGCCCGGGCCGGCGCGGGCGCCACCGGATCGACCGGGACGACGCGCGGGCGCTCACGTCACGTCCCCGACTTCGGGGCCCCGCCCGCGACTTCATCTGAGCCGCGACGCGGCGCGCCTGCTCCTCGACCTCGTCGGCGAGCCGCGCGACGATAGGCCGCCAGCCGTGACGCGAGCGCGGCGTCGCCGGGAGAGCCAGGATCTGGGCGGCGAGCATTCCGGCGTTAGCCGCGCCCCGCTTTCCGATCCGCCACGGTCGCGACAGGCACGCCCTTGGGCATCTGCACGATCCGACAGCGGCGCGTCGAGGCCGCCGAGCGGGTGGCGGCGACCGGAACGCCGATCGACCGGAAGCGAGCGTGCTGGCGGCCAGGACGCCCGGGAGGGCGGCAGCCCCGCCAGCGCCGGCGATCAGCACGCCGATGCCGCGCGCGTGCGCGGTCGAGGCGTACTCGTGGGTGCGCTTCGGGGTCCGGTGCGCCAGGCCACCACCACACCTCGCTGCCCGACCTCGAGCTCGTCGAGGACCTTCACCGGCTTCGAGCATGACCTCCGAGGATCGAGATCGCTCCCGAGCACGATCCCACGCGAACAGGTCGTCACGGTCGCCTCCTGCCCCGGCGCCTAGCGCGTCGAGCGGCGATCCGTTTCGTGTCGTTCTCCGCCCGATGTCCGTACGATAGTGCATGCCGTCGAACGAGATCTCGCCGATCGCCGCGTACGGCGCGGTCGCGATCGCGCGCTCGAGCGTCGTCCGGCTGCAGCGGTCACGCCCAGGACTCGCCCGCCCGCGGTGACCAGTTGCCCGCTCCGCGTCGCGGTGCCCGACGTGGAACACCACCACTGCCGGCTTCACTGGCGGCGTCTCGACGCCGAGGATCGGCAGTCCGGTCGTGTACTGAGCCGGGTATCCGCCGGACGCGACGCACACGCAGACCGACGCCCGGGGAGGCCACGCCGCCGGCGGCAGCCGCTCGTCTCCCCTCGCGGCGGCGAGGAGCAGCGGAACCGAGTCGTCGCCGGGCGCACGGACGACGAGGGCCTGGCACTCGGATCGCCGAAGCGGCAGTTGATACTCGACGACCTTCGGCCCCTCGCGCCGTCAGCATGGGCCCGACGTAGAGGACGCCCCGGTAAGGGCGCCCTCGCGGGCGTAAGCGCGACGAGGGTCGAGCCGCACGATCGTCTCCATCACCCGCTCTCTCGACGCCGTCGTCGAAGGGACGCCACAGGCGAGGTAGCATCCCATCCCGCCGGTGTTGGGGCCTCGATCGCCGTCGAAGACCGTCTTGTGGTCCTCGGCGGCGCCAGCGGCAGCGCGTCGATCCCGTTCGCGAGACGAAGAAGGATACCTCCTGGCCGACCATGAACTCCTCGACGACCACGCGCGCGCCGAGGAGGCCGAAGGCCCGGCGCTCCATGCCATTCGGCGATCGCCGCGTCGGCCTCCTCGAGGGTACCGCAGACGATCGCGCGCCCTTGCCAGCGCCGAGGCCGTCGGCCTTCACCGACCAGCGGCGCGCCCACGCTCGCAGGCAGTAGCGGCGCGCGTCGGCCGGCTGATCGAAGCTCGCGAAACGCGCCGTCGGGATACCGCGCGCGCCATCAGGCGCTTCGAGAACACCTTCGAGCCCTCGATTGGCGGCGGCGCGAGGCGCCGAGTCCGAGAGCACGGTCGAGGCCCGCACCGGCGACCGATCGGCGAGCCCGGCGACGAGCGAGAACCTCCGGCCCGACGACCGTGAGATCGATGCGTTCGCGCTGCGCGCGAGCGCCACGAGGTCGTCGTGCAGCGTCCACGCGCGATGTCGACGCACGTGGCGTGGCGCGCGATCCCAGGATTGCCAGGCGCCGCGAACATCGCGTCGACCAGCGGGCTCTGGGCGATCTTCCAGGCGAGCGCGCTGCTCCGCCCGCCGCCGCCACGATCAGGACTCCTCATCGCGGCGGCTCCGGCGGCTCGACGACCCTCGAGGTGAGCCCGCGCGATGCGCGCCCACGAGGCTGCCGGAGTCGAGCTCGAGGTAGCGCTGCCAGTGCTTGATGGCCTCGCCGTCGCGACCGTTGCGCGCCAGGGCGCCGCGGCGAGGTTGAAGTGCGCGTCGGCGTAGTCGGGCGAAAGCTCGAGCGCCCGGCGATAGTCGAGGATCGCGTCCTCGGGCGCGCCGCGGTCCTCGTGGAGCGAGCCGAGGTTGTGGCGCGGCCTCGCAGCAGTGCCGGATCCTGCTCGAGGGCCGAGGCGTACGCGCCCTCGGCCTCGTCGTAGCGGCCCATGCCGGTGCAGGAGCAGGCCGAGGTTGTTCCAGGCGGCCGCATAGCGTCGGGTCGATCGCGACGACTCGGCGGTAGGCGACGATCGCGTCCTCCCACTGGGCCGGGATCGCCGTCCCACTCGCTGGCCCGCTCGAACCGCGTCTCGGCCTGGTCGGCGGGCGGCAGCCAGAGACGCACGAGGCCGTCGACCAGGGTCGCCGTGGCAGCCGCCTTCGAGACCGACCGAGTCGCAGCGCCGAGGACCATCTGCCCCGTGCGCGGGTCGAAGCGGACGCGATCGGACTGGGCGATGAGCCGGTCGCCGTCGCACGATCAGCCTGGAGCTCCGCCAGGGCTGCTCGACCCGGGGTCCTGCCGGCGAAGCGCCGTCAGCGCGGCCCGGATCTGGCGCACGGAGGCGCCGGCGTCGAGCGCAGCGCGCTCGCGGCGCGCAACGCCAGGAGGTCGCGGAACGTGTAGCCCGAGTCGCCGCGCCAGAAGCTCGAGACGCCGGAGCTGCCCGGCCGCGCGCGTGGCGAGCGTCAGGATTCGCGTGAGCTCGCGGATAGCCGTAGATCCGCTCGAGCGCTGGCTCATCGGACGCTCAGGCCTAGTGGCGGAAGTGACGCAGTGCCCGTGAAGACCATCGCCATGCCCGTCGCGTCGGCGGCGGCGATGACCTCCTCGTCGCGCAGCGAAGCCGCCCGGGCTGGATCACGGCGGTGGCGCCCGCCTCGGCGACCGACGTCGAGCCCGTCGCGGAACGGGAAGAACGCATCCGACGCGCACACGGTGCCAGCGGTCGTCTCGAGCCCTGGCATCGCGCGCGCGCATCACCGCCGGGCGGCGGAGTCGACGCCGGTTCATCTGCCCGGCGCCGACGCCGATCGACCTGGTCGGCCGTCGCCAGCACGATCGGCGTTCGACTTCGCGTGCTGCGACCGCGCCAGGCGAAGCGAAGCGCCTCGCGCTCGGCGTCGGTCGGGGCCCGTCGCGTCACCGTCTCGAGCGCCGCCGGATCGAGGTGCGTCGAGATCCGCCGTCTGGACGAGCACGCCCGCCGAGAACGCTCGCGGTACTCGGCGAGCCGCGCCGGCAGCGCGCCGCCGATCGCAGGACACCTCGAAACGCGGCAGCGCTTGCTTCGTCCGCTCGAGCTCCTCGAGCGCGTCGGGCGTGTACGAGGGCGCGAACAGGATCTCGACGAAGATCCCGCGAGCGCTCTCGACGACGGTCGGCGTCGAGGGTGTTCGGTTGACGCCGAACGATGCCGCCGTAGATCGAGACCGGGTCCGAGGCCTTCGCGCGGAGCATCGCGGCGCCCACCGGTGTCGCCGGGGCGGCGCCGCAGGGTTCGTGTGCTTGATGACGACCGCCGCGGGCCGGTCGAACTCGAGCAGGAGCGAAAGAGCCGCCGAGAAATCCAGGAGGTTGTTGTAGCCGAGCTCCGGCCCGTGCAGCTGTCGCATGCTGCCGAGGCCGACCGCCGGCCCGCGCGGCCTGGCGGTGAACGCGGCCGCCTGGTGGGGATTCTCCCCGTAGCGCAGCGTGAGGGCTGCGCTCGCCTTCGAGCCGGAGCGTACGGCCGGGAACGCGCCTCGCCCGGAGCGCCCGCGCCGCTCGGGCGCCCGAGTCGGTCGCCAGGTAGGGCCGCGATCGCCCCGTCGTAACTGCGCAGTCCGGCGAGAACGCGTCCTGGGCGAGCCGGTAGCGCGCTCGCCTCGCTCAGGGATCCGCCGCTCGCGCCGAGCTCGTCGAGACGGCCGATACTCGCGACGGCAGCGGTGAGCGACGGCGACGCTCGCGTGGTTCTTCGCGGCCGAGCGGATCATCGCCGGCCCGCCGATGTCGATGTTCTCGATCGCCTCCGCCGGCGTCACGCCCGGCCGCGCCGACCGTCTCCTCGAACGGGTAGAGCGCCGACCACCACGAGATCGATCGGCTCGATCTCGTGCTGCTCGAGCGCCGCGAGGTGCGCGGGCACGTCCCGGCGGGCCAGGATGCCGCCGTGGATCCGCGGATGGAGCGTCTTGACGCGCCCGTCGAGCATCTCGGGAAGCCGGTCACGTCCGAGACCTCGCGCACCGGACACGCCGCTGTCGCGGAGGAGCTTCGCGGTGCCGCCGGTCGAGAGGATCTCGACGCCGAGCGCGGTCAGCGGCCTGGGCGAATGCGACGATGCCGCTCTTGTCGGTGAACGCTGATCAGGGCCCGCCGGACCTTCATCGGATGATGACCCTCCGTCCCACGACCTCGAGACGACCTTCGGCGAACAGGCGAACCGCCTCCGGATACGAGGCGATGCTCCTCAAGCGAGAATGCGGGCGGACGACGACTCTCTCCGTGTCGTCTCCGGCTGCACCGGCACGCTCGCCTGCAAGATTATCGGGCCCGGCTGTCCACCGGCGGCCCTCGTCGACGAAGTGCACGCGTCGCTCCGGCGACCTTCGCCCCGTGCTCCAGTGCCTGTCGCTGCGCGTGGAGACCCGGGAAGGCCGGCAGGAGCGACGGATGGATGTTCATGGCGCGTCCGGCGAAGGCCCGGACGTACGCCGTCGAGAGGATCCGCATGAACGCCGGCGTTGCACACCAGGCCGACGCGGCGGGCCGTGAATTCACGGACCAGCGCCAGATCGAACGCCTGCCGGTCGCCGAAGTCCTTGGGGTTGACGAGAGAGCGCCTCGACGCCCGCGGCGCGCCGCCGGTCCAGGGCCGCCGCCCGCTCTCGATCCGAGATGACGAGGACCACTTCGGCCGGATAGTCAGGTCGCGCCGAGGCATCGAGGAGCGCCTGCAGATTCGAGCCCCGACCCGGAGGCCAGGACTCCGACCCGGGACGGCCGGGCCCCGGCGTCATGCCACGAGCTCCACGCCGCGCCCGCCCGCGACGACCTCGCCCAGCCGGGCCACCCGCTCTCCACCATCCCGGAGGAGACGAGCGGCGGTCTCTGCCGCCGCCGGGGCCACGATCACGACGTAGCCGATCCCCATGTTGAAGAGTTCCGGAACATCTCCGCGTCGTCCACGTGCCCGGCCTTGCGCAGCACCTCGAACACCGGCGGGACGGACCACGAGCTCCGGGGAGATCCGAACCCGGCAGCCCGCCGGGAGCACTCGGGGCACGTTGCCGGTGACGAGCCGCCTCCGGTCACGTGGGCCATCGCGCGACACCTCGACCGATTCGAGGAGCTTCTGAATCGATCGGACGTAAATGCCGCGTCGGCTCGAGCAGCATCGTCGGCCACGCTACGGCCAGTACTCGGCAGCGGATCGAGGACGCCGAGCCCCATGACGTCGAATACGATCCGCCACCGCAGGGCTGAACCCGTTCGAGTGAAGCCCGGAGGACGCCAGCCCGAGCACCTGGTCCCCGACCCGGACGGCGGCCCCGTCGATGAGCCGCGCGCGCTCCACGACACCTACGGCGAAGCCGGCCAGGTCGCACTCGCCGGGCGCGTGATCGCCGGCGTGCTCGGCCATCTCACCGCCAACCAGAAGCGCAGCCGGCCTGCCGGCAGCCCGCGGCGATACCCGCCGACCACGGTCTCGATCTGTGCCGGGTCGAGCCGGCCGACCGCGATGTAATCGAGGAAGTAGAGCGGCTCGGCGCCGTGGACGAGGATGTCGTTCACCCCCATGGCGACCAGGTCGATCCCCACGGTGTCGTGTCGCCCGGCCAGGAACGCCACCTTGCAGCTTCGTTCCCACGCCGTCGGTGGACGACACGAGGACGGGCTCGCGGTATGCCGGCCGGCACGCCGGACGAAAGCTCGCGAAGCCGCCGACGCCGGCCGAGCACCTCGGCGCGGTTCGTCGCGCGCGCCAGGGCGTGATCCGGCGGACGGCGTCCTCGCCCGCGTCGATGTCGACGCCGGACTCGCGGTAGGTGAGCGGCTTCACGTCAGGCGTCGAAGAGCCGGAGCTGCGGCGTCGGCTCGGGCTCGATGCCGACGCGGTAGCTGCCGGTGAAGCAGAGCGTGACAGAAGTGTCCCGGATCCGAGCCGGTCGCCTTCAGCATCCCGTCGAGCGAGAGGTAGCCGAGGAGTCGGCGCCGAGGTAGCGGCGGACCTCCTCGGGGCTGTGGCTCGAGCCGATCAGCTCCTTGCGCGTCGGCGTGTCGATGCCGTAGTAGCAGGGCCACTGGATCGGCGGCGACGAGATGCGCACGTGGACCTCGCGCGCGCCCGGCGCTCTGGATCATCCGCACGATCTTGCGGCTGGTCGTCCCGCGCACGATGGAGTCGTCGACGACCACGACGCGGCGGCCGGCGAGCATCTCGCGCATCGGATTGAGCTTCACCTTGACGCCGAAGTGGCGGATCCCCTGCTTGGGCTCGATGAACGTCCGGCCGACGTAGTGGTTCCGGATCAGCCCATCTCGTACGGGCGTGCCCGATTCCTCGGAGTATCCGAGCGCCGCGCTGGTGCCGGAGTCCGGCACCGGGATGACGATGTCGGCCTCCACCGGGTACTCGCGCGCGAGCTGCCGGCCCAGCGCCTTGCGCACGGTGTGCACGTTGCGCCCCACAGAGGATCGAGTCGGGACGGGCGAAGTAGACGTACTCGAAGACGCACTGCAGCCGCTCGCCGGCGGCGAACGGACGGAGCGACCGGGCGCCGGCGTCCGAGACGATCAGGAGCTCACCCGGCTCGATGTCGCGCTCGCACTTCGCCTCCATCAGGTCGAGCGCGCACGTCTCCGAGGCGACCACGTGCGCGTCGCCGAGGCGTCCGAGGGTGAGCGGGCGAAAGCCATACGGGTCGCGGATCGCGTACATCGCGTCGAGCGTCAGGATGAGGAGCGAGTAGGCACCCTGTACCTGCTTGAGCGCGTGCACGATCTGCTCCTCGAGCGGACCGGCCGGCGCCCGCGCCAGCAAGTGCAGGATCACCTCGGTATCGGAGCTCGACTGGAAGATCGCGCCGTCGCTCTCCATCTGCCGGCGAAGCGCCTCGGCGTTCGTGAGATTGCCGTTGTGGGCGATCGCGATCGGGCCCCGGGCGGTGGTGGCGGTGATCGGCTGAGCGTTCCGGAGATTCGAGCTTCCGGCGGTCGAGTAGCGCACGTGACCGATGGCGCGGTGGCCCGGCAGGCGCCGCAGCCGCTCGGGGCTGAACACGTCGGCCACCCACCCCATGTGCTTCTCGGTGTGGAAGTTGGCGCCGTCGGTGGTCGCGATGCCCGCCGACTCCTGGCCGCGATGCTGGAGCGCGTAGAGGCCGAGGTACGTGACGTTGCCGGCCTCCGGATGGTTCCAGATGCCGAAGAGCCCGCACTCGTCGTGGAATCGTGTCGTCACGCCAGGTGGCGTTCAAATCCGCTCCTCCATGCGTGCTCGAGCCGGCCGAGCATCCACGTCCAGCGACCGTGTCGTGCCCGACCCGGATCACCAGACGCGTCGCCGCCGGTCGTCGCCGATCCAGCGCCACGGGATCGCCGACTCCGCCATCAGCGCCTCGAACTCCCGCGCGCGCCGCGCCTCGACCGCCACGACGACGCCGCGACGGCCCTCGCCGAAGAGCAGTCAGGTCGGCGCGCGCCGCCGGCCGGCAGCGTCGCCTCGCACCCGACCGGCTCGCGGCCCGTGACGCAGCTCTCGGCGAGCGCGACGGCCACGCCGCCCTCGGAGCAGTCGTGCGCGGCCGTCGACCAGCCCCGCCGCCACGCGCGGCGCGCACGGCGCGCTGCACCCGGCGCTCCGTCTCGAGGTCGAGCGGCGCCAGCGGTCCCGCGAGACGTCCGTGCCGGGTCCAGAGGTACTCGCTGCCGCCGAGGCTCACTGCGTCCGGGCCCAGGAGCGCCACGCGATGGCCCGGCCCCTTGAACCACTGCGTGGCGCGCCGAGCCGCGTCGTCGAGCACGCCCACCACCCCGATGATCGGGCGTCGGCAAGAATCGCCTGGCCGCTGGTCTCATTGTAGAAGGAAACGTTGCCGCCGACCACGGGCAGCTCGAGCGCGCGGCACGCCAGCGCGATGCCCTCGATGGCCTCCGCGAACTGCCAGAGGATCTCGGGACGCTCGGGCGAGCCGAAGTTCAGGCAGTCGGTCACGCCGCGCGGCTCGCCCCTGAGCAGGACACGTTGCGGGCCGCCTCGCACACCGCCATGGCGGCGCCGCGTCCGCGGATCGAGGAAGACACTGGCGGCCGTTGCCGTCCGTCGACACGGCGATCGCGCGCGCGCGTGCTCTTCACGCGCAGCACGGCGGCGTCGGAGCCCGGGAGGATCAAGGTGTTGATCCCGACCTGCTGGTCGTACTGGCGAAACGCCCACTCCTTGACGCGATCGTCGGCGACGCGAGCAGGCCGATCAGGCGCCGCCGCGTGATCGGCGGCTCCGGGCAGCGTCAGGGGATCGAAGGCCCGCCGCTCGGCGAGGTCACGCGGGCTCGCGCGTGCGGCTTCTCGTAGCCGCGGCGCGTCGGCGAGCAAGTCGACCGGCACGCGCGCCACCACCTCGCCGCTGCGCGGCGCGCCGTCGAGCTCGGCCGCTCGGTGACGCGGCCGATCTCGACCGCGTCGAGCTCCCACTTGCGCGAACACGCGCCGGACCTCCTCCTCGCGCCCGCGGGCGGCGACCAGCAGCATGCGCTCCTGCGACTCCGACAGCGAGGATCTCGTACGGCGTCATCGCCTGTCTCGCGCTGCGGGCACGCGAGCAGCTCGACGTCCATCCCCGTGCCGCTGCGCGCCGGCATCTCGCGAGGTGCAGCACGCCAGGCCCGCGGCGCCCATGTCCTGGATGCCGACGACCGCGCCGGTCGCGCATCACCTCGAGGCACGCCTCGAGCAGGAGCTTCTCGGTGAACGGGTCGCCGACCTGCACCGTCGGGCGCCGCTGCCTCGGCGTGCTCGTCGAACGTCGCCGAGGCCATGGTCGCCCCGTGGATGCCGTCGCGCCCGGTCTTGTTGCCGACGTAGAAGACCGGAGTTGCCGGCGCCCTCGCGCGCGCGCGCGGAAGATCTGGTCGGCGCGGACGAGCCCCACGCACATCACGTTCACGAGCGGGTTGCCGGCGTACTCGGGCGCGAACGCGATCTCGCCGCCGACCGTCGGGCAGCCGAAGCAGTTGCCGTAGCCAGCTGATGCCGGACGACGACGCCGTTCACGAGCTGCGCGCGCCTTGCGGATCGTCGAGCTCGCCGAAGCGCAGCGAGTCGAGGATCGCGATCGGCCGCGCGCCCATCGGTGAAGATGTCGCGCAGGATGCCGCCGACGCCGGTCGCCGCGCCCTGGAACGGCTCGATGAACGACGGGATGGTTGTGGCTCTCGATCTTGAACGACCACGGCCCAGCCGTCGCCGATGTCGATCGACGCCGGCGTTCTCGCCCGGGCCCTGGAGCACGTGCGGCGCGCTCGTGCGGCAAGCGCGGCAGGAAGACGCGCGAGTGCTTGTAGGCGCAGTGCTCGGACCAGAGCGCCGAGAAGAGGCCGAGCTCGGTATAGGTGGGCTCACGCCCGAGGCCGCGCGAGGATGCGATCGTACTCGTCGGCCGTGAGGCCTGCGTCCAGCGCCAGGTCGAGCGTGACCTTCGGCTCGGCCCCGTCACCCTCGGTTACCGCTTGAGGAAGCGTGCCATCCTCGACGAGGCTTCCGAGGAGGGACTGGAACATCAGGAGCCCGTCGGTGCCGCCCACCGACCGTCTCGGCCGCCCGCTCGGGATGGGGCATCATGCCCGAGCACCGTCCCCTCGGGGTTGACGATGCCCGCGATGTTGTCGAGCGAGCCGTTCGGGATTGGCTGGCCTTCGTGACCTGCCCGTCGGCGGTCGCGTAGCGGAACACGATCTGGTGTCGCGCGCTTCAGCTGGCGCGAGGCGTCTCGGCGTCGGCGTAGTACTTTCCCTCGCCGTGCGAGATCGGCATCGTCAGCGACCTGGCCGACGCGCAGGCCGCGCGTGAACAGGCGTCGTCGACGTTCTCGACGACCAGGTGGCGTGGACTGGCAGCGGTACTGCAGACACTCGTTGCGCGTGAGGACGCCCGGCAGCAGGCCCGCCTCGCACAGGATCTGGAATCCGTTGCAGGAGCCCGAGCACCAGCCCGCCACGCGCCGACGAAGTCGCGCGAGCGCGTCGACGACCGGCGACGCGTCCCGCCACGCGCGCCGGCGCGCAGATAGTCGCCGCAGGAGAAGCCGCCCGGGCAGGATCACGCAGTCGAGCGTCGCTCGAGATCGCGCTCGCGATGCCACACGTACCGCACGGGCTGATGCAGGACCTCGGAGACGACGTGAGTGGAAGTCGCAGTCGCTCCACGTGCCCGGGAACGACGACGACACCGAATCTCATAGCGCACTCATCTTAACGTGCGGCTCGCGCGGCGGCAAGGTCGGCCAGGGTCTCGATCGTGATAGTCCTCCAGAATCGGGTTCGCGAGGAGCTGCTCGCACATCTCGCGCACGCGCGCGCGCGCGTCCGGAGTCGGCTGCGTCGACGTCGATCTCGATCGACCTTGCCGACCCGCAGGTCGCGCGATCTCCGAAATCCGAGGCCGCGCGAGCGCGCGCTTCACGGCCGCGCCCTGCACGTCCATGATGCCCGGGCTTGAGCCGCACGAGCACGCGGACTTTCATGCGCTCGCCGTGCACGAGCCGGCGATAGACTTCCTGGTACGCCTCCTCGACGCCGCCCAGGTCGCGACGGAAGCGGTCCTTGTCCAGCCGCTCCTTGCTGCTCCCGCGTCCCACAGGCGGCAGGTGTCGGGCGAGATCTCGTCGCCCAGGTACAGCTTCTGCCGCTGGCGTCCGAACTCGAGCTTGAAATCCACCAGCAGCAGGCCGCGCTGCGCCAGGTGCGGCCTCAGCACGTCGTTGACCCGGAGCGCCATGCTGCTTCATCCAGGCGAGCTCGGCCGGGCGTCGCCAGCTGCATCATGCGGACGTGGTCGTCGTTCAGCATCGGGTCGCCGAGGGGATCGGACTTGTAGTAGAGCTCGACGATCGGCTGCTTGATCGGCGTGCCCTCCTCGAGGCCCGGTGCGCTTGGCGAGGCTGCCGGCGACGACGTTCCGCACGATCGTCTCGATCTTGATGATGTCGAGCCGGCGGCAGAGCATCTCGCGGTCCGACAGGGTCTCGAGGTAGTGCGTTGGCACCCCGGCCGCTCGAGCACCTCGAACAGGGCCGCCGACATCCGGTTGTTGATGACGCCCTTGCCGACGATCGTTCCCTTCTTCAGGGCGTTGAAGGCGGTCGCGTCGTCCTTGAAGTACTGGATGATCCGGCCGGGCTGGTTCGTCTCGTAGACGATCTTCGCCTTGCCCTCGTAGAGCTTGTCGCGCGTCTCGACGGTCATCGACATCTCGCTCTCATTGCGGTGAGCCCCAGTGCGTTTGAAGATGGCGTCGACGTTCCGCAGGTAGAACGCCGGGATCGAAGCACGCTCTTGAGGCTCGTCGGCCGACAGCTGTCGCCGTCACCGTCGCGATCGGCGGCCAGCAGCTCGAAGAACGAGCCGGCGCTCCTTCCAGGCGCGCATGGCGTTGCGCTGCACGATCTCGTAGCGCGACCTGGCGCGCGAGCCCGGCGTCGGTCAGCTTCAGCAGGACGCGCTGCGAGTAGACGAGCCCGTGGCTCAGGTCGAGGTTCTCCGGTCATCCGCGCCGGGATCGACGTCGAGCCCTCGAGCGATGAACGTCGTCAGGTGCAGGACGTAGTCGAGGGCGATCGTCGAGTCGGGGAGGATGACGCGCTCCGACCGAGGAGTGGCTGATGTCGCGCTCGTGCCACAGCGCGACGTTCTCGACGCGCCGCCAGCGCGTTGGTGCGGATCAGCCGCGCCAGCCCGCAGATGCGCTCGGCCAGCTCGGGTTGCGCTTGTGCGGCATCGAGCTCGGAGCCCTTCTGGCCCTCGCGCGAAGGGCTCCAGCGCCTCCAGGATCTCGGTCCGCTGGAGCCCGCTCACCTCGAGCGCGATCTTCTCGAGCGAGGCGGCCGCCAGCGCCGAGCATCGCGCAGAACTCGGCGTGGCGATCGCGCTGCACGATCTGCGTCGAGGCCGGCTCCACCTCGAGCGCCGAGCTCGCGGCAGACGTCGGCTTCGAGCTCGGGCTCGACGTGCGCGAAGTTGCCGACCGCGCCCGAGAGCTTGCCGACCGCGATCGCCGCGCGGCGCCCGGCGGAGCCGATCGACGGTTGCGCCCCGCCTCGGCGTACCACGACCGCGACCTTGAGGCCGAAGCTGGTGGGCTCGGCGTGAACCCCGTGCGTTCGGCCGATCGTGAGCGTGTCCTTGTGGCGCAGCGCCAGAGCGCCGAGGGCCTTCTGCAGCTGCTCCTGACCGGCGATCAGGAGATCGGCGGCATCTCTGCAGCTGGAGCGCGGTGGCGGTGTCCCACACGTCGCTCGTGGTGAGGCCGATGTGAACGAACCGCGAGTCCTCGCCCAGCTGCTCCTCGAGGCTCGTGAGGAGCGCGATCATCTCGTGCTTGACGCGCTCCTGGATGGCGAGGATCCGACGCGATGTCGACCCGGGCCTTGCCGCGGATACGCGCCATCGCGTCGGTCGGGATGCGGCCGCGCCGGCGTAGGCTTCGCAGACGGCCATCTCCACGCGGAGCCACGTCTGCGTACTTCGACTCTCGCTCCAGATCCGACCCATCTCCGGGGCGGGTGTACCGGTCGATCACGCTCCACAACCATAGAGCAAAACCGCTAACGATGGAAGCGCGAGATTGAGCCGGCTCACAGCATGTTGCGGCCGGTCGCGCGTTTCGCAGGCGGCCGCATCCGGCGTCTGCCAGGAAGCGACCGAGCGCGCGAGAACGACCAGTTCCACCAGCGTGGGCGCATGGCCCGACGCGCCGGTACCGAGACCAGCTGCCCCTTCGGGAGCGTCTCCGCCATCCGCCGGGCCTGTGGCTCGGAGAGCACGTCAGCCGTCCTCTCCCACACGACCAGCGTCGGACAGGACAGTCGCTGGAGCACGGGCCAGAGGGGCAGGTCGTACCGGCGGACCCGACCGTGCGACCCGCTGCAGGCATACTGCGGGTCCATCTTCCACGCCCACCTGCCGTCGGGTCGGCGCCGCAGCACGCCGAGCGCCAGCTCGCGCTGGTCCTCGGCGCTGCGCCCGGCGACGATCGGCGACACCTGCGCGGCGGTAGGCCATCGCCTCTTCGAGGGTCGCGAACTCGTCCGGCCGGCTGCCGACCAGCCCGGTGATGCGCTGGCTGCCGGCCTCCGCGTCCGGCCCGATGTCGTTGATCACCAGACCCGCGCAGCCGCTCGGCGTGCTCCGCGGCATAGGCCATCGCGATGATGCCGCCCATCGAGGTGCCGATCAGCGACGAACGCTCGAGCCCGAGCTGGTCGGCGAATCGCGGCCGAGATCAGCCGGCCTGATCGGCGTAGCTGATAGGCGCCGTCCGGGCGACCAGGCGCTCTCGCCGTGACCGCGGACGTCGAGGGCGAGGATGCGATAGCGGTCCTGCGAGGTGCCGGGCGAGCGCGTTGAACGCGTGCGGCGCTCCAGGTGTAGCCGTGGACACAGACCAGACGGCGTCGCGCCGTGGTTACCCCAGTCGAGGTAGTGAAGTCGGACGCAATCCGCGGACCGACAGGAACTCGCTCTTCGGTTGAATCGGGCTCATGAGGAGCGCCCTCCCGCCGGGAGCGTAGCACGAGCTTCCATGGGCGAGGGCGTCGCATGCGTCATCTGACCCAATCGTACGGGCTGTAGAGATCCGTCTCCCGACAGGCTCGGCCGCCGCGCCTTGGCACGGTAGCACCCGTCCGAGATGTATCCCTGGGGCGTCGGGTTCTCGGCGTAGCCCCAGAGACCGGTCTGGGTGTTGAGCCAGTAGTAGCCGTTAGGAACTGTACTGGCAGGCGAACCGGTCGAGAACGGCGAGCTCCTGCGGTCCCGTGGCCGACCTGGCCATTGACGATGACGAGCGGGGCCGGGTCGAAATGCCCGAGGCGTCGGGGCGTGATGCCCGAAGAGGCCGAAGAGGCTCGTGCGCGCCGGCGAAGCGGCTGGTGGTGCAGCAGCTCGCGGGGCAGGTTGCGCCGGTCCAGCGGGCCCAGGGTGGTCAGCGCGAGCCGATCCTCGTCGAGGAGATCGGTGACGAGCGCCTGCACCTCCTCATGACGGACAGCATCGATGGCGGCCAGCATCGCGTCCATCGACGAGGAACGTGCCGTGATGCATCTCGTGCTTGGCCAGCCGATTCATGCGGCTCGACGTCGACTCGAGCGAGAGCATCAGGCTCCCCTTGAGATGATCCTTGGCGCGACGCAGCTCCTCTTCGGTCACGCCGGTCTTCTTGAGCTCGCGGAGCACCTTCAGGGTCGACTTCAGCACCTTGGAGAAGTTCTTCTCGTCGGTCGCGGCGTAGACGTACAGAGGTCCCGGTGTCGACGTAGGCCTGGCACGCCGGAGTGGATCGGCGTAGACGAGCCCCTCACGCTCCCGCACCTCCTGGAAGAGCCGCGACGACATGCTGCCGCCGATGATGTCGTTGAGCAGGAACAGCGCGTAGCGCTCCGGCGCCGAGTGGTGAAGACCCGGGAACCCCATCGATCAGGTGGACCTGCTCGAGCGTCTTGGCGACGATGTTCACCCCGGGCTCGAGGACCGGCGGCGTGGCTGTGCGCCACTCCGGCGGCGGCCGCTCGAAGCCCTCGAAGCCCGCGCTGAAGAGCTCGACGACCGCGGTCGTGGGTGACGTTGCCCCGCCACCGCGATGATGATGCGCGGCGGCACGTACTCTCCGTGAAGTAGCCGAGCGCCGCCTCCGGTCGTAGCCGGTCACCGCTTCCGGCGTGCCGAGGATCGGCCGTCCCAGCGGGTGGCCTGCCCAGACCTGGGCCGCGAAGATGTCGTGGATGATGTCGTCGGGGGTGTCCTCCACCATCTTGATCTCCTGGAGGACGACCGACTTCTCGCGCTCGAGCTCGTCGGCGTTGAACAGCGGGTGCAGCAGGATGTCGGTGAGCAGGTCGACCGCGAGCGGCAGGTGCTCGTCGAGCACCTGGACGTAGAAGCAGGTGTGCTCCTTGGTGGTGAAGGCGTCCATCTGACCGCCGACCGAGTCCATCGTGCGGGCGATCGCCTCGGCGCTCCGGCGTGGCGCGTCCCCTTGAACACCAGGTGCTCGATGAGGTGGGACATCCCGCCGCGGTTCTCGGCCTCGTGGCGGGAGCCGGTCTCGACCCACACACCCGACCGCGACCGAGCGCACGTGCTCCATGCGCTCCGGTGACGATCCGGATGCCGTTGGGCAGAAACCCCTTGCGGTACGCCTCGATCACGCGTCAGCCTCTCAGGCCCGCGGCGGGTTCGCCGCCGCAGGGTTCTTCAGCTTCTCCTTGTCGGCCAGGGCCGGCTGATCGCGCAGCGCCATCTTCCGGCTCAGTCTCATTTTGCCATTGCCGTCGATCTCGATGACCTTGACGAGCACCTCGTCGCCTTCGGTCAGGACGTCCTGGACCGTGCGGATGCGGCTCTCCGCGATCTGCGAGATGTGCAGCAAGCCCTTCGGTGTTGGGAATGACCTCGACGAAGGCGCCGAACTCCACGATCTTCTTGACCTTGCCGAGGTAGATGCGATCCAGCTCGACCTCGCGGCAGATGTCCTGGATGATCCCCAGCGGCCTTCTGCACCGACGCGCTGTCGGGCGAGAACATCGGTGACCCGGCCGTCGTCCTCGACGTCGATCTTGGTTCCGGTCTGCTCCTGGATGCCCCGGATGACCTTTGCCGCCGGGGCCGATGATCTCGCGGATCTTCTCCGGGCCGGATCTTGATCGTGACGAAGCGCGGCGCGTACGGGCGAAAGCTCCGGCCGCGGCTTCTCGATGGCCTCGCGCATCTTCGCCGAGCACGATCAGCCGCGCCTCGCGCGCCTGCTGCAGCGCCGCGCGCATGATGTCGATCGACACGCCGCCGATCTTGATGTCCATCTGGAGCGCGGTGATGCCCTTCTCGGTGCCCGCGACCTTGAAGTCCATGTCGCCGTAGTGGTCCTCGGCGCCGATGATGTCGGTGAGGATGCCGACCCGGTCGCCCTCCTTCACGAGGCCCATCGCGACGCCCGGCCACGTGCGCCTTGAGCGGCACGCCCGCGTCCATCAGGGCCAGCGAGGCGCCGCAGACCGACGCCATCGACGACGAGCCGTTCGACTCGAGGATGTCGGAGACGATGCGGATCGTGTACGGGAACTCTTCCTTCGGCGGCAGCACCGGCTTCGACCGCCCGCTCGGCGAGCGCGCCGTGACCGATCTCCGCGGCGGGACGGCGAGCCGAACCGTCGGACCTCGCCGACCGAGAACGACGGGAAGTTGTAGTGGAGCATGAAGCGCCGGTAGGTCTCGCCCTCGAGCGGACTCGATCTTCTGCTCGTCCGACTTGGTGCCGAGCGTGGCCGAGACCAGCGCCTGCGTCTCGCCGCGGGTGAAGACGCGTCGAGCCGTGGGCTCGCGGCAGGTACGCCATGTCGATGGAGATCGGCCGGATCTCGTTCGACCTTGCGGCCGTCGACCCGGACGCCGCGCTCGACGATGAGCCGCCGCACTTCGGCCTTCTCGACCGCCTCGAACGCCTCGCGGACGGCCGGCCTTGGCTCTCGTCGATGCCGAGGCTCTGCTCGACCTCCTCGCGACCGCGGCTGCACGGCCTCGGCCCGCGCTCTGCTTCTCGTGCATGGCGAGGGCGTCGTGCCAGCTTGGCGCGGCCAGGCTCTCACACCCGCGCCCGCAGCTCGGCATCGCGTCCGAGGCCGCGTCGAACGGCCCAGCGCTGGCTTCGCCGCGCGCTGACGCCAGCTCCTGCTGCGCCCGGCGCGAGCCGCTTGCACTCGCCGTGGCCGAATGCGATCGCCTCGAGCATCGTCTCCTCGGGAATCTCGCTCGCGCCCGACTCGACCATCAGGACCGCGTCTTCAGTCGCCGGCGATCACGAGCTCGAGCTTCGACGCCTTCTGCTGCGTCGTGGTCGGGTTGGCGATCAGACGTGCCGTCGATCAGATCCGACGCGCACGGCGCCGATGGGCCCGTCGAACGGGATGCCCGACAGGCACAGGGCGGCTGAGGCGCCGTTCACCGCGAGGACGTCCGGATCGTTCTCCTGGTCACCGGAGATGCGCCAGGCAGATGACCTGCACCTCGTTCTGGAATCCGTCGGGGAACAGCGGCCGGATCGGCCGGTCGATGAGACGCGACGTCAGCGTCTCCTTCTTGACGGGCGCCCCTCGCGCTTGAAGTAGCCGCCGGGGATCCGGCCGCCGGCGTAGGCGCGCTCGCGGTACTCCACGGTCAGGGGAAGAAGTCCTGCGACTCCTTCGGCGCTCTTGGCGGCGACGACGGTCGCCAGCACCATCGTAGCCACCGCACCGGACGACGACAGCGCCGTCGGCCTGCTTGGCCGACCTTGCCGGTCTCGATGCGACATGCGCTGACCGTTGATCTCGATTTCGACAGTGTGGGTCATGCGAAAAATTGTCCTCGCGTATCGGCCGGAATCCGGCGAACGCCTGTGGAGGGGCGCTGAGCCTGCCCGCGCTCAGGGGCCCCCGGAGCGTCGTTCCGTCCGAGGACCGATCAGTTGAGAAGTGCTCCGCCGTCAACGGCGGATGCCGAGCTTGTCGATGATGACGCGATACCTTTCCGGTGCTCGGGACCGAAGGTACTCGAGAAGCCCGCGACGCTTGCCGATGAGCATCAGCAGCCCCGGCGCGAGTGATGGTCCCTTGACGTGCTGCTTGAAGTGATCCGTCAGGCTGTTGATGCGCTCGCTCAGGAGCGCGATCTGCACTTCGGGCGAGCCAGTGTCACTCTCGTGGGTGCGGAACTGCTCGATCAGACTCTTCTTTCGATCGACGGCAAGCGGCATCGACGACCCTCCAATCGCCACACCCCAGGGAGCCTAGGCCCCACGCCGGAGCGGGTTCCCAAAACGTCGTGCTTTTGTCAGCAGATACGCAGGGAGAGCACCACGTGGGTGGCTCGAAGTAAAGTTACGGCCAGCGGCCCTGTGTCACCCGGCTCTGGCGCGCGGCGGCGACGTCGAGGCGCGATCTGCGCCGCAGATCCTCGACGCTCGGGAACTTCCGCTCCTCTCGAAGGCGACGGAGAAAGATCAGGCCGACCCGCTGGCCATAGAGATCGCCGGAGAAATCGATGACGTGCGCCTCGACGGCCAGCTCGTTCTCCCCTGAGCGTGGGCCGCACGCCCACGTTCAACGACCGCCCGGTGGGCGCGCCCGCCGATGAGGATCTCGCAGACGTAGACTCCCACCGGAAGCCCCAGCGGACGATCCGTTCGCACGTTCGCGGTCGGGAAGCCGAGCGTCCGTCCGCGTTCCGCACCCGGACGACCTCGCCGTGGATGGAGTAGTCGCGGCCGAGCAGGCGCGCCGCGCTCTCGAAGGATCGCCCCGCTGGAGCGCGGCGCGGATCTCCGACGACGACACCGTGATCGCCGTCGACCAGCAGGGCCGGCACGATGTGAGCGCGGAATCCCAGCGGGCCGGCCAGCTGCTCGAGCAGCTGCGTGTCACCGCGGGCGCCCTGTCCGAACCGATGGTTGAACCCGACCACGATCTCCCGCGCCTTCAGCGTCTCCACGAGGACATCGCCGACGAACGCCTTGGCCTCGACCGCGGCGACGGCCTCGTGAAGAGGCCACCACCACGGTGTGTGTCGATTCCCGGTCTCGGCGATCAGCTAGCAATACGTAACTGAACGAAGTACA
>ERZ1370068.8576-contig-7418_pt1 | contig 26905 bp, 40 predicted proteins | sample MGYA00561227_ERZ1370068 | MGnify/ENA primary metagenome ERZ1370068 (study PRJEB38410, sample SAMEA6850437) | metagenome | study: Metagenomic assessment of the ecological functions of the soil: analysis of the soil microbiota associated with the...
CTGAACAGAGAGCTGAACAGGTGGAGCGACGCGCCCGCGATAACATTTTTTGTGATTGAATCAAGGCACAAACGCTGGTGGTAACGAACACTACACCGTCTCTGCCAGCTGTGTGAGCTAAACCTTTTACTCACGTCATTTGAATTTGAAACGCCGATTCTTTTAACTGAAGAATAAGATATATGGCGGTGAAACATCGAAGAACCACCACATGGTTGGCCCTGAGCGAAGCTTAAAGAATCTCGGACTATGATCGAGATCGATCCACCCAACGGTGACGGGGATGAGCCTGAGCTGTATTCGCTGCTACAACACGGCAGCGCCACTGGTAGGATGAAATCGCATAGTGTGAGCGCCGCTTTCGGTGAATTGAGGCGCGAACCAATGCGAGCGTTCACTTTGTTTGATTGGCTTCGCCGCCGGTCGGCTGTTGCTCCTCTTGCGGTCGCGGCCGGACCAAAAACCGTGAACTGATAAGTGAAGCCTTGATTTGGAATCGTAGAAGCGCGCTTTCGACTCCGCCGGACACATCGTGGTCGCAAGATGCACCGAGCGCGGATGCGTTTGAAGTAACGGTAAACCGCGCCGTTAAACGAATTCTGATCTCGAGAATGTGTCGCGGCGTTTGGCTGTAGCTGCGGACCTTTGGCGATCGCGCTCGATTGGACTACGATTGACGCGCGGGATTCAGCGTGAGGTGATGTGGGGTTTTTGGCGTCGGTGAAGGCTCACGGTCGCACTCCGAAGCGACGAAAAAGAGCAGTTGAAATGTAAATGATGAGCAAGCTTTGCAGCAACCTATCCGGTTTTAGCGAAGGAGTACTACTCCGTCGAGGAAGAGATGCAGCAAGCCTTTCGACGTCTCGGATCTTCCCCTGGAGAGATTTTGAACCGGGAAGCGGGAAGACGGGAGCGGTGGAACGCCGCCGTCCCCCGGAACAGCGGTGAGTTGCGTCCGCTGCACTATCGGGCAGGGACAAACCGATCCACGTGACCTCCAGGACTTTTCCTCGTTCCCGCCTTCCTGGATTAGTCGCCAGCTCTATTCGTCCGAGCGGCGTAGTCACTTCCATGCCGGTTGGCGGCAATTCGAACGTGGACGGAGGAATCGCCGCGCGCGTCTGATTAGAATACGCGGTGACGATCCGGTCGCCGTTCGGCAAACAGCATGTCCGTGCGTTCGACTCGAAACTTGTCGGTTGATTTGCAGATCAAGCTTTTGAAACACTCGTTTCGATGGAGGCGGTGCGCGGCAGTAGTTGCAGTTCGTTTCCGTTTTCGGTCTTGGTCGCCGTGACGTTGAAGCTGGTTCGATATTTTCCAGATTCAGCGCGGGATTGATCGCCGCCACTGTTGCACTCCAGTGGCGAACCCTTTGCCGAACGGATAAACGCTCCGCCGATTTGAAGTTCGGATGACAATCCATAACTCGCGACCACTGTTCACGCCGTGACGCTGGGCGAACTGCCTTTCACTTCGCGCCGGAATTTGTTAGGCGGCTGGAATGAAATCGTCCCCGAACTCACCACCGGCTTTTCATTAGCCGAATCACCCTTTCTTCCTGAAAATCAGCCTGCGTCGACCGGTTCTGCCGAATCGCTGCTAGCAGATTTTTAGAGCTCCGTGTCGGAAAGCAGCGTGCTCTTGGCGATGAATGTCATCGCGACAATAGCAGGACTGCATACATGAAGCGCGCACGCGATGACCCCATCCGGCCGCGTCAAATTCTCACAAGCGCGTCCTCGGCAGTGCGTGGCGGAGAATGCGGCCTGGTCGAGGCGAAGCGGCGTATAAGTATTTTTACGTAAAAACGCAAATCCAAGATTTGCATTAGACCGGACCAATTTGTTAAAAGCTACATAGCCATGAAAAAGGGGCGCGACAACTCGCGCACCATTGCGCCTGTGCAGGGTCCTGGTGGTGGGGGACGTCGTAAGTGACAGGGATGGCTGCAATCGTCGGGCGCGACAAGAGATATCATCTATGCGGCTCTGCACACGGCTTCTCTGAAGGCTGCGAACTGATCACGAAAAACGCCAGCCCGATGTCTTGTTGATCGAACCGTTCCAGGAAATCGCGACGGCATCCGCTGGATCAAAGATCTCGCCACGGAATTCCCGCAATTCGCATCCTGGGTTGTTACGAGCCAATCTGAACAGATTGCGTATGCCGAGCGGGCGCTGCATGCGGGCGCGGCCGGTTACTGGATGAAGAACGGGTCAGCGCAAGAATTAATACGCGCACTCGACACAGTCGCTGCCGGCGAAGTTTACATCAGCCCGTGAATCGCTGCGCTGGCTATCCGAAGATTTGCGCATCGTGAGAAGCTTCCTGCGGTCTCCGTCGCCTTACCGATCGCGAACTGGTAATATGCAGTTTCGATTGCTGCCGAACAAGGTGTGGGGCCGCATTGCCGAACGAAGCTCGGCATTAGCCGAAGGACCGTGGAAACGCATTGTGAACACATCAAATTGAAGCTCGGTTATCATGATGCCGAGGCGCTCAAGCGGGGCGCACAAATTGCTGGGGAGGCCTGAAGGCCAGCTGTAGCGTTCTCATTTAATCAGGGGAAACCACACGACTGCGGGCGCTGAGTGGAAGGAAAAATCGCGCGATGATTCATCGTGGATTTTTATGTGCGATAAAAAATGGTGGTTTTTCCCCGATAGACGGCACCTCTTGACGTTTCTCATACTAAAAATCAGACCTAACCCATGAACAAAATCGAGAACTGAGCATGTTGATCACTAAGGCAGTCTTTTCGACGTCCGTTTTACTTGCGGTGGCACTGCAGGTAACACCTGCATGGGCGGCCCAGACGCTTACGAAACTGCGCAGTAAGAGGCGGACGGAACCTATCGGTTATTGGCGTCGGAACGAGACTTCTGGAACGACTGCGAGCCGATTTATCGGGAAACGGAAACAACGGAACCTATAGTCCTGCGGTTACGCTCGGCGGGCAGCCTGTGCTTGCACCACTAGGGGCGCCCAGGTCGACGCAGCCGGTGCGGTTCGATCGGCGCAAAGCGCGACGGCGATCGAGATCGAGTTGTTGTTCCCGAAGAAGCGCTCGCCCTGAATCCCCGAAGATTATCGAGCCGGAAGCCAAGGTCAGGATGGGACTGGGTCCTGAATCGACGGGCGATACAACAGCGCATCCTCGAGAAAGGAGAGTTACGCGGGACTGCGCAATACGGCTTGAGCATACACCACCCGACGGGCATGTGCTCGTGGAGCTCCCGTATGAAGGTGTCAGGCACCAGCCCCAACAATCAGTCAACGCCCAGAGCAATGACCCGGTCACGCAGGGTGCGTGGAGACGCACGATAGCGCGGCAACCTACGATGGGTAAAGTCATCAATATCTACCTCAACGACAGCATTATCGAAGGCGTGGCTAAGACGAGAAAATGTTAATGAAATTGACATTGATACCAAGCGGCCTCACACCTCACTAGATGATCCGAAGTCGCTTCTCGCTATTGGCGATCGGATAGGGCAGTTCATACCACCGCCCCGCCCTCATCGAACATTCAATGGACTGATCGACGAGGTGGCGCTGTTCGACAACACGCTGCTGACTCAAGACCAAATTCGAGGCGCACTACCAATCGCAATTCAAGAAGCCTGGGGGCTTTCAGTATGCAGTAAAATTTGTTTGCGGGACGTCAAAGGGGACAGGTCGTAGCTCCGGGTCAGCATTTCACCGCGATCAATCATATAACCCCAATTGAGAGTAGACATCACTTTCCGAAGAAGTTCGCTGTTGCGCTGCCGGGTGAGAAAGCCGGGACCGGTCTCGAAGTTTTCCGACGTCAAACTTGGACCTGATCGGGCACTTGAGATCGATTGCCCGGACATCCTCAGCAAAACGGATACTAGGGAAGGCTTCCTCGACGGGCTTCGTGGTGATCGAGAGCGTCCTGGAGCTGGACGTCGTTGCCGTCTATACCGCAGCCGGGGCGACGGGACCGAGTCGAAACGATGGAACTCGAACGCGTAAACCCCCGCCGTCAAGAGTGCCGAACCCCAAGGCCAAGCCGGACCTGATACTGGTCCCAGACCCGAAGCTCGGCTTCTGCAGAAGGCACGACTTTAAGTTGACGGTAACGATCAAGAACTAGGGTATAGTCATGCAGGACATTCATCACCAAAGTCAATTCCGGTTCTTTTGGGAATCGTTTCTCAAGCGACCCCAGCTACTTGGTTAGCGGCAATACCTTAACCGCCGCGTGGAGCTTGAAGAAAGCGTGCGAAGCTCAATGGTCTTCCCGAAACTAGAATAAACTACCTTCCCATGCCTGCTAAAACACTTGAAGAGATCGTTCGACATAAAGAGGCTATCACGAGAAGGAATGGCTTTCATTACCGGGCGTTAGTGGCGTGGATATTGGCTCTGAGGGCAGGAACCGAATCGACCGGTGAGTTGTGCATCCGAATCTATGTGACCGACAAAGCTCAGGGCATCCTCGCGAAATCCTTTCGCTACGAAACGTCGAAGGCGTGCCGGTGGAGATCATCGAGCGTTCGTTCGAGCTGCAATGAGAAAAGCAAGATTCTTTCGGTCAAAAATAACGAAAATAAAGGAGCATCGATCAATGAAGACACACTGGCACAAATCGTGGAAGTGAAGCAAAGCGTGGGGGAGGAGTTGCTAAAGCAACCAGGGGTAACAGGGGTGGATGTTGGTTACAAGTATGTGGATGGGAAGCGGACGGATCAAATCGCGGTCCGCGTGTTTGTGGAAAAGAAGAAAAAGACCGTCCCAAAGGGCCAGGAGTGCACTGAAAACGATCGACGGGGTGAAAACGGATGTGATTGAACGCAAATACGAACTTCAGCAATTCTAAGAACCGCAAGAAGGTGGAAGACGTGGAGTTGCTGGTGGACGCAGGACGTTACCGGCCACTCAAGGGTGGCATGGGAATCGGGCCTTGCCGGGTTGTCGGAGGGTTCGTTTTTGTAGGAACGCTCGGTGCCATTGTAAAGGACGTTGCCACCGGCAATCCATTCTGCTTGAGCAATTTCCATGTCATGTGCATAGACAACGGTTCTCACGTGGGAGATCAGATGTGCCAACCTGGCCGGTGGACGGAGGCAGTATGTCCAGCCGATGTGGTTGGTTCACTCCAGCGCTCCTCACTTGCGGCGACGGTCGATTGCGCGGTGTGCGACATCTCCGCGGGGATTGGCTATGTGTGCGAGGTGCTGGAGATCGGCCAGGTAGCAGGCACGGCGGTCGCGGTGCTCGATGCGCCAGTCCGCAAGCGCGGACGCACAACGGGACTGACTCTATGGGTTTGTGGATGGCATCCATGCCTCGGTGAACATCGATTACGGCGATGGCATCCGGAATGAGGACGCCAACCAATCAGATCCAGTATTCGTCCTGATACGGCGCATAATGCTTTGTTCAGCGACCACGGTGATTCGGGTTCTGTTATTATGGATGCGAGCAGCAAGGTGGTGAGCCTACTCTTTGCCGGTAGCAGCGATGGGCACACACTAGGTAATCCGATCGCCGATGTCCTTTCAGCCCTGAACGTTAGCATGTCGTCGGCAGTCACCAAGGCGCCCCTGAAGGACATCAAAGATCACAAGGTGGAGTTCAAGGAGATCAAGGACAAAGACACCAAACCCGAGACCAAAGAGCTCAAGATCGAGAAAAACAGAAACCAAGGAAACACAAGGAGAGTCAAGGAGAAGGAGCTAAGATCGAGATCAAGGAGCAGAAGGTCGAGAGATTAGAGAACACATTGAAGGTCGACGAGTCAAGGAGCATACCCAAGTGACAAGATCGAGATCAAGGAGCACGTTAAAGACAAGATTCGAGATCAAGGAGAACATTAAATCGAAATTGACATCATAGACGATATCCGAGGGTCCCGGAAAATCTCAGGTTCGCTTCATTGCCATGATACCTAACACTCCTGGGGTGGGAGATGGAGGCGCGCCTTGCTCAACTGGAGTCTACCGTGAGCCAGCTTGACGACGTTTATCACTGCTGCAATGCGACCGGATCTGAGCACCGGTGCATTGAAACAAGAGCAGGATCTCACCGCGTTGAGTAACAAGCTTCAGCTGGAAGCAGCGCAGGCTCGCAGATGAAGACCCAGGGCGGTTGCGGATGTTGGGGTTTGCAGCCTGACGAAATTGCCAGGAGGGGGATCAGTGGTTGGGTCCCCCGAACTGGTCAGTCAGGATTAATTGAAGCTTTGCATGTGGCTCGTAATATGTGAACCAACGGACATGGCTGCCTTGTGGGCATATGAAGGACTCCGCCGGCCAGGGGATGGCACCCTTGGAAATCGTGAGCACCGAAGTAGCCGTATGCAACCTCCGATGCCAACACCGGATCGGTACTGGCGGCGCGTCGATCGCATTGGACATGCCGAATGGACGCAGGTTGAGCGGTGGAGACCTGCGTGGTGTCTTGAATCGGGCATTTACCCTACCTCTATCGATATGGAGTCAGGCGCCACGGTGGGCAAGCCTCTATGTGCAGCAGGAGATGTATGCGTTTTTCTGAGCTGGCTGCATTGCCTGCCGTGCCCAATCGTTCAACGCTCCCTCGCCGCTGGGTTTGGCTGGCCGATGGCGAATGGAATCAGAGTGGGTCTACCTCGCTGCCCAGGCCGGTCTAACCGTGCCAGTATTCCGGCAAACCAGCTTCGATTCAGTAGATGAATCGCGAGGGTGAGCGGCGTCTCCGACCATCTGGAGTAGTTCCGCGGTCGGTAATCGTAGCATGCGTGGCCGTGTGTGCGGGACGGAGCCCCTCGGAAGTGTGCGAGGGCTGCATTCCGGCTGGCGGAGCTTTCGGGCACCGCTTCTGCTCGGTGTTGATTTCATTCAAGGCGATGCAGGGCCGTGGATGTTCGCAGGCGCAACGCCCGCGCCGGATCTTCGAGCCGGGTGGCGAACCGCTGCTTTGCCGCGCTCGCCCATGGTCTGGACGGCGGCTGACCGAAATTCCGGAGTTCCTACCTCCAAGATGATTCTCCTATGTGGAATCCCGTCCGAGGCGCCGTTGGCGATGGTTGCCGAATCGCTCGATCAGATCGGCGCGCAATATCGTATTTTTAACCAACGCCGCTTCGGAGACACACGGATGATTCTGGAAGCGCGGAATAGTACTGTGGCTGGCTGGCTGGAATTGGACGGCGAAGGCATCCCGCTGGAATCCATCGTCGGCGTCTATGTACGCCTCATGGATCACACGAAACTACCTGAGCTTGAAGGCGTCGATCGCTCAGCCCCAGAATGGCGTTCAGTGCGAAGCATTGCACGACACGCTAGCGCGATGGTGTGAAATCGCGCCATGCCGTGTTGTAAATCGCACCTGCAAACATGGCATCAAACAACTCCAAACCTACCAGGCGCAATTGATTCGCGCTCACGGCTTCGATGTGCCAGAAACGCTCATTACGAACGACCCGGCATTAGTTCGCGAGTTCCGCGCACGCCACAAAGGATGATCTACAAATCCATCAGCGGTGCTCGCTCCATAGTTCAGACCTTCTGAGGATGCCGATCTCTCTCGTCTGCACCTTATTCGCTTCAGCCCCGTGCAGTTCAGGCGTTCGTGCCCGGAACAGACGTGCGCGTCCATGTCGTAGGCCGGGAAGTTTTCGCCACCGAGGTGCTCTCCACGGCCACCGACTACCGTTATGCCGCACAGCAGGTTAGCGCCTCTGCGCGAACTGCGAGCCACGTGAACTTCCTTCTGCCGTCGTGGACAGCTGTATAGAGACTTACCGCGGCGCTGGGCTGACCTTTTCTGGAATCGACTTGCGAATGACACCCGACGGTCGCGTTTTTGCTTCGAGGTCAATCCTTGTCCGGGCTTCAGCTATTATGGAAGCGAACCACTGGCCAGACCTATCGCCCGCGCCCTGGCGGGTTGCCTGGCAACCAATAGCCCGCCTAACACGAGCCTTTGGGCAACAGGCCCTGTCTGGACACGACCCCACCTTCTTCCGCCAGTTTAATCTTATGATCTTTGAGGGATAACCGGCATCGAAGAACGCTTTGCCGACGACCAGTAGTGACCGGCGGTTGATCACTGCTTGGTTTGCGGGCGGAGCTAGTCCTCGCTGAGAACCGCACTGACCCTGAAGTGGGCCCCGTGACACCGGTCGTTGTCCTGACCCATACCTTTTCGGCCCGCCCTTGACTCGCTGATTGGAACCTTCCGGCCAGCGCCATCGCCTAACCCGCGACACTGGGCGAACTGCCTTTCACCTCCGCGCCGGAATTTGTTAGGCGCTGGAATGAAAATCGATCCCCGGCTCGGGATCAGGATTTTTCATCAGCCGAATCACTCGTTCGTTCCTGAAAATCAGCTTGCGTCGACCGGTTCTGCCGAATCGCTGCAAGCAGATTCTTGAGCTCACTGTCGGAAATAGGCGCGCTCTTTGCGACGGACGCCAGCGCGAAAGCAAGGAAGATCCAATAGATGAAGGCGCGCACGCGATGACCTTATCCGGCCGCGTCAAATTCTCAAAGCGCGTTGCTGACGCTGCTCGTGTCGAACGCGGTTTTTTCGGAAGCGACGCGAAACGCGATCGCTTTCCTTATTCCGATTCCGGATCTTCGCGTATTCGGTTCACGGCAGACTTGGCCAGCCATTCCCGAGCTTTTTGTCGCAACTCGGCGGCGCTATGCAGAGCGAGCTTCTCCTTCATGCGCATCTGATGTGTCTCAATCGTTTTGACGCTTACATGCAATTCGCTCGCTAATTCCGAAACGCTCACGCCCCTGCCGATAAAGAGAAAATCTCCAGTTCACGATCGCTCAGGTTGTTGATGTCGGGGCTACGAGAATTTTTACTGCCCGCCGCGAAGTTGCTCAGGATTAAAGGCAACACGCTTGCACCCACGTGCGGGTGACCGGTTAAGATTTTGTCGAACGCCCTGAGGAGTTCGGGAGCGTCCTCGATACCAAGGTATGCTCGCGCACCCGCCCGGAACACGCGTTGAGCCGAGAACGCATCAGCGTGCTCGGAAAGGGCAAGGATTGCGGCGGCTGGATTGAGGCTCCGGAATTCTTTGATCAACTGTATCCCGTCAGCGCCGCAAAGCCTCAACCCAACCACAACCAAATGCGGTTTGTGACGCAGAAACAATTCGCGCGCCAAAGGCGCTTCGTCCGTTTCGCCGCACACCACAAATCGCATGCTTTTCGCAATCAAGGAGAGCACACCGGCTCGAACAAAACCTATTCGATGAACAACGAGCACTTTTGCTTTTGTCGGGCCTTTCCCTGACACGTCGTCGGGCTCTTCCGTCAGGGACTTTTTGATCCGTACACAGATCTCTTGTCTGGCATCCTTTTTCGTCCGGTGTTGCGTCTGGGGTTCAACGCGCGTGCAGCGTGCCGTCTGGTTTTGCGTTGCTGCATATCGGGGGTACCTAAGCGGTTTGTCCTAAGCTGCAGCCGTTTTGTAGGGCGAAGTCCGACAGAAGCCAAGACAAAAATTCAGGGATTTACCCTGACAGACAAACTCTAGCTGTCCGGATATCCTCCGCGCGACATGAAAAGGTTTCTTCTCGTTTTGCTCTTTGCAGCAGTCAGCTTCGCCATTGCTCGCTTTCGACGATCACAATCCAGTCGGCGTGACGGGTGCCTTCGAAGGCGTGATCACGACCGGCTGCGGATATAACGTGCTAAATCACAATGCCACTCGGCAGATCGACGATATCGTCGTGCCGGGCGCGATCGGAAAATATCCACTCAAGATGACGCGCTACTACAATAGCCGGTCCACCGCTGGTTATGGCGGTCTAGGTGCTGGCTGGAGCCATGGATATCAATGGGGCTTTTCCAGCCGCGATCAGAAGGTTGAGCACCCGAACGGCAACGTGTGGGACCGCGGGTGCTTCTCCGACGAGGGCACACCCCTGGGCGTGTCCGACGGTTGGCAAACGCTCACGCTTGGTCAAAACGGGTTTACTGGCGATTTTCGGCTGGGCGACGGCGGCACGATAGCACTTCCAACCTTCAAATGCCGGTGGCACGTGGCACACTGTGCTGACAACTATTAAGGACCCGTACGGCCAGACAACTACGATCACCTATGATACTTCAGGGCTGCTAAGCCGGGTGACAGAACCAGGTGGCAGATACCTGCAGTTTACCTACTCCCAGCAGGTAAATGGGCAGACGATGCTAACTCAGGTTGCCGCGAAGGATGGCCAGGGACACCAAACCGATTCGGTGGTTTACAATTACACTTCCATATCGCCGGGAGGTAACGCACAACCCACCAACTGCCTTACGTCGGTTACTTACGGTGACAATACATCTGCTACCTACACATATGAACCGGGAGGAGAACGCCTGCCATCGGTTAGCACCTGTAATGATGTGCGCTATCACGGGCCTATGCGCCGGATCGCCTATGAATACCAGGGGTTACCGCACGGAGCAATTCTCAACGAGAGATATAGCCCTGGCGATGGCGTCAAAGGCGCGATAGTCTCGCGAATCGATCCGCCGGCACCGTCGCCACTCATCTACGATCCCACCTTCGACACTACTTACACCGAATACCGTGGCGACGGTCCCACTCGCAGGTTCGTCTACACGGATCTCCGTTTGGCGCGATCCCATACCGAACCGGACGGCTGCCCAATTGGCTTCAGTGGTCCCGCCCTCAGCAGTTCCTGACGGACTATACCGATTTTCGAGGGAACAGCACGCATCTGGGTTATGACCCCAATTGGTATGTCAATTCGGTTAGGGATGCCAACCAACGCACCACGTACTACGACCGCGGCCCGCCGCCAAATGCTTCCTCTGGGCCGAAGGGCATTGGGCAAATTCTCACGATCACGTATCCTGGCGGGGCGCACGTCGACTACGGGTATCACGACGAAAGTCCGAATATTTCGGGGCACTATGTATTACTGTCAGCAACGAACGTCAGAAGGTAACTACTTACACGCGCGATCCGAATACGCACCTTGTCACCCGAATCGATTATCCCTCTGACGCAAACACCCCTGCATCATCCGAACAATTCACCTACAATGCTTTCGGCCAGGTACTCAACCATAAATTGAGGAACGGTGCATGGGAGAGTTTTGTCTATGACGGTCGCGGCTTGCTCACCGATAAGCATAACCCCAAAGGCGACTGTCCCCGGCGGCACCGATCCTCATATACATTACGATTATTACACTGCTGCAGATGGCAGACTTGGCTGGATCGATCGAGTGAAGAAGGTGTCGCTTCCGGCAAACTGGCTCAGTCATGTCGCCTTCGAGACGTATGAGTACGAGCGCACGCATGATGCCAATGGCGTCACGAACCTGAATGGCGGAGCCGTGGCCGGTCGCGGGCTGCCTACGAAGGTGACGCATGCCGACGGGAAATATCAGCAGTTCAAATATGATTGGTATGGCAACAAGGTGTGGCAAGACGATGAACTTCGCAACCAAACCAGCTACACATATGACGATTACAATCGGTCGCCTTAGTGTCACCGATCCGCTTACCAAAACCGACTCGGTCTACGTGACGTCCCAACAAATGGGAATGGCACATCGCCATATCTGCACACGACCAACAATCCCGACACAATCACGACTCCCGCAGGCATCGTGACTAAACACATCTATGACGAGAACTTTCGAAAAGAATCGAGCCACGGCAGCGTATGGCACGGCACTGGCCGCAACTAACGTTATTCGATTACGACAATGTTGGTAATCTCACCTGGGTCACAGATCCGCGAACCTACCGGATTTATAACACCTATGACGCCAGAAATCGCAAAGTCACTACCACGGAAGCGTACGGTACCAGCCTCGCGCGCACTACCACCTGGCACTACGATAATGCAGTCAGTAATATCTACCAGATCGACCGGCCCGATAACACTCAACGAGACAAAGAGCTACGACGCAGTGAACCGAGTTCTCACAGGACACTGTCCCTAAGACGGCAAATCCGGCTGTGAACATTGTCACGCACGTTCAATTATAATCCTTCCGGCACGCATCAACTGGGTGAAGGATGGCTGAAAATCGCTACACGTATTTCAGCGTATGACGCCTCGGATCGCAAGACGATGATGACGTACTCCGATCAATAACCATTCCGACACCCAGCAGTGGGCGATATGATGACGCGGGAAATCTGAACTTGCGAACGACTGTCGGCGTTCAATCAGCAGGCCTCTTTTTACGACATTCGCAACTTCAAATACGCGAGCTGGTGGAACACCGACTGGAACAACGGCATCGTTGACTGGTGCTTCTTCGATCATGATGCCACCGGCCGGCTTACCGAAGCTGAAAATGGAACAAACGGTTGGAACACGAACATCATTTCGGATGTCCACCGCTCGTACGACGCCGCGGGGCACCTTACACAGGAGCAACAAATCGTCACAGGGCTCGTGCATGAAGACCGTTCAGTACCCGAGCTATGATGATGACGGAGATTGACACGCATGTATGTCAGCGGCGCTACTGGGTGCAGATTTTACTTATTCTTACGACGCAACGGGCCGGTTTGAGAAGATATTCCTCACGAACTCCAGCCAACTGTTCCAGTATCGTTACGACGCCGCTTCGAATGAGACCGAGCGCGATAATCTTCTCAATGGAGTGAACCAGCTGTATTCTCGTGATGCGCTGAACCGCATGACGAGCTGGGATGCGAGAAAGGGCAACAGCACACTCGGTCACGAGGGCTACACCTACGACGCAATGAACCGGATCGCTGTGGTGGATTGGGCCAATGGCAATATCGATTCGTTTACCTACTATCTGGATGGTGAGCTGAAACAGGCGCAGCTTGGTAACTTCAATCACACCCTCACTTACAACCTCGACAAAGTGGGTAATCGCACGAGTGTGGTGGACAATAACGTTACGAGCACCTACTCGCCCAATACGATCAACCAATACACTTCCGTGACGGGGAGCAGCATTGTCAACGGGTCGGAACACGAGATTAGTGATTACCAGGCAGTGCATTATACCTACGTTAACGACGAGCGTTTAAGGTCCGCTACGACTGGGAGCACAACTTATTCGATGGTGTATGATGCGCTTGGGCGTTGCGCTAAACGCACGCTCAGCAGCGGCCCGACAACCTATTACGCTTATACGACGGAGAGAAACCGATACTGGAATATGACGCTAGCGGGACATCGGTTGGGATTAACGTATATGGGAAAGGTTGACGAGATCCTGGAGCGGGTCGCGATTGGTTCCGGACAATCAATGGCACACGTATTACCTGCAACAGAACCATGAAGGGAGTGTTACGCTTCTGACTGACAGCACTGGCAGCGTCGTCGAGGAGATATCGTTACGACGCCTATGGTGCGCCGACGATCTACGCTTCGAACTGGAGCGTGCGCTCAAGCACGATCTACAACAACCGGTTTCTGTTCACCGGAAGAGAATACGCTGCCACGTATCGTTCCACCTACAACACCCCAGCCTTCAATTTCTACGAATACCGCGCCCGCGCCTACAATCCGACCCTGGGCCGGTTCATGAGCGAAGACCCGAAGCTGTTCGACGCCGGCGATTACAACCTCTTCCGCTACTGCCACAATGATCCAATTGATTTCACTGATCCCGATGGGACTGGACGATGCGGCGCCAACGTATTCTCCACGACAAACATCACAAGAGCGCGAGGAGACTGTAAGTGCTCCTCAAGCCGTCTGGCAGCGGCAAATGACATTCAGCAGCTCCTACGGCGCCATCGCTCAAGCTTGGAGTCGCATGCGCGCCAACGTTCAACAATGGGCGCACTCGCGCAAAGAATCGCACCCGGACTATAAGCACATGAAGCTGTGCGCCGGTACGGTAGTTGCCGCAGCGCCCATCGAAGAAGCGCCAGCCGCCCTCGCGAGCCTGGGTCGGCTGATCTCGAAGGCGTTCCGTGCGTCCGAAGCAGAAACCACAAGCGCTGCGCTTAATGCCCATCCGGGTAACACACCCCGGTGAGACGTTTTACCGCTATGAAAGCGCGAATCCTGCGTTTAGTCGTATCACTTCGAGAGGCGGCGTTACTCCCGAAACTTTTGCGGCACCAGTCAGCGATGGACTGGTTCCGGTCCACCTGCGTGCATCGACGTATAGCCTCCCCAGTCCGAATATCCTGCGCCCGATCGTAAAGACCCTAGGTCCGCCCCCAGGAACAGCTGTAATAGGACCGAGATCAGTGGTTGGAGGACCTGGAAATGAAGCGATGTTTCCGTTCGGTTACTAATATGCTGCAGCTTTCTGATAAGTGGGGACCGCTATTGGCGCGTCAACCTGAAACGGGAATGGGATATCAGATAGGGACGGTCGTCTTGCGCGACGGCAGGCGATTCAACGACGTGCTAATCCAAGAGGGCTTAATCACTCGGATCAAAGGTCTGACAGTAATTCCGTTTACCGAATCGGAGATTATCGACATCATTGTCACTGGTGATCCTGATAATTCTTCTGATAAAAAGTGGATCTTCGATCCATAGTTCGCGAATTGCGGCCTGCGGTGGGGGAGTAATGGCGCGGTCGCTGCAGGTAGAGCTTGAAGATGCCATCTATCATCTCTGCGGACGAGGCAACGCCCGCTACGGGAAATCAGCACGTGGGATCAGAAGGGGTCAGAGTAGGGTTGCGCATTGAATTGACGGGAATAGGAATAGGGGTCAGTCAACAAATCTTGACAGTGCCCAAACATGGATTTAAGAGTGAGCCGTGGCACGAGCGGTTCGGGTCGAGTATGGCGGGAGCGTTTTACCACGTGATGGCGCGGGGGAATCGACGGGAGCGCATTTTCCGCGATGAAGCCGATAGGCTTTTGTTTTACCAGACTCTCGGAGAGGCGTGTGAGAGCGAACAGGCTGGAGGGTGCACGCATGGGTGCTGATGAGCAATCATTATCATCTGATGGTGGAAACGCCCGAAGGTAACCTGGTGGCGGGAATGAGGTGGCTGCAGAACACCTATACCAGGCGGCATAATTGCCGGCATCGGCTGTGGGGCCGGCTTTTCGGAGATCGTTACAAGGCGATCTTGAGCGAGGGCGGCTCGGGTTATTACTATTGCTCGCTCATGGACTACATCCATCTCAATCCGGTGCGGGCGGGTTTGGTGCGAGTGAAGCGTGGAGAAAGTGTGCGGGATTATGTCTGGAGCAGCGTGGCCGAAGGGCTATGCCGTGCCGCCAGCTCGTCGACCGATCTGGCTGGCGGCAAAAGAAGGGTTGGCCATGGCGCAATGTGCGGACACGGCGGCAGGTCGGCGTCATTTTGTAGAGCATCTGGATGGCCGTGCGCGGGAGCAAGGAATTCGGGCGGGGGTGATCGAGCCGGGAGAAGATCGGCGCCACAGTCATCTGCGGCATGGATGGGTACTGGGGCAGCCAAGCTTTTAAGGAGAGAATGTTGCGGTTGGCAGAGAAGGGCATGGCGACCAGGAGAAATCGCACGTATCGCAGCGCGGCGATTGTCCGAGCTCACGACGAGAGGGAGGCGCAGCGGCTTTTGGACGGCGGGCTGGCAGCAGTAGGGTTGTCGGCTAAGGAACTCGATTCGCTGCCCGGTTCTGATGTGCGCAAGGTAGCTTTGGCAAATTTGCTTTTAGAACGGACGGTAGCGAGGCAGAGCTGGATCGCCGAGAAATTGGCGATGTGCAGCGCAGCAAACGTGAGTCAACAAGTTCGCCGATACCGTGCACAGAGACCGAAGTTGACCGGCGCCTTAAAAGAATATCTCCAGTCTGTCAGGATTTGATGACTTGATCCCCTATTTAGCGTATTCTTCCGTAAAAACCGCGGCAAATTCCGTATACAATTTCCCGTCGTTGCTTATGCAAACCTTTCACTCGATCCCGAAGCCTTGGGCTGCGTGTCAACCGTGGATTCTACCGGGCGAATAATCTTCGTTGCTGACTCCATCGCGACGAACGCTTGAAACTATCAATAGCTCGTAGCAGGAACAGCTGAGCAATAATTAACAAACTTATCATGTCGATAATCTAGATACCGTCTGTTAGGTGTGCAGCCCGCGAAAAGTAACACTGTTGTCACTCTTTCCATCGGGTCGAAACAACTCGTTGTGTATGCCGATGAAAACCTGAGTATAGCGAAAGCGTTGCCAAAGGAGAGACAGCCCCGTCACGGAGCCATAGCGTTGCGTCTATCTACTGGCTACAGTGCCTGATCCGGGTCATATACGACGTGTTTTCTTGCGCGCTCGATCACCGAATCGTCTCCTATGATAATGAGTTCACGGTTAAATGGCGGCGCTGGTTTCGCTGGAACAAGCGGTCGTAAAACTGCGAATGCTTGCGATACAAACGCAATCGAAATGAGTGCAGACACAACTGCACACTTCATTTTCGTTGCCAGGAATAGTTTCACAGAAGTTTCCGACATTGTGGTTCAGTACGTAATTTGTTTTTGCAGATCAATTTCTTCTGCCAAAAGATTCGCCGGGAAAATTCCAGTTGCCACGCTTGCACAATACCGCGCAGTTTCCGCGCTTACTTGTTCGCCAACAGCAACGGGCATTTGTGAATCCAAATCATAAACAATAAAGGTTTTCATTTTTTAAATTCCTTTCCACTGATGTAATGCGGGAAATCCGGCGCGAAACCGCCGAATAAGCGCGTAAGGATTGCGCCAGTGGCGTCGGAACGGGGCGCACCCCGGAAATATGTAAGGGTGTCGAGCTGATATTCTCGCGATTACTTTCGCTGCCTTGGCCTAGCAAGCCGTTGTTTAACGCATCCGCTTAGCTGGTAACAACAGCGTTACCTTTCTAGTCGCAGCGGGCCAGCTCAATGTTCCTTATTTCACATGTAGGGCCAGAAATGAGTTCTCAATGACGAGAGGTCAAAGAAGGCCAAAAGAATGAAAGGAAAATAAAATGATGAAAAATCAAAACATCGTATTCATAGCCATAGCGTTTGCGTTTGCACTTGCGCCGGTTACTGGGGCGAAGCCAATCCCTCAGGGTGGCCCAACTGTCGAGGCAGCTGCTAACGCGCCCGCAGCTACGGCTGATTCAACAAGCTCCGAGGCTCCGGGATTCCCGGTTGTCACCATCCATAGCATTGACAATGTTACCCGGGAAAAATCGGTGCATTCGTGTTGGCCGCGAATTCTCAAATCTCGCTGGCTAGAACTTTTGTAAACTTTTCTGTCAGTGGGACAGCTATCCCAGGAGTTGATTACACGCCGCTTGTCCCGCCTGCCTCCATCGGACAGGCCGGCTTAGGAGTAATCCTAGTCAAGACGTTGCCCGATCCCCGAGCATCAGTCATCCGCCAGGCGTATAGCGTTGTGGTAACTCTGCAACCCGGCCTGGGATATGCCGTAGGCGCACCTAGCTCAGCTCAAATGTTCATTAAGCCTTGAGCTTGAGTCTTCGAAAGGCGGCAACGAATCGCGCGCCGCGCTGCTCCCGGAAGCTTTCGGGGCGGCGCGGCGCAGCGCAGCAAACGTGAGTCAACAAGTTCGCCGATACCGTGCAAAGAGACCGAGATTCGCGGCCGCCTTAAAGAGAATTTCTCCAGTCTGTCAGGAATTTGTTGACTGACCCCCATTCCCAAGGCAGGAGGCCACATGCAGATTCCAATGAAGACCCGTCCCGTCCTCGCGCTGGCAGTCCTGCTGCTTGCGGCAGGATGTGGCGACTCCGCAAGAGCAGTACGCGGCGGCGGGTCTGGATCAGAAATGGAGCAAGGAGACCGCCGATCATTTCTGGTGGACATCACAAGGGTCGCAGATCGTGCCGTGCGACTGGTTCCTGGCACTCGAAATGCCGAACAGCCAGGAGCTGTTCTCGGGCAACGCCCATTTCGAACGGCTTCGCTACATTACGGTGTCGGAAAAATCGGCCAAGAACCCGGGTGGCCTGCCGATCGGTTACGTAAAGAATCGCGAGCAGGTGGATGGCCTCGACATCCTGGGTCTCAGCTGCTCGGCGTGCCACACCGCGAAGTGGATGATCAAAGGCGTGGCGGTGCAGGTAGAGGGCGGCCCCGCGATGGGGGATACGCAGACGTTCCTCGAGGAGTTGGTGGCGTCCATGACGCAGACGATCGACCAGCCGGACAAGTTCGACCGGTTCGCGAAGAAGGTCGGGGCCGACGCCACCGCGCTGAAGGCCGGCCTGGCGAAATGGAGGGACCGGCTGGAGGCGCGCCTCAAGAGGAATCCGCTTCCGGCGGATAACCGGCCGGGGTTCGGGCGCGTGGATGCGCTGGGCAACATCATGAACGAGGTAACCGCCGGCGACTTGGGGATTGCGGAGAACGCGCGGCCCACGGACGCGCCCGTCTCGTATCCACATGTGTGGGACGCGCCGCAGCACAACGTGGTGCAGTGGAACGGCTCCATCCCGAATGCGGGAGCCGGCCCGGCGCTGCGCAACATCGGTGAGGTGCTCGGGGTATTCGGGACCGTCGCCATTGCGCCGCAGAAAGGGAAACTGCCGAAATATCCAACGTCGACGATCGAGACAAAAAATTTGAACGCCATTGAGCAGGACCTTTGGGCGCTCTCCTCGCCTCGGTGGCCGGAGAACCTGGTGCCGATCGACAAGGCTCTCGCCGCGGCGGGCAAACCTTTCTACGAGAAACGCTGCGCGGTCTTGCCACTTGCCAATCGACCGGACCTCACCCGCGCGGCGGATTGTGGCGCAGATGAAAAATGTGGGCACAGACGACACGCTGAACCGGAACGTCCTGCGGACGGTGAAGACGGGCGTCTTGAAGGAAACGCCGAAGATGCTGAATCCCTACGTCGTATTCGGCGAGGAGGACTCCGCCGTCGAGGTGCTCATGAACGTGACCTTCGGGGCCTATCTTCCCCACGCGGGCGATTTCAAGGTTGTAGAACTGATCGGCATCAACACCGTGAAGAAAACCGGACAGCTACTGCCGCTGGGCGACCTGCTGGAGACGCTTCAAGCCGACACCAAGAAAGCCGTGGAGGACTACCAGGGAACGGCGGAGTTGGTGGAGCAAGCCTACAAGCTTTCCGGAAACCAGCCGACTTCCTTCTCGAACAAGTGCAAGGCCCGTCCGCTCAACGGCATCTGGGCCACAGGACCTTTCCTGCACAACGGTTCGGTGCCGACGCTGGCGGAGATGCTGACTAAGGACACCGAGCGTGTGAAGGAGTTCTACGTGGGAAGCTGGACGTTCGATGCCAACAACGTGGGCATCACCAGCGTGCCGGAGGAAGGCGGCGTAAAGCACTTCCTGTTCAGGACCACGCTAAAGGGGAATTCCAACGCCGGTCATAACTTTGGGACGAATCTGACACCAGAGCAGAAGAAGCAGTTGATCGAGTATGTGAAGACGCTATAGGCCCACCATGCACACGTGCGGGCAAACGCGGGCCTCCTGTCGACATTAAAGTAAAGATTGCTCAACAACTGCGGGCGCAAACACCCATGAGTCGCCAATGGATTGCCGATCGGCTACAGTAGGAAAAATAGGGGTCAGTCCTCACTATTGACCACAAGTTTTAGGTAGAAATAGGGGTCATAGGTAGAAACTGCCAGTGTCAGGAGTGAGGACTGACCCCATCTGATCCCCAACGAAGCGCTTTCCGTCGCGGCGATGTGCGTCCGCAATGAAGATTGCCCGGGCCTTTATCCAGTTATTCGCAATTCTTTGGTGGGATTGGCTCCATACCCAGGAAAATTTCGGGCTTTGAATCAAATAGGAGAGTTCCATTGTCACAGTTTTTTTTCAGAATTGAGGCCACTTCCTGTAGTCGTGCAATAACTCCCTTGGCTTCATCACTCGTCATAAGAGTTTGATTTTGAAAATACTCGAGTAAATCGCCCGGATTTGTTTTTGCAAAACTCTGAACGTGTTTGTAGACGCTAGAACTGATGTGACGAAGATGCTGAACCATATTATTTTTTCGAACTACATTGCTATCTTGCCGCAATCCGCAATCGTTGTCGGCAAGAACCATTACGGGAAACTGAACATAAGGGATATGGTTCGCGTTCTAGATACTGCATCGTCGTTTGATTGGGTACCATCAATCGGTTTGTTTGCCTTCGTAGCTTTTACAGAATGAAGCTTTTGACCAGCGGCTGTTTGCTCCAACCAAAAAATTTTTTCTTTTTAGCTACATTTCCGAACCTGTCCTGTTGAGCCAATATGTGATCGATAATTGCCATTTCACCTACATCGCGAACGGCCATCATTTGCCCGAGTGTCTCCAGCGAAGGCGGAATTTGACTCCTTATCTCTGAGCCTTTCGTAGCCATGGCCCAAGTTGAAGATGCAAGAAAGGGAGCTGCAGGATTGGAATCGGGACCCCTGTGATTCAAAGTAGGATGGTGATCAATTCCACCCTTATGGTCGACCATTGCTCCGTAAAGAAGTCCGTCCTTCATCACTTTGGGACTTGAAGCTGCAATTTTGCTAACGAGTCCAGCCCAAGTTTGCTTTATGAGACCGTGAGCATAGACGCCGGCCATTTTTTCGACTCCCTTGTGGGTTGCTTGTTCCATCGTTCGATAGACAACTGCCGGAACATCAACATGAATTTTGAGTGCATCAGCCACCTTTCCGTAAGCTAATATCGCCGGAGTGTAAGAGCAGCTTGTTGATTGCTTAAATTTTGCTAGAAAGTTGGCGTTTCTCTTTGTCTCCTTGGCGCATTCCTTCTGTTCAAAGGATGCTCTTGAAACTCCAGTCGGTAATTCGTAGATATCAGTCCCAGGATTTGTGCTATGAAGCGCAGGACAGAAAATCACGTTCGGATCGTCGAATTTAATTTTGCAAAGGGCGTCTTCATCATCCTTTCGGCCTGAATCAATTTCAGTTCCAGGAGCCGGAGGAAGTGCTACGCATTCTTCTCTGCCGTAGGAAACACGTGATCTACCAAATACCGGCGTATCTGGATCGGCTGGGAGCGCCTGCCATGTTGCAGGCCCGACGATGCCGTCCACTGTCAAACCTGCGCCTTGTTGGAAATCTTTGACAGCCTGTTCTGTCGTCACGTCGAAGCTTCCGGTAATGTCGCTAGAAACGAGTGCTTTAGTCATCACAAAGATACGTTGAAGTCTTCGTACATCGTGACCAGTCGCACCGATGCTGAGTGTTGGGCCGCTATTCATAACTTACATTCCTAGGCTTTCGTCTTTGTACTGTATCATTTTTGCCAAAATCGTCTCGCATTGACTTTAACCAGCCTTTACACCGACTTGCCCTATTGGCAACTCGAATGGTCGGTTCGTTATGCACGCGGATGTGAGCATCAATAGGGCTCAGAGTAGGGTTGCATTGAATTTGACGGACAGTGGGCAAAGGGTCAAAAACCCGAAAGGAAGCCCACATGAAGACGCAGTTAAGTAAGCCGGCTCGCAGCAAGGCGAGATACACCGATTGATCCTGACGTGGATCTCATCGGGGCGTTTATAGTGACAATTTTAATCTGGCTGACCAGTCGCTGACTCGCTAACCTCGGCACACATATGCAAAAGCACTGTCTGAAAAACATGTCAAGCTCTGGAGTCGCGCTTATCGTCCTGGTGGGTTGGTCGTCTATCGCCAGCGCACAATGGACCCCGCTAGCGAATGCGTTTCCATCGGGATTCGCCGAAACCTGCCTTCTCCTCACCGATGGCACGGTGATGTGCCACGAGTACAGCGCGAACCGGTGGCATCGGCTGAAGCCGGACATCAACGGCAGTTATCAAAATGGCTCGTGGGATGTGCCGGGCTTTACCGTCGCGGACATGCCAAACGGCAACGACCCTACTATTGGATGCGTGAACTGCCCGTACCCAGCCGTTATAGCTTCGCGTCGGCGGTGCTGCCGGATGGACGAGTGGTTGTCATCGGCGGCGAATACAACAATCTGGTTCCGCGTGTGGACCAACATCGGGTTCATGTACGATCCAGTGGCGAACACATGGTCAGCGCAAATAACTGTGCCGGAACGTGGTGCTGCGCCGGCGGCGGCGGCACCGGAGCTATCGGCGACGCCCAGTCCACGATTCTGACAAACGGAACGATGCTTCTCGCGAACATCGGGAACACGGGATATCGCGTCGTTCAATCCCGCGACGCTGACCTTCAGTGCACTCGCCCCGACGGACAAGGACGACATCAACAGCGAGGAAGGCTGGAATCAACTGCCGAACGGGACATTCCTGACTGTCGATTCAAGGATCCAAACGTCCTTCGAAATCTACGATTCCGCGACCAACTCGTGGGAGACCGCCGGATCCACCGTGGTGAACCTGGCAGATACTGGGGCGGGCACAGTCAATTCCAGGGAGGTCGGACCAGCGGTCCTGCGGCCGGATGGCACGCTTATCGCCTTCTCTGGCACGAATTCCGGTCAGAACGCCGTCTACAACACCGCAACCGGCACGTGGGCTGCAACTGGCGTGGCAGGGAGACTTCCCGGCCGGCCCCGGGGCGAGCCATTACGCTGTCGCCGATGGGCCGGCTTGCTTGTTGCCGAATGGCAACGTGCTCGTGATGGCCAGCCCCGTGTATCCGACGGACCCTCCTGGCGTCTTCAACACGCCGAGCCACTTCTTTGAGTTCGACGGCACCAACCTGACACAGGTCGCGGATTCGCCTAATGCGGCCAGCTTCATATCCTATCAGGGCCGCATGCTCCTTCTTCCTTCCGGCGAGGTCCTCCTCACGGCGTACAGCCAAGGGGGCAGCCAGTTATTGCATGCCTAACGCGAGAACCAACAGCCCCATCAAAACGCCCAGCGTGCCCCTCGTGAATGTCAGGATGTCGTGCTCTACTCGAACGGCGGAGCGCCTCAGGACGCCTGGAGGCCGGTCATCACGACAGCTCCTTCAACTGTCCTTCCCGGCAATACCTACTGCGATCTCAGGCACGCTGTTCAACGGTTTCTCGGAAGGAGCCTCGTACGGCGACGATGCCCAGATGTCGACGAACTATCCGTTGGTGCGCATCCGGAACCACGCAACAGGACACGTCCTCTACGCCCGCACTCATAACCACAGCAGGATGGGCGTCGAAGCGGTCGGCAGCAGCGAGATCGTGACGACGCAGTTCGATGTGCCGGCTAGCGTCGAGCCGGGCGCAAGCGATCTGGTTGTGGTCGCGAACGGCATTCCCTCATTCCCCGCGGACACGGTCGTGCGGGACACCAAGCCCGACGCCAACCGCAACTCCTACTGCTACGGCTACAGCAACCCCCACGGCCACGGCAACGGCAACAGCAACAGCAACAGCAACAGCACACGGCTACGGCTACGGCTACCAGCTACGGCCACCGCAACAGCTACAGCAACAGCTACAGCGACTGCTACAGCCACACCAACAGCAGCACAGCTACGCCAACTCTGACACCGAGACCGACACCTACGCCGAGGCCTGTTCCTAACGCCGAGACCTCGTCCCACGCCCGCACCCCGCCCGTAACTTTCATCCGATTACTCAGGCGAACCTAGAACAGGGGAAACCTGAACAGAAATAGCGTTATAGGGGTCAGAGTAGGGCTTGCATTGATTTGTCGGACAGCGGGCTAAGGGTCAAAACCCGATGAGGAGCCCACAAGCCGAAGTCACAGTTAAGTGCGAAGCCGGCTCGCAGCAAGGCGAGATACACCGATGAATATAAACAGGAGGCGTTGGAGTTGTGGCGTGCGAGTGGACTGCAGTGCAGCCAAGGTAGCGGTCGAGCTGGAATCCGGTCCGCCGCTGCTCTCATCATCTCTGCACTCGAGGCAACCCCGCCAGGCAATTTTTCACGAGCGCGATTGGCGCCGGAGTGACCGCTTGTGCTCCGGGTAAAGACGCAAAGCAGGTGAGTGTGCTTCGGCGGCCCTAACGTTGCAGCAAGCCCCAAAAATGTCTCGACATCTTGGGACGCCAACCAGCATCAGCGCTCCTACATCCAAATTCATCAATGAATCGCAATCAAATAGAGAAGGGAAGCGAGTTAAACTCAGTCGTTAGCCGACGACGTTCTCCGAGGCGGTTTTTACCTGCTGCTATTCTGTGTTTGCGCAAGCCCATTCGCATTGGCCCAGAGACAAGCACATGTGTCCCGCTCGAGCGCACGGGCAACAGCTGCAAACAACGAGGCCTGCTCCGCGCCGGGGGTTAGGAACAGACTGAGTCGGTTACATGGCAGAATAACCCGGTTCATGATGGGCTTAACTCTGCCAGCTCATTGGTGCCTCCATTGGAGTTGAGGTGGAGCCGCGACTTCAGCGCGAGCGGCGTGGACATCAATCTCATATCCCTTTGATCGCGGCAAGGTATGGTGCTTCGTCCACAACCGCCGAACACGAACGGTAATTACTGGCAACACACTTCGTGGCTCTTGATGAACATACCGGAGCGACAATCTGGTCAGCAGATCGTTCGGTGGGATCTATATTTTGCCGATGCCGCGTATGATTCTGGAAGATCTTCGTCGTAAACGGTGACGGGTTGATGCAGGCTTTTGACGCCGCCAGCGGGAAGTCCGCTCTGGAGCGTTAGTCTGCCAGGTCAATACTGTTTACGTCTCCTCCAACGGCAGTGAACGGAGTTGTGTTTACTGGCGGCGCTGGAATCGGCGGAACTGTTTATGCCGTCGATGAGGCGAATGGAGCAAGTGCTTTGGACGATGCCGGTGGAGAACGGCGATTCACAGCTCGCCGGCGGTTGTGCGAAGGAAGCGTTTACGTTCTTACGCCTGCCCGCAGTCATATGCTTTTAACGCCGCAACCGGTGAGCAACTGTGGCATTACGATAGCTGTTGCCAGGGAGGCGGTGGCAAGACGCCCGTCATGAGTGGGTCACGTGTTACGTCCGTGATTCTTTTGTGTGGGAATGCAAGTGGTCTCGTGCTGGATGTGAGCATGGTGACCAGAGCGGAGTCAATCTCTGATCGGCCACCGGCATTCATTGGGAATCTCGCTTTGTATTTCCAGGGCGGCACTCTTCGTGGAGTCTGATACCAACTGGCCAGGCGTTGTGGAGCTCGCCGGAGACGGCGGCGCCTGCAGTCAACGCCGCTGATTGTGAATCAAACCGATCTACATAGGCAGCAGCTCTGGCACGCTCTTTGGTCTCAACACAAGCGGCCAGCGGATATGGAGCACGGACGTTGAGCGCTCCGATTCCGCCCCCGGACGAACAGAACTTTTCTGACTACCGGTCTGGGCGCGGGAGACGGTCTCCTGTTGATGCCGACTGACGGTGGTTCTCGTCGCCTACGGTTCGTGCAACGGGAGATGTGCACCGTTACCGGAGGCCGCGTCTCTACACCAGCGCCGCGTCCCTGATCCGAGCGGCGCAATCGATGGCTGCGGTAGAGCGGCCGCGTCAAAGTCCCTTCCAACAAATCGCTGATTCGAGTTCTACAAACGCCTCCAGCTTTGATCCGGAGAGAGCCAGCGAACGAGGGGAAATGTGGGCGCGTGGCTCTACGGATTGTTAACCACTTGGCGGCGCAGGTTTGCTCGCCTGCTTGCTGTGGCGCTCACCTTCTGGATTTGTGCGGCCTGCTCCTCAACGTTGCGCGCAGGTCCGTACTGCATCTCGCTCTTGAGTTCAGCGATCGTCGCTTCCTGTTCCTGAATCTTCCGACTCTGTTCCGCCGCGGCGATTGGCGCAGAGTCATGATAGTGGCATAGTTGGCCTGTCGCTAAGTCGATAGAAACCGTGTCAACGGCAGTGCTGTAAGGCACCGCGTTAGGGAGGATGCCGTTGATGTAGCAGGCGTTATATCCCGAAAAATCGCTTCCAATTCGGATGACGCCGGATTCGCCAGACACACCGTATGCGCCAGAACCAATATCAATACTGCCAGCCGGTAATGCTGATGCCTGCACTATTGCCAACGGCTGTATTGTCGCCACCGCTAAAGTTGCTAAACAAAGCGTCACTCCCTACGGCCGTGTTGCGCGCGCCGCTAGTGTTATCATAGAGCGCTTTATCCCCACGGCCGCGTTGCCGAAGCCGAGATCCGTTGTTCTGAAGTGCTGCAGTCCCGATGGCGGTATTGAAGGCGCTATGGTTGGAAGTGAGCGCATTCCACCCAACTGCGGTGTTGTTGCTGCCATCAGTGTTAGAAGAGAGCGCCTGAAAACCAACGGCCGTGTTGAAGCTTGGGCAAATCCGTTTCCGGGTATTATCATTGGAAGTGAGCGCATTATAACCAACGGCGGTGTTTGAACCGCCATTAATGTTAAAAGAGAGCGCGCCGCTACCAACTGCCGTGTTGAAGCTGGCAAAGCCGTTTCCAGTGACGTCATTAGTTCTCGAGCGCCGCCGTTCCGACGGCCAGTGTTGTTGGAGCCGGTGGTGTTGGTTGACAAGCGCCGCTGCGCCAACGGCCGTATTTTATACTTCTTGGCCCACATTTTGATTTCCGACGTTGAGTAGGAGCGCCGCGGTGCCGACCGCGGTATTATAGCTGCCGTCTGTGTTCCTCCAGAGCGTGAAAGCCCCCAAGGCTGTGTTCCATTGGCCGGTGGTGAGACTAAACAATGCGTTTTGTCCCTCTGCCGTAGTTGAACCCTGGATAGCCGCCGTCGGGCGGCGGGACTACGGCTTGCGCTTGTGGCAAAAGCCCGAGACAGAGGAGCGTGAGTGTGATGAGAAATGGTGGAGCTGTTCTTTTGAGTCCAATCAGTGGGTTCATAGATATTTCCTTTCGTTTCCCCGCCGTGTTGGTTCTGCGATTGCAGGTCTGGAAGAGGCGAGAACCTAGCGGGGAAAGTTCTCCGCCTGATTCAAGATCGGCTTAGCGACGCCGAGTTTGGAAAAACTCGCCAACCCGTCAAGACAATTCGCCGCAACCCCAAATGGCCGATGCGAGTGTTCGGCAGCTTTACTGATTATTCAGAACCGTTTGCGGTGCGGATTCGCTCAGTTCGGGCTGTGCGCTCAGCAATGTGTAACTGAACGGAAGGCCAT
>ERZ1370068.2153-contig-1315_pt1 | contig 26900 bp, 29 predicted proteins | sample MGYA00561227_ERZ1370068 | MGnify/ENA primary metagenome ERZ1370068 (study PRJEB38410, sample SAMEA6850437) | metagenome | study: Metagenomic assessment of the ecological functions of the soil: analysis of the soil microbiota associated with the...
GGTAGCCCGCTGCTTCGTTCAGTTACGTATTGCTGTGGGCGCGATGGCTCGGCGTTTTGGCGGGGCTCGTGCTCGCGGCGTCCGTGCTCGTGTTCCCCGACGGCGACGTCTTTCACCTGACGGTGCTCTTTGCCGCAATCGCTTCGCATCTGGCGCTGCTCGTCGTCCCGGGGACCGGACGGCCACGCGCCGAATCTCCCGGTCGAGGCTCCCCAGCCGTCGAATCGCAGCGCGTCGATGTTCTCGCCGTCGCCCTGGTGGCGCTCGTCGGCTTCTTGGGCGCAGCCCGTTCGCTCGTGACCGCGTTTGCCGTCCCCTGCTGCCTTCCACGATGTCTTCCGCGTTGTCTTCCACCACGCCCGCTCCACCGTCCGAGTCGGGAAAGTCGTGCGCTCCCGGCGGCTCCGGCTTGCTCCGTCGAGCCCGGTGACTTAGCACGATTTCGCCGACGGCTCTGAAGCAGGCCAAGTGGGACCGCAAGCTTGGTGGTCGCCGATTTCTACGCGACGTGGTGCGGTCCGTGCAAGATGATGGAGAAGCGCACCTTCCGCGATCCGCGCGTCTTGACGCGGCTGCGCGACGTCGTCCCCGTGCGCGTCGATGCCGAAGAGACCGCCGACCGCGGCGCGGTTGAAGGGCGCCGATCTCGCGCTGCGCTACGCGATCGAGGTCTACCCGACGATCGTGGTCGTGGACGGCGAAGGACGCGAGCTCGCGCGCAACACCGGCGTGATGAGCCCCGACGAGTTCCTGGCGTGGATCGACGCGGTCATCGAGCGCGCGGGACGACCCTCGCGCGGATCGTAACGGCCGCTTCCGCGCCCGCTCGCGCGTGCTAGAGTCATCGACCTTCATCGATGAGGTCACGCGATGCCGCACAAGCGTCTGTTCATCCCCGGTCCGACCGAGGTTCGCTCCGAGAACCTCGCCGCCCTCGCGCAAGCCCCAGATCGGCCATCGCGGAGACGAGTTCAAGGGTCTCTACACCCGCGTCGTCTCGAAGCTCCAGCAGCTTCTGGAAACGAAGGACCCCGTCTTCCTGTTCACCTGCTCGTCGACGGGCGTGTGGGAGGCGGCGATCCGGAACAGCGTGCAGAGAGCGCGTCCTGTGCTGCATGCAGGGCGCGTTTTCCGACCGCTGGCTCAAGGTCGCGGAGACGAACGGGAAGGAAGCCGTCCCGCTGAAGGTCGAGTGGGGGCGCGCGATCACCGCGCAGATGATCGACGACGAGCTCGCCAAGGGAGCTTCGACGCGATCACCGTCGTCCACAACGAGACGTCGACCGGCGTGATGAACCGCATGGACGAGATCGCGGCGCGTGCTGCGGAAGTACCCCGACGTCACCTTCCTCGTCGACGCCGTGTCGTCGATGGCCGGCGTGCGGATCCCGGTGGACGAGTGGCGCATCGACGTCTGCCTCGCGGGCTTCAGAAGGCGTTCGCGCTCCCGGCCGGGCTGACCGTCGCCTCGGTGTCCTCGCGCGCCTTGGACAAGGCGAAGACCGTCAAGAACCGCGGCTACTACTTCGACTTCCTCGACATGCTGAAGTATCACGAGCGAGGCCAGACGCCCGCCACCCCGGCGATCCCGCAGATCCAGGCGCTCGACGCGCAGCTCGACGACATCCTCGCCGAGACGCCGAAGGCTCGCTTCGAGCGGCACGACGCGCTGGCGCGCGATCGTCCGCGAGCTGGGCGCGGCGCGCACTTCGCGTTGTTCGCGGAAGAAGGGTACGAATCGCCGACGCTCGACCTGCATCGCCAACACGCGCGGGATCTCGGTCGGCGGCGCTCAACAAGGAGCTCGGCAAGCAGTGGGCCGCGATCTCGAACGGCTACGGCGACCTCAAGGAGAAGACGTTTCGCATCGCCCACATGGGCGACACGCAGGAGTGGGAGATCCGAGGCCTTCTCGCCGTGATCGACCGGATCCTGGGAGCACTGAAGCGGTGGCGGCGACGCCGAAGCGGGTCTTGATCTGCGACGCGATCGCCGCCGACGCCGTCGAGCGGATGCGCGCCGGCGGACTCGTCGTCGACGAGAGGATCGGCATGTCGCCCGAGGCGCTCGAGGCGGCGATCGGCGACTACGAGGCCGTCGTCGTGCGCTCGGCGACGAAGATCAGGGCGCAGCACGTGGCCGCCGCCAAGAGCCTGAAGGTGATCGTGCGCGGCGGGGTCGGCGTCGACAACATCGACGTCGCCGCCGCCGAAGCCGAGGGCGTGCGGGTGATGAACACGCCGTCCGCGTCGTCGACGTCGGTCGCCGAGCTCGCGCTGGCGCTGATGTTCTCGCTCGCGCGGCAGATCCCCCGCGCCGACGCAGTCGATGAAGTCGGGGGCGTGGGACAAGAAGACCTTCGCCAAGGGGATGGAGCTCGAGGGAAGACGCTCGGCATCCTGGGCGTGGGGCGCATCGGCCGCGCGCTCGCGCGCAAGGCGTCGGCGCTCGGCATGGTCGTCATCGGCGCCGATCCGGCGCTCGGGCACGACGGGAAGCGTCGACGGCCTGCACGCTCCTTGCGCCCGACGACGTCTACCGCCGCGCGGACTTCATCTCGCTGCACCTGCCGAAGGTCGCGGGGACGCCCGCGCACGGTCGGCCGCGAGCAGTTCGCGCAGATGAAGAACGGGGTGTTCATCGTGAACTGCGCGCGCGGCGGCGTGGTCGACGAGGCCGCGCTGCTTCGCGGCGCTCGAATCCGGAAAGGTCGCGGGCAGCGGCGCTCGACGTCTTCGAGGTCGAGCCGCCCAAGAGACCTGAGCGCTCGTCGGCCACCCGCGGGTCATCGCGACGCCGCACGTCGGAGCCTCGACGCGTCGAGGCCCAGGCGCGCGTCGGGCTCGAGGTCGCGGAGATCCTGCTGGCCGAGAGGCCTGACTCACTCGCCGTGCCGAAGCGGGCAGGCGGCGGGATCGACCGCGATGCCGCCGTTCCCGCATCGTCCGGATCGTGGTCCCGCGCTCCGTCGATCCTTCCGAGCTTCAGGTACGGTCCCCGCCAGATTGTTGCTCGCGGCGCGCGTCCGCCGGCGCCGAGCCGCCACGCCTCGGCGAAGCTCGAAGGCGGCCTCTTCGAGCCGCCCCGACTCGAACAGCGATGCGCGCCGAGATCGAAGTGGGCCTCGCGACGCTCGGGGCCAGGCGGAGCGGCCTCGCGCGCTTCGGCCTCCGCGCGTCTTGTCCTCCGGCGACGCGACAACGCGCCTTGCGCGAGGTCGAGATGCGTCGTACGGCGCGCTGCCGGGTCGAGCGCCAGCGAGCGCCGGTACGCTCGCGATCGCCTCGTCAAGCGGCCGGTCTCCCGCAGCGCCGTGGCCAGATCGCGGACCGACGCCGCGTCCTGCTCCGCGGCGAGGCCGCGCTCCGCGAGCGGGAACCAGATCAACGACACGATCGCCGCAGCCAGGACCACCGCGCGCACCGGCCACGGACGGATGAGGCGGTGGCCGCGCCGCGCCCGCGCCATGATCGGCGAGGCCGGGAACGAGCGGTAGGCGATAGCGCGACGCGACGTGGAACGCGAGGAGCAATGACGCACGGCGCGGCGCATGCGATCAAGGCCGGCTGCGCGGCGCGTTCTGCGGGTAGAGCCGATCTCGAGAAGCGCCAGCGACAACAGCGCGGCGAACGGAAGCGGGAAGCGAGGAAGCGCAGGGGGACGGCATCGAGGCGCGGCGAGTATTCGAGCGGCTGCTCGGTGCTCGCGATCGACAGCAGGAGCTTGCGGCCGATGAGCCATGCGGCGTGGGGAAGATCGCCTGCCAGAAACGCGCGTCCTCGGGAGAACCAGTAGGCTCGACACGTCGTCCGTCCTGCAGAGCGCGCGCTCGTCGCCGCGCGACGGCCAGCCGTCGCGATTCGTCACGCTGCGTCTCGATCGCGCCGATGAACCCCTCGGGCGTCGAGTACACGCCGACCGACACCGGGTTGTTGCCTTGCCAGAAGGTGACCCCACCGTTGTCGGCTGACGAGCACGAGGCCGCCCGCCGGCGGCGGCGTTCCGCGCAAGCGACCGGGCGATCGCGCCGCGGCCGCCTCACGAATAGGAGCGCCGCGGGCCGCCCGCGCCGGACGCCGCGGGAACGGTCGCTCCGCGATCCAGAGGCCCCAGGGGAAGTCAACAGAAGCGACGCGGCATGAGCGATCCCCAGCAAGCCGGCCACGAGCCCGGCGCCGATCCAAGACGGCGCGCGATCGCCGCGATCCGCGGTCTGCGTCCGCTCGATCGCGAGCGCGCCGCGAACGCGACGACGACCGTCACGGGCAGGAGCTTCGGTCTCGAAGAAGGCGCAGAACGCCGTAGAGCGCGCACAGCCACGCAGCCCACGGCGCCGGTCGTCTCGTCGAAGCAGCGGCGGCCGCGGCGCGACCGACGAGCGCGACGGTCGCCACGCCGAGGAGGATCTGCAGGCGCACCACGACTCCGGGATGCGGGCCCGCGATCGCGTAGATCGCCGCCACGAAGTACGGGTAGAGGGGCGCCTGCGGAAGAACGCGCCGGGCTCGAAGACCTGCGACCCGCGACGATCGCGCGCCCACAGCGTCGTAGCGCGCGGCGTCGTGCATCAGATGAACGGCAGAGAAGGGGTTCGTCCAGGCGATCGGCGACGGCGTAGGCGCCGTGCGCGGCGATGGCGAACACGGTCGCGGCGTGGCGCGTCCTCGCATCGCGTGCGATTCTACTCTATGGCTAACCTGCGCGCCCGCCGCTTTGGAGGCCTCGCTCGATGAAGTCCCCGCAATCGAGAAGGCTGCGCCTCGACAAGGTCACCGTCGCCGCCATCACCGACGTCGCGCAGGGGATCGAGACCAAGATCGAAAAGCGCGGCAAGCCCGAGGTCTCGTTTCCCGTGCGCTCGCTGAGCAACGTCCGCTACGACCCGAAGAAGGGTTCTTCGAGATCGGCAAGGGAAAGTCCGTCGCGCGCGCTGACGGTCAACACGGCCAAGACCTTCGCGCAGACGCTGAAGATGATGGCGCTCTCGAAGGAGCTGGTGCGAGACCAGCGACTTCGCCACGAAGCGAGACGCCTACTACCAGTCGAAGAACTGGGGCGAGGCGATGTTCGACGAGCAGGGCGAGTCCGGACATGGTCATGGACGACATCGAGGCGATGTTCTCCGTGGAGGGCGTCAGCCGCGAGCAGCTCCGCTACATCCCCGACGAGCACGGCGGCGCGGTCGCGGGCGAGCTGATCGTCAACGACACCGGACCTCGAGACCGGGCAAGATCGAGCGCATCGACTGCACGAAGTTCGGCTCGGGCGCGTACTCGATCCCGTCCCTCGTCGAGCACCTCACGTTCGAGACGAAGGCGAAGTTCATCCTCTGCATCGAGACCGGCGGCATGTTCCAGCGCCTGCAGAGCCACAAGTTCTGGCAGAAGTCGCGACTGCATCCTGATCTCGATGGCCGGCGTCCCGACGCGAGCGACGCGGCGCTTCGTGAGGCGGCTGTCGGATCAGTGCAAGATCCCGGTCTACGCCGTTCGTCGACTGCGACCCCTACGGGATCTCGAACATCTACCGCACGCTGAAGGTCGGCTCGGGGAACGCGGCCCACATCAACCGCTTCTTCTGCGTCCCGCAGGCGTCGTTCCTCGGCGTGACGCCGCAGGACATCATCGACTACAAGCTCCCGACGCACCCGCTCAAGGACGTCGGACGTCAAGCGCGCGAAGGACGCGCTGAAGAACGATCCGTTCTTCAAGATCCACAAGCCGTGGGCGCGCGCGATGGAGCAGCTGATCAAGATGGGCGTCCGCGCCGAGCAGCAGGCGCTCGCGCGGTGGGGGCTCAACTACGTGATCGACGAATACCTGCCGCGCAAGCTCAAAGCCACCGACGAAGTTTCTGCCATAGGGACACTCTCCTTTCTGACAACATACCATCTTCTTTTCCGACAAAGCTCCTGGATACCGCTTTGATCGGAAACGAAGATGTTCCCGGAGAGACGCTCGAGTCGGAACGGAACGAGGTGACGATCTTTCTCGCCCAACCGCTCGCGCTGCGTCGGGAGATTTCTCTTCGCCCAAGGCGAGCATCTCAAGGAGCCTCGCTAAGAAAAGAGAATGTCCCCAGCGTTGCAGTTTGGAAAAAGGAGTCCCCTAGCTCACGTCGGAGCCGCCGGGGACGATGAGCGCGGGGTCGATGCCGATCGCCGACAAGCGTCGCCAGCCACAGATCGTCGGGCGGTGTGCCGAGCACGAGCTTCGGATCGACGGGGGCCAAGATCCACGACCCTTCGTTGATCTCCTCGCTCGAGCTGGCCCGGCGCCCAGCCGGCGTAACCGGAAAACAGTGGAAGCGGATTCCCGAACCCTGGCAGAGAGTGCTGAAGCGTTCGCGTCGAAGCGCTGACCTGCAATCCGTCGAGCACCGTCGCGCCCCTCCGGGTCGTCGAGATCGCCGTGAGTAGAGCACGAGCCCCTGCTCCGGCTGGGACCGGGCCGCCGACGCGCACGCGCTTAGCCGGATCGCCGGCGTAGTTGATCTCGTGATCCTTGCAGAGGTCGCGCAGCGTGAGATCGGCGACTCGCGGTTGATCACCAGCCCCAGCGCGCCGTCGTCGCTCTGCTGGAGCAGAAGGACGACCGACTGCTTGAAGTTCGGGTCGGTGAGCTGCGGCACCGCGATCAGGAAGCCCGGCGCCAGTGTCTTCCTGCGTCTCGCTCCATGGCGTCCCAGTATGCCGCGCCTCACGCCTCGCGGGCGACGATCGCTAACGCCGCCGCTGCGGTGCCGGACCGAAATAGCGTCGGGTCCTATCGATCCAGCGGTCACGACGTGGCGAACCGCCATTCCGACCATCGCGTGACCGCTCGCGCGAAACTCGAAAACTTGAACCCGACGCTAGATTCGGTCCGGCACGCGTACGCCGTACACGGAGTTTCGCGTGCAAGCCTGGTCGGCAGAGCGACTTGCGGCTCAGCGATCAACAAGCTCGCGGCCACCGTGGAGTCGGCGTTTCACGATCCCGGCCGCGGCCGCAGCGGCCGCGACGATCGAGCCCCGGGCAGACCGGCTCGATCGAAAGCCAGGGCCGGCCGGCCGCTGCGGCGCTCGCGACCCAGGCCACGGAAACCGCGCCCGCTGCCGCCATCCCCGCAGCCGTGAACCGTCGGGTCGCCGCGAAGCGCGGGAAAAACGCGCCGAGAATCGGCAAGAGGAGCACCGCGGTCCCCACGCTCCCGAACCCGTACCAGAGGTTGACGACCGACTCCGACATCAGCGCGACGGCGGCGGCGAGAACCGCTCCGCCGATCAGCCCCAACCGCTCGCCGCGAACGGTGGAGGCGGCGGCGCTTCCCACCCGCCCCAGCAGATCGCGCGAGAGCGTGATGCCCGCGTTGAACAGGTAGGCGTCGACCGTGGACATGACGGTCGCGATCATCCCGCAGTAGAACACGCCGAGGAGGCCGGCCGGGAGCAGCAGCTCCGACAGCGCCGGGTACGCTTCGACGCCCGTGTCAAGCCGGGGAGCAGCGCGTGCGCGTACATCCCGGTGAACGTGGTGAGGCCGTCGAAGAGGGCGAAGAACAGAACCGACACGAGCAGTCCGCGGCGGGCGACGCGCGGCGTCTTCGCCGCGAAGCAGCGCTGGAAGAACGTCGGCTCGACCAGCGTCTGAAGCGCGATGACGTACCACGCGATGACGTAGCCGGGCCGCTGGCCGCCGAGCGCGGTGAACATCGCGGCAGGCAGCGCCGCGCGGAGGCTGCCGAGCCCGCCGACCTTCGAGACCGCGATGGGAAGCAGCAGGACGAAGCCGCCGAACATGAATGCGAACTGGAGTCCTTTGGTGTCCGACGACCGAGCGGAACCCGCGCGCGCTGATGTAGACGAGGCAGAAACCCGGTGGACAGGAGGACGGCCGCGGCTTGCGAGATCCCCGTCGCGCGCCGAGCCAGGACGCCGAGCATCAACAGGTACGGCGCGGGCACCGACAGGGCGAGCACCATGACCGCGCCCAGGATTCCCACGGCGCGCCCGTACGTGTCGTACAGGATGTCGGGGAGGGTCGCGTTGTCCGGTGGTGCGCGCCTTCTCCGCGTACAGCAGCGGCGAACAGGAGCGCCCCGACGTAGTACGGGACGCCGAGAACGAGCCAGTTCGAGATCCCGTGGACGTACGAGTACTCGCCGACGCCCAGCACCCCGCCGTACCACGTGGCCACGAGCGTGACGACGAACGCCGGCAGCGTGAGCCCGCGGCCGGCCAGCAGGAAGTCCTCGTCGCCGCCCTGCCGGCGGCGCGACGAGCGCAGACCCAGGACGAACGTCGCCGCCAGGTAGGCGCCGACGACGGCGAGATCGAGCGCGCCCGAGCGTTCCTTTCACGTAGAGACGCCTAGAAGGCGAAATCCAGGCCGGCGAGGAAGCTGCGCGTCGCGCCGGGAAGAACTCGGAGTAGAACGGTCGTGTAGGCCGGGTCGAGCGGATACGAGATAGCCGAACTGCGGCGACGTTGCGCATCGAGCAGGTTGTCGCACCGAACGCGGAGCAACAGCGCGCCCGCCGGCCGCCGGGCGAGCGTGCGACAGGTCGAAGACGGCCTGAGCGGCGACGAGCGTGAACGGGATCGACCTGCTTGTCGACGTAGCCGGCGACGTCGCGGTTCGCGGGCGTCTTCCGCTCGTTCTCGCTGTTGTCGAGGTAGATGCGCCCGACGTGCCGCGCCGAGAGCTCGACTCGGGCGGAGCCGAAGGTCCGCGCGATCGACGAATCGCGCGGTGTGCTCGGAAACAGCGCGACCCGGTTTCCGGAGTAGTCGATCAGGATCGGTCCACCCGCGCCGTCCGGGGAGAGCAACGTGTCTTGCTCGAGGACGTCGTCGGCTGACCGCCAAGTAGCCGGACAGATCGACGTCCCCGGGGACGCGGCCGCGCCGCCTCGACCTCGATCCCTGATGCAGGGACTTCCCGGCATTCATCGGTGACCGGGATCCCGTCGTTGTCGAGCGCCCCGGCGAGAGACGAACTCGTCGCGGAACTGCATGCGGTACAGGTTCATCTTGACGCGCGTCGCGCCGTGGCGAAGCCGGCGCCCAGCTCGAAGCTCGTCAGGCGCTCCGGCTTGGCGATCGGGTCCGCGTACCGGTTCTTCGACGGGTCGTAGGACGCGAAACTGGCTCGCCGGATCGCTCGGGTGTCCTCCGGGTCCCAGACGTTGTTGAACGTCGGCTCGCTTTCGGTCTTGGTCACCCGCGCCGTAGACGTTCCAGCGATCGGTGATGTTCCAGTTCGCGCCGACGCGCGGCGACAAGTAACGAGTAGTCGCCGTCCCAGGAGATCCCGCGAACACGGTCGTCGCGCATCGTGAACCGGTGGCGCGTGGCCTGAAGCTCGAGATCGATGCTGGCGCTTTTGGCGACGGCGCACGGCTTCTCGGACGAACACGTTGACCGTGTCCTTTCCGTTGGTGAAATCGTAGAGGACGAGGGGCGTCGTGACGCCGTCACCCGTGACCTTGCCGTCGTGCCGGCCGCGATGGAAGAGAAGCCTCGAGTCCGGCGGTCAGCTCGCCTCCCTTGTGCGAATAGCTCAACCGCGGGATCCACCCGACCTGGCGATTGTCAGAGCCCGCTTGCTCCACGCGTTGTCGATCGTGGCGTCGGGGAGGGGATTGCCCTGCGGGTTGTACTCGAGTGCGCTCGCGAATTGCCTGAAGTAAGCCGTCCCCAGGATCGCGTACACGGTGTTCTTGAGGAACAGGCCGGGGGCGAGCCTCCGATCGTTCATCACCTGGAGCTGCGGCTGCACGAAGGTGTCGGTCTCGCCCGGAAGCAGGAAGTTCGTCCTGTCTCAGCGTGTCGTCGTTCAGGTAGTCCTGCGGGCACGCCGAAGTACGCGAGCTGCGTCGACTCGGGCCCGCCGAACAGCATGATGCGCCAGACGGACTCCGGCGCGAATCGCTCGAACGCCGACGTGGAGGTAACGTCTGCCGCGGACCACGACGGGTCCCGGTAGCCGTCGCTTTGGACGTGCGCGGCGCGGACGAAGTAGGCCCAGGGTGACGTGCCGATCGCGCCGCCGTAGCCGAAGGACACCCTCGACGTTCCGAACGATCCCGACCGAAAGCGCGAGCTCGCCGCCTTCGACCGGCGCGGGATCCGCGCGGTCTCGAGATTGACGACCCCGCCGACCGCGGGCGAGCCGTAGAGCGACGTTCCCGGGCCGCGCTGAATCTGGATCATGCCCCAAGCCCGTCGCGAAATCGCCCAGGTCGATCGATGTAGACCTGATGCGACTCCGGCGTGTTCAGCGGGACGCCGTTGACGTTGACGGCGATGCGCGCCTGGTCGAAGCCGCGGATCCGGAGGTAGCTGTAGCCGTAGCCGTTGCCGGCGTCGCTGTACGAGTAGGCGTTCATCGTCTCGCCGAGGAGCGTGGAGAGATCCTGGCCGGCGTTGATCGACTGGATCGCCTCGGCGTCGAGATCGGTGAACGACGCAGGATCCTCGACGCTCCTTGGCGACGGTGGACGAGACGACGACGTTCTTCCTCGCCGCCGGCGGACGCGGCGTTTCGTCCTCGCCGCTCAGCCGTCGCCAGGCAGCGCTGCACAGGACGACGAGCGACCGGCAGCAGAAAGCGGCATGCGAACGGCTCACGAGCATCCCCCTTCCGGCCCCGGACGGGCCACCACGACAGCGGTAGGACGGATGAACGGAGGAGGAGCTTCGCGCATCGTCCCGTTTCCCTACGCTGGCATGACCCAGTTCAGGTTCCAGGGTTTGATCTCAGTCCGGCTCTCGCCGGACACCCCTAACGGAGACAGACGACACCGTACGCCACGGCGTTCGCGGCCCGTCAAGGCGACGCGGATTGACCGGCCGGACGTGCGAGCGGCTATATTCCGAGCTCCTCCGGTCATGGGAGATCGTTACCACCGAATTGACGATGGCGGCGTAGCCAAGTGGTAAGGCAACGGTCTGCAAAACCGTCATTCACCGGTTCAAATCCGGTCGCCGCCTCCAACGTCGCTACGCGGACCGACGCACGGAACTGAGGGGATGTTCGATCGGAAGTCGAAGCGCCCGCCGGACCGAGCCTGCTGGATCGCGTCGTGCAAATCCGGCTCGCAGCGCGTGGCGATCCTGGGGTCTGCACGCGCAGGCCGGCACGCGCACGGTGCTGACGTCGCTCGTCCGCGAGATCGCAACGCCAGGACGTCGCCGCTCGCGCTGACCTCGGCCCCGAGGCTGCCGCTCGAGCAGGAAGAGGGCGCCGATCCCCATCCCGTGACCCGCATGGTCGTCCCGGAGGGCGCCTGGATCGCGACCTCGGCGCCGCCGCCGGCAGGCGACTCGGTCGCCAAGCTGGAACTCATCGAGACGACGGGCTGGACGACGACGCTCGGGCCGGTCGGCGATCTACCGCGTGGTCGCAGGGGGTGAGGCCGACCTGCACGGACCGGGCGAGCCCGTATCCGATGAAGGCGGTGCTCGCGCGCCTGGGCGAGCTTTCCGGAGGGACTCGTGCTCGTCGACGGCGGCTGGGAGCGGCGCGCATTCGCGGCTCCGGGCGTCACGCGACGGCGTGATCCTCGTCGCTCGCCGCCGGCTACTCGGCGACCCCCGAGCGCTCCGCCGCGCGCGGCCGGTATCTCGTCGAGACCCTCTCGGTGCCGCCGTGCGACGAGGCCGCGCGCGACGCGTGGGACGAGACCGCATCGAAAGGGGCCACCGCCCTCCTCGACGCGCGCGGCCGGCCGGTCGGCGTCATGCCCCCGGGCTGGTCGATCCGGTTCCCGCGCTTGAAGACGCCGGACGGCGGCCCGGTGTCGACGGTCGTCGTCCCGCACGGCCTGAACGACGAGTTCATGATTCCCCTGGTGCGCTCGCCGCTTGCGCTGCACGCTGGTCGTGCGCGACGCGACGCGCATCAACGTCGCGCCGGTGTACTACAAGGCGTGGCTGAAGGACGCGGGCGCATCCAGGTCGTGCAGGCCCGCTGCGCCTGATCGCTGCAGCAACGAATCCCTGGAACCCCGCGGGCCCGGATGCCGACGGGGCCGAGTTCCGGCCGCACGGTCGCGACCGCGCTTCCCGATCTCGCGGTCGCACGACGTCGCGATCGAATCCGACGGCGAGCGTCACAAGTCCGTCTGGAAGTTCTGGGACTGATACTCCCAATAGTTAGCGATCCGCTAAAAACGATATGGTCATCGCGGACATCGATTCCAGCGATCCTTTCGCTAACCTAAATCGTAAGTGCTTTCGCCCGCATAACTTCGGGGCGGTGGTCATCGGTCACGGCAGCTGGCACGCGCGCTCGCTGTGGCGGCACCAGGCGGCCCAGCTCGGATCGCCGGGGAGACCGACAGCTCGATGCGCCACAATCGCCAGATCGTTCGCACTTCTCGCCGCCGTCATCGCCGTCGTCGCACTCTCCGGCTCCGTCGGCATGGGCCGGCACCGCCTCCCTGACGTGGGATCCCGTCACCGACGCCGATCTCGCCGGGTACCGGGTCTACTACGGGACGTCTCCGACGACTCGTACAGCGCGTCGGTCGACGTCGGCAACGTCACGACGAGCGACGATCTCCGGTCTCACCGATTGCACCAATTATTACTTTGGCGTGAAGGCGTACGACGCCGCGGGCAACGAGAAGCACGGCGTACTCGAACCAGGTGCAAGGCTGGTCGCGTCCCACCGTGACGTCGGTCCACGCCGTCGGCCGCGGAGCAGGGTCGGTCGCTCTCGCTCGTCATCACGGGCTCGAGCTTCCCAGGCCGGTGCCGCGACGGCTTTCGCGACCGCCGGCATCACGGTCACTTCGACGACCGTCAACGCGTGCGGACGAGCTCACGCTCAACGTGACCGATCGGCGACACCGCGACGCCCGGCGCGTCGAGCCTCGACGTGACCGAACGCCCGACGGCGTTTTCGGCACCGGAACGGGTCTTTTCACCGTGCAAGCCGCGGCCGCGCCTTCGGTGGCGTCGACGACTCCGGTGGACGGCGCGACCGGGGTCTCGATCTCCGTGCATCCGACGGTGACCTTCAGCGAGCCGATGCTCGCGTCGTCGATCACCGCGACGAATGTCAAGCTCTCGAACGACAGCGGGGCCGCGGTCGCCAGGCCGCCGGGTCGCCCGCGCTGTCGGGGAACGGTCTCACCGCGACGATCACGCCCGCAGCCGCACCTCACCGAAGGCCAGACCTACAGGATCCAGGTCGTCGGGACGGGAGCCGGTGTGCTCGATCTCGGCCAATCACGGCATGGCGAGCCACGATGACGCAGGCGACGGGCTTCTCGACCGTGGCCGACACCAGCGCTCCGACCGATCTCCGCCGTCGCCGTCAACCGGCGTCGGCTCGACGACGGCGACGATCACCTGGACGACCTCCGAATCGGCGGACGGCCAGGCCTTCTACCGAAGCGAGCGGAACGACGACCTATCAACAGTCGTCGCTCGACTCCACGATGGCCACGAGCCACACCACCGCGCTCGCCGGGCTGGCGATCCGGTCGACGACGTACGGACACCTACTACGTGCGCCTCCTCCGACGCTGCGGGAACACTGCCTTACCTCGACGCCGGTCACGACGTTCGCCACGACCGCGAACGCGTTCACGCACCTCCGCTTCGAGGCCGAGGCGGGAACGATAGTCGCGCCGATGCGCTCCATCAGCGGCGCGGCGGGCAGCTTCGGCAGCGCCTACATCGACACCCCTCCGGTACGCCGACGGGATCGGCGACAGCGCCCTCCGGAACCGCGACGTTCGGCGTGAACATCCCGACCGCCGGCACCTTCAAGCTGGGTACGCGTCGTACGGTCCCGACGCGAACAGCGACACGCTGTGTACGAATCGGTGAACGGCGCGGCGCGCGCGCAGATCGTCGCCCTCCGTCACCGGCCAGTGGCAGTGGCGCGGCGGGGCGCTAGCACGCCGCCGCGGTTGGGCTCCACGCTCGAGCTGGGCGGGCAGCGAACGCCCAGGCGCGCGCCGATCGGGTCATCCTCACCGACGATCCGACGTTCACGTTCCGACCGAGCAGGCCGGTCGACGACCAAACGCCGCCCAACGGCCGACACGGGAGTGACGGCGCACCGGCGCCACCGCCCAGGTCACGCCCACTGGGATCAACTCGACGAGCCCGGACTTCAGCCAGCACGATCGTTCGCTACCGGACCGACGGGAAGTTCCCGGTCAGCCCGGTCGGACGGATTCGCGGTGACCACGAAGGTCGAGCTCCCGGCTCGTCCGACGGCTTCGTCCACACCGGCCTGACGAACGGGACGACCTACGCGTACAGCGCGTTCGCGGCAGGATACGAGCGGCAACGTCGCGCAGGAGACGACGGCGCAGGCCTCGGCGACCGACACGCACCGCGCCGGCAGGCGTCCAGAACCTCGGAGTGCGGAGCCGACTAAGGCGACCGGAGCCTCGCGGGCCGGAGCCCAGAGCCGCGCTTCGTCCGAGGCGTCGGGTCGTCCTCGCGCATCGCGGGGACGTAGGCCCGGACGGCGTAGTCGCGCGACCATGCGCTCGGTCGAGAACCGCGGAGCCAGGCGGCCGATCGAGCGCTTCATGCGGCGGATCCAGGCGCGGGAAGGCCCGAGGCGTCGCGCTCGTAGAAAGCGCTTCGCGACCTCGTCCGTGAGGACGCTGTAGAGCGATTCGGCATCCGTCGGCGTCCTGCGTCTTGTGGATCGCCGTAGTCCTCGGCGCGGCCCGATCGCGAAGCCCATGGCCGGGTCGTACCCTTCCACCCACCAGCCGTCGAGCACGCTCAGGTTCAGCGGCGCCGTTCGCCGCGGCTTTCATCCCCGACGTGCCGCTCGCTTCCAGCGGCCGGCGCGGCGTGTTCACCCAGACGTCCACGCCTTGCACGAGGAAACGCGCGACGCGCATGTCGTAGTTCTCGAGCAGGACGACGTGCCCCCAAAATCGGCGCTCATCGACGCTTCGAAGATCCGCCGGAGGACGTCCTGGCCGGGCTTGTCGGCGGGATGGGCCTTACCGGCGAAAACGATCTGAACCGGGCGGTCGGCCGATTTCACGATCCGCGGTCAGGCGGGCCAGGTCGCGGAAGATGAGATCGGCCCTCTTGTAGGTCGCGAACCGTCGCGCGAAGCCCGAGCGTCAGGACTTCCGGCGCCATCAGGCTTTGCACGCGGCGCAGGTCTTCGGGCGACCGCGCCGTGCCGCGCGAGCTGCTGGAGCACGCGCTCGCTGCACGGAGCGGAGCAGCCGGGCCTTCTGCGCGCGTGTGTGCGCTCCAGATCTCCTCGTCGGGGACCGCGAGCACCTCGTCCGCGAAGGCCGGATCGAGCAGGCGCCGGCTGAAGTCGTCGCCCAGGCGGCGGCGGAGCACCGCCCCCATCTCGGGGCCCATCCAGGTCGGGATGTGGACGCCGTTCGTGATCGACCCGATGCGCTCCTTCTCCGTCTCGCCGGGCGGGAACAGGTGCTTCCACATCGCGTCGGCGACGCGGCCGTGAAGCTTGCTGACCCCGTTGATGCGGGAGGACGTCCGGATCGCAAGGACGGTCATGTTGAACGCGCCGTCTCCGGCCGTCGCCCGGCCCAGGTCCACGAACGGCGGAGGTGGAGGCGGCGGAAGCCCGGCGCCCCAAGCCTCCGCGTACGCCTGCACGAGCGAAGCTCGAAGGTCTCTGTTTCCGGCGGGTACCGGCGTGTGGGTCGTGAACGCCGCCGTCTTTCGCGACCTTGGCCACGCGTCCGGAAACGGGAGGCCGTCGCGCTCCATCGTGCGGCGGATGCGTTCGAACGACGACGAGCGCCGAGTGCCCTTCGTTCAGGTGCCACACGGACGGCGTGATCGCCCGCGGCCTCCGAGCACGCTGTAGCCCCCGACCCCCAGGACCATCTCCTGGCAGAGGCGCATCTCGCGCCCATGAACGTAGAGGATCGAAGTGATCGGGCCGGTCCGCCGGGTCGTTCTCGCGCACGTCTGAGTCGAGCAGCAGGACCGGAACCGGCCCGACCGTCGCCTTCCAGACGCGCAAGCCTGAGCGCCCGTCCCGGGCAGCTCGACGATCGACGCGTGAGCGGCTTGCCGTCCCGGCCCCGCGACGGGCAGCACGCGGAGCCGGCGAAGGTCGTAGTCGGGATAGAAGTGCTGCTGCGCGGCCGTCCGCGTCGACCGTCTGGCGGAAGTAGCCCGCGTCGATACATCAGCCCGACGCCGACGAACGGGATGCCGAGGTCGCTGGCGGACTTGCAGTGGTCGCCGGAGAGGATCCCCAAGCCCCCGGAGTAGATGCCCAGGCACTCGTGCCAGCCGAACTCGGTGGAGAGATAGGCGACGGGCCCGCCGGCGAACGTCGGGGTACATCTTCTGGAACCAGGACTGCTCGCGCACCGGCGAGGTAGCGGTCGAACTCGCCGATCACGGCGTTGTACCCGCTCATGAAGCTTTCGTTCTGAAGGAGCGGCGTCCCAAAGATGCCGGCTCGACGCCCAGGAGGAGCTCGACCGGGTTCCGCGTCCGTGACCCAGCGCGAGGGATCGATCGCGCTGAAGAGAAGGTGCGCGCTTGGCGGACCACGTCCACCAGAGGTTGTAGGCGAGGTCGTAGCAGGCGGGCGAGCTCGCGAGGGATGTCGACTTCGGCACCGGGAAGGTGTCGGTATCTCGGGCGAGGCAGCCATCGACCTGACTACAGCGCCGCGGTGCCGGTCTGTCGCCGTGAGCGGCTGGAGCTTTCGCGACCTCTCATCGTCTTCGATCTCGAGACGACCGGGCACCGACCCGGCGCGGACAAGATCGTCGAGATCGCCGTCTGCGTCCGCGTCGATCCGGACGGGAGCCGCGACCGCCATCGCGCGCCGCGTCAACCCCGGGCGACCGATCCCTGCCGCGGCGACCGCGCGTCCACGGGATCGGCGACGAGGACGTCGCGGCGCTCCCGGCCTTTCGCCAGATCGCCCGCGAGGCTGCTCGACGTCCTGCAGGACGCGGATCTCGCCGGCTACAACGTGCGCCGCTTCGACGTGCCGCTGCTCGATCGCGAGTTCCGGGACTGCGGGCTCGACCTCGCCCTGGCGTCCCGACGGATCGTCGACGTCATGACGATCTTCCACACGAAGGAGCCGCGTGACCTCTCGGCCGCGGTCCGCTTCTTTCCTCGGTCGCGACCACTCGGGGCGCACGGCGCGGAAGCCGACGTGGCCGCCTCGCTCGAGGTGCTCGAATGCGCAGCTCGCGCGCTACGCCGACCTGCCGCGGACGGTCGAGGCGCTCGACGCGCTGTCTGCTACCCGTGCCGCCGGGCGCCGTGGACCGTGAAGGGAAGTTCGTGCTTGCGCGAGGAGGGAGATCGTCTTCGCGTTCGGCCGCCAGAAGGGGGACGCTCCGCGAGGTCGCGCGCGCGCAGCGCCGACTACCTCGAGTGGTTCCTGAAACAGGATTTTCCGGAGGACGCCCGGACTCTGGTCGAGGAGGCGCTTGAGGCGCGCGGTGATCAGCACGACCGAGTTCAAGCGCGGCGCGCGCATCCTCGTAGACGGCGAGCCGTACCAGATCGAGGACTATCAGGTCCAGACCCCTTCCGCCTCGCGGCGCGGCGCACGCTGGTGCGCACGCAAGCTCCGGCACGTCGTCTCCGGGCCGCTCCTCGACAAGACGTTCAAGTCGGGGGAGAAGTTCGAGGAGCCCGACGTCGCCCTCCGCCAGGTTCAGTTCCTCTACGGCGACGGCGAGTCGAGCCACTTCATGGAGCTTCAGCTACGACCAGTTCGCGATCCCGAACGAGCGGATCGAGGACATCGTGCCGTGGCTGACCGACGGATTGAGCCTGAACGCGGTCTACTGGAACGGAACCGTACGCCGGCATCACGCTGCCGCAGTACGTCGAGGCGGAGATCGACATGGCCGCCGGCGGCGCCAAGAGCGACACCGCCAGCGGTAAGAATCTGAAGGACGCGTCACTGACGAACGGCTTGACGATCCGCGTGCCGCTCTTCGTGGAATCCGGCGAGCGCATCGTGGTCGATCCCCGCACACTCGCTGTTCATCAAGCGCGCGTCGAAATAGGCCAGGACTCTCGCCCGCACCCGCCCCTCCCCGGGGATCGAGGCGAGCCGGTCGCGCTGCCGACCGCCAGTAGCGGAGGACCTCGGCGGTCTGCGACCGGACCAGAAGCGGCCCCGCGGCGTAGAGATCCTCGCGGCTCAGGGTCTCGTGCCGGTACTGCTCGGCGTCGTCGCCCCGCTCGGCCGCGAGCGTCAGACGTGGAATCGCCCGCGCTCGACCGTCAGCCGCTCCGCAGATCAGTGTCCATCCGGCCTCTGAGAGCCATCTCGCGCAATCGGGCGGCTCCGAGCGGGGTTGGAGCACGAGGCGAGTCGTCGCTTGCGAGCCGAATGCTTCAGCCCCGCCCAGCAGCCGCACGATGGCGGGCCCCAGACCGGAGAGAACGATCGTGTCGATGCGGTCGGACGGGAGGATCGGCGGAGAGGCCGTGGCCGGCCCGGTAGGCAAGCCGCGGCCCACGGGGCGGCCTCCGGGAGGGCGCGCCACGCGGCGGAGGAGCACCTCGGCTTCTCGGTCGCGAGGCAAAACGCCGCTCTCCCGGACGCGGCGAGCCGAGATCGGGAGCAAGCCGTGGTCGCTCCCGACGTCGGCGACGCGGCTCCCCGGCTCGATCGCGGAGGCGCAGAGCGGCGAGGCGCGGGGAGAGCGGCGTGCGGCGGTCGTCCATGCCGCAAACTGTAGCCTGGCGCTCTTGCGACGCCGAGCGGCGGCTCTATAATCCGCGCACCTGCAGCTGGGGCGGAGTGCACATGAACGTTTCGTTCACCAGAACGATTCACGACCGACGACGCCGTCAACATCTACGGCCTCGACGGATGGGGGCAACGGGTACTTCGCGATCGGCGAAGACGGACATCTGCTCGTCACGCCCACACGCGAGCCGGCCCGGCGATCGACGTGTACCGGGTGATCGAAGATCTGCCAAGCGCGGGATCAAGACCCCCGTGCTGCCTCCGCTTCCCGCAGACTGCTCGAAGGCCAAGTCAACGAGCTCGCTCAGAGCTTCGCGAACGCGATCCGCGAGTACTAGACTCACCGTGAGCGTTATCACCCGGGTGTTTCCGATCAAGGTCGAACCAGCAGCGCGCCGTCGTCGAGGGGCTCGTGAAGTCGGGATGGAGCCGCGGGCCTGGGCCTCGAGGCGGGCAGCCGGCCGGAGCTGCTCGCCGCCGCCATCGCGCTCGACCTTCTCCCGGACGCTCTCATCGTCTGCAACGGGTTCAGGACCAGGCCTACCTCCGCATCGGCCTCGACGGCCTGCCGGCTCGGAAGCAGGTGCGTCGTCGTCATCGAGAAGCCGTTCGAGGTGGAACCAGATCCTCGAGATGGCGGCGCGCGAGCCCGTGCTGTTCAAGATCGGCTTCCGGATCCCGCCTGCAGGCCAAGGGCTCCGGGATGTGGGAGAAGTCCGGAGGGTTCGCGTCGAAGTTCGGCCTCGACCACGCTGCAGTTGCCCGCGCGCTCGGAGAAGCTGACCGCCAGCTGGGCTGCGGTCGCAACCTCGCCCTCCTCCACTTCCACATCGGCAGCCAGATCACCGAGATCCGCAAGATCAAGACGGCCGTGCGCGAGGCCGCGCGGATCTACGCCAAGGTGCGCAAGACTCGGCGCCGAGGTCTCGTACCTCGACGTCGGCGGGGGCCTCGGCATCGACTACGACGGCTCGAAGACCTCGTCCGACGCGTCGGTCAACTACTCGGTTCAGGAGTACGCGAACGACGTCGTCTTCGGCATTCAGGAAGTCTGCGACGAAGAGCAACGTCCCGCCGCCGCGGATCGTCAGCGAGTCCGGGAGCGGATGCTGGTGGCGTATCACGCGCATGCTCGATCACGGACGTCCGGGCCGCGGTCTCGGGGCAGGAGTCCGATCCCCGGCGCTCACCGGGCGTGAGGCCCAGGTCGTGCAGGACCTGGCCGACGCCGCGCAAGAAGATCTCCGTCAAGAACTACCGCGAGTTCTACCACGACGCGATCGAGTACCGGGACCAGATGTACTCGCTGTTCAACCTCGGCATGCTCGGCCTCGAAGAGCGCGGGCAAGGGCGAGGTGTTCTTCCGCGACGTCGCGACGAAGGCGGTGCGGTTCTCGAAGTCGGCGCAAGTTCGTCGCGGACGAGTTCCAGGAGACTCGAGACCAAGCTCCACGACAAGTACATCTGCAATTTCTCGGTGTTCCAGTCGGTCCCCGACCACTGGGCGCTCGATCAGGCTCTTCCCGATCATCCCCGTGCACCGCCTGAACGAGATCCCCGACCCGCAAAAGCGACGCTTGGCCGACATCACGTGCGATTCCGACGGCGAGGTCGAGAGACCTGTCGACCTGAAGGACATCAAGGACGCCCTCGAGGTCCACGAGCCTGAGGAGGGCGAGGCGCTACTACCTCGCGTTCGCGCTGGTCGGCGCCTATCAAGACACGATGGGCGACATGCACAATCTCTTCGGCCGCGTGAACGAGGCGGAGGTGATCCTCGGGCCCGAAGGGCACGCCGGTCGTGACGGACGTCCGGCGCGGCGAGCCGGCGAGCGAGACCCTGGCGCCTGCTTCGGCTACGACGGATCCGACCTGGCCGAGGCGGTCAAAGTTCAGCTTGAGCGAGCGGACAGAACCGCGGCGAGATCTCGGACGGACGACGCGGCGCGCGTTCCTGCGAGCTACACTATCCGGCGTGCTGCCGCAGTACACCTATCTCGATTGACGGCAACCGAGCAGGCGCCGCGTCGGCATCTGGGCCTCGCGGACGCGACGGCCGTCTACGCGGGGATCATCCTGGGATCCGGCATCTTCGTCGCCCCGGCTGCGATCGCGGGAGCGGTCCCGTCGATCCCGGCGGCCTGCGGGCTTTGATCTGGGCGCCGTCGTGGCCGCGTTGCGGCGGCGTCCTGCTACGCCGAAGTGCGCCGCGCGCGTGCCGTCGAACGGCGGGTTCTTCGTGTTTCATCGGCGAGGCGTACGGCCCCGCGATCGCGTTCGTCGGCGGATGGGCGGCGATCTTCGTGACGCTATCCCGCGTCGATCGCGGCGCATCGCGCTCGTCTTCGCCGAGTACCTCGCGAAGGCGACCGTCGGCGTGTCCGGCTGGGACCGTCCGCGCCGCGGCCGGCGCGCCCCTGCGGCGGCCGGCGTGCTCTTGAACGTCGTGGGCCTGCGGACAGGGCCTCGCGCGCAGCTTGCGCTGACCGTCGATCAAGATCTCGGCGCTCGGAGCCGTGGCGGCCGCGGCGCTCGCCGTTCGCGTGCTCGACACGCCGGCACCGCGTGAGACGCCGGCATCGTCGATCGACCGCGCGGTACCGCCGGCGGCGATGGCTCTGCCGCGGTCATGATCCTGCTCTTCACGCTTCGACGGCTGGTCGGACGTCACGCTCGTCGCAGGCGAGGTGAAGATCCCGGCCGGAACATCGGCCGCGCGGTTCTGTTCGGCACCGGCATCCTGGCCCTCGTGTACGGGCTGACCCAGGCCGCGGTGATGTACGGATACTTCCCGGAGGGCGCGCCGCCGCGTCGCCCCAGCCGGTGGCCGACGCCGTCGGCGCGATCTGGGAGCGCCTCCGCCGCGCGCGCCGTCTCGGCGCTCGTCGTCGTCAGCACGTTCGGGTCGATCCTGGGAACAACCTTCACGGTGTCTCGACTGGGCCACGCCATGGCGCTCCGGGGCGTTCTTCAAGGGGTTGGCCACGCTCCACCTGGCGGTGGGGCACGCCCGCACGCGCCACCGCAGTCCTGTCTTGCGCCGCGATCGCGTACGCGTCTGACCGGCTCGTCTCGAGGACATCCTCGCGCTGTTCACGTTCGCCGTCTGGATCTTTTACGGCATCACCGCGGTCGGGCTCTTGATCCTCCGGCCGGCGCGGGGTCGGCGAGCCGGTCGTCGTGGCGCGCGCCGCTCGGCGCGGTGCCGCCGCTCGTCGTGATCGGCGTCGGTGCCGTGATGACGCTACGGCTCGTCGGCGGACGATCCGCTGCATGCGCTCTGCGGGGCGGCGCTCCTGGCCGCGGCGTTTCCGGCCTACGCGCTCATCGCGCGATCTGGCGCGCGACGACGATGAACTCGGCCAGGTTCTCGAAGGTGATCATCCCCGCAGCGCGCCGTCCTCGACGATCAAGCAGCGGCGTCGACGGGTCGGCCTGAAGGTGCTGCAGCACGACCTCGAGGTCGGTCGTCGGCGGCGACCTGCACCGGCTCGCGCAGCATGACCTCGAAGCACGGTCGTCTCGCGGCCGGTGCGGGCGAGCCCTTCGAGAAGTCGCGCGCGCGGAAGGACGCCGGCCGACGCGCGTACCAGGCGTCGAGCACGGGGAAGTCGTGCTGATGGCGTCGCCAGCATCAGCTCCGGCGGCGCGGCCGCAGCGAGTCCTGCGGCGCCAGCGTCTCGAACTTCGTGATCATCGCCTCTTGCGCGGTGTGGCCGGCGACCGCCTGACGCCGCGTCTGGAACGCGACCTCCTGCGCGGCTCCGAGGAAGACGAACACGCCGATGAAGGCCGAGGACGTAGTTCCGCCTGGACGATGCCGCCGAACACGAACAGGACGGCGATCGCCTGGCCGATGAACCCGGCGATGCGCGTCGCGCCGCTGCTGGCCCAGCCCGATCGCGAGGATCGCGCGCAGCACGCGTCCGCCGTCCATGGGGAAGGCGGGGATCATGTTGAACACGACGAGCCCGACGTTGACCGAGAGGAGCTGCTGGACGAGGCCCGAGTTCTTGAGGCCAGGCCATCGTCTGCCGGAGCACGGCGGGCCCGTGAAGCACGACGAGCGCCGCCGCGCAGACCGCGGCGATGACGACGTTGACCGCGGGGCCGGCGAGCGCGATGAGAAGCTCGGCCCAGCCTCCCGGCATCGTCTCGAGGCGGGCGACGCCGCCGATCGGGTACGAGCACGATCTCGCGCGTCCGCACGCCGAACCGCCGGGCCATCGCGGCGTGTCCGGAGCTCGTGCAGCAAGACGCAGCCGAACAGCGGCGAGGACGAAGGCGAGCAGAGACATCCGCCGCACCAGATCAGGATCAAGACGAACGTCGCGTGGATCCGGATCGGGATCCCGAGCATACGTCCCGACCTGGAAGGCCCATCGCGAGCCTCCGCGATGCGGAATCCAACTTCGCGCGCTGTGCGGCTTCGGCCATCCGCTGCGATCATAGAGGCCGCATCCATCGCAGGCCAGCATGGGGTATCGTAGCCGCGTGAAGCTGACCTCCGAGCTGAAGTCGCTGTTCACCTACCAGGAGTACGGCAAGCGCCGTCCGGCGATCGAAGGGTCGTCGTCCACGCGCTCCGGAGATTCGGCGAGGACGGCGGATCGATGACGGAGCCGCGAGTTCGCTCGCCGGCGGCGTGCCGGCCGCGTTCCCGGCTTCACTCTGGCGCAGATCAACTACAGCGTGCTTCAGCCGATGGTGATCAAGGCGTTCCACCTCCACCACCGTCAGACCGACATCTGGTTCGTCTCCCCGAAGACCGCGTCGTGCTCGTCCTCGTCGACGCGCGCGCGGGCTCGCCGACCGAAAAGACCGTCACCAAGATCATGCTCGGGGACGGCCAGTCGATCCTCGTGCGGATTCCGCCGGGCGTCGCGCACGGCTGCCGCAACTTGGGCGATCGCGCCGCGCGGATCATCTACATGACCGACGTGCACTTCTCCGCCGGAGCCGGGCGACAGACGACGAAGGGCGCCTCCCGTGGGACCTCGTCGGCAGCGACATCTGGGAGCCTTCGAAAGAGTAACGGGCTCGCCTCTGGCGGATCGCCGTGCCGGACCGAATTAGCGTCGGGTTCAAGCTGTCGAGCCTCCGCGCGAGCGGTCACGCTACGGTCGGAATAGCGGTTCGCCACGTCGTGACCGCTGGATCGAGAGACCCGACGCTAATTCGGTCCGGTACAGTGCGCCGTACAGCGGAGCTTGGCGTTACCCTGTCGCACGGGACGGAACGACGCGTTGGCCTGCGCCCACAGCGCGCTCGCCAACGACTTCCGGTCGCTCGGAGCGGACGGGGCGTCCGCGAAGCACACCTCGAGCGACGACGCGCTCCAACCCGATCAGCCGGGGAAGTGGGTGAGGAGGCTCTCGCTGTCGTGCCAGCAGATCGTGCGCGAGGGCGGCGAGCTTGGCCGCCCGGCGTCTCGTAGGAGATCGAGGCGGCGAAACACGGAACGCCCGCGCGCGCCGCCGGCTCGAGCAGCGACGGCTGGAACGGAGGATCTCGACGCCTCGCGAGCTGCGGCCCTCCGGAAAGATCGTCAGCGGCAAGCCCCAGGCTCGAGGCGCTCCGACATCTCCCGGCCCGCCGCGCACGACGTCCTTCGCCTGCTCGCGGTCGATGAAGAGCGTTCCCGCGCCCTTGCGCGACCCAGCCGAACAGCGGCCACGAGGCGATCTCGCGCTTGGCGAGGAAGAGGCTCGGGTAGAGCGAGCCCAAGACCAAGATGTCCAGATACGAGAGGTGGTTCGACGGCGACGAGGAAGGCCCCGCCGCTGGGCACGTTGCCCAAGACGTCGCGGCGAACGGAGAGGATCGCGCACATCGCGCGGCTCCAGAGGCGGCAGGCTGCGGCGTCCGGCGCGGCCGACCGTCCGTCTCCGGCCGAGGGTGAGCGAGACGGACCACCGGTGGAACCATCGCGAAAACCGCGGTCAGGACGAGGACGGGGAAGCCTGTAGGCGATTCGAAGCCAGCGCACGTCGTATAGTGTAGCGGCCAAACCCGGAGCCGCTCGATGATCCAGGAGATCGCCATACTCGAACCCGGCGGCGGAGACGCGCCAGGTGCCGCTCGACCGGGACCGCATTCGCATGGGACGGTCGAGCGACAACGACCTGTCGTTCCCGTCCGACATGAGCCTCTCGCGGCATCACCTCGCTCCTGAGAAGGCCGACGACGGCTGGTACGTCGAGGATCTGGGCGCCAAGAACCGGACGATGCTGAACGGCCGGCGCATCGACGGAAAGACGCTGCTCACCTCCGGCGACCGGATCAGCGCGGGGCAGGTCGTCGTGATCTTCGGGGGCACGAAGGCCTCGACCGGGCCGGTCGAGTTCACGGTGGGCGGGGACGAGAGCCCCCTGCGCGCGACGGTCATGACGAACCTGCGAGGCGTCCTGTCGCGCGAGAGCACGATGCCGGGTCTCGTGCGGCCGTCCTCCGTGCGCACGGAAAGCGGGATTCCGCTCGATCACCCCGCCGTCGCGCGCGCTGATCGCGCGGGACAGGAGCTCGCGGACACCGCCCATTGGACGAGCTCTTCAGAGCTCATCCTCGACCTTTCGATCTCGGCGGTCGGCGCCGAGCGCGGCGTGCTGATGACGCCTCGAAGGGGAAGACCTCGTGGTTCGCGCGGTTCGCGGCGAGGGTTTCGCATCAGCTCCACCGTGAGGGACCGCGTGATCAAGGAGAGCGCCTCGCTCGCTCGTGCGCGATACGGCGCTCGACGACGCCTTCAAGTCCCGGGACAGCATCGTCGGCCAGCAGGTGCAGAGCGTGATGGCGGTGCCGCTCCAGACGAACGACCGCGTGATCGGGCTCGTGAACGTCGACTCTCGCTCGTTCGCCCGTCCGTTTCACCCCCGACGACCTCGACCTTCTGACCGTGCTCGCGAACGTCGCGGCGATCCGCATCGAGAACCAGAGGCTCGCCGTGATCGAAGGGCAGAAGCTGCTGATCTCGCGCGACCTCGAGCAGGCGGCGGCCATCCAGCGCCGGCTGCTTGCCGCGTGAGGCGCCGATCGTTCCCGGGTACGAGATCGCCGGCCACAACCTGGCGTGCCAGACGGTCGGCGGCGACTACTGCGATTTCTTCCCGTACGCGGACGGCCGTCTCAGGCATGGTCTTGGGAGACGTCGCGGGAAGGGGATGCCGGCCGCGCTGCTCATGACCGCGCTCAGGGAGGAGTCCAGGTCCTCCTCGGAGAGGCCCCCGACAACGTCGTCGTCCCTGATGTCCCGGCTCGACCGCCTCGTCTGCCGGCCAACTTCCCGCGCAACCGCTTCGTCACGCTGTTCTTCGGCCTCCTCGATCCCGCGTACGGGCGAGTCTCGCCTACTGCAACGCCGGACACAACCCGCCGTTTCTCGTTCGCGCCGACCGCTCCATCGAGAGGCTTCCCGGCTGCGGAACGATCCTCGGGATCTTCCCCGAGCTCCCCTACGAGGTGAAGCACCAGACCCTCAGGCCGGGGGATGTCCTCACGCTCTTCAGCGACGGCGTCACCGAAGAGAACAACCCCGCCGGCGAGGAATTCGGCGAGAAGCGTCTGGCCGACGTCCTCGTCGAGAACGCGAGACGTAGACGCGGTGGCCCTGGTCGAACGCGGTCCGCAGCGACGGTGCTCACGTGGGCCGCCGGCGGCGCGCCGGCCGACGACGTCACCGGTCGTCGTGGCGCGGCGGGTCTCCTGATCCCCCGACGCGTGAGCTTCGCCGATTTTCGTCCCGCGCCCTGGCTGCGCGGGGCCCACGCGCAGACGATCGTTCGCGCGCTTCTTCCCCGGCGCCGGCCTTGAGGCGGCGGACCGAGACGATCGACGTTCCGTCGTCGCCGCAGGCACGCAAGGTGCGCATGCTCCGTGACGCGTCCGGCCTCGGCGTCGCCGCGGAACGCTGCTTGCGATCCACGGTCTGGGCGGATCCGCGGACTCGGCCTACATGCGACGGACGGCGGTCATGGCGGACGGCAATGCGGCTGGACCGTGGCCCGCCTGAACCTGCGCAATTGCGGGGGAACCGAAGCCATCGCCGCGACGCTCTACAACGCGGGTCAGAGCGACGACGCCGGCGCGGCGCTCGCCGCGCTCGAGGCTTACCGCTTCCCGCGCCCGTAGCGCCCTTCTCGGCTTCTCGCTCGGAGGAAACACGCCGCGCTGCGAGCACACGTAACTGAACGAAGTACAA
>ERZ1370068.6751-contig-5715_pt1 | contig 26898 bp, 24 predicted proteins | sample MGYA00561227_ERZ1370068 | MGnify/ENA primary metagenome ERZ1370068 (study PRJEB38410, sample SAMEA6850437) | metagenome | study: Metagenomic assessment of the ecological functions of the soil: analysis of the soil microbiota associated with the...
TGTGCTTCGGGTTTCAGGTTGTGTTGCTGTCACACGAGCATGAAACGCTGGTCCATGGGCGGCGCGGACGACATAGACGATGCCGCTCCTCAACTCCGAAACGGCTCACCCAGGCGCTACGCCGGCTGGGACGCGAGACAGGCTCGTGATCTATCCGGTCGAACACGGCATCCGCCGGCCGGCTACGTGGGACCTTCACCGGCACGCTACATCGCGTGGTGACCGGTTCCTGCGGCCTAGTGAAGCGGACGTTGAACTTGTTGGGTCGGTCCGCGTCCACGTGAACGTAGATCGTCTGCTCGTGCGGCGGGTACGAAGTTTGGCGAGTGCGATCAGGCCATGGGGTTGGACCCGCGCACGGATGTCGAGCGCGCCGGATTGCCCGGCGCCACTGCCTCCACGGAAGTGGCGGGTTGGTCAGGACCGCCGGAGTCGTCCTTCAAGGTGGCGTCGAGTGCGCACGGCAGCCGGACGGGATCTGCTCGCGTTCCGGCTGTGCTCCTGATCTCTTCCAGCGCAGTCGACGTAGGCACACACGCTCGCGGGTGTCCGCGCGATCAACCGGGGCATGTCGTTGTCGTTGATCTCCGGCGAGGGCTGGGTCTCCGGAGTGGGCGTGGCGACGGCGCCACCGGGCTCGGCGTCGGCACGATGTGTTGAGGTGACAGTGAGGGTGCGGGCGTCAGGACTGGCCGCTGGTCCCGGCGATCGCGGCCGGGGCGTGATGAGCCCCGCCGCAGGCCGTCGCGGCACAGCGCGCTACGGGCGGCGTACGCCTGGCTCTGTGTAGTCGGCACCGATCCTCCAGCGCCCAAAACATGAGACTTCCTCTCATTCGCGGGCCCTTCAGTCAAGCTGACCCGTATTACGCTGGGTGTCTCTCTTTAGCCTCGACTGACCGCCGGCACGTCGGGGACCTGACCACGGCGCATGCGCTACGTCGATCCGGGATCGACCTCGGCGGGACGCACATCAAGGCGGCGAGCGTGTCCGAGGCCGAGGAGACATCCCTCGACCACGTCACGGCGAGACGCGCGACCACGCGGCGCCCGGCGCCTGGGCGGCGACCATCTGCGACTGCGCGCGCAGATCGAATCGGCTCGCCGAGAACCCGGCAGTGGCCATCGGAGTGGCCGCCGCCCGGCACTCGCCGCGCCGGACGGCCGCTTCGATCGCGTCCATCCCCGGCAAGCTGGCCGGACTGCAGGGGCTCGATTGGGCGGCCGCGCTCGAGGCCACCGTGCCTCGTTCGCGTCCTCAACGACGGCCACGCCGCTCTGCTCGGCGAGTGCTGGAAGGCGGCCGCCGCGCCGTGACGTCGTCCTGCTGACCCTGGGCACCGGTGTCGGGGCGCGATCCTCAGCGACGGACGGCTCCTGACCGGCGCCACGGGCAAGGCGGGACACTGTGGCACATGACCTTGATCCCGACGGTCCGCCCAGCATCGCGGGCATGCCGGGAAGCCTCGAAGGCGCGGTCGGCAATTGCACGATCGAAGCACGCTCGCACGGCCGTTTCCACGACACGAAGGCGCTGGTGGAGGCGCACCTCGCGGGCGACCCGGAGGCCACGCGTGTGGGATGCGATCGGTCTGACCGCCTGGCCTGCGCGATCGCGTCCATCGCGAACGCGGTGGACCCCGAGGTCGTGATCCTCGGCGGCGGGATCGCGCGCGGGCGATGCGCTCCTGCGGCCCGTGGCCGGATTCCTGACGCGGTCGAATGGCGGCCCCTCGGAGGCGTGCGCGTGAGGCTGGCCGCGCTCGGCGCGATGGCGGGCGCTCTCGGCGCCGCTCAACGCGCGCTGTCGTCCTGACGGCGGATCAGCGATCGAGCGTGGCCCTCCAGGCAGGAGGTACTGGATCGGCCAGGTTTCGCGCATCTGCTCCACGACGTCCGCCCAGCGGAAGGGCGGGGCGTCCGGCGGCGCTCGACCTCGAGGCCGGGCAGGACCTGGGCGGCGGCATCGGCCAGCCTGCGGGCGGAGGCGGACGGGGCCAGCACCAGCCGGTCGTCCCCAGCTCTCGCGCGCGAACCGCGACACGATCTCGACGTCTTCGATCGCCTCCAGGAGGTAGGGACGGCCGGTCAGGAGCGCGTTGTAGACGTGGTTCGCAGGAGCACCCCGGAGAGGGGATTAAAGTACGCGCGCGCTCGTCCGCTTCCGCGAGGGTGGGGTCGTCGCCCGAGGCCGCCCGATAGCGCATGCGGTTCTCGCCGACGCCGCGCAGGTCGAACGACAGGACCTCCTCCCGCATCCAGGCGGCGGCGGACCGCGGGCCAATCGGCGGCTCCGACCTTGCCTTCCAGCGCCAGCACGACGCACGGCGCGCCCGCGTGCCGGCGTCTCGCGGTGGATGTGCAGGAGAGGGATGACCAGGTGCTCGCCGTGGTACAGGCGATAGCGGTCGACGCGCACGTCGCCGATCGCTGCGGTGCCCGCGCTTTCCGAACGCGCGACGGGGCGGCGCCGTCGCGGTAGAGGTCCGCGAGCGTTCGCTTCGCCTGCGGCTGCGGACGCGCGCGGAACTCCTCGCGGATGACCTCGGCAGCGAGCGGCCGGCGAGGTCCACGCGCACCTGGCCGGTGGGCGTCACGCGCAGGGCGGGCGCCGTCGAGGGCGCTTGACCGGATCGAGCGCGGTCCGGACGGGCATCCGCGCTGAAGCGGTCGAGGAAGGCGAAGGCGGACGCGGCGGTTCTCCGGCGAGTACATGATGGCCGTGGTACACCTCGCGCCATGGCGATCCGGTCCCCGTGGCCGAAGCGCGCGTAGAGGGCGGCCACCTCGCGGAACGTCTGTGCGCGTGCCCTCGATGGGGAAGAAGTCCTTCACCGCCGCGAGCACGATGCAGCGGGCGCGGATAGATCGAGCAGCAGCAGCCCGGATGGTCGATGCCCTCGGAGACGAGGCCGGTAGGGTCCTGCTCGGGATCGCTGTCCGGGATCCTCGAAGATCCGGTTGGCCATGCGCATCGGCAGCGAGGTGACGAAGCACGACGGCGCCACCACCCGATGCGCTCGTCGAGCGCGCCGAGTACAGCGACTGGAAGCCTCGCCGCCGCTCGTGCCCGGTGATCGCGATGCGCGCTCGGCGTCCACGTCCGGGCGCGTGAGCAGGTAGTCGAGCGGCGCGCATGCCGTCCCAGACCATCGTAGCGCGTCGAGGCTCGTGCCCGCGACGCAGGCCAGGTTGCCCGAGCACGGCGTGCTCGCCGCAGACGAGGTTGTAGCGGCTGCGGCCGCGCGCGGCGTCCCAGTACTGGCTGCGCTCGCCCTGGCCGACGGGATCCCAGCAGATGCACGACGTACCCGCGGCGGCGCGAGCTGCCCGCTGATCTCCTGGTAGTGCCGGATAGGCCTTGCCGATCGGGTGAGTGCCCGCAGGCGACGCAGCACGGCGGGCTTGCGTCCGCGGCGGCGCCTCGGGCACGTAGACGAGCGCGGTCACGTGGAGGCCGGGCAGGCTCTCGAAGACGAGCTTCTCGATGCGGTAGCCGTCCATCGGAATGGTTCCCGATGATCGCGCGCGTTCAGCGGCGTCTTCGTCCTCGGGCAGGCCGCCCAGATGCACGTCGAGCAGCCTTGGCCGGATGCTCCTCGCGCAGCGCGAGCAGGTCGGCCTCGGTGCTGCACGCTGCGCGAAGCCGCGCGGCGCGCCTCGTCCTGGGCCCAGGCCCGGTCGAGCTGATCGCGCAGGTAGGGCGTGATGCGCGGCCCCGCTCGGCAGGGATCGTCGAGCACGGTGAACGCCGCCGGCGGCGCGCGTCCTGCGCGGCCGACACCGCCGGCGCCGGCGCGACGATGGTGACGGCGAGCCCGGCCGCGAGCAGCGAACGCCAGCGATCAGCGCATCAGACTCCCCTTCCGCCAGTCGGGCGTCGTCCGCGGCGAGCAGGCGGACGGCCAGCGAGCCGTCCGTCTCGACGGGCTGGGCGCAGGCCCAGCGCACCGGCCGCCGCCGCCCTTGATCTCGATCTCCGCGCGCAGGCGCACGCTGCCGCCTCGAGGCGCGGCGGCAGGCGGAAGGACGCCAGCCGCAGCTTGCCGCCGTAGGGATGACCCGCATCGAGGGCGCCGCCCGCGCAGCACCGTCCGTCGCGCGTCTCCGCCACGACGTGGAGCGTGCCCGGCACGCCGGCCACGCCGTCGTTCGCGAAGGCCACCACGAGCTCGTCCGTTCCACCGTCGCGCTTGCGCTGCCAGACCCACGACGGCCGCACGCGATACCCGATGCCGCTGCTCGCAGCGCGGTCGAAGGCCGTCGGGATGCGCGCTCGTGGTAGCGCGCCAGGTTCTCGGCCTCCGTCCAGAGCGACCAGTAGTTCGCGCCCAGGTCGAGGCAGCGTGCGGCATCGGCGTGCTCGATCACGCCGACGCCCGCCGGCGTCCACGCGGTAGCGCTCGGGCCGTCCGGTGCAGGTAGTGCCGGTGGTAGCCGTCCTCCATCACCACCGCCAGCCACGGCGGCCGGTTCGCGAGAGCTGCCTCGATCTGGATCGGGCTCGTCGAGGATGACGCTGTCCGAGCGCAGCCAGCAGCCGCCGCGCGATCGCCCGCTCCAGCACGGCCGCGGTTGCCGGTGCTGGCTGATGTCGGGCTGCGTGTTCACGGCCAGCGGCACGCGGCTGCCACGTCGCCGATCTGGCGCTCGCGTCATGTCGAGGAACGTGCGCTCGGCGGCGGCGCGGTCGGGGAACGGGCTCGCGCCAGTCGCTCGTGTGCCCCTCGCCCCAGAAGCCGTACATCATGAGGTCCGCGAACTCGACGAGCGGGTCGCGCGTCCGAGCTCGCGCGGCCAGCAGCTCGTTGAGCTCGCGGAAGGCGCGCTGGAACTCCGGGATGGTCGTAGCGCGGCTCCGACGCGCTTCAGGCCCGGCCTTCCGCCACGGCGCCGCGGAGCGTGACGAGCGGCACCGTCGGTCTGGAGGAAGTCGGGCAGGGCCAGCCGGTCGGGCTGGATCTCGGGGTTCGAGAGCTGGACGCGGAAGCCGACGCGCAGTCCGTGGCGGCGCGCGGCGTCGCGAGGTCGCGCCCAGACCGGGTGCGAGGTCGAGACGGCCCGGCGCGGCTCTGCACGTCGCGCCAGTCGCAGCGGATGTAGAGCACGTCCACGAAGGGCAGGCGCGCGAGCGCCTCCACCGCGCTGCCTCGAGCGTCGCGCGGCCCGCGCGCACGGCGAGCGCGGGGCCGTTCTCCTCCCAGGTGTAGCCGACGAGGCCGGGGCCGAAGTTGCGGACGGGCGCCGGACGACGGGCGTCGTGGTCGCGATCGTGTACCAGCCCTCGTCCTGCTCGATGCCGAACGGGCCTTGATCGAGCCGGTCCGCGGCGATCGGCGCCGGCGGCAGAGGACGGCGCCCCTTCCGCCTCGCGCAGGCCGGACAGCAGCGAGAGCGCGGCTCCGGCCTTGATGAACTCGCGGCGTCCCGTCATCGCGCCTCCTGGCGGATGTGATGCTGATTACGTTTGCTTCTCGACTTTTTCCCTGACAACGCCCCGAGCGATCGCATTATAAGTCCAAGTCGCCTTCGTTTCTTTACGTTTCTTGTCCTTTGCTGATGATCGGAAGGAGAGTCCCATGATCAAGAATGGCTCCCGGCCACGAGCGCTCTGCGGCGGCCCTCGTTTCGCCCGCCGCCGCCTGGCCACGACGTTCGGAGGTGGGGCCCGCCGTCCTCTCGCGAACGTGGGCGACGTGCCCTGGGAAGCCGCTGACCGCGGGCGATACCGTGCTCATCTACTACCGCGCCAATGCCCCTGCCAAGGAGCAGTTCGTCCTGGCCGCAGGAACGCCGAGCGCGCCGGTGACGGTGGGGGTCCTCGGTCCCAACGGCGAGCCCGATCCTGACGGTGCAACGGCAGCCACCACGCGCGCCCGTTTCAACTACCCGAGCGCCGCGTGGTGGGCGATCAAGATCGGCAAGCCTGTGGTGCCCGCGGACGAACGACGGTGATGCCGCAGTGGCTCGTGATCGAGAACTCCGAGATCCGCGGCGCGCACAACCCCAACACGTTCATGGGCCGAGCGGCGCCACCGAGACCTACACCGCGCTCGCGTCCTCCATATACGTCGAGCTGGCGAGAACGTCACCGTGCGCAACTGCGACCTCCACGACAACGGAACGGGTTCGTCTTCCTCCGACACCATCGCCAGCCGCAACATCCTGGTCGAGGGCAACTCCATCCACGACAACGGGAACGCGGGCAGCAAACTTCGAGCACAACGTCTACGTGGAGGCCACCGCATCTTTCCAGTACAACCACCGGCGTTGCTCCCGGGGGGCGGGCGGCAACAACCGCGACCGCCTGCCGGCCTTCGTCGTGCGCTACAACTGATCGAGCACTCCACCGCCAGCCGACTCGCGCACGTAGGACAGCGCCGTGTAAGCGCGGATCCGCCAACGCGCCACCCACGTCTACGGGAACGTGATCATCGAACATCCCAACAGCGGCAACAATCTTATTCGCTTCTACGGCGGGGACGGCGGCTCCGCCCAGGAAGTTCCGCAAAGGGACGCTGTACTTCTACGACAACACCGTCGTCTCCGACCGCACGGACAACACGCGTCTGTTCCGCATGGCCACCAACGACGAGCATCGACGCGCGCAACAACATCGCCTACGTCACCGCGGCCGGCGCCAACCTCCAGGTCCTGACACCCCGGGCGGCTCACCACCCAGAACTGGTTCAAGACGGGCTGGACGCGGCAATTCGGTGAACCGGCCCAGGGAACGATCAATGAACAACGGCAATCGTCATCGGCGCCTCGCCCGGATTCGTGAGCGAGCAATAGGACTACCACCTCGCGACGGGCTCTCCCCCGCCATCGACGGGCACGGCTCCTCAACCCCGCCGTCCTGCCCACTTCACAACGTCGTCCGCGAATACGTGAAGCACCTCTCCAGCGTGGCCTGCGCCGTGCACGGCGCGCCGACATCGGTTTCCATGAGTTCTGATCGTTCACGGCCGGGCACGACGGGCAGGATCAGCGCGGACGGATGCGCGGCGTCGTGGTACACGGCCTGCTGGGCCTTGACCATGCGCGCCGAGTCCGCCGTGGACTCGCCCGTGTTCAGGTTGCGGTCGAAGCGCGGGAAGTTGCTGCTCGACACGTACAGGCGGAGGCGGTGGCCGGCCTTGAAGACGTTGCTGGTGGCCCAGAGGTCGATGGCGTAGGTCTCGATCTGCCCGGGCACGATGCGGCTCGGCGCGCTCGCGCGAGCGGCGGTAGCGCCGCGCACGATCCCGTCCGCGAGGTACGCGCGCGTAGCCCGATGGATCGACGTCGACGAGCATGGCCGTGAAGTCCGTGTCCGCGGCCGAGGTCGCGGCCTGGATCTCCGCGGTGATGAAGCCCGTCACCTCCAGGTCGCTTCGCCAGGGGCGGCGTCGAGTACACGAGCACGTCGCGGCGCGATTCGTTGGGCCTCTGGTCGGCCGGGCCGGGTTGATAGGCGGCGCCGCAGCAGAGCCGGCCGCCCAGCGTGCGCACCGGGTCCGCGGGGTCGTATTCGAAGCGGTCCGGCGGCTCCTTCGCGGGCGGAGTCGGGCTGAGCTGCCCGTCGCCCGGACGCGGAGTTCGCGCCCTTCGCGGCGTGCAGGTAGTAGCGCGTGGCCCGGGCGCGCGCCAGCGGGAACTCCTGCTCGTCGCGCCAGACGTTGTCGCCCATGACGAAGAGGCGCACGGGCGCGCCCGTCGCGTAGGTCGTTGGCCTCGCCCTTCAGCGCGAAGGCCGCCCAGTCCAGGAGCAGGGCGTCGCCGTCGACGACGGCGTCCTTGCCGAAGACGACGTCGCCGACCTTGCCTTCGGGCGAGGTGGACCAGTGCGCCCAGGGTCCGACCATGCAGGCGCTGGCCCGCGCGCGCTTCCGGCGTGGCCGCCTTCGCGCGCATCCCGATGTAGTTCTCGATCGAGCCCCGGCTGAAGATGTCGTGCCAGCCCGCCTGGTGCAAGCGCCTTCACCGTCATCTCGCCGTAGTGGTCGGACACGCGCGGTCGCGTTCCAGTACGCGTCGCGGGTCTCGTGGTGCCATCCAGTCGCGCAGGTACGGGGCGAGGTCGCCCACCGCGGGCAGGTCGAGCGAGGCGATAGCTCTCCACCGGCGTCGCCTCCACCCAGTCGCGCGGGCGCGAGGGCGGCCGTCTTGCCGGCGCAGCGTGTCCACGGCCAGCCCGCTCGACCAGGAGGTGACGAACCATTCCATGAGGGCGCCGCCCTGGTAGGTCCAGCCCTCGTAATACTCGGACGCGGTCACGTACGGGCTGGATGGCCACGAGGTGCGGCGGCTTCGCCATGGCCGCCAGCATCTGCGTCGCGCCCACGTACGAGCCGCCGAACATCCCGACCTTGCCGTCCGCGTAGGGCAGCGCGGCCGCCCACTCGACGGTGTCGTAGCCGTCCGCGCGCCTCGTTCCGGAACGGATAGAACTCGCCGCCGGAATCGAAGCGGCCGCGCGTGTCCTGCAGCACGACGACGTAGCCGTGCGAGGCGAGCCGCCAGTCCCGTCTTCGGATCCCGCCGATCGTAGGGCGTGCGCGTAGGAGGACGGGGTAGCTTCCTCCGCCGCCGGCCGGTACACGTCGGCGGACAGGGTCACGCCGTCGCGCATCGGCACCTTGACCGCCGTCTCGACGACCACGGCCAGCGGACCGAGGTCCGCGGCGGGCAGCGCGGGCGCCGCGGCGAGGGCGAGGAGGAGAAGGCCAGGGGGCGAGTCGAGATCCTCATGATTGCCTCGAGCGGTTCTCCGACCGCGCAGCCGGCGGATCCGGTCCTTCACGTCGGTGGCGAAGCGCTCGACCCGCTCCTGGGCAAAGGCCAGGGATCCCGCGCCGTGTCGGTCACGAGCGGCGTCGAGGTCCATGTAGAACGCCAGCGCGGCCGAGGCGTCGAGGTGATGCGATTCGTCCAGGGTGGCGTGGGCACGGCGCAGGCCGGCCACCGCGAGGTCGTAGCGCTTGCCCCCGGTGATCTGCGAGTCGAACACGCCGATGAGCGCGGCGGAGAGGCTCTCGCGGGCGGAGACGTCCAGGGCGACCTTGTCGTCGCCGGTCAGCCAGTCAGGTCGCGCCAGCCCTCGCCGCCGAGGAGGCGGCCGCGGCCGCGTCGGCCTGGGCAGCGCGCGACAGGCGTCGATGGTGGCCAGGGCCACCGACACGTGCGTGTCGTGCTTGTCGGCGAGGTTGTGCGTGTAGACCACTTCCGGCCGCGCGCGGCAGGAGATCGGCCAGCGTCTCCACCACGCCCGGCCGCGCCGGGTCCTTGACGGCGGCGCTGGTCACCCCGAGCATGACCATGGAGCCGTACTCCCCGACCATGGCCGCCTTGTGCTGCTCCTTCCGCCGGACCTTGACCATCTCCTCGTTCGTGACCTTGGCGTAGGGCCCTCGCGCGCGCGGAGCCGGCGCCGTCCGTGACCACCACGCCGCAGAACCAGCGATCGTCACGGCCGAAACATTCGATGATCCCCGGATAGCCTTCGATCTCGAGGTCATCGGGATGGGCGACCACGCCCATGTGCGTCGTGCGCGCGAAGGCGGCCTCTTCCGCGAGCCCGTCGGGAATCCAGACGTCCGGCTTCATCGCTGGTCCTTTCCCTTCGTGAGGAGGGCGGCCGAAGGCGCGTCGAGGTACACGGTGGTGCCGGGATGCCGCTGCAGGATCGACGCGGGATGCTGCGGGCTGACCGGAGCCTCCAGGCAATCCCGCACGGCCTGCGCCTTGCGGGCGTCCGGCACGATGCAGAGGATCTCGTCCGCGTCGAGGATCTGGCGTATCGACATCGAGATCGCGCGCTTCGGGACGTCCTCGAGGCGCGGGAACCAGCCCTCGCCGAGCTGCTGGCGGCGGCAGGCCTCGTCCAGGGACACGACCAGGTACGGCTCCTTCGTCTCGAAGTCGGCGGGCGGGTCGTTGAAGGCGAGATGGCCGTTCTCGCCGATGCCCACGAAGGCGACGTCGATGGGGTGGGACTTGATGAGCGCGCCCACCCGCGCCGCTTCCGCCTTCGGGTCGGGCGCGTCGCCCTCGATGAAATGGAACTGCGCCCGGCCGCACCTTGTCCACGATCCGCTCGCGGAGATAGCGGCGGAAGCTCGCGGGATGGGTGACGGGGATCCCGACGTATTCGTCGAGGTGGAAGAACACCGTCCGTGACCAGTCGATGCCCGGCGCCTTCACCAGCGCGTCGAGGAACTCGAACTGGGAGGCCCCGGTCGCCGCGATGACGTGGGCACGGCCCCGCGAGTGAAGCGCGCGCCGCAGGGCGTCCGCGCCCTGGCGGGCGGCCGCGGACGCCATCTCCGCCTTGGTGGGAAAGACCTTGATCTCCACGCTAGTTCTCCAGGCGCGGGCCGCGCGCGCCGACCAGCAGCTTGAGCCACTCCTTCGCCATCAGGCGATGCCAGGGCTCCGTCATGTGGATCCCGTCCAGGCACACGAAGCGCGCGCGGTCGGGGGCCGCGGACAGGAGCCGCGACACCTCGACGATCGTGATGCCCGGACGCGCGTCCGGTCGCCCACTCCTTGGCCAGCGCGCGGGATCCGTCGTGTCCGGATCGTGCAGGTCGTCGAAGCTGTAGACGCGCGCCCCCGCACGCGCTCGAGCGCTTGCCGACAGCGCGCGAAGTGCTCGGAGGTCCTCGTCCGTGCGGTTGAGCACGACCAGCAGCACGACGGTCCGGCTTCCAGGCCAGGACGTCCGGGAAGAACCGGTTGTAGGCCCGCGTGGAGGTGAGCCCGCCGCCCTGGAACTGCCGGAACTCCACCTTCGGGTTCTCGCGCGCGAACATCGCGGTGACGATGGGCACGAAGGCGGAAGGCGACGACCAGTGCAGGTCCATCGTGAACGAGTGGCCGATGACGGCCACGCGCTGGGCGGGCAGGGCCCGCATCTTCGGGACGAGCGCCGCCACCGCGGGCTCCGCCAGCAGCTCGTCGGCCACCACGCGGGCGTCGCGGATGTGCTGGTTCTTCTCGCCCCAGTTCCAGATCTTCCGGCCGGCGATCTGCCACTCGGCCGCGGTGGTGCCCACGGGCGAGGCGCAGCTCTTGCCCTCGAGCCTGCTGTCCCACGGCCAGGAGAGTCCGCGTCGCTGCCGGGCAGGCCGAGCTGGCCGACGTACACGGGCAGGCCGAGGCCGATGTCGAAGCGGAACAGGTCCTGCAGGACGGTCGCCGTCGCGCTCGACCTCCAGGACGGTCTGGTAGCAGGTTCGCGATCGCACGGACGTGGGCGCGCGGACGGCCGGGCACGGCCGCGCGTGAGGTACGCCGTGACGACGTTGAGCGGGCAGGGTGTCGGCGAGCACGAGCCCGAGCGAGGAGCGGCTCGAGGTCGCGCGCCGGGATCGAAGGTGGAGGCGCGGCCTTCGCGCCCAGGCCTTGACCGTCGCGGTGTCGGTGGCCGAGGAGCGCGGCCTGATGCGCGATCGAGCGCGTCGAGCTCCGCGTCGCTCGAGGGCCGCGACGACCAGCAGGCGGGATCGCCCTTGCCGTCCTTGCGCGCGAGCTTGACCTGGTAGGCGTGGATGCCGCGGATGTTGGCCTCCACCGAGCTGCTCCGATCCGCGAGAGCGCGCCGGCACCGCACGTCCTCCACCGCGCGCCGGGATCGCCCGCGGCCGGGCCGTGCCACACGCTGCCGCCGAAGGTCGTCACGTACGACCTGCGTCGCGTCCGCGAGGTCGGGGATCGACGCGGTGGCCCCACTTGAAGTTGAACCCGCGGATGCGCGTCCAGGTCTCGCCGCGATCGCGTCGAGCGATAGGCCGGCCTGGTCGAAGCCGGCAGGCGTAGAGGATCGGCGGGTCCTTCGGGTCGATGGTCACGTCGTAGACGTGCTGGGAGCTGCGGCAGCACGTTGCGTCCAGGTCGCGCCCGGCGTCCGTGCTCAGGAAGATCCCGCCGCCCGTGTCGCCGCCGGGCGTCGCCACGCCCCAGGCGGCCAGGTACAGCCGCGCGCGGATCGCGCGGGTCCACGGTGAGCGCCGTTCGGGCCGTTCGGTGCCGGCGGGCAGGGTCATGCGCGTCCAGTGCTCGGCGCCGTCCGGTCGAGCGATAGAGCGCGCCGTCGTCGGCGTCGCCGATGCGCGCCGCGCTCGCTGCGCCGCGCCACCACGAGGTAGAGCGTCCGTCGCCCGCGCGGCGTGATCCGCCAGGCGAACGGCTGCCGCGCCGGCGAGTCCCGCGTTCTTGAGCGTCCACGTGCGGCCGTCGTCCGTCGACTTGAAGACGCCGCGGCCGTAGGCCGTCGCGTAGAGCGTGCGCGCGGCCCTGCCGGGCTCGTGGGATCGAGGAGCACGTGCGTGATCGCGCTGACTCCGGCATGCCCGCGTTCGACGGCGTCCAGCGTCCGGCCCCCGTCGTTGGAGACGCCGACGCCGCCCTGGAAGCGCGTCGGGGTCGGTGCGCCGCCACATCTTCGGCCGCGGGCAGGTCGTGCGTCCCGCTGAAGGCGCCCCACATGCAGGCCCTGCACCTCGGGATCGAACGCGACCCAGTAGGTCGTGTTGCGCCAGCGCGTGGGCACGCCGCTGCGATGGAGCCGATCCAGCGTCTCGCCGCCGTCCTCGCTGCGGAAGAGGCCGATGTCGGTGTAGGTGATGAAGACGCGCCTGCGCGTCGAACGGGTCCCAGTGGACGCCGTAGGCGGTGGTGACGTCGAGGCCGCGGCTCGCCCACTGGTCGGCGCCGCGCGCGCGCGGAGTTGCACCTGGGCCCAGCGTCTGGCCGCCGTCCGTCGTGCCGATAGGTGCGGAAGAGGTCGGTGGCGTAGCAGACGTCGGGATCGCCGGGCGCCACGGCCAGGTCGTAGGGCGCGTCGAACCAGACCGAATGGCCGTCCGTCGAGCGCGCGCTCCTCGATCCACGATCCGTCGAGGCTGCGCGGACGGGCCGGTCCGGCTTCCGCGTGCACGACCGTCCAGGTCGCGCCGCCGTCCGTCGTCTTCGCGATGCCGTTGAACGGCGCGTCGCCCGCGCGCAGCGCGAAGCCGCGCAGGCCCACGTAGGCCACCAGGCCGTGGCTGCGCGGAGGCCGCGATGGGGCCGAGGCTCGGCTTCGAGCCCTGGCCGCGGCCCCCACGCCGCGTCGCCGGCTCCGCCTGCTTCATCGCGCGCCAGCGGCGCCGCTCGCCTCGCGCCAGGCGTGCCCGCCGTCGTCGCTCACCGCGATGCCCGCCGCCGTGGTGACGTAGGCGCAGCGTGCGCTTCGCGTGCGGCGTCGCGCGCCGAAGCCGCCGGATGTCACCTCGGCCGCCGGGCGATCGTAGCGATGCCAGCCGCTGGCCACGTCGCCTTCGTGACGCGCCGGTCTCGCCGATCGCGCGCACGACGCCCGCCTCCACCGCGAGCGCGAACACGCGCTCGATGCCGAGCTCGCCCAGGCGCGCCCACGTGCGGCCGCGGTCCGTCGAGGCGAGGACCGATCGTCGCGGCTGGAGGGATGGCTGCCCGGCAGGCCCGGCGCGCGTCGCGCTCATGGCGATGCACCAGGTGCCGCGGGTCGGCGGGATCCACCACCACGGCGTGGATGTTCGCGTCCCGCGCCGCTCGGATAGGCGGGATCGTCGCTGGTGAACACGATGTCCGCGTGATCGCCGCAGCCGTGCTCGACCGTGTTCTGCGCCGGGTCCGGGAACACCATGCGCCACGTGCCGCCGCGCGTCCTCGCTGCGCCAGAGAGCGCGCGTTGGCCGCGTAGATCACGCGGGCGTCGCTCGGATCGAAGGCGAAGGCCGTCGACCACGCCGCCGAGGTGGAACATCCGCCAGGCTCGCCCGCGTCGCGCGTGATGTAGGCGCCCGTCATGTCGCAGCCTTCGACCACGAGCGCGCGGATCGTGCGGGCTGATGGCGGGGCGGCGCATGCGTCCCGCCGCCGCCCGGGCCCACGATCACGCCAGGCGTCCAGGCGCGGCGCGGGCCAGGGCATCGCTCGGCGGCGGCCACGAACAGGCCGACAGCGCGCAAGCGGCGGCGCCATTGAACGGCCTCATGCTCGGTACTCCTCGTCGCGGCGCCGCGGATCTGCTCGGCGATCTCGACCGACTGCCGCGACTCGCTGCAGGCTCGGGCGACGGCGTGCGGCCCGCGGCCAGGTCGCCGAGGAACGCCTCGTACTCGCCGTAGAAGCCGCCCGAGCACGCAAGGCCTCGCCGCCCCGCGCCGAGGCTCGTCGCCGGCGAGCTCGGCCACCAGCCTGTCCGCGCTCGACGTGCTGCAGCCGGCCCGGGCGCGTCGAGCGCCCCCACATCGGGATGCGGAGGAAGAACGTGTGCCCGCTGCGCGTGAACGGCGGCGCGCTCCACGACGCACGCCGCGATCGGGCAGAAGGCGAGGTGCGCGGTGGCGCCCGAGGCCATGCACGGCGTCCACGAAGATGTTGGCGACCCCGGGCCCGAGCGTCGGGCAGCTCGCGGTAGCGGAAGCGCGCCTGCGCGTAGTCGCGCGCCGGCCAGGATAGCGCACGGCGTCGATGCCGTGGATCGCGGTGGTGGAGAAGTCGGGATCGCGGCGGTCGACGCGCGTCATCTCGTAGTGGAGGTGCTGGATCGCGGACGGCGCCGCCCGAGGCGCGCGAGGCGGCGGCGAGCCTCGCGCACGAGGGGAACGAAGCGCCGGTTGAAGGCGACCTGGTGGGGCACGCGGCCGCTCCGCTCCGCGGCGGCGATCAGCGCGGTCGACTTCGGCCACCGTTCGGCCCGGCGGCTTCTCCAGGAGCAGGGGCACGCCGCGCTCGAGGAGCAGCGTCCGACCGCTCGACGGTCGCGATCCACGGGCACCGCCAGCGACCGACGGCATCCGGCCGCTCGGCGTCGAGCATCGGCCGCACGCGTCGGTGTACGCGCGGGCGAAGCCGAAGCGCTGGCGGTGGCGCTCGGCGCGCGCCGCATCGAGGTCGCAGCAGGCCGGCGAGCTCCGTGCCGACGTGCTCGCGCGGCGTACCGGGCCTGAGCGGGACCGTGCGAGCTCTCGGGCGTGCTCGCCGCAGCCGATCGTCGCAGAGCCGTCATCCGCGCGCTATCACCTTCGACCGATCGCGCGCCCGTCTCGCACCACCTCGAAGTCCGAGCCCTTTCACCCTGGCGCAGCGCTCTCCAGGCCCTTCGAGGCGGCGGTCGGGCGCGATCGACATCAGCCAGTCGCTGCCGTTGTCGGCCACGAACATGCCGTACGTCTTGAGGCCCTTCAGGATGGCCTGGGCGTGCGGCGGGAAGCCGGAGACGTCGAAGTCGCTTGCGCAGACGGAAGCGCTCGCCCATGCGCGGCAGGTTCGGGTCCTTGCTGGCTGCTCGCCCAGTGCGTGCGCGGGCAGGACGTAGCCGCGCCGCGTCTGGCGCACCGTGAAGCGCATCGCGTGCTCGACCATGCCCGCGCGCGCATCTCGTCGTAGCGCACGACGGCCGGGAAGATCGGCAGGCCGGCGGCGTCGGACGACGTCCAGCGCTCCGGCCGCAGCGCGCCCGTGCGCGAGGTCGAACGTCGCGGCGTTGCGACGCCTCCCAGCCCGCGTCGGTGCGCCGTCGCCTGCCAGAACTCGTGCAGGCAGGCCGTTCACGGGATCCACGAGGATGATGTGGCGGTCGCCGCGTGCCGTTGCGCTGGAGTGTCGTCGAGGGTCTGCCCCGGCCTTCGGCAGCGCCTTCGTGTCCTCGTTGCGCTGTGAGCGGCCAGTTCTCGATGGGCGCGTTGTCGGGCACCGGGAACGGGCCCGGGTCGGACTCGTCCGGGTACGTCGAGCAGCTTCACCGGCGACCCTCTTCTGGTCGGGCGGCACGATGACGAAGCCCATGTCGAGGTTGTAGCCGAGCGGCTTGTCCGCGCCGATGGACGCGATGATCGCGCCGGAGTCCGGGTGCACGGGCAGCGCCGAGATGTCCTGGTTCCAGGCGTTGTCCGGCGGGAAGACCTGCAGCGCGGACAGGATGGCGTCGGCCTCGGGCGTGTCGAACATCACGGGCTTCGTGATCTTCGGCATCGGCGGGCGCGCGCGCCGCGGCGAAGGCGAGGCCGGCGCAGCGACGGCAATCACGGCCAGCTGCAGTTCGCTCTCTCATCGAGCTCCCTCCTGGCTGTCCGACGGCGCACGCGCAGCCGGCCGTCTTTCCGCGTTCCACGGCGGTGCTCGAGCACGCCGGCGTCGTTCGCTTCGGCGCTCGCGCCGCCACACCGGCGACGCCGGGGCGAAGCCCGACGTGAGCTGCAGCGTCGTAGGTCGCGCGCGGCACGAGGCCGCGACGAGCAGGAACGCGCTCGTGGCGACGTCCGGGCAGCGTGGCCTCGCCTTCGGCCAGCCGGCGCGGCCCGGTCGCGAGCAGCGACCGCCGCCTCCCCCGCCACGACCGCGCCCGCCAGTCCCGTGCGCCTCCGCGATGCGGATCGATGCGCAGCGGCGTCGCGCCGCGGTCGCCGATCTCGAGGACGCTGCAGGAACACGTCGTCCGTCGCGGCCGGCCTGCGGCGAGACCTCGATGCCGCCAGCCGCCCGGGCACCACGGCGCGGCGGTTCGACGGCGACAGCTTGCTCATGTCGCCGCCCCAGAACGTCAGCCACATCTTCTTCAAGTAGGGTCGTCGGGCAGCGGCCGCCCTCGGGCGGATCGAGCGGCCAGTTCTGCCCGGAGCCCCAGGCGCCGCCGTACTCGTCGCCCGGCGTCCAGAACTCCCAGCCCGGGCCGCCGCGCGACGATGACGCTCGCGCTCGAGCGGCAGCACGCGGGTGGACGCGCAGCCGGCCTTGCCCGTCCTCGAACGTGACGACCGCGCGTCGGCGTACAGCCGTGCCGCCGCTGGCCGACGGCGCGTGCCCGCCGGCCCGCCCTCGACCTTCGGCTCGCACACGCCGTGGAGCAGCCACGCCTTGCGGAAGGACGGGATCGCGTGCTGCGCGACGCGGTCGAGGACGAAGAGCACGTCGGGCGTCGCGGCAGCTAGGCCAGCTCGCGCGACGAAGCGCTCGAGCTTCGCTCGGATGGTAGGCCCGCGTGCCGTCGCCGCGCGCACGTAGCGTAGCGCCCGGGCACGGGTCGACGCCGCGATCGTGCCCGCGGTCCCACAGGTCGCGCGTGCGGCCGCCAGTCCTTCGAGGCTGCGCACGGTGTTCCAGAACCGCGACGAGTCCATGCGCTGGCCGCCGTCGTTGGCGGCCGGCCAGCGTGTTCTCGCCCCAGAAGAAGGTCTCGCCCGGCTGGTAGACGAGCATCGTGTTGTGGGCGACCGTGCGCCGGTAGTGGTTGAGGTAGTGCGGGCTCTCCGTGTCCGTGTAGTCCGCGCCCGCGTCGATGGCCAGGTTGCCCCGGTGGTAGATCACGAAGTGGTTCGTGTCGAGGTGGTCGTGCTTCGCGAAGTACGGGCCGCAGGCGAACTCGATCCAGGTGGCGTCCGGGCCCCAGCCGTCGCGCAGGATCACGGTGGCCGATGCCGCGGAACAGCTGCTCGCCGCGGCAGCTCGCGCTCGGTCGTGGCCGCGCGGATCGCGCGGCGCGACCGCGTCGTCGCTCCACAGGAACTCGAGCACGGGATCGCGCCACGCCGCGGGCAGCCAGCCGCTCTTCTGCAGGAACCAGGCCGCGAAGGGGTCCTTGAAGCGATGGACCGCGTAGCCGAGCACCACGTTGTCCACGGCGTCGAGGTGCGGAACTCGTTGTCGTCGTCGCGCGCCGTCGATGCCGTCGGGCAGGACCTTGTAGAGGTACGTCGGGCCCATGTTGCGGAAGACGCCGAAGCGGCGGCGCGGGATCGTCGCCCGTCGTCGTCCGCCGCAGCTCGGCCATCAGCGCCAGCGGCGCCCAGGTGATCCGCATGTAGTCCATCGACTCGTGGTAGCCGCCGTCCGGGTTCACGAGGTCGGTCGTGCTCGAGGATGTTGTCGAGGCGCGCGCCGCGCCTGCTCGCGCATCGGCGCCGCCCGGGCCTCGACCGACGGCGTGCCCCTCGACCGCGGCCAGCGCGAAGACGGCGAGCGCCAGCTCGCGCAGCGGTGTGGTTGTGGTACGAGGCCTGCGACGGGATCGGCGAGCGACTGGAGCGCCAGCATCGCGCGGCGCGCCGTCCACGAGGTCTCCGGCCACGCGGTCCTTGAGCGCCGCGTCGAAGCCGGGATAGCCGTAGAGCCAGTCGAAGGCCAGCGACGCGGCTCAGGTAGCGCCATGTAGCAGGCTCGAGCCGCCCTTGCCGGTCGGGCGAGTCGGCGCGGAGCTCTCGACGCGCCTGCCGCGCGAAGCGACTCGTCGCCCGATCAGGAGCGTAGGCGAGCGCCCAGCCCGGCGAGGTCGTCGACGGGCGCGCGCCCGCCGGCGCAGCGCGCCTTGAGCGCGGGCAGGCCGGTGAACGGGTCGCGCTCGGCGAGCAGCATGCGGGGACGCGCGGGCGTCTCGCGCGTCCGCCGCGCCGCGGCGCCGGCCGCGGCGCCGGGACGGCGCACGCGAGCGTCGCGCTCATCGCGTGCCGCCCGGTTCGCGCGGCCACGATCGCCTCGGCCAGGTCGAGCCGCGCGGCCTCGAACGTCGTCGCCCGTCTCGGCGAAGCCCACCGTCTCCTCCGCGTCCGAGAAGACGCGCGGCACCACCGCGGCGCAGCGCCGCGTCCACCGCCGCCGTCCAGGCCGAGCTGGCGCGCCAGCGTCAGGTACTGGTGGTCCTGCAGGCCGCGCCGCAGGTTCGCGAGCTGGACCGTCGCGACCGGCCCGGCGATGCCGCGGTCCTCGTCCGGGTGCAGCTTCTCCTCGCCCGGATAGAGCAGGACGCCGTCGCCGTTGATGTAGCCCTGGTCGTCGATCGGCTTGTTCGGCTGGCCGCGGTTGTCGAACGTGATCGGGTTCGCCCACACGTTCTGGCTTGCGCTCGCCCTGCTTCTGGCGGTTGTGCTGCCAGTGGCACGCCGTGCCAGAAGAAGTAGACGTCGACGTCGTGCTTGAAGGCGGCCCAGGCCATGACGCGCGCCTCGGTGGCCGGCGCGTCGATGACGATCGGCGCCGGCCGTGCGGGCGCCCGCCGTTGTAGATCCAGATACGAGCGGCCCTGGCGCGCTCCGCTCGCTCGCGCGCGCGATGTCGAACGCGCTGCGGCGGCGCGCACCAGATGTCGATGGCCTCGTCGAGCTCCGGGACGATCGCGCTTGGTCACGAAGACGCGGCAGCCGGCGGCCCGGGCCCGGGTTCGAGTGGACGTTCTCGGCCAGACGCGCGGATGTGCTCGGAACTGCGGCGGCAGCGGCTCGTCGGGCATGTAGAGGAACGTCGTGCGCCTCGGGAGCGCGCGGCGCCAGGAACGTCATCCACGCGTCGGCGCGCGTCCACGCGCTGCGCGCGCTCGTCGCAGCCTGCGGCCGGGCCGTAGAAGGACACGCGGCACGATGCGTGTTGCCCACGCCCTCGCCGGGGCCTTCGTAGCCGCGCGCCGCGCGTGAAGTCGCGCGCCGTCGAAGCGGCCGGCGTGCGCCTCGCACCGCGCGCCTCGTCGTAGGCGTGGACCAGCTCGACGCGGTGGCGGTGCGCGAAGCGGTGGTAGGCGGCGTCGAGGTTGCGGCCCTGGTACAGCTCCGGCTGGTCGGGCTCGTAGTAGACCATCGCGTGCAGGCTGTTCGCGTCGGGCAGCGTGAAGTCGAAGACCTCGCAGCTCGACCGGCACGCGTGCGCGGCCGTCCGTCCGCGGTCACGGTGAGCGTGCCGTCGTAGAGGCCCGGCGGGCAGGTCGCGCGGCCGGTGTAGACCTCGATCCAGATCGCCTGGCTGCGCGCGGGGCCGACGCGCGAGGGGAAGCCGCCGCGGCCGCGCGCGCGTTCTCGGGCACGAGCTGGACCGGCTTCCAGCCCGATCGTGTCGCGCGGCGCGGCCGGGCTGCCCGGCTTCCACGCCCAGTCGGCGTGCGTCGTCTCCGTCACGTTCATGTAGTGGACGGAGAAGATCTGGATCGGGCCGGCCGACGTGTCTGCGACGGATCGGCGGCCGGCGGCTGCGTAGCGCGATGCGCGTCCCGCCGCCGCGCTGGCGCAGCTCGGGCAGCGCGGCGGTCGAGCGCCGCGATGCCCGCGCGCGTCCGCCTCCACGATCACCTGGAACGCGACGATCTCGTTGCGCGCGCCGAAGAGGCGCACGGTCGCGGCCGTCCCAGGCGGAGTTGCGCGCGCTGCAGCGGGCTGCGCGAGATCGTCCCGCTCGACCTTCTCGCCGTCGTTCACCGCCCACACGCGCGGCGACGCCGGCCTCGGCGCGGGCAGCGCGAGCGCCATCAGCCAGGAGCAACGACCGCGAACGCGCCTCATGCGCGCGCCGCTTCCGCGCGGCTCGACCGCGCGCACCCGGCCCACGCGCGACGCGAGCGCGAGCCGCGACCAGCAGCGTGAGGACGGACATAGAGCGACGACGGTGGCCCGCTCGCCGGGCCCGCGCAACGCGATGAGGCACGCAGGCTCAGGCAGGCCCACGCGCCGCGGTCGGCGCGGCTCAGGAAGCGGAAGACCTCGCGCGTGCGGTCCACGCTGCGCCTGCAGCTCCGCGCGCCACGTCGACCGGCGTGGCCGAGCCGCGCGGAAGAGCCCTCGCGCCGCGCGCGCGTGCGCGGCGTCGTCGTCGGCTCGAAGAGCGCGGCCAGGAAGAAGACCGCGCACCGAGGCCGGGACGATGATCAGCGACGTTGCGCACGAGGCTCCAGTCGCCCGACGAACGCGCCGTAGCAGCCGAGCGACCAGGCCGACCGCGAAGCTGAGCGAGGCCCGACCAGGACGGCGTCCGCTTCACCACGAGGCCGAGCAGGGCGGGCGGGCCGTAGGCGAGCGACATGATGGTGTTGAAGGTCAGCATCGCGGCGAAGATGCTCTGGCCCGTGCGCCGCCATGCGCCATGGCCAGCGCGGTCATGGTCGCGCCCACGCCGAAGGTCGCGATCCAGCCGACGATCAGCAGCTCGCCGCTCGCTGGCCTGCGGCGGCGAAGAGCGTCTGGTAGATGTCCTTCGAGATGACCGCGCGCGTGCACGTTGAACAGCCCGGAGAGGCTCGACATCGGTGGCGCTGAACATGGCGGCGAGCATGATCCCGACGAGGCCGTTGGGCAGCAGGCGTGCAGGCGACGCCACCGCGTACGAGGCCTCGTGCGGGTTCGCGAGCCCGGGCCAGACCGCTGCGAGGTCCGGGTACAGCACGCGCATGGCCAGGGGCGGGATGAACCAGATGAAGCGCGCCCAGGACGAACAGGGCGAAGCAGAGGAGGGCGACCTTCTTCGCGGCCCGCTCGTCGTCCACGCTGAAGTAGCGCTGGGCCATGGCCGCGGTGTTGTAGCCGAAGCTCACCATGACCGTCCAGCAGGCGCACGTAGGCCCAGCCCATATCGCGCGGTCAGGTGGAGCGACGTCATGCTCCGGAGGCAGGCCGCGGCAGAGCCGCCGAGAGCCGCCCACCCGCGCGAGCGACGCGCACGACCATCACGACCGTGAACGGCATCAGGATCGCGGCCTGCAGGAAGTCGGTGATGACCACCGCCCACAGGCCGCCGATCACGCAGTAGGCCAGGATCACGACGCCCGGAGCCGACGATCGTCCAGACCAGCGGGAGGCCGCAGGTCGAGAGCCACGAACAGCGCCGAGGCCGTAGAGCATGCTGCGCCCCGGTGAAGAGCTGGAAGAAGACCGTGGTCCAGGAGAAGGCCTGGCGCGTGCGCTCGTCGAAGCGCTCGACGAGGTACTCCATCACCGTGGAGATGCGGGCGCGCCGCCAGCGCACGGCGAAGATCCAGTAGCCGAGCAGGAACGTGCAGCGCGTTGCCGACGTAGAGCAGGATCGCGACGAGCGCCGTGCTGGTAGGCGAGCCCGGCGGCGCCCGTGAAGGTCCAGGCGCTGGAAGCCGCTCATGAACGAGCTGAGGCCCGGCCACCAGCCAGGGGATGCGGTTGGCGCCGCGGAAGTAGTCCGACGCGTTCTTGTTGAAGCGGGCCGCGTACACGCCGATCGCCGACCATGAGCGCCATGTAGGCGGCGATCACGACGTAGTCGATGGTGGCGACGGTCTTCATCAGAAGGGCTTCGCGTCCTGGAGCGCTGCGCCGGCTCACGCAGGTGCGAGAGGCGCTGGTCGGGGCAGCATCAGGGCGCGGCGGAAGCGGGCCCTGGCCTCGTCCTCGCGGCCGAGCGCGCGCAGCATCAGGCCCTGCGACGTGACCACGACGCCGGGGAAGTCCGTGCCCGACTTCGAGGAACTTGTCCGACTGGGCGAGCGCTCGCTTCAGCCGCGCCGCCAGGCCAGCCTCGTCGGCGCCGCCGAGCCGCCGGCGCGGCGGCGTAAGGCGTAGGGCAACGGCGCGGAAGAAGGCCTCGCGTGCCCTCCGTCGCCTTCTGCCAGTGGCGCGCGCGCGGCCGCGTCGTCGCCGGCCAGCGACGGCGATCTCGCCCGCCGCGTATTGCGTCCGCGGCGGCGTCCACGAATGCGTCCATGCCGTCCTTCGTGAACGCGAACGCCACGGCACTTCGCGGCCGAGACCCTCCACGATGGCGAGCGCGTCCGCGCCGCGGCCGGCCCTTGGCGCGAGCGCGAGCGCTTCCTGCAGCCGGATCTCGACGAAGACCTGGCGCACGTTGCGTGCCGCCCTCCTCGCGCGCGAAGAAGCGGCCGGACAGGAGCGCCTTCGCCTCGTCCGCGCGGCCGTCCTCGGCCAGGGCGAGGGCGAGCCGCTGGAGCAGCTCGCCGGGCATCGGCGCGCGATCCGGATAGCGGGAGAGAGCCGCGATGCGCTCGGCGGTCGGGCGGCCGAGCAGGCTCAGGGCCTGGTCCGCGCCCTGGTAGAGATCCACGTTCGTGGGGTCGGCGCCCATCCCTTCCATGAAGGCGGCAAGCGCGCCCTCCGCGTCGCCCTGGATCTGCAGGAGCGTGCGGCCCAGGTTGCGATGGAGCACGGGCGGCGTCTTGTCCAGGCGCCGCGCCTCCTGCCACTCCTGCACGGCGTCCGGCGCGCGTCCCGAGGCGAGCAGGAGCGTGCCCAGGAGGAAGTGCGCGGTCGCGTCCTGCGGGTTGGCGGCAGAGCGCGCTGGAACACCGCGAGAGGATTGGGCGCGGCTCGGGAAGACGTAGCGCGTGGACAGCTTGGACGCAGCCGCGTAGTCCGCGATCCCGACCCGCCCTGCTTCTCGCGGGCGTACCCGCGGTAGTAGGCGACCTCGGGATGGTCCTGGGGCGGACCGCGCCCGGCTCCGTCTGCAGCCCGCCGACGGCCGGGTAGCGCCGGTCGAGCAGGTCGAGGGCGTCGGCGTACGAGGCCGGCCGCGATGTACTCGGAGGCCACGTTCAGCACGCGATCGGGGTCGGCCGCCAGGTGATCCCAGAGCGCGGCGTCCGGCGTGCCCAGCCGCACGGCCTCGTAGCGCAGCAGCGACGACGTCGGATCGACGGCGCGCCAGACGCGCAGGCGGCGCGCCGCCTCGGCCGTGCGACCGGCGTGCGCGGAGGAGCGCGACCTCGAGCGCGCCCCGCGCGCACCGCGTCGGGCGACGTGCGCATCCCTTCACTCAGCCGGGCGAGCGCCCGCCGCGAAGTCACCCGGCTCGCGCGTCGGCCTGGGCCAAGCTTCAGCAGGCGCGGGAGCGCGGAAATCGCGGAAGTGGTGCGCGGCCTCGAACTCCGCGCGCGCCTTGCCGTCCTGCCCCAGGCCCTCGTGCGCGAGGCCCAGGTAGTACTGGACCTCGGGATCGGTCGTGTCGCCGCGCGCGAGCCGGTTCCAGCAGCGCGGCCGCCTCGGCGATAGCGCGCAGAGGTCGACGGCGAGGCGGCCCCGACGGCCTTGAGCAGGCCCAGGCTCTCCGGGAAACGCTTGCGTCCCTCCGCGTAGCGTGTCCCAGGCGAGCCAGGCGCTTGCCGTTGAGCTCTGGTCGCGCGCCGGCTTCGAGCAGGTCGCCCTCCGCTGCGCCGGTCGAGCGGCGGCATCGCGCGCACGGGCTGGGGCCCGAGGCGGATCTCCGACGCGGGCAACATGTCGAAGCTGGTCCTCGGTGTGGGTGAGCAGCACGCGTCCCGCGCCGTCCCGCACCTCGACGGTGTAACGCGGCGCCGCGGGCAGCCCCGCGAACGTGCGCTGCGCGGCCTCCGCGGCGGTGAGGTGAGCGGCTCCGTGCGCACGCACCGCCGGGCCGTCCTTCACGACGCAGCGTCGCCTCCGCGCACCGATCTCGCGCTCACGTTGAGCCCGACCTGGACGTCGACTGCCCGCGGACGACGCCGTCGCGCGTGAGATGCAGCGATCGCGCGTCCGGGTTCGCGCGTGATCCCGCCGATCGTCGCGCACGGGCATCCAGTACTCGGTGAAGCGGATCTGTTCCTGCGGCTCGAGGAACGCGTAGGTCTCCTGGTTGCGGAAGAGGCCGGCCTGCACCTCGACGTACGCGCTCTCGTCGTCGGAGAGCGCCTTGCGCCAGTCGAGCCCGTCGGCGTCGCGCCCCACGACCAGATCTTCTTGGTCGGCGAGTCCAGCGATCGACGAGTAGTGCACGACGCCGGCGCGCGTGTGCGGGTGGTAGACGCCCATGAACGGCTCGCGGCTGCCGTGGCTGAACACGAGACACGGGCCCGTCAGGTGGTTGCCCGACCACGCGTCAGGTCGACGCCCGCCTGTGTTCACGGGCCAGGTGTCGACCTCGCGTGAAGCCGTGGGAGGCCGTGAACGCGCATCGGGATAGTCGATGCGGCTGTCGTCCCAGACGCGCACGCGCCGCGTTGTTCCACCAGTAGAAGCGGTGCCGCGTGTCGCTGCGGTTGTAGAGCGCGACGTCCTGCTCGAGGCGCGACTGGCCCGGGCGCAGGCGTCAGCGCGACGCGCCACTGCATGCCGTAGACGCGGTCTGCGTTCCCCACCCAGATCGACGCGCTGCCGTCGCGGGTTGCGCTGCAGCGCGTAGTCCGACCGGCGAGACGGTCGACCCAGTTGTGCGAGACCGGGAAGTTGAACTCGATGCCGCAGCGCCGTCCACGCGCCCGCGATAGGCGACCTGCGCCTTCTTGATGCGAGGCGTTCGCGTAGAACATCTCGGCGCCGTTCGACTTGTCCGACGCAGCTGTAGAGATGGCCTCCCGAGGTCGGGCAGCACCACGACGCTTCAGGTACTCGTTCTCGAGGTTCGAGCGTCGCGCCAGCGCGCTGACGGCGCGCCGGTCCGTGAGGTTGTGCGCGCAGCGTGTAGGGATAGTTGAAGCGGCTGCGGTCTCGAACAGGTCGAAGGGCGGGTTGACGTCGGGCAGGCCCTCCTCGTAGGTCGGGCAGGTCGAGATGGCCCTCCCAGACGCGGACGGCGGCGGCGGGTGCGGGGGCCGCAGGTGCGCCGGCGCCGCTTCACGGTGATCGTCCCGTGGCCGGACGAAGGGCGGCCGCGGCGCACGCGTAAGAGGGACTCGCAGCGCGTTCATGAGGCTATCCCGCGATTCTAGGAACGAATGACAGCCAAACGCAAGGGAAGGCTAAAGAAAGAAAGAAAATCGCAAGACATAGCAAGCCTACGATCGGAAGCCAGACCGGCCGCGGAGGCGAGTCGAGGAACAGGCGCGCGTCGGGTGACGCCGCAAGACGGACGCCGGACAGGCACACGTCGACCGGTCCGTCCAGGGCCGCCGCGATGGCCGCGCGCTTGGCGGGCCGGGCACGATCGCGACCGCGCGCGGCACGCGCAGCAGGAACGGGATCGTCAGCGAGAGCGCGCGGCGCGGCACCGCCTCCAGCGTCGCGAACGATCCGTCGTGGACCTGCTGGTGGCGGCAGCGGCTCGTCGAGCTCCACGACGCGCACGTCCGCGCGGCTCGAGAAGTCGCACATCGGGGGATCGATGAAGGCCAGGTGCCCGTTCTCGCCGATCCCGAGGATGGCCAGCGACGGCCGCGCTCGCGCAGGAGCGCCGCGTAGCGCGCGGCACTCCGCGTCCAGATCGCGCGCCTCCCCGGCCAGGCCGTGGAAGGCGCGCACCGGCACGTGCGCGAAGAGGCGATCGACCAGGAAGCGCGCGGAAAGAGGCGCGGGGTGCGTGGCCTCGACGCCGATGTACTCGTCGAGGTGGAAGGCGGTGACGCGGTCCCAGGGGATGCCGGCGTCGCGCGCGCAGCGCGGCCAGGAACTCGTTCTGCGAGGGCGCGGACGCGAAGATCGCAGCCGCGCTGCCCGTGGCGCTCCACCTCGCGCCGCAGATGGGCGCGAAACCACGGCGGCCGCGGCGCGCTCCCATCGTGGGCCGATCCGGATGCACCTCGACGGCCAGGCCGGCCGCGGCGCGAGCGTGGGCGCCGGCTTCACCGTCCGTCGCGCGGCGCAGCTCGCGCGCGGCCCAGCGCACGAAGTGCGGCAGCGCGACCCTCCGGCTCCTCGAGCGCGGGATGCCAGCGCTTCTCCCACTCGAACGAGACCCAGCGGTCGTAGCCGTGCGCGCAGGGCGGTGAGGACCCGTTCCGGACCGAACTCCCCGCGGCCCGGCAGCCGCGGCACCCAGCCGCGCGGCCTTCTCCCGTCGTCTGGCGCGCCACGTCCTTGAGGTGCACGTGCCGGACGCGATCGCCGAGGACGGCCAGCCCGTCCGCGGGCGCTTCTCCACCTCGAACGCGTTCGCGGGATCCCAGAGGACGCCCACGCCCGCCGCGCGGTCCGCGGGCAGGACGCTCAGCGTGTCGCGCGCCTGCGCGAAATCGCCGTGCGACTCGATCCAGACCTCGACGCCGTGCGGGCGCGCGGTCTCGCCTGAGGCGGGCCAGCGCCTCCGCGATCCAGCCCCGCGTCGTCTCGCGGTCCTGTCCTTCCTGAACGCGGTCGCCGAACACGCGGATGCCGGGCGCGCCCAGGCGCGCGGCCAGCTCGATCGACCTCTCGGCCTCGTCGAGCGCGCGCCGTCGCGCGCCGACGCCTCCGGATGATGGAAGAACGAGCGCGTGTCGACGCAG
>ERZ1370068.3233-contig-2350_pt1 | contig 26895 bp, 34 predicted proteins | sample MGYA00561227_ERZ1370068 | MGnify/ENA primary metagenome ERZ1370068 (study PRJEB38410, sample SAMEA6850437) | metagenome | study: Metagenomic assessment of the ecological functions of the soil: analysis of the soil microbiota associated with the...
AGTTACGTATTGCTCGCCGACATACCGTCTGGTACGATCGGCACGCGTTGGTGAAGTTTATGACCGACACCTCGTCGCTGCTGGAGAGTCATGGTCGACGCGCAGCTCGATCGGGAGACCGTGACAGTCGTAGCCGACGACGCGTACGGCGCGTCGAAGCCGGCCATCGATCGGGACTTGACGACGAGCCCTTGAGAATCTTGTTCATCGCCGTGCCGATGCGGATGCTGCCGCTGGCACGGCGCACCGTCGTGCAGGACGAACTCTCGGCGCGTCCTCCTGCCCACGCCCTGGATCTTCCCGACAGGTCGATCGCCTCCAGCGGGCGAGCGCCTGCGGCCCGCTGGTCGGCAGGTCTCGCCTTCATCGGGAAGTCGGTTCGGGGCAGATTGACGGTGCATCTTCCACCTGCGGCATGGGGGTATGTAGGCGTAGCTCGCGGCTGGCGAGCCACAGCGAGGCGCATCAGCGATTTTATAATGATCCGATCGCGCAGCGCCCCACCGGCCCCCGGAGACTCGATCGGCCAACGGCCTGAAGGTCATCGTCCAGCGAGGTCCACACCGCCCCTCTGGCCTCCGTCTGGTGCTGGCATAAGGTCGGCTCGCGGGACGAGCGGGCTTCGGGCTGACCGATCTCCTCACTGGCCGAGCACGATGAATTTCAAGGGCACGACCAACATACCCCGGGATCAGGTCAAAGCGGCATCATCGAACGATTCGCGGGCGGCAGCTGGAACGGCTATACCTGATCGACCAGACCACCTACCTCGAGACCGCCACCCGCGACGCCCCGACCGGATGCCGTTCATCGAGGCCGAGACGACGCCAATTGCCTCTACCATCCGGACGATTGCGAATCGGAGCGGACCGTCATCATCTCGAGCCCAGGGCGGCGAGAACGACCCCGACCAGCTGCTCGATCAGGAGCTGACCGCAACGGCGTTCAAGGCAAGCACACCTACCGGGCATCCGACGATCGGATGGGCTCTCGGATTCGCAGACGATGAGCCGCGAGGACCTGCACGGCTACTACCGCCGCCACTACGTTCCCAAACAACGCGACCCTGGTCGTCGTCGGTGACGTCGCAGACCGACGATGTCTTCCAGCGCGCCGAGAAGAATTTCGGCGCCATCGAGCGCGGCGCCGACTTCGTCCGGCTGCGGACGGTCGAACTGGAGCAGACGGGGGAGCGCTGGCTCACGATCCGCAAGTGAGAACGACGGCGCACTGAAAGTTGCGTTTCACGCACCGGCGGCTCCTGATGCTCGATTTTCCGCTGGTGGTGCCTGACGTCGCACTCACCGGGGCCAAGGGTCTGAACCTGTGGTCGAGTTTTCGCGTGCCGCCGCCGCAGCGGAGCGCGCGCCTCTCATCGCGCGCTTGTCGAGCGCGGCCCTGGCATCTCGGTGTCCGGCGCGATCCTGCCAACGGAGCAGCCGTGTCCTGCACACGGTGTCGGTAACAGCGACCGATCGGCACAACCGCCTCGACCGGGTGGAAGCGGTCGATGCTCGAGGAGCTCGAACGGGCCGCGACCGACGGATCAGCGAGGCCGAGCTCACCAAGGCGGAAAGCACAGCTCCGGGCGCGACTCGCTTCGAGAACGACAGCGTGACCAACATCGCCCACCAGCTCGGCTACTTCGAGACAGGATCGCCGCGCCGGACGTGTTCCGACGGCACGGGCCGCGATTGACGCGGTATCGCGGGACGCGGGTCGCGGCGGCCGCGCGATCGGTGTTGTCGCCGTCGAACCGGATAATCGGCTGGTTCGAGCCCTTCCGCCGTTGGCGGACGCCCGCCCGAAGGCGAGCCATGATCACGACATGACCGTCGAACCCTCATGGGAGCCGATCGGCCTCGCGTCGGCGCGAGCCGGGTCCTCGACAACGGGGCCGTGTTTCTCGCCAAGGAAGCCGGCACGACGCCGGCGGTGTCGATCAGCCTCGCGCATGAGCCGGGTCCGCGTGCGATCCGCCGGGTGCCGAAGGAATGACATGGCTCTCGCGGGTCATCGATCGCGGGACGGCGTCGCGGTCGGCGTCGGAGATCGCCGACGAACTCTGACGGTCGCGGCATCACGCTGTCGATTTCGGTGACGCGTCATCTCTTCTCGATTGCGCACGTGCCTGGCCGAGGATTCGAGCCGGTGTTCGGGCTGGCTCGGCGAGATCCTGATGAACCCCCTCGTTGCCCGAGGCCGAGCTGGCCACGCGCAAGGGCGAGGTGCTCACCGCCTTGCGGCAGGACGAAGACAACTCCGGCCGTCCGAGCCAACGAAGCCCTCATGGCCTGGTTTTACCTGACGGCCATCCCTACGGGCGGCCGACGAAGCGGCACAGCAGCCATCGTCGAAGACTGCGTCGCGCCGACGTCTGGAGCGGCTCCACGCGGTCCGCTTCGGCGCCGATGGACTGATCGGCGCGTCGTCGTCGGCGACGTGCTGGCGGCCCGCAGCCTCGACGTCGCGGCGCGGGTTTTTAAGGCGCTGGCGGCGGACGCCATCGGCGCCGATCGTCATTCCGCCGGTTCGACCGGCATCCCGGCGGGACGTCACCGTCATTTCGATGATGAACAAGTCATTAGGCCGACATCGCCTATGGCTTTACCGCCATCAGGCGAAACGATCCGGACTACTACGCGTTCTGGCTGATGAACAACGCCTTCGGCCAGCTACGCCATCGGCGGCCGGCTGGGGGACAGCATCCGAGAGCGCCAGGGCATGGCGTATTACGTGTCGAGCCTCACTCGACGCCAACGTCGCCGAAGGTCCGCTGGCGATTCGCGCCGGCGTGAGTCCTGACAACGTCGAGCGGGCGATCGCGTCGATCGACGAAGAGATACAACGGCTGGTCGACGACGGCCTGTCGGCCAGTGAACTCGACGAATCCAGACAGTTTCTGATCGGATCGATGCCGCGCGCGCTCGAAACCAACGGCGGCATCGCCAATTTTCTGCAGAGCGAGGAGTTCTTTCGGCCTCGGCCTCGACTACGACGTCCGCTGCCCTCGAAGCTGCGCGCGCCGCCGTCACCCTTGATGCCGCGAACGCCGCCGCCCGCCGGGTGCTCGACGTGAATCGCGCGACGGTGGTCGTCGGATAGATCCTACGGGGGACAAGCGAATCAGCAATCTGGTAATTCTGACAATTTCAATTCCTCCAACCAATTACCAAATTACCAAATTACCCGATTACCAAATTCTCTGATGTCTGATTTTACCTACCGCGATTTGACGACGCTGCCGGAGTTCGAGCAGGTCGTCGAGCTCGAACGGCAGATCTCAGGTACGGATACGGCGATGTCGTCCCCACCTCGATCCTGGCGATCTCGGTGTTTCCGCGGCGGAGTGCTGATCGGTGCCTTCGACGGCGATCGCATGGTGGGGTTCGTCTACTCGCTGCCCTGGCCTGAAGCACGGCCGGTTGCTCCAGTGGTCGCACATGCTGGGCGTGCATCGACGAGTTCAGGAACGACGGCCTCGGGCTTCGCCTCGCGATGCTGCAGCGGGAGCGCGCGCTGGCGATGGGACTGACCTGATCGAGTGGACCTTCGATCCGATGCAGACGCTCAATGCCTACCTGAACTTCACGAAGCTGGGTGTGGTGGTGGACGAATACGAGATCAACGTCTACGGCAGTCGACGGTTCCGCTCCACGGCGGCAATCCCACCGACCGCTTCGTGGCGCAGTGGCGGATTCGCGAAGGACCGCACGCCTTCGAGAGCAGAATGGCGCCGCTCAGCGGGCGGTGAACCGGATCGATCGATCGTCGGATCGCCGCGACGCCGATGTCATCCTCGATGCCGACACGAGCCGTGCGCTGCGGAGACATACCGAGTGGGCTTCACCGAGATGCTCGCCCAGGCGCCAAGCCTCGCGCCTGAGTGGCGCCTCCGACGCGGTCCCCTTTACGACCTACTTCGCCCGCGCTACGAGGCGGTTGGCTTCGCTGAACCGCGATGCCGGCAAAGGCACCTACTTACCGCTTCGTAGCGCCAATACGACCGGGTCCACATGCATGGCTCCGCCACGCCTGGCGCGATGCAGGCCAGCGTCGTGACCGCGAGTATTCCCCGATCACGGCTGAGAACGTCGAGGCGTCGTGTCGCCGGCGTTTGAACAGAAATCCAGCCGGCAGGGGCCTGCGCCGCCAATGACCGCGGACGCGCCGACGACAACTCTAACGCGGTCAGCGCCATCGCGTTCCGGAAGATGCCGGCGCAGACCGATACACGCGTCGCGCCGAGCGCCATGGCGAATCCCGATCTCCGGTATCCGGCTGCGTCATGGCTACCAGATCGACCCGTAGATGGCGATAGCGGCGAGCACGGCGGCCAGGGCTGCGGTCACCAGCAGCAGCAACATGGTCGCGCGTCTGCGCGCATGAGCGCGCGATTCGCTCGTCCATGGTCCGACTCGAAGACGGGCAGGGGCCGGATCGACGGCGCGCAGGGCTTCGCGCACCGCCGGCGCGGCAGCAGCCGGATCGCCCGCCGTCCGCGCCACCACCATGAAGGGTGGCCACCGGGGCCTGGGGGCTGGGAACTTACATCTCCGGCACGGGATCACGGCTGAGCGAGATGTGACGCACGTTGTTGACGACGCCGACGATGCGGCTCCAGCCGGCGCTGTTGGGACTCCGCGGTGACGCGGACGCGGCCGTCGATCGCGCTCGATCCTGGGAAATAGCGACGGCCATGCTCCGATTGATCACTCACGACCGCCCGCCCTCGCGTCGTCGGTTGCCGTCAGCATGCGCCTGCGCAGAAGCGCGATGCGCACGCCTGAAAGCAGCCGGGCGTTACGTGACGCTGATCGATGATGATCGTCTCGCCGGCTGTGAACGGCCGGCCCCTGAATCTCGACGCCGTTCGCGCCCCGCGAGCCGCCAAAGGGCAGGCTGGACGTCAGGAGCCGGCCTGCCGGATGTCCGCCACGGCGCCGAGGCGCTCCATGAACTGGCGCACGAAGACGTCGCGGGCCGCTCCTTCCGGTGTAGCTGCCACCGGCCAGCGACAGGCGGAATGTCAGGAGATGGGACGGATCGAAACCGACCGACGCGCGACAGGCGGACGACGCTGTGCAGCATCAGGCCGGCGGCTGACATCAGCGTGACAGCGAACGCGATCTGCGCGACGACGAGCACGCTTCGAATCCGCGCTCGGCAGGATCGGCGGTCGCCGTGCGAGCCGAGCTTTCAAAGCGCTCAGCGCTTCGTTCGAGTCGAACGCGAGGCCTCATCGGCGGTCACGGTCGCAGCCCGAATGCGACGCCGAGAATGCCGGAGAGCAGCGTCGCGAACAGGCACCACGCGGTGGTCCACGCCGCGATGGCCGCTGCCGGAGGTGGAGGAGGTTCGGGAGAAGTGCGGCAGCAGCAGGTTGAGCGCCCAGTTGCCGAGCGTCAGTCCTGGCAACACCGCCAAGAACAGCCAGCACGAGCGATTCGCACACCGCCAACGAGACCAGCCGCGCCTGGGTGGCGCCGAGCGCGCGGCCTGAACCGCCGCGGTCTCGCAGGGCGTCAGCTGGCGGCGGCGCGCAACGATCAGAGCGTCGCGGCAGTACGGCGCAGGCAACGAGCAGCAGTGCAGCGCCACGCCACCCGCCACGACGAGCAGCGCAGGCTTCACGGCGCGGACGGTCTGTTCGTCGAACGGCACGATGCGCGCGCCGAGCCCGTGATGCGAGTGGCGGGTTCGTCGGGCCGCCATCCGCGTGGCGAAGGTCTCGATTTCCGCGCGCGAGCGCCGGTGACGGTCACGTTCTGCGGCCAGCCGCGCCACGACCGTGCAGTTGTGGCTGACCGGGTTGAGGCGCGCCTAGCTCGGCGCGTCATGCGAGCCGGCAGCCAGAGGTCGTCGTTGCCCGCCAGCGGTCCCGGCAGGAGGGCGGACGGCGGCATCACGCCGACCACGGTTGTCGGAACGCCGTTGACCAGAATGCGCTTCTATGCCGACCATGGCCGCAGGTCGCCGTAGCGCCGCTTCCACAGCCCGTCGCTGAGGATCGCGGTCGGCGCAGCGGAGTCCCGGTCTTCCGATGGTTCGAAGACGCGGCCCACGCGAGGGGCGAGGCCGAGCAGCGGCAGCAGAGACGCGGGTCATACGCGCCCCGCGCACCCGTTCGTAGTCGCCGTCGCCGGTCAGCGTGTAGGCGTCACTCGCGAAATCAGCGCCAGCGATTCGAACGACCGGAGATCGCGCCACGAGGCGAAGTCATGCGGCGTCGGCTCGAGCTCAGCGACGTTGTAGGTGTTCCGGGGAGCGTCTCGCCAGACGAAGACGAGAGACGCGCTGGATCGCGATACGGCAGCGCCTCGCCAGAAGCGACGCCGTCCAACAGCGCGAAGACCGCGCTGTTGACGCCGATGCCGAGCGCCAGCGTGGTGACGAGACGAGCAGGTGTGAACGCCGCCGCGCCGCAGCGGTGCGGCACGCGTGCTTCAGATCGGCAAAGACGAGCCTGCGCGGATCCTCCCAGGCGATCGCTCGGCTGAAGCCCTCGCGCTCCATCAGCCGGGACGCGCTCCAACAAAGGCTCGCGCTCCATCATCTGGGACGCGTCCGGAAGCAAGGCTCGCGTCCGTCAGCCGGGACGCCGCTCCGCTGGACGGTCCGTTTGCCGCGTGGAAGGCAGCCGGGGGCCAGGCCAGGTCGCGGCCGCCGATGAGGTGGAGATGGATGTGGAAGACGGTCTGGCCGTGGCGTCCTTGTTGGTGCGTTGAAGACTGTCCGGAAGCCGTCGGGCGGCGATGCCGCGCTTCGCCGGGCGATCGCCGCGGCGCGCGTCAGACCACCTCGCCGACGACTCGCATCGTCGGCTGGCGTCAGCTCGTTGAGCGAGCTGCGACGATGTCGCTTCGGCATGACCAGGACGCGTCGCGTCGGACCAGGCTGAGGTGGTCGTTGATGGCGATGACGCGTTCGTCCTCGAAACACAATCGACGCCGGAATCTTGCGCTCGACGATCTTGCAGAACAACAAAGGCGTAATCGGACATGGGAGCCTCCGGACTCAGGCAGCGCGTCGCGATGGCGGTCCGGGCGATGCCCTGGAGATCGCGGCGCGATGCGCTGAATCGGCTGCCAGCGACGGGCTACTCTGCCCGACCAGTTGTCATCGATTTCGACTTCCTGGCCCAGCCTCGAACTCGAAGATCGGGCGGGCCGCCGATCGAAGTCGCGCCGGCGCATCCGCGATCAGGCGGCGGGTGACGTCGAGTCCTTCCGGCCCCGAAAACAACGCGACGTCGGGTTCTTCGCGAACTTCCGGGCCGCAGCGCCGGCCGATCCCCCGCCCGCGCGCTTTGCCGGCGGGTTGGCGACGATCAGATCGAACACGCCGCCGACGTTCTGCATGAGGTTGTCGCCCTGCTCTCGAACCGAACCCGGTTCGCGACGCCAGGGCGAAGCGCATTGCGGCGGGCGACGGCCAGCGCCGCCTCCGAGATGTCGGTGGCGAGCAAGTCGGCCGCGGGCCGTTCGTGCGCGATCGCCACCTGCCACGCAGCCGCTGCCGGTGCAGGAGAGATCCACGCCGCGGATGGCCTGCGTGGATCGGGTGCGCAGATCCAGCGCCGCCTCGATCAATCAGCTCGGTCTCGTGCCGCGGGATCAGGAACGTCAGGCGAAGCACTCCGAGCGCCAGCCCCGCAGAACTCCTGCTCGCCGGTGATATAGGGCAGCGCGGCCTCAGCGCGCGGCGCGCCGCGCGACGACGGCTTCGTAGCGTCTCCTTCGAAGTCGCCGCGGGCTTCCGCTGCCGGCGCCGTCCGGGCCAGCAATCGCTCCCGCGACCAGCCGGAGCAGGTGCTCGGCCAGCAGCCGGGCGCTCGCGTCGGCTACTTCGGAGAGACCAGCGTCCCGCAGGCGCTGGCGGGCTGCGGCGACACGCGCTTGAATCGACAGCATCGCAAGTAGTGAAACTCTGAATTCTGGGATTGAGAATTGGGAATTACGACTCTGGATTCCCAATCAATTTCATGATCCGACCGCAGTGGCGTCGCGCAGCTTCTCCGACTGGTAGTGCGTGATGACGTTGTCGAGCACTTCGGTGAGGTCGCCGTTCAAGCACGTCGGTCGAGGCGGATGACTGGTGAAGTTGACGCGGTGATCGGTGATCCGGTTCTCCTTGAAGTTGTAGGTCCGGATCTTCTCCGACCGCTCACCGGTGCCCACCTGGCTGCGGCGGTCCTTGGCGATCGCTTCCTGCTGCTTCCGCAGCTCCATCTCGTAGAGGCGCGCGCGCAGCACCTTCATCGCCTTCGCGCGGTTCTTGATCTGCGACTTCTCGTCCTGCTGCGACACGACCACGCCGGTCGGGATGTGCGTGATGCGCACGGCCGAATACGTCGTGTTGACGCTCTGGCCGCCCGGTCCGCTCGAGCAGAACGTGTCGACGCGCAGATCCTTGTCGTTGATCTGGATGTCGACTTCTTCGGCTTCCGGCAGCACCGCCACCGTGGCGCGTCGACGTGTGGATGCGGCCGCTCGCTTCGGTCGCGGGCACGCGCTGCACGCGGTGCACGCCGCTCTCGTATTTCAGCCTGCTGTAGACGCCGCGGCCTTCGATGGTCGCGATGACTTCCTTCAGCCCGCCGACGCCGGTGTCGCTTGCTCGACATCACCTCGAGGCGCCAGCCGCTGGCGCTCGGCGAACTTGGTGTACATCGGAACAGCTCGGCCGCGAAAAGCGCGGCTTCGTCGCCGCCGGTGCCGGCGCGGATTTCGAGGACGACGTTCTTCTCGTCGTTGGGATCCTTCGGGATCGAGGAGGATCTTCAGATCGGCGACGAGGCGCGTCGCGATGCGCGACCAGAGACTTGAGCTCCTCGCGGCGAGCTCGCGCATGTCCGCATCGCCGCGCGGCGACCAGCTCCTCGGTCTGCGCGATTTCCTGCGACGACGATCTGTATCTCGCGGAACCGTTCGACCAGCGGCTCGAGCTCCGGCGAGCGCCTTCGGCGTGCTTCCGGTAGGTGTTCGCGATCGCTCTGCACCTCGGACGTGCCGAGCAGGCGCGTCAGGTCCTCGTAGCGAGCTTCTTCCGATGCCAGTTTGTCGAACATGTCAGTTCTTCACCGCCGGCGCCCGCCGCCTGATCGTCAGCCGCCCGAAACCGGCGGCAGAAACGCGACTTCGTCGCCGTCGCGAATCGCGGCGTCCATCCGCGAGTAATCGGCGTTGAGCGCGCTCGAGATCGATCGTTCGCTACTGGCCCAGCTCCGGGAATTCCTGCGCCAGCTGCTTCCACAGCCCGCCGAATGGTGGCGCCCGGCGCCACCTCACGGGTCAACTCGTCGGCCCCGGCGATGTCGCGCAGCCGGGCGAACAGCCTGACGGTCACCGCGCACGCAACCCGCTCCGCTTCCGCTCGCGCCCTCTCATCGTCAGGATCGGCGGTGGCGCCCTCGATCCAGACGTCGCCGCCCTCGAAAAACTCGCGCTTCCAGATTGGCGCGATCTGCTTGACGCGTTCGATGGCGTAGCGGCACGCGGCGAACGCGTCGCCCCGATGCGGAGCGCGCGCGACGATGGCGACGCTGGCCTCGCCGACCTGCAGACCCGTCCGATCCGGTGGTGCAGCGCGAGGCGGGCTCCCGGCCATCGCTCGCCCACCTCGTCCGCGATCCGCGCAAAGGCCTTCAGCGCCAGGGGCTCGTACGCCTCGTTACTCCAGATATCGGACGCCCGGCCGACGTTGTGGTTGCGCACCAAGCCCAGGAAGCTGACCACGGCGCTGTCGGATCCAGCAGCGGAACCCGCGCTGGCAGAAAGACTTGCCGCCAGCCGCTCAAGCTCCAGCCGCTCCGGTCCGATGCTCAGCAGCGGCATCACAATCAGTATACGTCCTGGGCTGACGCGATGACGCCGGCGACGTGGCGCTGCGCCCGGGCGGCCGCGTCCGGAAGCGCATGGCCCAGTGCCAGAACGCGGCCACCGCCGACGTAAAAGCCGGTTCCGCGAGCCCGCGCCGCCATCGCGATCCGTAGCCGTTCGGAATTCCATGAAAGTCCCTTGCCGTCGAAGAGCACGTCCACGATCTCGCTCTCCAGCCGCATGTCCACCCTTGACGATGACGTTCTCGGCGCCGAGGTGATGCAGCCGTTTCGCCGCGTCGCGCACGTCGTCGAGAGAAGCGATCCGCCTGCCGCTCAACGCCTCTGCTTCCGGAATATTCGGTGTGACGACGAGGACGCGCGGCAGGAGTTCGATGAGCAGGACCTGAACCCCGTCGGCGTCGAGCAGCGCGCGTGCCGGTCGAGGATGCCAGCACTGGATCCAGGACGACGAGCGGCAGCTCGAGATCTTCGATGGCCGCAGCCACCGCCTCGGCGATCGCCGCGGTGCCGAGCATGCCGATCTTCGTGGCATGGATGCCGTCGGCGACGACCGCTTCGATTTGCGCCGCCACGAGATCGGCGGCCAGCGGCACGACGGCGGACACCCGCTCGCGTTCTGCGCCGTCACCGCCGTGTAATCGCCGTCGCGCCGCGGACGCCGAGCGCGGCGAAGGTCCGCAGATCAGCCTGCAGGCCGGCGCGACCGCTCGAGTCGCTGCCCGCAATTGTCAGTGCGCTTACGCATACGCTAAGATCCCACGTCATGCCGACCACGTTTCTCGATGTGATGCTCGCTCGAGCTGGAGAGGACCGCGCCTTTCGGACGCTGCAGCGGGCGGTCGCCGTGGTGTTCGTCACCGTCCTGACGATTGCTGCCGCGCAGATCAGCATTCCCGCTTCCGTTCACGCCGGTTCCGTTCACCTTCCAGCCGATGGTGGTCCTGGTCGGTGCTGCCGCGCTCGGCGCGCGGTTGGGCGGCCAGCCAGGTGCTCTACCTCGCGCTCGGCATCGCCGGCCTGCCCGTGTTCGCCGCCTCGCCGCTCCTGCCGCAGGGCGTTGCCCGGCTGCTGGGGCCCGACCGGCGGATACCTGTTGGCGCATTCCGTCGCCGCCTTCATCGCCGGCCGGCTTGGCGAGCGAGGTCTCGACCGCCGCTACTTCACCGCCGTGGCCGCGATGCTCCGTGGTCTCCGCCGTCGTATTCGCGGGCGGCGTTTCGTGGCTCGCGCTGGCGCAGCCTGCCAGCAGAATCGTGGCTGACCGGTGCGCTCGCCGCCGGCTTTATCCGTTCGTCGTCGCCGACCTGGTGAAGGTGTGCATGGCGGCGGCGGTGATGCCCGCGCTCTGGCGCCTCACTGGCCAGCACGAGTAGCGCGTTCGAACACGAGCAGAAAGACGAACGGCGGGATGTCTTCCCGCGTCGTGAGCTGCAGGCCGGCCGCCCGAGCCGCCTGAATGACCGCCTTGGGATCAGGCCGCTCGTCCGGCGCCGGTCCGGGGCCACCGCCCCCGGCAGAAAGTCCACGACGCCCAGCAACCCTGAGGCTTGAGCGATTGCGCCGCATTCTTCAGCAGCGCGACCGGGTCTTCGACTTCGTGTACACGTCCGCAATCAGGATCGCGTCGAGTCCTGACGGCAGCCGTGGGTCGGTGGCGGTGCCGGAGGATCGGCCGGACCCACGACACATTCTCGCGCCGCGCCCGCCGCGCGATGCCGTCGACCATCTCTGCGCTGGATGTCCTCGGCGTAGACGATGCCGTTGGGCCCGACCCGTCGCGCCAGATGCATCGTGAACCATCCGCCTGCCGCGCCGATTTCGGCAACCGTCGATCCCTCCGCGATCCGCAGCGCGTCCATGATCTGATCGGGTTTCTGCCACTCGTCGCGGTCGGGGGCCTCGAGCAGCCCGAGATCGACCGTCTGGAACAGGCGTCCTTGGGCTTCGCCTGCTCGGCGGCGACGAGCACCGGTGAGCCGGCCAGACGCGGGAACACAGGTGGGAGCCACGCGAGCGCGCAGGCGACGATCGCGATCGAAAGACGACGGCGGCGTTCATCTTCGCTCGGCTAAAGCCTCGCGCCCTCTACCCACCCGACCCACCCGACCCACTCGCGACCCACGCGACCCGCCTGTCACGCCCCCCGAGTCATTGCGTCCACCGACAGGATCTCATCGAGCTTCTTCTCGTCGAGCAGTCCGCGCGCGAGGACGAGTTCCCCGATCGGTCGGCCGGTCTCGATCGATTCCTTCGCGATTTCCGCCGTGCGCGCGTAGCCGATAGCGGGCTGAGCGCCGTGGCGTTGGCGGCGCTGCGCGGTCGAGCAGCTCGTCGCCGCGTGCCTCGTTGGCGGTAATGCCTTCCACGCACAGCGCGCTGAACCGGTCGAGGGCGCGGGTGAGGATCTTCGAGAGTGGATGGCATTCCAGGCGATCACCGGCATCATGACGTTCAGCTCGAGCTGCCCGGCCTCGCAGGCCGATCGCCACGGTCGTGTCGCATCCCGATCACCTGGTAGCAGACCTGGTTCACCATCTCCGGCATCGACGGATTCACCTTGCCCGGCATGATCGACGAACCGGGTTGCACGGCCGGCAAGCGCGATCTCGGCGATGCCGGCGCGCGGCCCCATGCTCAGCAGCCGCAGATCGCTCGCCACCTTTCCGACCTCGACCGCGAGCCGGCGCATCGCGCTCGAGTAGGCGAGCACGTCGCCCATGCTCTGGGTGACGCGAAACAGATTGGCGGCCGGCCGCAGCGGCAGGCCGGTGTCGCGCGACGATTCGACGACGACCAGTTGCCGGAAGTCGTCGCCGGCGTTCAGTCCGGTGCCGACGGCGGTGCGCGCCGATGTTCAGCTCGTGCAGCTGCTCGGCTGCGGCGGCGACGTCCTCGGCGCCGCTCGGTCGACACGCAGTCGGCATAGCCGCCGAATTCCTGCCCGAGCGTGATCGGCACGGCGTCCTGCAGGTGCGTGCGTCCGGTCTTGATCACGCGCGGCGAACTCGTCGCTTTGCGCCCGAGCGAGTCGGCCAGCCGCGTTCGCGCTGCGACGTCAGCGGCGCCAGACCGAGCAGCAGGGCCAGACGCGTCGCCGTCGGAAAGACGTCGTTCGTGGACTGGCCCATGTTGACGTGATCGTTGGGGTGCACGCGCGAATACGTGCCGCGCGGCTCGCCGAGGAGTTCCGCCGCGCGGTTGGCGATGCACCTCGTTCGCGTTCATGTTGTGCGACGTGCCGGCGCCGGCCTGATAGACGTCGACGACGAACTGATCGCGCAGCTCGGCCGTCGAGGATCTCGTCGGCGGCGTCCTGACGATCGCGCCGCGCGACGCCGGGATCGAGGCGGCCGAGCGGCGACGTTGGCTTCGCGCCGCCGCTTTCTTGACGAAGGACGGTGGCGCGTGATCAGATCCGGCGCGGCGCGCGCAGGCCGCTGATCGGGAAATTCTCGACGGCGCGCGCCGTCTGCGACGCCGTAATATGCGTCGGCAGGGACCTTGAGCGTCGCCGAGGAGATCGCGCTCGGTGCGGAAGTGTCATGCCGTCGCGATCGAGTTCAGTATACTGTCCCGTATGCTGCCTTCATTCTTCGACAGCGTCCTGCAGCTCATCGTCCGGACATCGACCGATCTACCTCCCGACGTCCGCGCGGCGATGAAGACCGCGCTGGCGCGCGAGCCGGCGGCACGCGCGTCGTCGCAGGCGCTGACCATCATCGCGCAGAACATCGATCTCGCTGCCGACGGCGAAGGCGCCATCTGCCAGGACACCGGCATGCCGACCTTCGAGGTCCACGTGCCGGTCGGCGCCAATCAGATCTGGATGCGCCAGCAGATTCGCGAGGCGGTGGCCGAAGCGACGCGGCGCGGCAAGCTGCGTCCGCAACTCCGTCGACTCGATCACCGGGCAAGAACTCCGGCGACAACCTCGGCCCCGGCACGCCGATCGTCCACTTCGACCAGTGGGAGCGCGACGAGATCGAGATCAAGCTGATTCTCAAGGGCGGCGGCTGCGAGAACACCAACGCGCCAGTACGCGCTGCCGGTCGAGCTCCCGCATCTCGGGCGCGCGGATCGCACGCTCGACGGCGTCAGGAAGTGCATCCTCCACGCGGTGTGGCAGGCGCAGGGCAAGGGCTGCGCGCCGGGCGCGGTCGGCGTCTGCGTCGGCGGCGATCGGACCTCGGGGTACCTGCACGCCAAGGAACAGCTGTTCCGCACGCTCGACGACATCAACCCCGATCCGCGGCTGGCCGAGGCTCGAAGCCGTCGATCATGGCGACGGTCAACGATCTCGAGATCGGCACGATGGGCTTCGGCGGCAAGGTGACGCTGATCGGCTGCAAGATCGGCGCGCTCAACCGCCTGCCCGCCAGTTTCTTCGTCTCGGTGGCCTACGACTGCTGGGCCTTCCGCCGGCTCGGCGTCGTGCTCGACGCGTCGAGCGGGCGCGATCAGACCGCTGGCTGTATCGCGATCCGTCGCACTCCGATCATCCCGATGCTCGACCAGGCCGGCTTCGTGCGCACGCGGCCGCGAGGTCGCGCTGCACGCGCCGCTCAGCGAAGCGGACGTCCGAGCGCTGCAAGGTCGGCGACGTCGTGATGGTCTCGGGACGGATGTTCACCGGCCGCGACGCCGTGCATGCATCACCTGATGAAGCACGAGCCGCCGGTCGATCTGCGCGGGTCGGTGCTCTATCACTGCGGTCCGGTGGTCGTCAAAGAAGGCGAGCAGCGTGGCGCGTCACCGCCGCGGGGCCGACGACGAGCATTCGCGAAGAGCCGTATCAGGGCGAGATCATCAAGCGCTACGGCGTGCGGGCGGTGATCGGCAAGGGCGGCATGGGCGCCAAGACGCTCGCGGCGCTGAAAGAGCACGGCGCGGTCTATCTCGAACGCCATCGGCGGCGCCGCGCAGTTCTACGCGCGGTCGATCAAGCAGGTGGACGGCGTGTCGCTGCTCGAGTTCGGCACGCCGGAAGCGATGTGGCATCTGACGGTCGAGGACTTTCCGGCGATCGTCACGATGGACGCCCACGGCAACTGCACTGCACAAGGACATCGAGCAGGAATCCGGGCAGCACCTCGCAACGCTGGGCGTCTGAACTGCCGTTCGCGAGCGGTTCGCGCGCTGGAATTTCCGCCCGCTTTTCACTGGCGGCCCGGGTTTCGTTTGCGAAATCGCGCGGCATCGCTGCTGCGATCGGTTCCGCACGATGGACCCGGACGTCCGGCTCCGAGCGCGCATCGAAGGACGGCTGCGCACGCTGCTGATCCTGCACCAGCGAACGCGGCTGCAGATCGATCGAATCGCCGAGGACCTCGCGTCGCTCGCGGCTGGCGCAGCGCGAATTCCTTCAGCGCCGGACGCTGGTAGCGGTGCTCCATCGCCGCGAGATCGAGATCGGTCGTCTCGATATCCGAGATCGACAGGAGCGGAAATGGAAGAGCGCGGCGACGTCCACGGTCTTGAGGCAGGTAGCTGCCGCAGGCGCGCGGGCTTCGATCCGGCGATCCTTGCTGGTCGTCCGGCGCCGCCGTCACGAACTGGTCGCCGCCGTTGCCGCAGTAGATGCAGGCATAGGTCGACAACGCCCACGCGCTCGAGCAGAAGGAGCAGCGGAGCGCTCGCTGGCCGCCGGCGACCTCGGCGAGCGCTGGCCAGGATCCGCAGGCCGGGCAGGTAGCCGTGCTCCCACGCCGCGAGCGCGGTGGCGAGCGGTTCGTCCGTGGCGTTGGCCACAGCAGCGTCCTGAAGCGTGCAGCGAATGGACTGACGGCGAGCTCGGCGACCAGCCAGACCAGATCGGGCGCGAGCCCCGATGGGTCGCACCGGTCCTGATGGCGGACTGTTGGCGCGACAGCGACGCGGCGAGCAGGGAGCCCGGTTCGATGTTGCCGCTGGTGATTGGCGCCGCGAACGTGAATCGCGGCATCGCCGCGCCGCCTCGGCGAGGGACGTCGCAGAATCTGGCGAGCGAAGGTCCAGGACCGCCGGATGGGCATTGGAATCGGCTCACCCGCGAAATCGGTACGCCGCGGCCCAGCTAGCGGCCAGATACCCGGGCGGTAGCGACAGCGCGCGGCAGTCGGCTCGTTGTGGAGCTTTGGGAGAGCTCGGAGACGATCGCGATGAGACGCCGTTGCAGGGCCAGCGCCGGTGCCAGATCCGGGCGGAGCGTTGCGACGGCATCCCACCGCTGCTCAGCGATTTCGGCGATTTCTGAGGCGTTCCCGCGGCGACGACGACGTAGGCCATGTGTTGCGCAATGGTTGGGCATGATTAACGTATCCGAAACGGCAGCGGCCGAAGATCAGCGAGCTGCTGGCCGAGAGAACAAAGGCCGGCAGCGGTCTGCGCGTGTTCGTGCAGGGCGGCGGCTGCTCGGGCTTCCAGTACGGCCTGATGATCGAAGAAAGCGGGCAGGCGTCGGGCGACCAGGTGTTCGAGTCGAACGGCGTCAAGCTGTTCGTCGATCCGATCAGCATCCGCTACCTGAATGGCGCCGAAGTCGATTTCGTCGACACGGTCACCGGCGGCGGCTTCACCGATCAAGAACCCCAACGCGACGTCGACCTGCGGCTGCGGATCGATCCTTCTCCGTCGATAATCACGGGTGGGATTGAACCGTCCCTCCCGATCTTCCGCCTATCCGTCCGCCGGCGGCAAGCGCTCCGACCAAACGCGACCGCATCCTCGGGATCTTCCTGCGGCAGGAAGGTCACCTGAGCGCCGACGATCTCGTCGACGATCGTCCGCCGCGAGGATCGCGGGCATCGGCCGCGCGACGGTCTACCGCACGCTGCAATGGATGGTCGGCGCCGGCGTCGCCCGGAAGGTCGACTTCGGCGAGGGCCGTTCGCGCTTCGAGCCGACCTACCGACATCCGCGTCACTTTCATCTGATCTGCAACACCTGCCATCGCTCGTCCGGAGTTCCTGAGCTCCGACGTCGAGTCGCTGATGGAGGAGATCGCGGCGGCGCGCAACTTCGCGCCGACGCAGCACGGTCGTCCAGATCTACGGCACCTGCGAGGAGTGCCGGACCGGCGCACGAGCACGCCGACGATCGACGGCGCGACGACCGAGCTGGTGTTTGCGCGCGACGCGCTGCCGGATCGCGATCGCCACCGAGCGCAGCGGCCTCGAGTTCTACACCGCGCGCCGCCGGCATGACGAAGGACGCGCGCGGCGCGCGCCGTGTTCCAGCAAGCTCGCCGAAGAGGAGAAGGAACACCTCGGCACGCTGCGAGAAGCGCTATCGCGAGCTGGTCGGCGCAGGATCCGCAGCTCGAGTCGCGGCCGACGTTCCTCTTCTTCAAGGGCGCGGCCAGCGGATCTGTTCGCCGAGGGCGCCGAGCAGCTGCGCAAGGGCGGCGTCAACGATCGTGCAGGCGCTGCTCATCGGCATCCGCTGCGAGCGCGGATCGCACAAGTTCTTCAAGCGCTACGGCGAGCGCTTCGAGGACTCCGAAGGCAAAGCAGATCTTCCTCGAGTTTGCCGACGAAGAGCGCGCGCATCTCGATCTGCTGATCCGCGAGTATCGATCGCTCTGGAGCGCCAGGGCCGTCGGCCGCGCGCTGCGCGCGCAACGCTGCCGCCGGCGCCAGGTCGCGCTCGTTGATCGACCTCCACACCCACACGACAGCATCAGACGGCCGCTGCACGCCGCCCGAGCTCGTGGCCCGCGCGGTCGCCGCCGGGGTGACGACGCTGGCGTGACCGATCACGACACCATCGCCGGCTGCGCGGCCGGTGGCCGACGGCCTGCGACCGCGCCGGCATCGCGTTCGTGTCCGGCATCGAGATCACCGCGATCGTCGACGGCGCGACGTCCACGTGCTCGGCTGCTTCATCGACGCGCACGCCCGCGCGCCTCGGCGTTCCTCGCGAGCAGCAGCGTCGGCAGCGCGTCGATCCGCGCCCGTCAGATGATCGACGAGCTGACGCAGCACGGGATCGTTCTCGACGCCGACGAGGTCCTTCGGCCGGCGCTCGACCGACGAAGCCCGCGCCGTCGGCCGGCCGTGGATCGCGCGCGGCGCTGGTCGCGGCGGGGCATGTCGACGACCACCAACGAGGCGTTCGACCGCTGGCTGTCGCGGGGGCGCCCGGCGTTCGTATCCCGCGCCGGGCCGGCGCCGGCGGCGGCCGCCGCGTGCGTCCATGACGCCGGCGGCGTCGTTTCGGTCGCGCATCCTGGCCTGCTCGACCGTGACCGTGGCTGAGCACGATCTCTCGCCTGCTCGGGCTTTGATGCCCTGAAGCCTTTCAGCAGAAGCACGACGCCGCCTGACACGCGCGCTATCTCGCGCTTGCGCGGCTGCGGCTCGCGGTCTTCCGAGGCGGGTTCCGACCATCACGCCGATGAATCGCACGGCGGGGAACAGCTGGGCAGCGTCAGCCTGCCCGCCGAACACTACGATCGCCTGGCCGCCCGGCGTCGACGGGCAGCGCGCCACCGCATCCGGCGCCGATCGCTCTTCGTAGAAGAGGATGTCGAGGCCGGCGAACGATCGCCGCAGTTCGTCGCGGCTCGAGCAGATGGTCCGGCGACGTCGGCCCGGTGCCGTGCGCGCGCTGCGCGATCGTGAAGGTCTCATAGAGGATGGTTCCGGAAGGCGCCAGCGCGTCGATCAGGGCGGCGAACAGGTCGCGCTGGAGATAGCGCGTCACCACGACGACGTCGAAGGCGGTCGCGCGGCAGCCGGACAGCTGACCAGATCCGGCGCACCACGCGTTGACGCGCAGGCCGTGCGCCGCCAGCGAGCGCATCGTGCGGCGCGAATCGCGTCGAAGTTCACGTCGACGCCGAAGGTTCGAATCCCGCATCCAGCGATCGGCGTGGGCTGCGAGCGTCCGCTGCCCATCGCCGCATCCAGCGCGCGTCCGCCGCGACGCTCGGCGGCGAGCCGCCGCAGCCATTCCACGACGAACGGCGAAGGTGACATAATCGGCCGCGACTTTGGCTCAAGCGCTGCTCACCGCGGTGATTCTCGGTCTCGGCGGTCTCGTGGCCACCACGTCGTCGGCCTGCGCGGAACGGACATCTGCGCCATGTTTCATTCGGCATCTTCTCGACGCTGGTCGACGCTGCTCGCGCACTCGATGATGATGTTCTATCTCATCGGCAAGGGCAAAGCCGTCAAGGACGCGATGGCCGAGCACAGCGTCGACGGGCGACTACTACCGCCGGATCGCCGCCGCGCGCAAGCCGGTGTTCTCGATCGGCACGCTGGCGATGGCCGTGACGATGGTCGCCGCGATCCTGGGCGCCAGCGTCGACACCGGCGTGCTGCCGCCGATCGTCCACGCGATGATCGCCTACGGCGCCGATCGCCTGCAACCTCGCCGCCGCCGAAGATCGAGATCGACGCCCTCCGCGTCCAGCCGCGCATCGTCGACGAGGTCGAACCGCCTGCTCGGCGTCGTGACCACGCCGCCGTCCGTCGTCGAGCTCGTCGGACGTCTCAAGGGACTATCGCGGGCTCGCGGCCGCTGCGCATCGCAGCAGCTCACGGTCGGTGCCGGCGAGCAGCGTCGCGATCCTCGGACCTCGATCAGCCGGCCGCGGAAGTGTTCGTCAACCTGGTCACCGGCGCCGTCGCTGCCCGACGCGGGCGGATCGTCGCTGTTCGGCCGGCCGACGGCGCGCGATCGCCGACAGCGCCGACTGGCTCGCCGTCGTCGATCGGTTCGGCATCGTCAGCGACGCGCGCGGTGCTGCTCGATCGCGCTGACCGTCGCTGCAGAACCTCGCGCTGCCGTTCACGCTCGACGATCGAGCCGCCGCCGGACGACGTGCGCGGGCGCGCGCCGAGAGAGCTGGCGCCGGAAGCCGGCCTGCCCCGAGCAGCGTGGCCCGCGCCGGTCGGCGAGCTCGACGCCGCGGCGCAGATGCGGTGCGGCTTGGCGCGCGCGCTGGCGCTCGATCCGGCCGTCCTGCTGCTCGAACATGTCAGCGCCGGCGCCTCGACCGCCGACCGGCGCGCTGGCGCTGGCCCCGGATCCGCGGCGTCGTCTGCGACCGAGCCGCGGCGCGGCGGTCGTGACGGCGTCGACGAACCGTTCGCACGCGCCGGTCGCGCACGCGCGTGCTCGCGATGGGATCCGGCGACCGGACGGCCTGCGCGAACGGCGCGGATGGTTCGGCGGTCGACTCGGCTAGAATACTGGCAAGGCCGAGAAGGAGATCGACATGATACGGATGAAGCGCTCGGCTGCTGGCTCGCGGCTCGTCATGCTCGTGGCCGTGTTTGGGCGTCATGCGCAGGCGCAGCAAAGAAGGCGGCGGCGAAGAAGGCCGCGCGTGTTCTTCATCGAGCCGAAGAACAACGCCACGGTGACGAGCCCGGTGCACATGAAGTTCGGGTCCGAGGGCATCGAGATCGCCGCGGTTCCGCCCGGCGACGTCACGACCACGCGTCCGGGCAAGGCGCACTACCACGTCGGTATCGATCGAGGACTGCCTGCCGCCGGGCAAGAACATCGTGAAGGGCACGCCGTCGTGGGTGCATTTCGGCGACGGCAAAGACGTGTTCGATTCGCAGCTGACGCCTGGCAAGCACAAGCTCGCACTGCAGCTCGGCGACGATCTCCACAACACGATGCCGCGGCGCCTGCTCAGTCGATCACCGTCAACGTGAAGTAGCGACGATCACGGCTGGTTCGTTCTAGGCGGGTCGCACTTGATGCGACCGCCACTACAACTTCACACACTCAGCGTCCGATCGCACTATCGACAAGGATGCGCTACAGCGCGTATCAGCTTTCGACTGCTCGAGTGGATGAGCTGGATCGCTCTGCAGTAAATGCTGGCAAACCGAGCCTCGTGCTGTGGAACGGAACTTGATACCGTCGCCCTGGGCAACGCGCGTCCAAGGAGAGCTCGGATGGCGAGCGGGACGATCAAGCGACTCGTTCGTGACAGAGGGTTCGGATTCATCTCGCGACGACGGCGGTCAGGAGTGGTTCTTCCACCGCAGCTCTGTCCAGGGCAGCTTCGATCAGTTGAACGAAGGCCAACGCGTCAGCTTCGACGAAGAGCCGTCGGCCAAAGGTCCGCGCGCGGGCAACGTCCGCAGCGAATGGCGACGGCCACCGTGCGGGACGCCGCGCCCTCCTCATTCTTTGACATCGACGGCACACTTGTGCTCACCGGCGGTGCCGGCGTGCGCGCGATGTCGCTCGCGTTCGAAGAGCTGTTCGGCCACGCGAGCGCCTTCGAGCAACTGCCAGGTCTCCGGCCGCACCGATACGTGGATTGCTGCACGCAGCCATCGACGCGCACGGGATCCCTCCACACGACGACAGGCTTCCGAGTTTTCCGGACGTCTACCTGCGGCACTTGAACGCCGAAATCCCGCGCGCGGCGCCAGCGGGCGCGCGAAAAGGCATCCTGCCCGGGCGTCCGCCCGCTGCTCGACGGGACTGCTCGACCGCGGCCGCCGTCCATCTCGGCCTGCTGACCGGCAACTACGAGACGCGCGGCGCAGGCTCAAGCTCGAACACTTCGATCTTGTGGCAGCTACTTCCAGTGCGGCGCCTTCGGCGACGACGCGCCGGATCGCAACGGCGCTGCTGCCAAAGCGCGCCATGGCCAGCATCGCCGCCAGCGGCGGACCGGACGGTCCTGCAGCCGCGGACGTGGCGGATCGTCGGCGACACGCCGCTCGACGTGGAAGTCGCGCGAGCCGGAGGCGCCCGGTCGATCGCGGTCGCAACCGGACGGCACGGCGTCGACGAGCTGCGCGCGGCCGGAGCTGATGTGGTGTTCGAGGATCTCAGCGATACGAAGGCCGTCTTGCGTGCCTGGCACTACGGTAGTGCCGGGCACCGGCAGGAGCTGGCGGAAGCGCCTCGGAGTCGAACCGAGCCTTCCCGCGTTCGCGGGAAGCAACCGATTTTGAAGACCGGGAGGGCCACCGGGCCCCGTTCGCTTCCGGATGAACGGCGTCCAGGGTCCTGATTCCAGCTGGGAACGGATCCGATCAGCCTTCGATCAGACGGACGTCGCCCGCGCGCGGTCCCTTCTGCGAATCTTCCGGTGTGAACTCGACCCGCTGGCCTTCACGCAGCAGCTCGAACACGGCGCCCCGGACCGAGCTGCGGTGGAAGAAGTGCTCGATCCCGCCCTCGTCGCGGATGAAGCCAAACCCCTTGTCTATCAGGAGCCGAGCGATTGTCCCGGTTGGCATAACCCGAAGCCCTCCGTTCCGAAACCCCAGGGGTATCCCAAGGGAACTCAGCCGGTAACGGGCGCCTGCGGACCATCGCCTGAGCCGTCGAACGCCGGGAGCCGGCAAAGCATCCCGGCTTTAGCTGAGCCGGAAATCGGGGTCAGTCTAGGCAGTTCGCACACTCGAAGTCAAGCAGGGCCAAGATTTAGGGGAACCATCACGAATTGTCACGAACCGGTTTCGGCGGGTTTTGGCTTTTCACGATTCGGGGCGCGGGCACGTCGTCCAGAAGTGGCGGCCACAGCGTGGGCAGACCCAAAACTGATCCGGAGCCCACGGGCGATCGGGTGCAGGATCGCGCATTTCCATCTGCGCGCCGCATCTCATGCACCGGATCTGGAGATCTCCCTCGCTCATGGGCGCGATTCTATAACATTGCGCTGATGATACCGGCGCTGGTGCTGGCCGCTGGGCGTTCGAGCCGGATGGGTCGCGCCAAAGCGACGCTGCCTCGTCGACAATCGCGACACTTTTCTCGTCACGAATTGTCCGCATCGTTTCTCGCGGCGGGTATTGATGACGTCGTGATCGTGCTCGGTCATGACGCGGACGCGATTGTGGAGTCGTTCGCGCTGTCAGGTTTGCCAGCCCGCCTCGCGTTGAATCGCCAGTACGATCGTGGCCAGCTTTCATCCATTCGCGCCGGCCTGCGGTCGTCGATCGACCCGGCGTCGCCGGAACCCTGCTGACCTCGTCGACGTCCCGCTCCGTCTCCGAACCGACGATCAGAGCGGTGGTCGCCCGGTTCTCGAGCGAGCCACGCGCCGATCGTCCGGCCGGTCGAACGGCGCGCGCCACGGACATCCGATTCTCATAGGAAGATCGCTGTTCGATCTCATCCGAACCGCCGATCATTCCGAGGGCGCCAAACCGGATCGTGCGCGCTCACGCATCCGAGCGCGGAGATGTCGTCGTCGACGACGACGGTGCGTTTGTCGATATCGACACGATCGACGAGCACCGCAGGCCTGTCGGCGACGAGGTGTTCAATCCGCGGACACGCGCGGACCGATAAAAACGTCAGCTTGGACCGCAATGTTTCGGTTGTGTGCGCATCCGGCGCAATGATTTCGTTACGTGACAGAGGCCGGCCCGCCACCCGGTGGCCGGGCCGACTGCGGACCAGACACAGCGAGTTTGCAAAAGCACACGCATAATTTCCGGTCCCTCATGACGACGCTTTGTTCTGCTTTCTGGTGTCGTTCGGCGCCTCCCGGCCATCACCCAGCCTTCCGCCTTCTGTCGCAGCGCCTGGGCCAGGTGGGCCCGTCCGCAGGAGGACCGATTGAGCACTCTCAATCCACGGCGCTGTTTGGCGGTCTGGCCATCGCCCGTGACCCTCGCCGGCGGCCCCATGATTCCCGGCGCCGGACAGATTGCGATCCTCACCGTCAGCGTGGAGCCCTCATCGCGGGCTTCGGCTTCCTCGACGACGTCCCGTCGCTGAAGCCGTCCACCAAGCTCATCGCGCAGATCATCAGTCGCTTCGACTCGCTGCTGTTCTTCGGCTATCCGGCTCCACTGGACGCGAGTCGATGGCTCGGCGACGCGATGCTGACGGTCTTCTGGATCGTCGGCATCACCAACGCCTTCAACCTGCTCGACAACATGGACGGCCTGTGCGCCGGCATCGCGCTCATCGCCGGGCGCTGCTCTGCTGATCGAGCTGCTCGACGGCGCCGGCGTCGAGCCGCCGGACGGACGCTGTATCTCGCGATCCTGCTCGGCGCCGACCGCCGGCTTCCTCGTTCTACAACTTTCATCCGGCGTCGATCTTCATGGGCGACACGCGGCAGCCTGTTCCTCGGCGTGAACTTGGCGGCGCTGACGCTCGTCGCGCACCACAGGGCGCCGGACGAGCCGCGATCAGTCCTGTCGGCCGTCGCCGTCGCCGGTCCTGCTGCTGCTGATTCCGATCTTCGACACGACGCTCGTGACGGCGATGCGCGTGCTGTCCGGGACGGCGCGCCGTCGAGGGCGGACGCGATCACTCGTCGCACCGTCTGGTCGCGATTGGACTGTCGGAGCCGAGGCGGTCGTCGACGCTCTGTGGCTGCTGGCGGCGACGCGGCGGCGTCATCTCGCTGCTCGTCAGCAGCCAGATCTGAGCTGGCCGCTGGTCGCCGTCGCTCATCGTTCCTGCTGGCGATGGTGATCTTCGCCGTCTACCTCGCGCGCGATCCGCGTCTACGACGACGGCGAGCTGCGACGCTGCTGTCGCGAAGCACGCATGACGCCGCTCGTCGACCAACTTCATGCACAAGCGCCGCGTCGCCGAGGTCCTGCTCGATCTCTGTCTGATTCCGCTCGCCTACTACTCGGCCTACCGCCTCCGGTTCGAGGGCGCGCAGTTCGCGGCGAACTTACCCGCACTTCATGCGAGTCGCTGCCCGGTCGTGTCTGGCCGTCCAGACTGGTCGCGCTGTTCGTCGTCGGCGTGCTATCGCGGCATCTGGCGCTACTTCAGGATGATGGACGCCATCGTCGTGGCGCCAAGGGCATCGTGCGTCGGCACGGTCGATGCCGAGCTTGTCGTCCTGTATCTGCTGCCGATTCGACGGCTACTCGCGGTCCGTGTTCGCGATCGACGCGCGATTGCTGATGCTGCCTGCTGACGGGCATCGCGCGCGTCGTTCCGGCTGATCGGCGAGTTCGTGCAGCCGCCGGCGCGACATCGGCCAGCGGCTGCGTCATCTACGGCGCCCGGCGACGGCGGCGCTCGCGCGGTCGCGAGTGATGGCGTGCGCCGCCGCGCCGCGTCACCCGCATCGTCGGGTTCATCGACGACGATCCGATGCATCGCCACATCCGCGTCGTGGCGGTTATTCAGTCGTGGATCGTTTTCCGATCTGATCGCGATGATTCGCGCCGGGAGCCTGACCGGATCCTGAACACGCCGCTACCGATATTGATCGACTGCGCGCGCTGGAAGAATGCAAGCTTGCGGTTAATGACGTCCAGATGCTGCGCCTGCAGATGCAGTTGAAGCGCGTCCGGCAGCCTCGTAGCCCGCGGACGATCGTCACCGCTGAAGCCTTTGCGGCCCGCGCGCTGCCGTCGTGGCCCACTCGCTGTTCGTCGCACCCTTGAACCCTTGCACTCCCTTGAACCTCGCACCTCCTGCACCCCGAACTCCTGAACCCTCTCGGCCGAGCTATGTGCGACTTGTGAAAGGACACAACAGCCCCGGTCGCACCGAGCAGACGCAATGGCCCTCATGGACAGCTTACCCAACCTGTTCCAGCCGCCAATCAGATCGGCCTCAAGAATCCGGGACGAAAGAAGAGAAATCTGGCAAGCTGAAGATCTCCGGCAAGACTGAATATCAGCTCGACGCCAATCGCCTGTGGGACAACATCAAGACCCACCAGATAGAACGAGATCGTTGCGGATATCCGCGCCGAACGGACGGACGTGTTTGGCGTGCACACGGTGGCTTCTGGCGACACGCTGAAGCTGGCCAAGATCTATCTCGGCGACCCGAACCGGGGCATATTGGAGATCTTCAAGGCCAACGGCGGACATTGACCAACCCGGATCAAATCAAAAGTCGGACAGAAGCTGAATATTCGCGTACGGACGCGTCGCTTCGGCTAAAGCCTTCGCGCTCCGGGATTCAGCTGGCTAGAGCCTTTCGCGTTCCGGGACGCTCGGCTAAAGCCTTCGCGCTCCAGTGAGCTCGCGATTCAGCGATACGACGCAGCCGGAATCGCGTAGGCTCCACGTACTGCCCACCGCGCGCGACGAAACCGTCGTGCGACCCGACCTCAGCGACACGAGAACCGTCCAGACACGATGAGATCCACCATCCGCACCGTGCTGAACGAGAGACACCAGAATCGTGTTGCCGCCGCCGCGCGGCCGACGCCGCAACTAACCGCTGACGCGTAGCGCTCAAGAGCGCGTGTTCGGTCTCGGCGTCGAGCGCCGCCGTCGGCTCGTCGATGCGCCAGGAGCAGCGGTCGATCACGCATGGAAGCCGCGCGCTGGCGCGAGCTTCTGCCGCACTGCCCGAAGCTGACACCTCGACGCCGCCCAGCGCCAGGCTCGGCCCCGTGTTGGGTCTCGAGGCCGAGACCGGAGCCGTCGCGACGACATCCGTCGGCGCCGGCGCGTTCGACTGCGGTCTCGGACCGGCGGGCTCGTCGTCGAGCCGTGGCAGGTCGCCGACGCCGATCGCTGTGGCGGGCGCGGTACTCGAAGCCGGAAAGTAAGTCCTGGAAGGCGCCGGCCAGGCGGCTCCGCCAGTGCTCGGCGGGCATGCGCGTCCGGGTCGATGCCTGTCGACGAGGATGCGGGCCGCGAGTTCGCCGCGCTGACGGCGGCGACGAGGAGCTTGCCACGAGGGTGGTCTTGCCCGCGCCGTTTTCGCCGACGATGGCCACGACCGACCCCGGCCTTCCAGCTCGAGGCTGACGTCGTCGAGCACCGGGCGCGTCGGTGCCGGGATAGGCGAAGCGACACGCGATCGAAGCGGATGCCCTGTCCGAGAGCGGTCCGGGCACCGCGGCCATCGGTGATGGCGAGTGAGCGCAGCGGCGTAGTCTCGAGGCCAGGCCAGGCGCTTGGAGCCGTCGAGCCAGATGCCGCGGAGAAATCGATCTCGCCGACCGTGGCGCCCACGTACCCGGACAGCCGCGACCCCGCAGCCAGGACCAGAACCACGGCGCCGGGCGAAGCGCCGGGACGGCGCGCGACGAAAACGACTCCGCCGACGAACCCGCGGCGAACACCGCCTGTGGCGGCTGCGTGCCATCGCGCTTCCGCATCCGCGCCGATAGCAATACGTAACTGAACGAAGCACAT
>ERZ1370068.4905-contig-3956_pt1 | contig 26895 bp, 48 predicted proteins | sample MGYA00561227_ERZ1370068 | MGnify/ENA primary metagenome ERZ1370068 (study PRJEB38410, sample SAMEA6850437) | metagenome | study: Metagenomic assessment of the ecological functions of the soil: analysis of the soil microbiota associated with the...
GTTGTACTTCGTTCAGTTACGTATTGCTGTCACCGATGGTTCGCGGTTGGAGCAGGCCGAACAGCGCGAGGCGAGACTGCCTCAACAGCTGCGGAGCGTGTCGCAATTGATTCGGACCCTCAACAAGGGAGACGAAACAACACGCGTGCGTCAAGTTGCTCGGTCAGGAGGCTGGCGCCGTGGTCAGCGGCGAGGCGCTTTCGTCATTGCCGCCGTCCGTGCTGTCGATTCTCGAGGCGGATCGCAGTGGCGGCAGCTTCAGCGCGCTGCAAACCGCAACTCTTGGCGAGTGGGAGCTGCCGGACGGAACACGCCGTCAGTGGTTCGCGGACGCTTACTGTCGCCATCTCGGCCAATTAGCGCACGGGTCTCCCACGTCACCATGTTCAAGGCTGGTTACCGCACGTCACCGTTCCTGGACTTCTCGCTTCGAGTCGGCTTCGTCCTTGTCGTCCTGAGTCTCATCCCGCTCAGTGCATCGTCGTCCGTTTCAGGCGACGACGCAGACGCTCGAGTTTCTCAAGGGCGATGTCGATGAACCGTCGCCCGGTCAGACGGCCAGGGACGATTGACGCTGGCGCTGGCCCTGCCGCCGAGCTCGATCTCACGAAACGTCGGCGCCATTCCTCTGGTCGCTCGTCGGCGGACCTGACGGCTCCTTGTCTGTCGGGACCGGAAACGAAGGCAAGGTTTTCCGGATCGATCCAGCAAAGGGAAAGGCTCCGTAAGTTTTTCGACGCACCGGAGCTCAGAAGTTCACGCCACTGGCTCCTGCGCCCGATGGCCTTTATGCGTCGCCAATCCTCTCCTGATGGTCGAATCTACAAAGTCGATCGCGAGGGAAAAGATACGGTGTTCTTCGATCCCGAGGACAAAGAGCGATCTGGTCCACGGCCGTCGATGCCAAGGGGAACGTGTTCGCGGGTGCGGGGACAGAGGAGTGATCTACAAGATCGCTCCGGGTGGCAAGGGAAGCCGGTTCTTACGAGACCAGTTCTCTGCACGCCACGGCGCTGGCCTTCGACCGGATGGGCAACCTCCTCGATCGGCACCGAGTCGCCAGGCGCGCGTGGTCGGATCGACGAACAAGGCAAAGGCTTCGTTGTCCTCGATTCGCCTGCGCGATGAAACCACGCGCGCTGCGCTTCGACGACAAAAAGGCATGCTGTATGCGGCAGCGCTGAGCGGACGTCCGCCGGGGTGCGCAGACGCCGACACCAGACGAACGTATTCCAACGCCCAGTGAGCGAGCAGCAGCGTGCGCCGGTTCCGTCGGTGACCGCGGAGATCACGTCCATTGCGGTGGTCGACGTCTCGTCCGGCAGCCCGACTACGACTACCGCGGCGCGGGACACACGCCGTCGCAGGCTAAAGGCGCGATTTACCGAATCGCCCCGATGGAGTCTGGGGATCAGGTTTGGGAGCTGAGAGACGACGCTCCATACACGACCTTCAGATCGCCCCCGACGGAGGTTTTGATCGTTGCCACTGGGAAACACCGGGCGGGCAAGATTTACCGGCTGGAGGGCGACCCCGTGCGCCCGATCCTCCTTGCTCGTGCCAGCGCCACAACAGGTCACCGCGTTCTACAAAGGACAATCGTGGCCAGGATACGCGGCGGCACCTGGCGAAGTCTCCTGGAAGGTGTCGCCAGGCTTGTCGTCTCCCGGAACTGCAGCGACAAAGGTAATGGCATTTGAAGTCCCAACCACCACGAGTGCCTCAGATGGTCTTCTGTGACGTGGAGGTGCCAGCAGCTCGGCAACGTGGAGCTGCAGCTTGGTGTGAGTCGATCGACCGGACTGTTCATCTCGCTCGGAGAGTTACTGGAAACGCCCGGATGGGAGACCTCGAGTGCCGCGCCATCAGCCTACAAGAGTGCCTGCGCACCGCAGGTTACATCGATCGCGAGCCTGCCTGAGGCTCGCGCTATCTCCAGTGACAGGCCTGCGGGAGATTTCCTCGACGGCGGCATTTTCCGGCGACTGGATGACTGATGCCGGCACGCGAATCGATCATCGCGGGCTCTATGTCCAACGCGTCCTCACGGCGCTCAGGTCGCATCGCTGATTGCGCTGCACCCGCCGGGCATCGTTTCCCAGAAGCCGTTTACGACGGGCGAACCGGATCTCGCGGGATTCGACGACCAGACAACGCCAGATCGAGCTGACGCGCAATTGGGCGTGTCAGCCGCCATGACGCACGAAGCCGGAGTTCAGCGTCGCCCGCCTCAGCCAGCGAACCTAAAGAAAGGCCTGCAGACCGTCTGGAAGGCCCGACGATGACAACAGAAGACGACCTGATCTACGACGTGCTCCACCAGTGTGAGGCGAGGAGGTGGAAGAACTGGAAAGTGCTCCAGCGCGGTGCCGATCCTGGTTTAGGACACGACACGGTGCCCAACGGCACGCAAGCTTCATACCGAATCGTCGCATCGGACTCGCTCGTCGAACGCGAGCCGGTCTGGCCCTGATCGGCGAGATTCGACAGCACCGCTCTCGAAGTCGACAATAGTCCGCCTGCGATTGCGAGTTTCAGAGCGTCAAGTTCGAAGGCGGCCGGCATCGATTTCTTTCGACGTGAATGACGATCACTCGCCGATTCGGCGAAGTCAGGAAGAAGATTCTCGTTGGGCGGTGAGAGATGGCTGCCGGGTGTTCCCGACCGACGGCGTCGTGCGGATTCAAAGAGCGAACATTACGAATTGACCCTTGATGGTGAAGATTGAGCGAGCGGGGCCTCGTGCTGCGGGCGTCCGATTCGATGAACAACGTGGCAACCGGCTGCGTGCCCCGTCCGGTTCGGCGCTGAACCATCACTAACGTAGCGCAGCCGCTTCAGGGCTGCGAATCGGTTCCACTGGCAACCGTTACGTGTAACCAGGCGCGGAGTAAGACTTTCCGGCGCGGGACTCGTGAAGGTTCAAGCCGCGCGGATGCTCTTCTTCCAGTCGCGGGTGCGGGAGCGCTTGAAGTCCACGCCAAGGATCTTCGTAGCACGAACGGTCGTTAGCTCGTGACGAGCCACACCATTCCTGCAGCCGCGTTGCGCCGTTCCGTCAATCGAGAGTGGGATCGATCCCCGCCCGGCTAACAGCATCCATCAAGGCTTCGACCGAGATCTGCTCGCTACGCGCGTGGACTTGCGGCTGCTCATTCGAAGCCGGTTGAAGTTGGCGAGCGACGCCCGTCGCGAGTGACGATGGCGGCCAGCGCGAACACGGCATCCTGCTCAGGTTCTCACTGGCCGCCTGGAACCGGGCCGTTCCTCGCTGGTGAGACGCCGGATCCATCACGATGGTGTCCCTGGCGCTGGAGCCTGGTGTCGCCATCAGATCGACGATCGCGGCCAGCGAATCCGCGGCCGCTCGGCGTGCGAATCGCATCATGCTCAACATGATGGCGATGCAGAGCACGCCTGGCGATTGCAGCGCCAATCCCCGCGCGTATACCAGGTGCATGTCGTCGAAGATGCGCTGGACGCGGGCAAAGAGCGAGGCATCTTGTTCGGCTTTGCGAAGACCGACGACCTGGGCCGCGAGTGCAGCGCCATTTGTCGTGCAGGCGGCCATCGCGTCCGAGGCACCGGACCCGGAGTGCGGTTCCCATCAAGCGAAAGTCAGCCAGCGGCCGCGCATTCATCGCACCGGTCGATGTGCGCCTCGACGGCGATTTGATCCGCCACAGGCAGCTCGCCATCGTGGAAGGCGTGAAGCCGGCGGCGCGCGGCGGCGCAAGTGAGCGGCTTCATAGTGTTCTCGCGTCTCGGAGCTCGGCGCGAAGCGCCTGACGCGCCCGCGTCAGCCGCGACTTGACGGTGCCGACGGCCAGATCGAGTGAAAACGCAATCTCCTCGTAACTCAATCCATCAACCTCGCCGCAGCACGATGGCCGTCCGTTGCTCGAACGGCAAGCGGTCGAGGGCGCGCCCACAGCTTCGTGGCCAGTTCTTTCTGGGCCAGCACGCGATCCGGCGCGTCGGGTCCACTCCCGACAAGACATCCCCGCGCTGCCGCCACATGTTGATCGAGCGACACCTGATCTCCGCGGTGGCGCCGGCGCGCAGGAACCGGTGGCGATTCCGCGCCTGATTGACGGCAATGCGGTAGATCCACGTGCGCAGGCTCGACTGCCCGCGAAATCTGTGGATCGTTCGGAAGACGCGAAGGAAAACCTCTTGTGAAAGATCGAGGGCTTCTTCTCTGTCTCCGAGCAGGTTTGCCGCGAGCTGTACGACCGTTCGCTGATGTTCGGCAACGAGCTCTGCCGATGCTTGCTTCGTCCCCCTCGGCGCACCGCCGGACGAGCATCGCCTCCCCGACCGCCGACCTCGGACCAACTGACGACGCGTGCGTGCTTCACCAAGAGTTCCCAGAAGATGGCGTTGCCAAACCGGTAACTCCTCTCACTATAGCAGCACGTGCCGATGCCCGGAAAACCTTGCTTCTGATTAGACCCTGAGAGGTGGAAAAAGTTCCTTGAACGATGCCTAAATAGGGCCGGCGCGGTAGGATCGAGGGTGCGGCGCACGCTTGTCTTTCTGGCGGTTCTGGCCGTGGTCGTGGTCGGAGTCGCGGTTTTCTATCAGATTACCGCCCGGGAACGGGACTATCGTGCCCTCCTCGCGCGAGGTGATGCCGCACTCCAAACCGAGCAGACATTTGGCGCGATCGAGGCCTACAGCGGCGCCGTGGCTCTTCGACCGGACTCCATGCTGGCTCACCTGAGACGCGGCGGGACCTACCTGCGGCGTGGCGAGTTGGAGGCAGCGGAGCGGGACTTTCAGACCGCCGCCGCACTCGATCCGACGGCGACACGCCCCCTCGACGAGCTGGGCGACGTGCGATACCTCCGGCAGCGGTTTCAGCCGGCGATCGAGGCCTATCAACAGTGCCTGCGGCTCGACGATCGCCTGCCTCGTGTGAGCTCACAAGCTGGCGCTCGCTCACTACAAGGACGGCAATCTCGAAGGCGCTTTGATCGCCACCGACGAAGGCGCTTCGCGTCAACGATCGAATGTCCGACGTGCACTACCTTCGCGGCCTCTGCTTTCGCGATCAGCGTCGCTTCGCCCAGGCGCATGAGCCTTCGAGAAAGCCGTGGCACTTTCTCCTGGAATGATTGCCGCGCGCGAAGAGCTGGCCGAACTTTACGGTTCAGTCGGCCGTCATGCCGACGAGCTCGAGCAGCTGCGAAGTATCTGGCCGGACTGGACCGGGATCACATCGAGCGCCACATCGCGATTGGATTGGCGCACGCGCCGATGGTGGGCTGATTCCGAAGAAAACGTCGCCAGCCGGGCCGGGCACGCAGAGCTGGCGGTGCTGACGCTTCGGAGCGCGCTCGAACGCACGGCCGACCAGCTTCCGATCTACAGCGCTCTCGGTCGTGTGGTGGCTCGACATCGCTCAGGCGAGGCAGGATCCGTCGGCGCTCAACAAGGCCGTCGAGGCGCTGGAACGCGTCGGCGCAAGCACTGCGCTGCCACGAGTGAGGCACTGACGCGTACGGTCGGGCGCTCCGAAAGCGGCCGCGTCGATGCGGCCGAGCGCGCCCTCCAGCAAGCGACCGAGCGATATCCGGTCGCAACCGGCGGCGTTCCGGTTCTACGCGACGGCTGCCGAGCAGCAGAAGCATTTCGACATCGCCCGGCAAGCGCTGCTTCCAGTACGACGCGCTGACCGCCAACCAAAGCGGGCTCGCTATTCGCGCCTCGCGCATCGCCGCTCTATCCAGTCGCCTCAACGATTTCAAGACAGCAGCCGCGTGGCTGGAACGCGCGCTCGCCGCCACGCCGAACGACCGGCGTCTTCTTGCGCCGCTAGCCGAGGCGCAAGCTCAAGCCGGCGATCAGCCGGCCGCTCGGGCTACGATTGCACGGGCTCTCGAGAAAGATCCCGAGAACGCCGCCCTTCTCGCGTTGGCCCGGAGGGCGGGATCGAGCAAAGTCCGGCATAGCGCTGCAATCAGCCAGGTAGCGCGGCCGCGTTCACACCTGACCGAGCCGCTTGGGATCCGCCAGGTCGCGCAGGCCATCGCCGACGAAATTGAAGCCGAGCATGGAGTGCCGCAACGGCGAGGCCTGGAAACAGAGTCAGGTGAGGAGCGTCGAGCTGCAGATGCGCTCGCCCCACCGCTCAACATCGTTCCCTCAGCTTGGCGTGGGCGGTTGAACCCCGAGGCCCAGAAAGCTCAATGCGGCTTCACCGATGATCGCGCCAGCCATGCCGAGCGTCGCTTGCACGACGACCACCGGGATGACGGTAGGAGACCACGTGGCGTAGGTAGCACGCGCGCGTTGTCGTGGCGCCCAACGCTTTCGCGGCTTGAACGAACTCGAGCTCGCGAGCGCGAAGCACCTGACCGCGAACCAGTCGTGTATCCTACCCAACCGATCACCGTGAGTGCGAGCAGCACGCGCTGAGACTGGGTCCGAGGACGGCTACGAGTCCGATGGCCAGCAGCAAGCCGGGGAAAGCCAACAGGATGTCGATCAACCGGCTAATCACATCGTTCACGACTCCGCCAAAGTAACCGGCTACAGCGCCCAACACCGTGCCAACCACAGCCGAGACACCGACCACGACCACGGCCACGACGAACGAGATGCGGGCACCGGCGAGCACTCGAGCGAGAATGTCGCGGCCAAGTTCGTCGAGGCCGAAAGGATGGGCCCACGTCGGGCCGGTGAGCTGAAGCGCCACTGTCCTGATAGGCGGGATCGAATGGCATGAGCAGGGGGCCCACGATTGCCCCCACGGCAAGCGTCAAGACAACGGCGGCAGGCACCTGCCTTCAGCACGGCGAATCCTCAGCGTCAGGAGCGTTCGCACCGTATGCGAGGATCGAGGATCCCATACAGCAAATCGGCCAGGAGATTCAGCGAGACATACATGACGGCAATGAGCAGGATGCAGCCTTGAACCATGGGGGTAATCTCGAAACCCGATCGACTGAATCAGCAAGCGTCCCACGCCGGGCCATGCAAAGATTGTTTCGGTAATCACCGCGCCGGTCAGCAAGCCACCAAGCTGCAAGCCCCAGAGTGTCACGATCGGAACGAGACTATTGCGAAAAGCATAGCTTCAGGACCGCCCGGGCCCGCGACACGCCCCGTGCCCGAGCGGCAAGAACGCACAGCTCGCGCAATTCTTCGAGTACGCGCTCGCCCGGGTCATCCTGGCGAGGACGGCCGCCAGCGGTGCCGCCAGCGTGACAGCAGGGAAGGATCAGGTGCGCAGGCGTCCCGCGACCTGAGACTGGCAGCCATCCCAGCACGATCGAGAACACGATCGCCAACAACGGACCCAGCCAGAAATTCGGCATCGAAATGCCAACGAGCGCCGCGCGGTCATCGTCATGTGGTCGAGACGGGTGCCTGCCCGGGCGGCGGCGATCGTGCCGCATTGGAAGCGCAAACACGAGCGCAACGAGCATCGCGGCGGCGGCCAATTCGACGGTCGCCGGCAGGCGCTCGGCGAGCGCCGACACGACGGTCTGATTCGTCCGCAATGACGTGCCCAGATCGCCTGTCACGAGACCTTCGAGAAACGCCCCATACTGCACGATCAGCGGCCGATCGAGACCCAGTCTGTCGCGAAGAACGGCGATGTCGGCCGGTGCAGCGCTTTCGCCCAGCATCGCTTGAACGGGATCTCCGGGGATGAGATGAATGAGCAAGAAGACGACAGTGGCGACGCCAAAGAAGACCGGAATTGTGAGCAGCAGCCGGCGGGCCAGGAAACGGAACACGGTCAGTCAGTCATCGAGTCACATTCGCTGGAGGCTGAACAGGATGTGATGTCTCGTGAATTGTAGCATCCTCGGTTTGGGGCTATTCGGTGATTCCGAGTCGTCCCATCAGCTTCGTCAGGCCCTGACGCGTGACGCCGAGTTCTTGCGCAGCTCGCGCCCGATGCCCGCCTGCCCTGACGAGCGCCGCGCGAACGAACCGTTCTTCGAAGGTTCGGCGCGCGTCGTCCAGCCGCATCGCGTCGGCGAGCCGCGGTTCTCCAAACTGCGGTCCCAGAGCGGTCGGCGAGACGATGCCACGCTTGGCGCTGCGCACGACGAGCGACGCCAACACATTCTGGAGCTCTCGAACGTTGCCGGGCCAGTCGTAGCGCGCCAGCGCGGCCAGTGAGGCCGCCGACAAGACGGCCCGGCTGGCCACTTCGCGCCGTCAAGTCGCGCCAGAAGTGCTCGGCGAGCACGGCCACATCCTCGCGGCGATCCCGCAGCGGCGGCACGACGATTCGGATGACGTCCAGGCGATACAACAAGTCGAACCGAAACCGCCCGGCCGCGGCTTCCTGCCGCAGATCGCGATTGGTGGCGGAGACCACGCGCACGTCGATCCGACGCGCGGTGTTCTCCCCGATGCGGCGCAGCTCTCCGTCCTGGAGCACTCGAAGCATCTTGGCCTGGGCCCGTGGCGAGAGCTCACCGATCTCGTCCAGGAAGAGCGTCCCTCCCTGCGCCTCCTCGAAGACGCCCGGGCGGTCGCCCACGGCGCCGGTGAATGCCCCGCGGGCGTGCCCGAACAGCTCGGATTCGATCAGCTCGTCGGGCAAGGCGGCGCAATTCAACGCGCAGAATGGCCGATCCCGGCGTGGGCCGCTGCGATGCAATGCCCGCGCAACCAGTTCTTTCCACTGCCGCTCTCCCCTTCAATCAGCGCGGCAAACGGTGCGCTTGCCGTCCGATCGACGGCCCGCCGAACCTCCGTCATCGCGCTGCTCGATCCCCAGCAGCTCTTTCAGCGTTGTCACCGAGGCCTGTCGGCGCTGCGCGATCGGCAGCCCACAGGACGGGAGCAGTCGCAGCCGCGACCGCACCAAGCATCGGGCCTACGCGCGACAGATCGTGCGCGGTGCCGACCGTCCATCGCGCGATAAGAGCGCCCAGAATGGTGCCGCCGTAACGAATCGGCGCAGCAGCCTCGATTCGATCCTCGTGGCGGTGCGGGCCGATGGTCGTTCCGGCGCGAATCGCGCGGTCGACGATTGCCAGCTCCATCCGGCTGCCGTCGGATGTCAAGAAGCAGGTTTTGCTGTTCTCGACGACCGCGAAAGCCACGGCGATCGCGTGGATTCGGCTGCGGACCCGGCGGCATACTTCGAGCAAGATCGTGGACTCCATCGCCCGAGGTTTGACACAAAATCAAAAGATCCACGATGTCCTCGAGGACCGAATCAGCGTGATCGAGCCCTCGGCGGCTTTCCGTCGGCCGAACGAATAAGGCCAATGCAGGAAGGCCTGACGCTGCCGCATGGCGGCTTACGATGTCGTCGATCGAAGTCGTTGCCGCGACGACCTCGCGCATGAGCTCGAATCGACTTCGAACGATCGGCGGAAGGACGGTTGGCGCCACCTTCCCGATACGTCCGAGGAGAGCCAAGGCAGTCGTGTGACGGCCAGCGCGACGGAGCGCTTCAACCAGGAGGAGCCGGCATCGAACCGCGAGGAGCGGATCGTGCGCCGACCGTGCGGCGGACACGCACAAGGCGGCGTCTCGCTCGACCGCTGCGACATCACCGACGGCCAAATGCGCAAAGGCAGCCGCATATCCGGCATCGGCCAGAACTTGTGCTTCTCCGGTCCGTTGTGCGTGCTCCAGGGCATCGGTCGCCCAGGTTACGGCCAGATCGAGCGCTCTTTGGCCGACGGCAACCCGACTGGCGAGGGCGAGCGCCGTGATCGCCGGCCGGTCACCGAGAACGTCTCGACCGAGCGAGCGTACCCATCGACTGCGCTTCGTCGTATTTCCCGCGCCAGAACAAAGCTCGCGCAAGCGCGCTTGCCGCTCGTATGCACCTGTCTTGATCGCGCGCCGACTGAGCCGTCGCAATGGCTGCCCCAAGAACCGTCTCGGCATCTTCCACCCGGGCGAGCTCGATCGACACCAAGCCTTTTTGAATCGCGATGTCGACCAGTCGCGTACTGTCGCCGGCCAGGCTCAGGCCGTCCGTGGCTCGGTCGAGGACCGCCTGCGCCTCGCGCAACCGGCCCCTGACGCACGAGCAAACCGGCCAGCAACAACGAGCCCTCAGCCGCATACGACCAGTCTCTGCGTCTCGATAGAGCCCCCGACCGCCTGACGCAACTTTCGTTCGCCAGGCGCGTGCCTTCCACTCGCGATCAGGCGAGCGGAAACCGTGAGCCGGTGTCGAAAGATCGCAAGCTCGTGGATCGAGATCGGCGGCGAATCGGCCGGGGGCGACACAACGGACGTATGGTCGATCTCGCATACGAGACGACTTGCTCTGCAGCACGCAGGGGTTGCTTCGTCTGTGGCGGTCGGTAACGGCGCCACAAGAGTCGCGAAAAACGGCCGGGCCATCCCTTGTGCCTGTGCGGCCATGCGTGCGAATACGGACCGCTTCGGCTCCGTCCTACGGGTGGGCTCACGGCGGCAACGAGCGCTTCAGTGGCTAGCGGCTCCAGACGCACGCCGTCCACGCCACGAACCTCGTCCCTTCCCACAAACAACAGCACATGCGGGCGAGGAGTGCGCAGCGATGCGTTGAGTAACGCGAACCATCCAAGGTTCTGATTGGTTGAATCGATGAGCAGCAGACTTCTACCCGCCAGACGCGGACCGAAGGTCGATGCGAGCGGCGCTGACAGAGGCACAAAACCTTGATGTCTCGCGATTCGCGCGAGATCCAGTAGAGCGGTGTGCTTCCCTGCACCGTCGGGTCCCCAAAGCGCGGCGATTCGGGGCCGCAAGTCCTCACTCGGCTCGAGCAGCTCTCCCAATACAGCGACGGCCCGTCGTTCTATTTTCAGAATCCCGCATTCTTCACATTGTGACGTCAAGGCCGTTGGGAGACTCGTTCCGATGTGGATCGCTGCATCGCTTTGCCAGGCCTCGAATCGCTGGGACTGTCCAACGACTCCGTAGTCGATCAGGCGAGGCATGGCTGGATGATGAAGTTTTTGCAACGTGTCGCATCGCAGAGCCCATTGCTGTTGTTCGCGTTCGTCGCCCGAACAACTCAGTACCACGACCACGCGGCCGCCTGTCGCCAGATCGATGGCCTGCTGCCTTTCGCACATGACGAATCGATCCGCGAGCAGCTGCAACGGCTCCACGACGTGCACGGCTCTGCAAGATCGTCGCCTCACCGATTTGCTGGAGCATCGCGGGATCCACCGACCAGAGCGCGCAAATATTTCGGATAGAATGAGGCTCCGATGCTGCGTTTTCTCACTGCTGGTGAATCGCACGGCAAGGCATTGATTGCCATTCTCGAAGGCCTTCCGGCCGGCCTGGAGATCGACTTCGCCGCACTCACGGGCGAGCTGAGACGACGCCAGGGTGGATACGGCCGCGGGCGACGCATGGCGATCGAATCCGATCGCGCCGAGCCTCTTAGTGGTGTCCGCCATGGCTTGACGACGGGCGCACCCGTCGCCCTCATGATTCCCAACAAAGACTGGGAGAACTGGCAGCGGACCATGCATGTCGAGCCCGACGAGCCGCCGGATGCGACAGGCCCGGAACGGCCCGTCGTGACGAGGCCCAGGCCAGGCCATGCCGATCTGGCAGGTGTGGTCAAATGCGGTCACGACGACATTCGAAATGTCCTGGAGCGAGCCAGCGCACGGGAAACCGCTGCGAGGGTGGCCGTCGGGGCCATTGCCCGTCAGTTGCTGGCACATGTCGGCACGCAGATCGTGAGTCACGTGACATCGATCGGCCCCGTCTCGCTGCACGATCCATTGGCCGTCACCTTCGAAGATGCCCGGGCGATTCCCCCAGACTCACCGTTGCACTGTGTGGATCCCGATGCCGAGCGTCGGATGATCGCGGAAATCGATCGCGCTCGCGAGGCCGGCGACACCATGGGCGGGAGCTTCGAAGTCATCGCGCGCGCCGTCCCTCCTGGCCTCGGCAGCTATGCGCAGTGGGACCGCAAGCTCGATGGGCGCCTCGCGCAAGCCATCATGTCCATTCCGGCGATCAAGGCCGTCGGCATCGGGCGCGGGCCCGTTGCCGCCTCTCTACCGGGCTCGAAGCTGCACGACGAAATTCTGCCCTCGAACGGCCGCCAGACGGTCGTCGGTGTGATTCGTCCGACGAACAACGCCGGAGGCTTGGAAGCCGGCGTGACCAACGGCGAAGACCTCAGGGTGTCGGGCTACATGAAACCCATAGCGACGCTGATGAAGCCCCTACGCTCGGTCGATCTGACGACGATGGCCGAAAGCCCGGCGACCATCGAGCGTAGCGACGTGTGCGCCGTCCCGGCGGCGGCAGTGGTCGGCGAAGCGATGGTCGCTCTGGTGCTTGCCGACGCCGTGTTGGACAAGTTCGGTGGCGATTCCATTCAAGAGCTGACCGAGAACCATCGCGCTTTCTGCGCACGTGCGACCGCTCGCTTCGCGAGGAAGTGAGACGGCATTAAAGGCGGAGACCGCTGAGCTCCGCCGAGTGAATTTCTCGCCATGTTCGCGTATCGGGCGCAGTGTCACCGACTGAGACCTGACGCCTTTCGGACGATTGCGATCTTCAAAGAAATGGCCAGAGACAGGCTGCGGAAGCGAACCTTGCGAGCGCCGCGACGCACGCGACAGACGGGAAACCGCGAGTGCAGGGCCGATTCCGGCGCAGGTCACGGACCTGCGCCTTCTGCCTCCAGATCCCGGAACCGCGGTTTCCCGCGGCGTCGAGCGGTTCGCGGAGCAGTCTGTCTCTGGCCATTTCGAGTATCCGAAAGAGGTTTCCGAAGGCGATTAGGATCAGGCGCAAGCGGCGTGCTCGGCGGCCTCTGCGTTGAACGTTTTCATCAACGATGATCCGACCCATCCTCAAATACGGCGACAGTCTCCTCCACGAGCCAGCGGCGCCTGTCGACGCGATCACACTCGAGATTCAGCGCATCATCGACGACATGATCGACACGATGATGCGCGGCCCCCGGCATCGGCCTGGCCGCGCCGCAGATCGGTGTTGCCTCGCGCATCTTCGTCGTCGACGTGTCGGCCGGGCGCGACCCGTCTGCACTGCTGGTGTTCGTCAATCCGGAGTTCGTCGAACGCGACGGGATGCAGTTGGAAGACGAGGGCTGTTTGAGCGTCCCGGGATTCAACGCAACGGTCGTGCGGCCCGCTCGTGCCGTCGTCAAGGGGCTGGCTCGAGACGGACGGGAACATCAACACGACGCGACCGGACTCCTCGCACGAGCGTTCCAGCACGAAATGGATCATCTCGACGGCCAGTTGTTCGTCGATCGCTTGCGCGGGATCAAACGGGATCTGATTGTCCGCCGAATCAAGAAGCTCCAGCGCTCCGGTAAATGGTAACGGCTGGTCCGCTGCGCATCGTGTTCTTCGGCACGCCCCATTTCGCCATACCCAACTCTCGAGGCCCTGCTTCAGTCGCGGCACTCCAGGTAGTCGCTGTGGTAACGCAACCGGATCGACCGAGAGATCGGGGACAGAGAGTCAGCGAATCGCCTGTCAAGACCGTTGCCCAGGCTTCTCACATTCCGGTGCTCCAGCCCGACAAACTACAGGACGAGCGCTTTCTTCAAGCCCTGTCTGCTTTGGCGGCCGACCTGGGCGTTGTGGCCGCCTACGGCAAGATACTGACGGAGGCTGTGCTTGGCACGCCTCGTCTTGGGTTGATCAACGTTCACGCGTCGCTGCTTCCCCGCTACCGTGGTGCCGCTCCGGTCATCGCGCGGTCATCAATGGCGATCCGGAAACCGGTGTCACGATTATGCGGGTGGTGAAAGCCCTCGACGCTGGTCCCATGTTGGCAACGGCACGACGACCGATAGGACCGGACGAAACCAGCGAAAACATCGAGCGCGACCTGGCCCGGCTGGGTGCTTCGCTTCTCGTGTCAACGATTGGCGACATCGTTGAGGGTCGAATCGTCGAGCAAACTCAAGACGACTCACTCGCGACGTATGCGCACCCCGGTTGACCAAAGATGAGGGCCATGATCGATTGGGCGTTGCCGGCCCAGAACCTCCACAACCTGATTCGGGGCCTGCACCCCTGGCCGCATGCTGTGACCTTTCATCGGAACCGCCGCCTCATTCTTCACCGTTCGAATGTGTTGGCCGACGTCAACGGCGAGCCTGGAACTGTGCTCGAATCCCAGGGAGACCACCTGCACGTTGCAGCCGGCCGTGGCGCTCTCGCCATCACCGAGATCCAACCGGAAGGCAGACGCGCCTATGCCGACTCGAGACTTTCTCGCCGGGCATCAGGTCGCCGTTGGGGACCGGCTGACGACGCACTCATGATCGCGCCGGCACGTGTGGCTGCCTACCAGGTTCTGTCGGCAGTCTCGAGCGGTCGCGCGGACCTCCCCGACGCTCTGGCTGACGCACGAGGCACGCTACGCGACGATCGCGATAAATCCCTCACCGCGGAAATCGTCATCGGTGTTCAACGGTGGCGAGCGACGCTCGACTACCTCATCGCTCATTTCTCGAAGCGACCGACCGAGCGCCTGGATCCGGAGGTGCTGGAGGTGCTTCGCTTGAGCGCCTATCAACTGCTTCATTTGACCCGCGTCCCTGCATCGGCTGTCGTCGACGATGCAGTGAATCTGACGGGCCGGGCTGGCAAGCGAAGCGCCCGAGGCCTCGTGAATGCCGTGTTACGAAGCATTTCAAGAGCGCGGAGGCGCTGCCTCTGCCCAACCGCCCCGATAGTCCCGACAACGAAGAAGCGGCGCTCGACTATCTGAGCATCACGCTCTCTCACCCCGCTGGCTGGCTCGGCGCTGAGTACCGCCGGCACGGTTTCGACGCAACAGAAGCCTGGTTGCAGTTCAACAATCTTCCTGCTCCGCTGACCTTGCGAGCGAATCGCCTTCGTAACACTCCTGACGAGCTTCAGGAGCGGCTGCAGCGCGAGAACGTGCTGGTGGACGACGCGCAATTCGCACCGGACGCGTTGATCGTCAAAAGCGGCCAGCCGCTCAGGAGTCGAGGCGTCGGCGAGGGCTGGTTTGTCGTGCAGGACGAAGCATCGCAATTGGTCGCCTTGCTGGCCAGGCCCCAGCCGAATGAACGGGTGCTCGATACGTGTGCCTCGCCAGGCGGGAAGACGACCGCTTTCGCTGCGCGTTATGGGAGACACCGGACTGCTGGTGGCATGCGATGTTCGCGAAGAAGCGGATGGAGCTGCTCAAACGAACGGTCACGGCTTGCGGTGCCACTCGAGTGCAGCTTGTCCGCGCGGACCTGATTACAGGGCTTCCCTTTGGGGATGCGTTCGATTGTGTCTTCGTCGATGCTCCCTGCTCAGGCCTGGGGACGCTGCGTCGAGATCCGGACATCAAGTGGCGCCGGCGCGAGGAAGAACTGGCCGTTCTGGCTGCGGCGCAGTTGCGGCGATGCGTCGGTCGTGCAGCGGCGGCTGTCGCCGTCGGTGGACGGCTGATTTATGCGACCTGCTCGAGTGAGCCCGATGAAAACGAGGCGGTCGCTACCCGGTTCCTGGCAGCGTCTCCCCATTTTGTTCCGCTCCATCCGGAGTACCCTCGGTGCCTCGATCCCTGATGCAGTCATCGATGCAGCAGGCCATCTTCGTCACTATCCTCACGTCCATCGACTCGAAGCATTCTTTGGTGCGGTGTTCGTTCGAACCCGCGAGTCCGGTTCTCGGTGAGCCCGGCGGTCTCGGCGGTAACGTCGTGATACGATCTAGTCAATTCATGGCCATCAGAACCCGCGTCTGGGCGCGGGGAAGATCGTTCTCGTGATCGGCGCGCTGATCGCCACGTGCGCGCTATCTCGCGGTGGCGTCGATGCGTTTGACGTTGAGAGGCTGGCAGAGGTCACCGTTCCGAACTTGACCAACCGCACGACGAGGCGAAGCCACAGCCACTGCGACCAATCTCGGATTGACGCTTGCGGGTTGACGATATTCGGCGTCCCGATCCGAAGGTTGCGGCCGGCCAAATCGTGGCGCAGGAGCCGGGTGCCGGGTTCGGTAGCCCGGCGAGCGCGCAGCGTCAGGGTCTGGTTGAGTGCAGGCCGCAAGCGTGCGGCGGCTGTGCCAGCGCTGGTTGGCGAGACGGAACGCACGGCACAACTGCGGACTCGCGCAGGATGGGCTCGAGCTGAACGCCGTCTCCGAGATTCGGACTGGGACTATCCTCAGGAGATCGTCGTTGCTGCGCATCCCCCGGCAAGACGGTTGGCGTGGACCGGCGTTGCGCTTCTCGTCAATCGAGGTGCAGGCGGAGCGACCTATGTGATGCCGGATCTCATCGGCGTCAACGGGGATCGGGCGGCCGAACATTCTCCGAACGCGAGGTTCCGCGTGGCGGTCGTGGGATCGAATCCCTACCCGGGCGTCGCTGCCGGCGTCGTGCTCCGGCAGAGTCCGCAAGCCGGCTTTCAGATTGGACCCGGTGAGGCCGATTTCGATCGAGGTGAGCCGATGAGCGTGCTGATTGCACCGTCGATCCTGTCCGCCGATTTCTCTGCGCTCGGCGAGGCCATTGTCGGCCGTCGAGCGCGGCGGTGCCGATCTCATTCACGTCGACGTGATGGACGGCCATTTCGTGCCGAACATCACGATCGGCCCGCCGGTCGTCACGATCGCTCAAGCGCGTCACCAAGGTGCCGCTCGACGTTCACCTCATGATCACGGACCCGGATCGCGTACATCGAAGCGTTTGCGGAAGCCGGCGCGGCGATGATGTCGGTTCACGTCGAGTGCTGCCGCACCTGCATCGCACCGTGCACGCCATCAAGGCGCTCGGCGTCAAAGCCGGCGTCGTCATCAACCCATCGACGCCGGCTGTTCGCTTCTGGAGTCCATCGCGGCGCGACGTCGACTACGTGCTCGTGATGTCGGTCAACCCCGGGTTCGGCGGACAGACCTTCATTCCCGCGCAGCGAGTCCAAAGTCCGGACGTCCGGGCGTCTGCTCGATCGCGTCGAGCAACCCCGCAGCCGGTCGAAATCGACGGCGGCATCGATATCCGTAACGTCGGTCGCGTCGTCTCGGCCGGCGCCCGCATGATCGTCGCTGGCTCGGCGATTTTCACACATCCGATCCCGAGCGAGCCACGCGGGAACTCAAGAGCGGCGGCCCTCGCTGCCGTCAGTTCGCCCGCCGTCAGGTGAGTCTCCACGAAACGGTCTCGCGTGTCCGTGTGCGTTACGCCGAAACGGATCAGATGGGCGTGGTCTACTACTCGAACTATTTCGTCTGGTTCGAGGTCGGGACGGACCGATCCGCTGCGCGAGTCCGGGTTGACTTATCGAGAGCTCGAGGCCCGAGGCGTGAGCCTGCCGGTGATCGAGGCGCATTGTGAGTATCATCGTCGTGGCCCGCACGATGACGACGCTGGAGATTCTGACCACCGGCGCGCCTGCTGTCGCCGGTGAGGGTCGAATTCACCTATCGCATCGTGAAGCCCCAGGACGCCGCGGAGCTGGCGACCGGGCGCACCGTCCATGCGGTGCTCGACCGGGACGGCCGCCCATGCCGGCTTCCCGCGCGCAAGGGAGTTGTTCGTGTGAAGGCTCTCGTCACAGGAGTGGCCGGCTTCATCGGCTCGACGCTGGCCGGAGCGGCTGTGCAGCCGAGGGCGCAGACGTCGTCGGTATCGACTCGTTCACCGACTACTACGCCCGGGCGATCAAAGAGCGCAACCTGGCAGGTTGAAAAGCCAAGCGCGATTCCGATTCGTCGAATCATCTATACAGGCTGCCGACCTCGCCAACGCTCCTTGCCGACCGCACGCACGTTTTCCACCTGGCTGCCCAGGCCGGCGTTCGCAGGAGTTGGGGTCGCACTTCGACCATTACACGGTGAACAACGTTCTGGCGACGCAGATTGTGCTTGGAGCGCGTGCCCAAGCATTCGCTGAACCGGATCGTATGCGCATCGAGCTCGTCGGTCTACGGCGACAATGTCTCGATTGCCGATGCGCGAAGATGCTCTGCCGCAGCCGGTGTCGCCGCACGGGGTGACGAAGCTCGCGGCCGAGCATCTCTGCCATCTGTATCATGCGAGCCATGGCGTTGCCCACCGTGTCGTTGCGCTACTTCACCGTCTACGGACCCAGACAGCGGCCCGACATGGGTTCCACAAGTTCCTTCGTGCCACGATTCGTGGGAGCCGATCACGGTCTACGGTGACGGCGATCAGACCCGCGACTTCACGTTCGTGACCGATGCCGTCGACGCAACGGTCGCGGCGGGGAACAAAGGAGTGCCGGGTCGTGTGTGCAATATTGGAGGTGGTTCGCGCGATCTCGATCAACGCCGTGTTCGAGCTGATCGGTCGCGTGTCGGGTCGCCAGCCCGCCTACCACCGACTCCGAACAAAAGGAGATATGCGTCACACTTACGCCGATACGTCACTGGCTCAAGTGGATCTCGGCTTCAACCCCAAGGTTCCGCTCCAGGATGGGCTGGCTGCCGAGCAAATGGCTGACGAGACGTTGTGAAGCGAGCAACCCAACTCTTCTGTATCCGGAGCCGTGGTCGCGGGCGTATTCTTCGCGTGCGGCGGCAGCGGTCGAAGACACCGTGCCAGCAGGAGACGCTGGAACCGGACAAGTTCCTCTACGACAAGGGCACGACAGCGCTCGAAGCCAGAAGTGGCTGACCGCGCGCACGAGTAAGCTCAAGCGGGTCGTGGAGAACTACTACGGCCAGTCCGTATCGGCCGACTCGAAGTTGGGTGTCGGCGATACCTATCTCGGTGAAGGCTCCGGCGAGGCGCTGGTCCTGGCGATCAACGGATTCGGGAATTCCTCACCTTTCTATCCGACCAACAAACGTGCGGACTGTGCAGTACAGATGGCCCTGGCGCATTTCCGCCAGATGCGTGCACCGCAGCGGGATCAAACCGAAACGCGCGACACCATCAAGAACTGGAGACATTTGTCGAGTGGTATCCGAACAGCGACCTGCTCCCGGAGGTCAAGACCAAGCTCGGAGAGGCAAAGGATCGCCTGAGCAAGTCAGACTACCTGGTGGGGTTCTTCTACTACGAGCGTCAGCGATGGTATCCAGGTTCGATCGATCGCTTCACGGCCGTGCTCAAGGAGGATCCGAGATACTACCGAGCGCGACGAAGTCTATTTCCACCTCGCGGAATCGTACGTGAAGATCAAGCGCGACGCCCAGGCGCTCCCCTACTACGAGGCGGATTGTCGAAGAGTTCATGCAGAGTCGATGCACCTGAGGAGCGCAGAAGCGCATCGCGGTCATCAAAGCGACGAATGCGGCCAAAGAGCAGTGACGCTAGCCGGCGCTTCCGGTCAGGCTCTGCCGATCGACGACCTGCAGCGGGGACCGTCCGCGGGTTGAGGATCACATTGGAAGCGGCGAAGTAGTCGAACGCCGAAACGAAGTGCGGCTGCCCCGGCCACCCAGAGAGCCACTTCGCCCACCACGACGAACCCGCGAAGATGATCCGGCCCAGAATCAAGGCGAGGATGGCGATGACCTGCGCGAACATCTTGCTCTTGCCGAGCGGTGACGCCGGAATCGACCACGCCGCGCGCGTAGGCGAGGCTGCGCAGGCGTGGTGACGGCGAACTCGCGGCCGATGATGATCGCCACCATCCAGGCGGATGCGAGCTCGATCTGCACCAGCGAAATCAGCGCCGCGGAGGTGAGCAGTTTGTCGGCGAGCGGATCGATGACCTGACCGAGCGCGCGTGATCTGCTTGCGGCGGCGCGCGAGATATCCGTCGAGCCAGTCGGTAAGCGACGCCAGCCGCGAAGATGGCTGCGCCGACGATTTCCTTTGGGAATGCCGAGAATCAGGCGCCCTTCGAACTTGCGTCAGCAGCACGACCACGAGCAACGGCACGAGAAAGATGCGGCGTGACGGTGAGCGAGTTCGGCAGGTTCATCGGCGCCATCGGATGAGCCACATGATAACATCGGTGGTTGCGAATGAAGGCGATTCTGCTCGCCGGGGGCAAAGGCACGCGGCTGCGCCCGCTGACCATTCACACACCGAAACCGATCGTGCCGATCTTCGATCGCCCATTTCTGCACTACCAGCTCGATCTGCTGAAGCAGGTGCCCGAGATCGACGAGGTCATCCTCAGCCTCAACTACCAGCCGCGGCGCATCGAGGAGATCTTCGGCGACGGCGGCGAGATCGGGCCTCGGCGATCCGCTACGTCGTCGAACCGGCGCCGCTCGGCACCGCGGGCGCCGTGCGCTACGCCGGCGAAGTCGCTGCGCGAGTCGGTCGTCGGTCTTCAACGGCGACGTCGCTGACGCAGGTGGATCTGGCCGCCGTCATCGCGCTGCACCGCGAGCGCAAGGCGCAGAGCGACGATCGTGCTGACGCCGGTCGACAACCCGACGGCCTACGGCCTGGTCGAGACCGACGCCGCGGGCAACATCCGGCGCTTCCTCGAGAAGCCGAACGCCGACGAGATCACCTGCGACACGATCAACGCCGGCATCTACGTGCTCGAGCCCGATACGTTCGATCGCATCCCGAAGGACACGCCCTGGTCGATCGAGCGCAGCTTCTTTCCCGTCGCTGATCGAGCGCGAGCGAGACGTTCGTCGCCTACGTCTACCGCGGCTACTGGATCGACATCGGCACGCCCGAGAAATTACATGCAGGTGCACCGCGACATCATGGACGGCACGCTACCGGCACGCGCGATCCGTTCTCGGCGAGGCGCCTGGCGTCGCCTGGATCTCGCCGGAGGCGCGCGTCGAGGACGGCGCCATCATCGAGGGCGCCCTGCTTCATCGACGCGGGCGCCGTCATCAAGGCCGGCGCCGCATCGGTCCGTACAGCGTCGTCGGCCGCCAGTGCCGCATCGAAGAGCATGCGGTCCTCGACCACGCGATCGTCTGGGCCAACACGCCGCATCAGCCAGGAGGCGGTCGTCCGGCGGCTCGATCCTCGGCCGCCATTGCCACATCGGCCGCAGCGCCCTCGTCGAGAACGGCGTCGTGCTCGGCGACAAGTCCGTGGTCACCGACTACAGCCGCCTATAGCTACAACTGCAATCCCGACATCTTCAAGGCCTACGACGTCCGCGGCGATCTACCCGGGCGAAGTCAACGAAGACGCCGCGCGCGCGCATCGGCCGCGGCGTTCGTCGCGTATCTGCAAGGCGAAGCGGATTGCGCTCGGCCGCGACATGCGTCTGTCGTCGCCGTCGCTCGCCGCGCGCGTTCATCGACGGCGCCACGTCGCAGGGCGCCGACGTCGTCGACTACGGGATGATGCCGACCGACATGCTGTACTTCGCGGTCGCGCGCGACCGGCACGACGGCGGCGTGCGAGATTACCGCCTCGCACAATCCCAAGCAGTACAACGGCATGAAGATGGTCCGGCAAGGACGCGTTTCCGCTCAGCGGCGACGAAGGGATCTCGCGACATCCGTCAGATGCATCGCGGACGACGAGATTCCGCCCGGCCGCGGCGCGCGCGGCAGCGGTGACCACGAAGAGACGTGCTCGACGCCTACGTCGAGCACGTCATGTCGTTCATCGACCCGTCGGTGCATCCGTCCGTTCAACGTCGTCCTCGATGCCGGCAGCGGCATGGGCGGGCTGGTCGCGCCGAAGCTGTTCGAGCGCCTGCCCTGCAGGACGCACGCGCCTGTGCTTCGACGATCGACGGCACGCTTTCCGAATCACGAGGCGAACCCGCTCATCGAAGAGAACCGCCGCGACATCGTCGAGCGCGTCGTCGCTGAGAAGGCCGACATCGGCATCGCCTGGGACGGCGACGCCGACCGCTGCTTCTTCATCGACGGCACCGGCGAGTTCATCTCCGGCGATTTCATCACCGCGCTGCTGGCCGAGGCGTTTCTGCTGAAGCATCCCGGCGCGACGGTCATCTACGACCTCCGCGCCAGCTATGCCGTGAAGGACATCGGTCGCGCGCCTCGGCGGCACGTCGCTGATGAACCGCGTCGGCCACGCGTTCTTCAAGCGCCGGATGCGCGAGACCAACGCCATCTTCGGCGGCGAGGTGACCGGTCACTACTATTTCCGCGACAATTTCTACGCGGACAACGGCTTCATCCCGGCGCTGCTGATCCTCGAGCTGATGTCGAAGAAGGGCCAGAGCCTGCACGAGCTGCTCGAGCCGTCACGGCGCCATCTCGGGCGAGACGTACCAAGCTTCCCAGCATGGATGCGGTGCCGCCGACCAGATTGTCAAACTACCTGACGGTCAGAATATTTCGCCGATGGCATTTCGGTCGAAGCACCAGACTGGCATTTCAACGTCCGTCGAACACCGAGCCCTGATTCACCTAAACTTCGGAGGCCATTTCTCGTGGAGTTGATGCAGGAGAAGCGAGACCAGGTGGTTTCGCTGGATTCGGTCCTGAGTCAGGTTGAGGCGCGCAGCCCCTTCAGGGCTGCGACCCGGTTCTAGGAGAAGGCACGATGAGACGCCTAGCGTCGGTTCTGGCTGGCGCTGTTCTTCCGACCCGCCCTCCCTGCCCCTCCCGCCATTCCTGCTCTACTCGCTCAAGGAGGCTTCACTGCCGATCAGATCCGTCTTCCGACTCCCGATAACCTGATCGCCGCCCGTGGGATCCCGGATTGCCTCGGACGTTCAACGAGCGGGCGTTCGGAACATTTACGTCGCGGATCTGACTTCCACACGCCGGCTGACGTCATACACGGAAGACGACGGCGGAATTGTCGAACCCGTCCTCACGGATGGCGCACGATCGTTACGTCCGCGGCGGCGACCACGCTCGAATAGGCCTGAGAGGCCTAACGGTCAAACCACCAGCCCAAGATGCAGGTCTGGTCCATCCCGGCGGAGTGACCGGCCCGGTTGCTTGGCGATTTGGCGACGAGCCGGTTGTCGCTCCGGACGGCAAGCGCGTCGCGTTCGCCGGGAAGGACAGACGCATCTGGCCACCTGATCGATCCAAACTCGCTGCCGCGGCTTTCTTTGCATCGAGGCGCCAGCGAATCACCGTCCTGGTCGCCCGACGCCGCGCGCCGGCGTCGCGTCCGATCGCGGCGATCACAGCTTCATCGCTGTTCGCCCAGATCAATCCACGCCCGATTCCTGGCTCCGTCCAGGGGTTCGTGACTCGCCGATCTGGTCTCCAGGCGGCGAACGACCCATTCATCCGTCAATTCGCGCGCCTCGCTCGTCCAGCCGCGGCTGCCCTGCGATCGTGATCGCGGATGAATGCGCCAGCAACGGACCATCGAGCCCTGACGACTGCGATCACGAGCGGCGACAATCCAGTCGATCCGATTCTGCAGCACCCAGGCGGCCTTCGCATGTGGTGGGGCGCAAAGCGACAATAATTGGTTTTCAGTCATCGACGTTTCATCGTATTCGATCTCGGAAAAGCGAGTAAAGCCGCTTTCTGATCACGCCGGGCTCTTCATGGTCGAGCACGTGACCGTCGCTTTCACCAGCAGCGAACCGCCGGCTCGATCCGTCCTGACTTCTGACTGACGACACCTCTTTCTCGGCCCCACACTGTACCACTCTCACGAAGCGGAACTGGCATCGAATGGAGTCCGGTGATCACCGGCGACGGTCGGACGGCGCATTTGAGCGCCGCCAGACGACCGCCGATTCTGCGGTAGTTCCATTGAAGGCGGCGCGCGCCTGATCAACGGAGCACACCCGGCCGACTTTCCAACGACTCAGCTGGTGACGCCCGGAGCCCGTCTCTTTCACCGCAAGCGATGGCGTGGAGGCACACGGCCAGTTGTTCCCGCCGATCGGCGGAAACGGGACGGCTGGACGGGCGGCACGGAAACCGGCCGCCGTCTACGTGAACGGCGGTGGACCGCGGCAAATGCGCTGCTCGTGCGTGGCACAACCGGTGGGAATATGCCAACGACTACGGCGCGAACCAGTCACTCGCCAGCCGCGGCTTCGTGGTGCTCTCGGTGGATCACCGGCTCAGTGTCGGCTACGGACAGGCCTTCCAGTTTCCGGGAAAAGGCCGGGCCGCGCGGCGCGTCGGAATACCTCGGACATTCTCGCAGCCGGGTCGCTATCTGCAGATAGCGACCCGAGGTGGACCCGAGGCGCGGATCGGCATCTGGGGCGCCTCGGCACGGTGGGTATCTCACGGCTTCGCGTTGGGCCGCAACCCGATGTGTTTTGCGGCTGGCGTCGACATTCACGGCGCCCACGATCGCCTACCGGCGGTCGTAACTGCGACGCAGCTCGCGCACGCCCCTTGTCGGCGACGGCATCACGGGAAGCCGATCTTCGACAGGCAGCTGAAAGTCGCAGTTCGAGTCTTCGCCGATATCAGCCGTCGGCGTACGCTGGAAATCGTACCGGTGCTGCTTCATTCACGGCGACGATACGATACCGGACCGTGGATTTTCAGCCAAACCGTGGATCTGACGACGACTGAGGGACAAGGGCGTCAAGGTCGAGTGGAGCTTCGTCCTTCCTGACGACGTTCACGACCTCGCCTTCGTGGCGAACTGACGCGGACGATTTCGCAGCGATGGCGGTTCTGTTTCGAGCGCACGTTCAGAAGCCAGGCTGACTGAACGGCGGGAGCGGCGGGAGCGCTGACGAGCGCTCAAAGTATAACTCAGGGACCGGGCGGTGGGCTTAGCATAGTGGTAATGTCCTGGCTTCCCAAGCCAGTCAGACGGGTTCGATCCCCGTAGCCCGCTCCACTAAGCTCCTTCCTCTCAATCACTTCCGGTCGCCGCTCTCGCGTGTCCAAAATGTCTCCAAATTTTCCGCGAGTTCGAGGCCGGATTGTCGTCCGTCGAGCAACCGGATCGCGTCTTCCGTTGCCGCCGGACTCAGGTGCATGTAGCGCTGCGTCGTCGACAGGTCCGCGTGGCCGGCCAGCTCCTGGATGGCCCGCGCGGGCGCGCCCTTCATCGCCAGGTGCGAACAGAACGTGTGCCGCAGGATGTGCACGCCCTGGCTCGATGCCCGCGACGCGCTGAGCGCCGCGGACGGCTTTGATCACGCGATCGCGCGTGATGGGCGATCCATCCGGCAGACACAGCACCCGCTCGGATCGCAGATGCCGAGCGGCCTTGAGCGCCGCCGTCAGCCGCTGCGTCATCGGCAGCTGCCGTGACCGTCCGCCCTTCGGCACCGTGACGTGTCCGAGCCAGTCGGATCGCTCGCACGGTGAGCCGACGCGCCGCCAGGTCGACGTCGCGCCATTCGAGCGCGACGATCTCGCCGAGCCGCAAGCCCGGCATCACCGCCCAGCAAGCACCATCAGGTACGCCGTGCATCCGCGCTTGCGCGACGGTCAGCAACCGCTCGCATTGATCGAAGTCGTGAAACCCCATCGTCTTCTTGGGATTGGGCAACAACTTGATCACGCACGGCAGCCGCTCGAGCTCGCCCCATTCCACCGCCTTCTTCAGCAACGTGCTCAAGCACCGTCAGCACGTTGTTGACGGTCTTCGGCGCACGGTCTGTCAGCGCCAGCTTCAGCCGCTGCACCTGTTCGTTGGTGATCGCGTCGAGACGCTTGGGCCGAGCGCCGGGATCAGATGCCATTTCAGGATCGACTCGATCGCGGCAATCCCGCTCGGCTTGTGACGGTTCGCCCGTGCGTGACCGTCGACGAATCTCGGCGCGAACGCTTCGAGTGTGGGCACCTCCTTGTTGGCTTCGGCGGGCCGTGCTGCAGCAGGTACCGCTCGCGGTCCTCCGCCCATCGCTGCGCCGCCGATTTCGAGAAGCGGGACGCGCGTTTCCGCTCTCGATATTGACTGCCGTCGGGAAGCCGGATCGTGATGTCCACTTCCCAGCCTCCGCTTCGATACGGTCGTAGTGTGACGCTCATCGCCGTTCACTCCTCCGGCGATGGCGCGCGCTTCTGGTCCAGCCAGTGTAGCAGGTCGTCCGCGCGGAACAGCACGCGTCGACGAATGCTGGATGACGCCCGGCACTTGGCGGCGTTCGATCATCGCGTAGATTGCGCGCCGTGCGGTCCGGCAGCAACGTCTGCCACGGCTTCGTCGACGGTCAGCAACACGAGGAAGCGACTCGCGAGGGCGAGAGCACGCGGACGCGCGGCGCATCTTCACGAAGCCACTAGCCCCATTGTCCACGCCGAATCCCACGCTGCACCTCCAGGCGCGGCAGGGCGCCTCCCAGAACGATGATGGCGATACCTGTGCATCTCGCTGGCGTTGGGGTGTCGCGCTCCAGCGCGCCGGCCTGGAACCGGCGCGCCGATGCGGCGAGCCAGGAGCCGGATGCGGGCCTGTTGCCGACATCGAAACCCGCGAACCAGGCCGCAGTGTTGCGTCGGCCCAGGCGGTGACCGTTCTGTGTGTCACACGTCGACGGTCTGCAGGCGTTCAGCCGAGACCAGGACGCGCGGGCGTCTTGGTGAATTCGCTCACTCTCAAGAGAGACGCGTGGCCTTTCTTGGCGGCACTGCGCGTCGACGAGAGTCTCAGCGATCGTCGAGTCTGGTAGTGCCGCGTCGCAGGCGGACGACACGGGCGCAGCCTGACGCGATGTTGTTGGGGGTGCGCTTGAATCGTGCCCGGTGGGCGACGACTGGAAACGCGCTCACAGCATGCACTGGGTGCGAGGCGGAGGACGCTGCCGTGCGGCACAGACGCGATGCAATCAACATACGCCCTGCGTCGATCGTTCTCTTGGGTCCGGCCCGCCTGGCCGATCGACGCGCTGAGCACCATCGCGCGCATAGGGCGCGACGGTGCCGGGCGCAGGCGGCGTCAATGCCCGCAGGCCCGGCGATTGCAGCCGGGTCGAGAAGCCGCAGCGAGAGAGCATTGACGGACGCCGAGCACGGCGCCAGCGCGAAATGCGCGATGGTGTCCGCAAAGCGACGCTCCTTCCAGGTTAATCTTCACAGAGAGCTGATTTCTGCGTGACCATCGGCCGCTCTGGGCGATCGGGGGCAATCGAAACAAGAGCAATACGTAACTGAACGAAGCACAA
>ERZ1370068.2215-contig-1373_pt1 | contig 26894 bp, 43 predicted proteins | sample MGYA00561227_ERZ1370068 | MGnify/ENA primary metagenome ERZ1370068 (study PRJEB38410, sample SAMEA6850437) | metagenome | study: Metagenomic assessment of the ecological functions of the soil: analysis of the soil microbiota associated with the...
ATTGTACTTCGTTCAGTTACGTATTGCTCACGGGACTATTACCGACGGCCTGAGCTCGTAGCGCTGTTGCTCGCTGCTACTCAAAGGCCCTGGCGCTTACCTGTTGGAGTGACCCGGCCGCCTGACGAGCGGATCGATCGCCCAGCACCGGCGCGTGGCGTTTCGGGGATAAGCGCGATCCCGCGGCGAGGTAACATCCAGGGCGCCACGACCGGCCCCGTGTCTGTGCCCTTCTGCACGCGGCGGTTTCCGCGCTCGAAGAGTATGCTCGGTAAACGAGGACGAACGCGCGGCCGAGCACGGGGATTTGGTCGGGCCGGCGTGATTGATCGCACGAAGGTCGTCCGCTCAGCCCTCCAGAACGCCGCATCGGTTGCCGGCCTGTTGCTGACGACCGAGGCCGTCATCTCCGAGCTCCCTGAAGGGGCCGACGGCGGCGGAGGTCCCATGACGTCGGTCCATCGGCTTGTCGCCGTTTCGCTGTTCGTCGCCGCCTCCTCTGTATTCGCTCTTTGGTGCGCAGACGCGCGCGTTCTACGGACGTATCGGATGGGCGACGACCAACTCACGATTTCGCGGCAGATTGGCGTGCCGTCGGCACCAGGCACCATGCCTGGTTCGCCTGGCACAGTGCAGGACTTGCAGGTGGCGCTCCCAGTGCCCGTCGCGGTGATGCACGCCCGGGGATCCTGTCTGCCCGGCTGGTCTTCAGCTTCTACGAGGATCAGTTGTTCCAGAATCGTGATCGACTATGCGTCCGATCGTGCGGAAGGGATGACCGAAGCAGATATGCGTTGCGGCGGTGTCGTCACGTATACGGTCCTCCAGCGAAGCGCATCGGCCCCACGGGGCAGGCGAGGCTTGCCGCGCCAGCAACTCGAGGACACTGTGATTGCGGAGTGGATCACCGGCGCGCATCATATTTCCTTGCTCACAACCGGTGGCCAGGCCGCCTTCCGGATGATCGTTTCGTCCGTTCCGCTCGAAGCCTTCGCGCGGGCAGGGGGCGCGCCCGATGCTCCAGCCGACGCGCAAGATCGGACATCGATCGATGCCGGCCGCCTGCATGCGAGACGGGGGAAGGCGGCCGCCGCGCCGAGAGACGACACGCCGGGCGAACATCGCATCGTTCATCCCTTGAAGCCAAGCCGTAGTCAGATCGCGCGGGTGTTCTCTTCGTTTCGCCGCTTCTCCCTTCAAGCAGGCCTCGCGGCATCCACGCCGTTCGGCCGGGTCCCAGGAAGGCTGCACGTACGTGGCTGAGCACCGCCGTCGTCGGCCTCGAGCGCGATGCATCGGCCATCGGAAGAAAACCTCGCCTCCGTCTCGTTGGACGGACTGGAGAGTTGCATCGCCTTGCCATCCGGTAAGATCAGACGTCCGTATCGCCGCGATTCGTGTAATCGCTGAACGAAGCGATCGGCCGTCCGGAGACCAGTCTGGCGGTTCGCCAGACCTCATCAGAACCCATTCACGCGTCCTCTCAGGCCACGTGGAGCCGGTCATGCTGAACCATGGTCGCCAGACTCATCCCACCTTGTTCGGCTCGCGATCGTTCTCGCGAGCCCACACCTCAGTCTGGTTCTCGAAGAACCTGGCACTGCGCGGCAGCAGTTGGCTGTCTATGTCTAACTGATTGATTTGGCGCGCCCTGCAGGGACTCGAACCTGCGACCTCCTGGTTCGTAGGCTAATGCAGTGCCTGGACTCGGGGTTCTTCGTGTCTGTAGCTCCGGACAGGAAGACGCTCGGTGCCTGGTATTCGGGTTGGAATTTGTTCTCTGATTGTTCACGACGATCCCGGTGATGCCGCTCAGTGCCTGCTGGTTCCTCGTGTTCGGGACCACATTGTTCACTGATTGTTCATGGCGTTCCGATCGCGTTGCGTGAACGTCACGCGCATCCACCGCCGCGTGGACCGCAGGCAACAGTCCGCGAGGCGTGGCCGTGGGACGCCGGCCCGCGCTTCGTCATCAAAGGCCCCAGGGTGGCGATGAAGCCGACACCGGGGTTACCTGCTGGCTCAGCGTCCGCCGCCGCCTCGCACCACGCCCACCGCCAACGTCCTGCCGTCGGGACTTAGCGCGATCCCATCAAACTGTCACGTCAGCCCTGGGAACTCGACGACCTGTCTCGACACCCGAAACGAGGTCTACTCCCACGATCGAAATATCGCCCTTCTTCCGATGCTTGAAGCGCTATAGAGAGTTCTGCCGTCCTGAGATCTCAGAGTTGTGCGAGCGGATGTGCGACGACGTATTACGCACCAGCACGCGAATCGTGCCGAATCATCGGCCGTTCGCTCACGCCGCTCGCTCCTCAGGACAATGCCCGGCGTCCGGCGGGTGACGACAATTCGCGCAAGAAAGTCAAAATGTCCGTGGGCGCAGCTCGGCTGTACCATTCACCAGTGCCGACCGGCCCGATCTTCGTCTTCGAATCCTTCGAGCTTGATCCTGCCCGACGTCGCCTGAGTGCCTCCGGGGAGCCGGTGGCAATCTCCGACCGGCAGTTCGATATCCTTTGTTTGTTGCGTGACGCGCGCTGGCCAGATTGTCTCCAAAGACGAACTACTCCAGGCCGCGTGGAAGGACGTGGCAGTCAGCGACAACAGCATTGAACAGGCGATCTCGAGCCTGCGCCGACTACTCGGCGTCCGTTCGAGCCGTCTCCCTACATCGAGACGGTACCGCGCCGCGGATACCGCTTCGGTGATTACCGTGACGCGGACCGCGATGCGTGAAAGCGATGCCGCGCTCGATGCGCTGCTGGCGCCGCAACGTGCGTTCATCGACGGGCGGGCGGCGCTCGAAACGCTCGAAGGCGGTGGCGTCGCCCAAGGCGCGCGGCGTGTTCGAGGATGCGTTGCGCGCAGCTCCCGAGTACGCGCCGGCCCATGTCGGGCTGGCGAACGCCTGCATCATGCAGTTTGAGATGACGCGCACCGATCCAACGCCCGACACGGCGGCGCTCGACTCTGGCCGCGCTTCACGCGCGCGAGGCCTGCCGGCTCGATCCGCAGTCGGGTGACGCGTGGGCGACGCTTGGATTCGTGCTCGATCGAACCGGCGACCGCCGCGACGCGCCAGCGGCATCGAGGCGCGCGGTGACGCTGGAGCCCGACAACTGGCGGCATCACTTCCGTCTGTCGTACCGTCAGCTGGGGTGAGGAGCGCCTCCGTGCCGCGCACCGGACGCTTGCGCTATTGCCTCACTTCCAGCTGGCCCACTGGTTGGCCGCCACTGTCCATGTGGCGCGGTCTGCGCTCGGCGAGGCCGACCGTGAACTTGTCGCGGGTCTCGCACCGCAGGCCAGCCAGCCCACGGGCGGCTCGCGGTTCGGAGCAGTGGCCTTGCACTGGCTGCTGGGTCTCATTCACCTGGCGCGCGGCGACGCAGACGCGAGCGCTCGAGGAGTTCGAGCGCGAGCTGATGTTGGAGAATGCCGGTCAGCTCTATGCCCGCGAATGCGCGGCAAACACCTGGTATGCCATCGGTGCGCTCCGGCTGCGCCAGGGCCGACCTGGCACGACGCCACCGCGGCATTCGCCCACGCCATCGAACGTGTTCCCACGCACCCGATGGCGCACGTGGGGCTCGCAGCCGCTGGCGGCGTCGGCTCGAACGTAGTGCCACGAGTCGACGCCGGCGCCGGGCCGTCCGGCTGGTGATGCGCCCTCGGTCTATGCGGCTCTGGTTCAGGCCGCCCGGCTCGCCGTTGCTGGCGCTCATATCGAGGCCGCGGGGACCCTGGAGGAAGCCTTGGCCGGCGCTGCCGCTGGCAACGCTGGATGGCTCCTGCCAGTGGAGCCGCTGTTGCACGTGACGGCACATCCAGATATCTGGGCTCGCGCGCTCGCACACCTGCGAAATCGTGCGTCCTGAAGCAGATCCAGCCTTCCAGACGGACCCCGTACGATTCACTGGTTGCATCGGGGGACCTGTCGACGGAACCAATTCACCTGGCGCGCTCGTGGCGACGTCGTGTGTCATGCCGACGCAGCGGCGGCGGAGGCGACATGAGCGAGGCTCAACCCTGCAGGCGAGGCAGGACGGTGTCAGCCGCGGGGCGGGTCCTTTGGCCCGCCGCGTGGGCCATGAACCCGAGCAGGATCGGGTCGATGACGATGTCGAGGAAGGCCCCTGTCGACGATAGTGAAACACGTGAAGATGCCGAAGTCAGCGGTCGGCCTGAAGCTCGAAACGGTCATGCACAGAAAACCGCCCGCGAGAATCCCCGTCGTGATCAGAATGCCGTCGCCGACGCTGCGAACCGCGGCCTCGATGGCGTCGGTCCACGTCCGGCCCAGAGGCGAGTTCGGCCTGAAAGCGGTTGATGAAGAACAGCGTCGAGTCGACCGTCGAGCCTATGGCCACCCCGCCGATCAGCGCCGTGGCCATATTGAGGCCGGCTCCCGAGAAGACCCATCAGCCCGAAGGTCATCGCGAGCGGCAGGCCGTTGATCACGATCCCGAGCAGTCCGAGCCGCACCGAGCCGAAGAGGATCGGCAGCAGCAGGACGAACACGGCCGCCAGCAAGAGGATGGACCGCACCTGTGTGCGACCAATCTCGCCGTCCATGTTGGCCCAGAGCACTGTCGTCCCTTGGAGCGAGGAGCGCGCGCCCGGTGGCAACACCTCCTCCGCGATCGCCGCGACGGAGTCGCGGGTGCGTGCAGCTCACTCGAGCTCAGGTAGTCGGTCAGCAGGAGGATCCGACGGCGTCGCCCGTCGGGGGTCGAATAGTCGTCGAGCGCCGCGCTCTCTGCGCTCCTGGCTACCGCCCGCAACTGCGCCACGGCGGCATCGGGGTAGGCGATCCAGCGCGGGCCGCTGGCGGGGCCGTTGAGAGCCTCATCTACGCCCTGCAGGACTTGTCCTTCCGAGGCGTATTCCGAACCCGAGGCAACTTCGCCGCGCGCGACTCCAGTGCCGAAAGTCCCATGCGGTATGACCTCTGGTCGAGCGACCCTCCCGCTTGCGGAGTGGTGACTACAATCTCCACCACGCTCTGGGCAAACCCCGCCTCCTTCAGTTCTCCGTACGCGCGGCTGACAGGCGCGCCTGGGAAAAACTTTGTGTAGTCGGTATCGATTCGAAGGCGACTCAGCCCCGCGACCGGGAGGACCAGGACGCCGGCCAGAGCGAGCCACGCCCAGCGCCAGCGGCCCGCAAGCAGCGGCAGCAGACGGGCGCTGAATATCCCCGGCACCCAGCCGGCATTTGCAGCGCGCGGCTGCCGCCAGAAGAGCACGAGCAAGTGCCGGCACCATCGTCATCGTGCACGCCCAGGCGAGCGCGAGACCGGCACTCGTCGCGAGTCCCATCTGGCGGATCGGCGCCACCGAGGAGACCGCAAGCGACAACATGCCGGCGACCGTCACGATGGAGGTCCACAGACATGGGGTCCACAGCGACGGAGACCGCCGCTCGCGCGGCGTCCTCTGCGCTCCGCTCGCGGCGTTCGCCGTGGAACGCGTTGACGACATGGGTGACGTCGCACACAGAGAGCGACACGAGGATCAGCGGCAGCAGGATCGTCACCATGTTGAACGGAATGCCAAGAAGCGCAATGCCACCCATTGGTCCCAGAACGGCTACGGTCAGCACAGCCAACACGATCGACAGGTCGCGGAGGTCGCGCAGCGCAGGCCATCAAACAGCAGCACCATGGCCGTCACCAGCACGTAAAAACGGAGCGCGTCACGGCGGGCCGAGCGGTTGAGCTCGGCGTTGATGACCAGTGGTGCCGGCAAACGCATGGCTGCGCACGCTCGAGCGGGCCGACGCCGAGCCGGTGGACGGCATCAACCAATTCAAGGCGGTACGGTTCGAGATCGTGGAGGAAGTTGTCGGACTGCACGAGCAGGGCGGTGTGGGTGCCCCAGCCCTGGGGCAGCAGGAGGCGCTCCATCGAGGGAGGCGTGCGAGCCCAACGCGGAGCGCAGCAGCGGGATCGGCCGCTGCGGGGTCGAGCAGGGGGCGCAGAGTGGGGCCCCGACCGGGCGCGCTAGCGTGAGGCCGCGCACACTCGCGAGCGAAAGCACGCGCCGGACGTGCGGCACGGCCTCGAGGTCGGTCGTCAATTGCGCGAGGATCGCGCAGGAACGCCGGGTCCGCCACGGATGCCGTGTCTAGAAGTAAGAGCGACCACTCCCGGCTTCCGAAGGCGGCGTTGTTGTTCTCGTGCTCGGCGAGATTCGGATCGTCTGCGAGGAACCAGACGCCGACAGAATTGTCGATCACCGTGTGGGGACCGACGAGCTGGACCACGAGCGCGCCCGCGGCGAGCAGGCAGAAGATCAACCAGCCCGCAACCATGCGCCGCGGATAGCGAAGACTGGGCATCAGCAGGCCGTCGCGGACTGACGTCATCGAGATGACCCGCGCCTCGTGGAGCCGGGAGCGCTCGAGGATGCTGCTTGATCTTGTGCGTCGGCGTGCGCTCGAGTTTCCGCGGCAGGATCCAGATGCGACTCGTATCGAGCTCGGCGGGAATCGTCACGAGCGAGGCCGCATAGCGAACGGCCTCCACGAGGTGGGACCTGAGCGCCTGATCTTCCGTGAACCCCGCAGCGACGTCGCGCCGCCACCGCACGTCCTGGCGGATGCGCGGCCAGTCTGGGAAGACGTGAGACCGACAGGTGCGGGTCGGCCGGGTGCGCATGCACCACCATGGCGTCCTTCACCGCGATGCTTCGCGTCACGAGATTCGACAGGTGCTGTGGGTCGAGCAACCAGCCGCCGGCCCAGGGTATGAGTTCCTTCTCGCGCCCGACGAGGCGCACGCGGGCCTGATCATCCACCCAGGCCAAGTCGCCAGTGGCGAGCCAGCCGTCCGCCGTGAGGGCTAGAGGTTCGGTTAGTGCCGCCCGCGCCAAGGTAGCCGGTGGCAACGGTCGGGCCCCTGACCTCGAGCAGACCCACCGGTTGGTCCCACCCTGGCAGCGAGCGCGACTGAGCCAGCCGCCACTCCAGGCCTGGGAGGATGCGTCCGGACGTGCCGGGATGAATCTCGTTGAGGCGGCTCCGCGCGATGATCCCAGTGCACTCGGTCGCGCCGTAAATGTCCAGCACCGTGATACCAAGCTTGCCGAAGATCTCGACAAGGGTAGGGTCGAGTTTGGATGACGAGGAGATGCCGTAGCTGAAGTGACCGCCGAGCTTGTCACGCAGCAGCAGCCGTGTTGCCGTCAGTTTGGCCTTGTCGATCATGCCGAGGTTCTGGAGGTGGCCGTTCTTCTCGATTGCGAGAATCTTGTCGCCCAGGTCGCGCAGCACCGGCTTACCCCTGAGCTCCTCTAGAAGCTCCTTCAGCAGATGAGATCCAGAACTTCGGCACCGCCATCAGGGCCTTCACCCGCACGCCCCGTGCCCGGAGTTTCGTCGATCTCGTTCTCGAGCACGTCCGGTTCGTCAGGCTCCCGGGTCAGGTAACTGACCGCGAAGCCTTTCGTCTTCGTGACCAGGAATTCCATCAGAGGTGGCGATGTGTGTGTAGGCGCCGATGTTCAGGCATCCTCGGTCGGCCGCAGGTTCACGATGTCGAACCCGGCATCGACGGCGGCCACGATGTTGCCGTGCGAGATCCGCACGACGCGCGAGGGAGGCCGGTCGTTCCAGACGTCGCGTAGTGCCCGAGGATGGTGGCGGGATCGTCCAGGAGCGGACTGGCGGCGGGTGCGCCGCAGTCGCGGTACTGGTCGCCGGATCTGCCGGAGGCTGAGCTCACCAAGCAGCTGCTCTGCCCCGGTGACCCCAAAGTCCTCGTAACAGGAATGGAGATCTGCTACGAGGACCTCGGCGCTGAAGCCCAGGCGAGGCCTGCAGCTCGCGGGCGCGCGCGAGCTGCGCGCAGCTGACCAGCATGACATCGGGCGGTCGCAGCGAGAGCAGGCCCTCGAGCTCCGCTTGGTTCATGGTGATGTCCAGCGGGCGAGAGAATGTTCGCGGTGTGGAAGACGGCGAGGGCGGTCATATCCCACTCGGGGCGGTTCTTGCACAGGGTGACGACGAGGTTGCTGCGGGCCTGGGCGAGCCAGAAACCAGTGGACGAGTGCGCTGGCGTTCACCAGGGTCTCGGCATAGGTCGTATCCACGTAGCGGTCGCCTGCGTCGTGCCGCGTGGCGACGGCGTCCCCGTGCCGCGCCAGGTGACTCCCGAGGAGGTCGGCGATGCTGGCGAGGCCTCGCGGAGCCGATGCTGCAACCTGGTCAGATGGGTGCATTGCTGGTCCGTTCTCCCTTGCATCAAGGGTCGTCCGCCCAGCTGGAAGGCGCCGAGCCTGAACCCGTGAGCGTGCCGCCATCGCCCACGTGCGTATGCACCTGGGCGACGCTAATCCGCCCTTTGCAGAAGGAATGGTTGTGGCCGTCGAAGCCGAGCAACAGGGTTTCCGCCAGACAGCCGAAGGCGAGACCTTCCGTCGGCATGCCGATGAAGTCCAGACGAGCGTTCTCGGGAAGACGGGCAAGGCCGCCGTCGAAGGCCACGATGACCTGCCGGGTTGCGCTATGAAAAGCCTCCGACAAGTTCGACGGCAGCGACGTGCAGCAGACGATCGCGCCGGAAGCTTGAGCTGATCGGGAGTCAGCAGCTTGCGGTCCGGGGCTGCTGGTAGTCACGACGACGACGTCGCAATCGCAGAGGACGGCTGCGTCGGTTTCGCACGAAATGTTGCAGGGTGGTTGACCCGTTTGCACGGGAAGCGGACCCTGTCCGTCCACCCTCGCCGCGCCGCAGGCTTTCAAGGCAGGCGTCCCGCGTCGCGTCCAGACGAGTGCGCGCATCGTAGCGGCTGCTACCGAGAAGCACCAGAGAGGCGCAGGAGCCGGCGAGGAACACCGCCAGAATCTGGCCGATGTTGCCGCCGGCGCCCACAATCGCCACCCTTGCTTTTGTCAGGTCAACGCCCGAGTCCTGCGCGGCGCGCGCCACGCCCTCGAGCGTGAGTGCCGCGGTGTAGGCGTTGCCGGTGGTCACAGCCATCCATGGTCGTTCAGCGTGAGCCCTGCTCCGCGTGGCCACGGAGGTATAGGCCCCGAGGCCGACCATCGTGACCGGAATGTTGTCGTCGCCGAGCTCCTTGGCGATCGTTACAGCATCCTGAATCTTGTCCCGCACTTCCTGTGTCCGCTGTCGGAGGCCTTCGCCGGAAAGCGCTGCGGGCAGGTACGGCACCATCACGAGGTTCACCTCCAGCGCGAACCCGTGCGCCGTCACTACTTCGCGACGCACGTGGGCCGGTTCCAGGTAGGGCGAAATCTGCTCCCACCAAGCCCCCAGTTGCTCGTCGGACACGGGACGTCCGGCCAGCGATGGGAAGAAATACTCCCGCACGTCCGCCGCCGAGGACGGATGAATGATGAAGGCCGTCCGCCCGTCGATCTCATGGTGCTCGGCCTGGACGGGCCACGCGTCAACCCGGCAACGCGGGGCGCGTCGCTCCTGCGTTGACGGCACCCAGCCAAGCAGATGGCCCACGAGCAGCGCCTCATCGTTCGCGCGAACGATTGCGAGCGCCTCGTCCAGTGCAGCGACAAGTCGGTCGATCTCGGCTTCGCTGACCACGACCGGTGGCTGAATCCGGAGGACGGCCCGGCGGATTCGGCCCGGATTGCCGTTCAGCACGTTGGTCAGCGGTCCCAGAACGCGGACCCGATGGTGTCGCAGCAGAAAGCTCGCGAGCAGGATGGAGCAGGAACCCTTGGCGACCCGCAATACGAAAGAATGGAGACTGGCCTGACAGGTCGGTGAATTCAATGGCCAGCATCAGTCCCCGGCCACGCACTTCGCTGACGAGTTCCGGGGCACTGGCCTGCAACCCCTCGAGCCCCTGGCGCAGGTATAGCCCCTTGGTCCGCGCTTCCTCCATGACCCGGCCGTCGTCGCGAGTCAGAATGTCGAGGACGCGGTGGGCGATGAGACAAGAGAATTCGTCCTCGCCGAAGGTCGACGTGTGCAGAATGCCGAAGTCGGGGTCCAAGATGTCCGACCGGATGAGCGTCGCGGCAATCTTCACGAGGCCCCCGCCGAGAGCCTTACTCAGCACGACGTATTCCGGTTCGTCCAGGGCGAGCGGTGTCTCCGCGAGCGCGAGGAAGCGCCCAGTGCGGCCGCAGCCAGTCTGAATCTCGTCAACAATCAGGGGCAGGCCGAGCATCCTGTGATGTGCGGCAATCCAACGGAGTGTGTGTAGGGCATCGGGCGAATGCCGCCTTCGCCCTGGATCGGCTCCAGTAGGCACGCGAACACTCGCGTGACAGGCGCAGGTTCCATGCGACTTCGGCCCCTCGCACGACAGGGCGCAGGAACTGGCATGCCCGAGCGTCCACGATTTCTTTCAGCCGTTCCGGCTCGTGTGCGGGTCGACGAACTCGGTCTCGATGGCCGACAACCCTTCGAATCCGTCGCGGAAGCCATGGTTAGCGTGACCTTCAGGGCAGACGTTGTCTTTCCGTGGAACGAGCCCAGAAAGGCGATCGCCACCGGGTGCTTCTGAAACGCCTCGAATTGCTCCAGGTTGTGCTCGTCGAGGCTGTCCCGAAAATCGACAGGCCGCTTGCCACGCGGCAGCACCGCTGTGAGTTCGCGATCCTGAAGCCGGTGGTATAGCTCGTTCGTTTCCCGCGCGATAGCCTCATGATGGCGGCGCAACGAAGGTCTCAGATGAATCTTGTAGGCGTGCTTGAGCGCCGCCTCGATTGCTTCGGTGCCGGAGTTAGAGAGATGCGCGACATAGCGCGCGTTTCGGGCATCATGCCGGACAGACGTCCGGCAAGGGCACCAGCGGCTTCCCGGTTCGACCCCTGGGTGTGCGCTGGGATATCGGACTCCAGCAGTTCGACCGCCAACTGCTTCAACTCGGGCGGATTATGGCCGAGTAGCGCTGCGCCAAAGCCGCCCACAAAGTCCGTCACTGCTTCGCCGGTCGCGTCAATCAGCGACGACGCCTCGCGCGGCGCGCGGTACGGCACATTCAAACCGGTCGCTGCAAGTAGATTGGCCAGCTTCGGACGGCAGTAGTCGCGGTAATCCAGCCGGGGATCGGGTCGGGCGGCTGGCCTCACCTCCGCAGAATTATCGCCACCGTCGGCCGAGGGACCGCTGGGCAGTTCGGGTTCCGGACGGAGTGGAGAGTCGGAACGCTGGTTCACCTTGATTGGCCTCGAGAGACGGCAGCTTTCTCCGACATTAACCGTCCGCGTCTCGTGTGAAATCGTCATTGGCTCCCTCCCCGGGGATCGGGTAACAGGCCTGGCTGGCTTTGAAGTCCTGTCTCCTGGATAACTATGAGGCTGTGTCGGCGGGATGTCCTGTTGGGATCGCTGAAAAGTGCTGATTCCTCTTGGCCGCGCGAATCATGCGGTTGGAAATGCCCGAGCGCCTTGAGAGACGGGTCGTCTTCCTTTCGGCATTTGAGTCGGCAAGCTAGACAGCCCGAGATTAGGATCCGCAACGAAAAGTCGTTAGCGTTCAGCTCGTTAGCGTTCAACTCGTTAGCGTTCATCGGACGTGTCTCGGCGCTCGAGACCGGACGAGATCTCGATGCGGACGGCGGGACACCTTCGATAACGAGACTTAGGATCGCTGGCCCCAAGAGAGTTCGTCGAGCCGCCGGTCGAAGTGCCCGTCAGCCATCATGGCAAGTCAGGCCGGGTGGGCCCGGCCCTCCGCGAGGGTACGCTACCTCTATGCGCCCGCGGCGGACGGATTCGACCGCTCACACCTTGCGTCGAGCTCGCGTCGCGCGCCCCGGCCGGTTTGGCTTTCGTTCCGGATGCGGCAGGCTTCGCCGTGCGTTGCGCCATGCGAGCGTCAGCGCCTCTCCGACCGTCTCTTCGTCGACCGCATCAAGACGCACGGCCGTGCAGCCCTGACGTCCCCACGCGCCTGCTTCGGGTTTGAACGCGTCTGGGCTGGCTCGCATGAATTCCTCTGCTGCTGATCGGGCGTCAGCTTGACCATCCCCCACTGCCGATCGTGGTGGAGCGTCGCGAAGATCCGTCCGTTGGCCCGAAAAGTCAGGATGTCCCATGTGAGCGCTCTCGATGGCGCCCTTCATCCCCAGGGCGATGCGCCGAAAGTCATTCTCGGTGAGCATGTCCATTAGCCTCAGAGTGCGTCTCGCGGAAACGATACCCTATCTTTCCATGCGCCCATCAGCGAGGCTGCGGCGCCCGGCAGGATTCGTGAGTCCAGATCCACGACGCGGCCTTCGTCAACCCTCGATGAATACCGACCGAGGTTGCGGAGTTACGAGAGATTCACAAACGGAGCAAACGGAGACGAAACGGAGAAGACAGCGGGACGAACGCGAACAACGAGGGCTCGGGTGCCGACCGCAGGTCGGCACCGTGTGGTGCGTCAGGACGGCAGACGCGAGCACCACGCGCGCTCAAGGTGTTCGCGTCTGTCGTCCAGACGCACTTGCACGCCGCCGCGCCACCGACGCGGCGCGAGCCCCTGTCTTCTCCGTTTGTCCTCTCGTTGGCTCCGTTCCTCCGTTTGTGAATTTCTTCGTTTCCTCCGCCCCTCCAGGAACGACTCGATCTGCCCGTTCTCCTTACGATCAAGTAAGGTATACTCTGGTAGTAAGGACACCCCACCAATGCCCGAAGCAACCTTGACCACGAAGGGGCCAGGTGACCATTCCCAAGGCCGTTCGCGACCACCCTCAAGCTCGAAACTGGCGCGCGCCTTGATTTCGTGATCGAGGATGACGGCACCGTTGTGGTCAAGCCGGTGACGCGACACGTGCGCGAACTCGCAGGGCTGTTATACCGCCCTGGCCGGCGGCGTGTCACCGTTCGGAAGATGGACGAGGCGATCGGTGCACATCTCCGTAAACGGTTCGAGCGCACGCGATGATCGGCCTCGATACGAACCTCCTGATTCGCACCTGACGAAGGACGATGCGTCGCAATACACAAAGGTGAAACGCCTGATTGAAGAAAGGCCGTTGAGCGGGATGAGCGACTGCTCATCAACTGCGCGGTTCTCTGTGAGGTGACCTGGGTGCTCGATACCGCGTATGATACTGACGAGCCGACATAGCCGACGCACTCGAACGCATCCTCGAGACCGCGCAGTTCGACATCGAACGAGCGCACGAGGCACGGCAGGCGCTCGGCGACTTCCGGTCCACGAAAGCAGGGTTCGCGGACGCGTTGAACGGCCGCGTCAATCGCGCACTTGGAGCGAAGCAGACCTTCACCTTCGATCGTGATCTCAAGGCGCTCGATACCTTCGCGGTGCTGTAGGGGAGAAACGCAAGGCCCCTCCAGCGAGAGATCGCAGGCAAGCCTTCGATAGAGCAAGCAGTTTGCGCCCTGGTTCGGTCCGGCTACTTCGGCCGACTCGAGGATCAAGCGCCACGATCGCCGCCATGCCCGCCGACTTCAGCGTCCCAGTTCAGCGCCGCCAATTCGCGTTGTTCGAAGTGTCGCCCATCGCGTCATCACGCACGCACCAACGCACGCGCGCTCGCAATTGCGCTCAACTGCATCGTCGTCGGCTGCACGTCGGCGCCCTGCAGGGAGGTCATGACTCCCGACAGTGCCGCAACGGCGCTCGTCAGTGTCTCTATCGACACTCCGCCCGGCGCGCCGCCGCGTCCACCGCCAGAGCCTCTGCCCGCGGCCGCGTGGCTCGCGGCAGCAGGCGCACCCACGAGCGCCTCGACCTTCCTGTCGAGACGCGGCGAGCGCCTCGCTACTCGGACCGCCTCGCCCGCGATCGCACTTTCGCAATCTGATCCCGGATCTCTCCGGCCTGACGCGCGGCCTCCTGCGCCGCGACGGCGCCGTCGTGCGTGGCCTTCGACAGGCTGTAGACCTGCTGCATCGCGAGGGCGGACGCGCCTTACCCGCGGATCCTGCTTGACAACAATCGATTGCGAGTAGCGCCTTGCCGTTGACGGTCAACGCACGGTGTAGGAGCCGGGATTGCGCCCACGGGGTCGTGGGCGCCGGCATCGGTGTCGTGACCGATGGCGGCAATGGGCAGCGCTCGGTCCACCGACTCGATTCACGCCGTCGATCGGCTGGTAGTGACGTCCCACGTGAATCGATGCATGCCCGGCGCGTCGTTCCAAGCGTCATCGGAGGCCGGAACCAGTAGAGAGGGATCGTGATCGTGGCGGGATCAGGACGGGAACACCTCGTCTTCGCTCGAGTAGCGACGCACCACCTTGCCACTACCGCGTCGAGGATCTCCAGCGTGACGGGACCCGACGCCGTCGGACTTCAGGTAGTAGTTGATGATCGCGCCCTCGGGCGGATTCGGCATCCGCGGCTCGTCGGGCGGCAGCGGCGTGTCGGTGTTCATGTTCCACCGCACGCGCCACGCGGTCTGCGGCTTGAAGAGCACGTCGTCCGTCCGCGCCGTCGTCGCGTCGATCTGCCGCAGCGGCGTGATGTCGTCGAGGATCCAGATGCCGCGGCCGTGCGTGCCGGCGACGAGGTCGTCGTCTTTGATCACTGCAGATCGCGCACCGACGACGCCGCCATGTTCAGGCGCAGCGACTCCCAGTGATCGCCGTCGTCGAACGACACGTAGACCTGCGTTTCGGATCCGGCGAAGAGCAGACCCTTCTTCCTGACGTCCTCGCGGATCGACGCTCGACCGCGCGCCGCCGGGAATGCCGGCGACGATCTCTGTCCAGGTCTTGCCGCCGTCGTGGGTGCGGAAGATGTGCGGGTTCATGATCGTCGAGTCGGAGCGTGTTGACGGCCGCGTATGCCGTCAGCGGATCGAAGCGCCCCGGCTCGATCGATGAAGACCTTCATAGATCGGTCGCGCCAGGCTTCGGCGTGACGTTCGGTCCAGTGCAGCCCGCCGTCCGCCGTCGTCGCGATCACGCCGTCGTCGGTGCCGATCCAGATGCGGTTGACGTCCCGGTAGGAGGGGCCGATCGTGTAGATGACGCGCGCGCCGTTGACGTCGCGCTCTGGTTGGACGCGCCGACGCATACGTGTGCCGACGCTCTTCGGCATCGTCGCGCGTCTTGCGCGTGAGATCGGGACCGATCTGCTTCCAGTTGATCCCGCCGTCGATGGTCTTCCAGAGCACGTTGGTTGCCGTAGAAGAGCGACTTGCGGTGTCGACTAGCGAGAAGACGATCGGCTGCGTGCGCACACTGGCGGCTGACGACGGGCTGCCGGGCGGCGCCGCCACCGCGTCCTCCGCGCAGCGGGTCCGACGTTCGACACCTGCCCGGTGCGGCGGTCGTAGCTCGTGACTTCCTTGGTGCCATAGCACGATGTCGGGATCGAGCGGATCGGGCGCCGCGTAGCCGTATTCCTCGATCGCCGGCGGGATGCCACTCGCGGAACGTGATCGCGCCGTCGTTGCCGCGGCTGGCGACGCACGCGGACCCGCTGTCCTGCTGTCCGCCGCAGACGCGATACGGAAACGCGTTGTCGGTCATGATGTGGAACAGCGCGGCGGTCGGCTGGGTGAACCAGGAGCTCCACGTCTGACCGCCGTGTCAAGCGTCACGACCGCGCCCTGGTCGACGACGAGCAGCATGATGTCGGTGTTGTTCCGGTTGATCCACCAGATGTTCTGGTTGTCGTCGCCGCCGGGCGCGCCTCGAACGGCACGAACGTCTTGCCGCCATCCGTCGATTTGTAGCTGACGATGTCGGTGACGATCCAGCGTGTCGGATCCTTGGGATGGACGTGAGGCACGACTTCGCTGATACGGCTCGTGGGCCGTCGATCGGTCGTCGCGCGCGTCCAGGTTTCCCGCCGGCGTTGTCCGATCGGTAGAGGCCTGTGCCATCGCCGGACGCCTCCACGGTCGTATACAGCACGCCGGAAGTTGTCGGGCAATCGCGAGCTCGGCGTTGACTGATTCCATCGGGGCAGGCCCTCCTTCATCTGGGTCCACGTCGTGCCGCCGTCAGGTGATCTTGAAGGAGGCCACCATTCGTGCCGTCCCAGCGGCGTTCTCCCCGATGGCCGCCGCCGCTCTTCCCAGAGGGTCGCGTAGACGATCGAGGGGTCTGGATGGAGTCGATATCAAATCGCTTCCACCCGGTGTTCTCGTCCTTGAAGGAGGACAGCTGATCGAACGTCCTGCCGCCGTCCGTGGAGTGACAAGATCCCCCGCTCCTGGTTGGGTCCATGCTGATGCCCGAGAATGTGGACGACGAAGAGGCGTTCGCGATCCTTGGGGTCGACAGCAATCTTGGGAATCTGCTGCGTATCGCGAAGACTCGAGGTGTCCAGGTCCCGCCTGCGTCGGTTGACTTGTAGATGCCGTCGCCGACGGAAAGGTCGGGCCGAGGCAGCCCTTCGCCGCTGCCGACGTAGACGATGTTGGGATCGAGGGCGCGACCACGACCCATCCGATGGATCCCGTGGGTTGATCCTCGAAGATCGGGTTTCAGGTGCGCCCTGCATCCGTCGTCTTCCACACGCCGCCATTCACCATGCCGATGTAGAAAGTGAACGGTTGGCTCGGATGACCGGCAGGCCGCCTTCGTTCGCCCGGCGCGAAACGGTCCGATGTTGCGCCATCGCACTCTGGCGAACAGGCTGGGCGAGACCTGCGGCCCCTGCTGCGCAGGGAGAGGAACGAACCAGCGAGACTGGCGGCAGCCAGCACTCAGCGACAGAACGGACACGAGACGACTGGACGGCATGCGATCCCCAGGAGGTGTCTGCGATGCCAGGATGCTCGACGCTCAGGGAAAAGACGCAAAAGCGTGACGCCGGAGAGGACGGAGAGACCCGGAGCTCACAAACGGAGGAACGAAGCAAACGAAGACGAAACGGAGAGGCTCGGATGGCTAGCTGCTGCTGAAACGCGGAGATCGGGTCGCACCGCGCAGCTGGTTGGGCTGACGAACGAGGCGACCGGCGCAAGCCGCTCAGGAGTCGCATCGGCTTGTGCCGTCGCCTCGTTCGTTGTCAGCGCCGGCTTTCAGCCGGCGTGCGACCTCGATTCATTCGTCACGGATGCACGAACTAGAATCGCGGGCGCTCGCGACGCGAGCGCTCTCCTCGAATACACCCTCCGATTCTCCGTTTCTCCGTTGCCAGCTCCGCTTCTCCGTCACCTCCGTTCGGGGAAGCAATCGAAGAATCTCCTCGATCAGAACTGGAACCGCACCCCAATCCTGATCTGCCGCTGGCGTCTCGAGCTGCGACAGGTTGAAGCGGCTCGGCTGCCCGAAGTCCGGATTCACGACCCGGAACGTCGTCTCGGTATTCGGATCGTAGTCGAGCGCGAATCTGCCGGTTGAACAGGTTGAACACGTCGGCGAGCAGGGGCGACGTGCTCGTTGCGGCCGTACCCGCAGCCGATAGTCCGCGTGGATGGCGGTATCAGCATTGGGTTGGCGTCCGGGTCAGGAACCCGTCGATCGTGTCGGAAGCCCGCGCCGCGCGCGCGACTTCCGGTATCTCGCCAGGGCCGTTGTAGACCGGATTCGCCGGCGAGCGCGGTCAGCGGCTTGCCCGGACGAGACCATGCAGGCCGGCACCCACGTTCAACCCCATGTCGAAACTGATAGCTGCCGAACGCCTTGAACTGGTGCGGACGGTCGAGCGGCAGCGGGCCGCCCCCGCGCGCGCCGAGGAAGCGGACGTCGCCCCGGTAGCCGAACTGCGGCACGCCGATCGTCGTGTAGCTTGGATCGTTCGTTGGAAAGTCGAACAACGACGTGATTCCCGGATCGGACTGCCCGGTTGTCGTCACGGATAGAACCCTTCGTAGGTGCCGCGCAGGCGCGAGTAGCGATACGAGGACTGGAGCGCCCAGTCGATTCGAGAGCCGCTTGTCTGCGGTCACCTCGATGCGCGTTAGTAGCGGTGAATCGGCGTCTTCGAACGCGGCGCCGAAATCGCCCTGCACCGCTGTGGAAGGCCCTGGATTCGTCAGTACGTAGTCGATCGATCTGTCGTGCCGGGGATGACCGAGATCGAACGCGACCATCGGGAACGGCTGCACGTCCTCGAGGACGCGCGGGATGTCGCGATGAATGTAACGGACCCCGACGTTGAGCCCGAGCAGCACTTCGTGCTCGACTCCGGCGATCACCTCGTTGACATACATCGCCTTGACCGACGGATCGATCACGTCGGCGGAGACACCCTGCTGAAGGAAGTGCGACGTCGTTGTCGGCCGCGAGAGTCCCGTCCGGGGATCGGCTGCGTGAGCGCCGCGTCGAAATAGTCGGCCCTGCTGACGCCCGCGTCCGCCGACAGCGATCTCGCGGCAAGGTCATTCGGCATCCGTGTGTAGAACCGGCCCCAGCTGCCGAGACACCTTCGAGCGGCCGTTCCCCGCGGGATCCCAGGTGCGCGCCAATCGCGTGGACCCCATTCGTTGCCGAGCGAGAGGTCGGTGAGGGTGCCTGTCAGCGCCTGATGCTCGTGCCAGAGACCGGGGTTGATCGTCACGCGGGATCCCGATCCTCCAGCTGTCCTGGACGAAGCAGACGTGTAGTTCTGTGACGTGTCGCGCCACGTTGCTCGTGTTCGCGCGACTACGCGATAGATCTGCCCGTACGTCGGGTCACGACAGGATGTCGATCTCGGCGCCGGTTGCCGTCTGCACGTGCCGTTCGGCAGCATGAAGCGTCGGGCCCATGCGGTTGATGGTGTTCAGGTAGTCGAGGTGCTCGGCGAGCACGCCGTAGTGGATCTGATGATCGCCGATCAGGTTCGTGACCTTGGCGCCGATGCTGCCAGTTGGTGCTCTGATTCCCGACCTCGTAGAACCCGATGCCGCCTGACGGCTGATGGGGCTCCACCGTGTCGTCGGTGACCGACCACTGGTCCACCGAGGGCACCTCGACGAGGATTGTTCGCGGCCCGCGCGAAGGATCCTTCGACGAGCCAGCTTGCCGTGGATCGAGCCCTCGTAGCTGACGGCCTGGTTGTGCCCGCCATGCGTGTCCAGCCGGCTGAAGGCCGACGTGTCGGGTTCAAGAGCGCCGTGTAACGCTGCGGCCCGTTGCATCGCCGTGCGCCGGGTCGCCGAAAAACGACGCGTCGATCCGCTGCGTCGGTGTCGCCTGCCACGTCGCCTTGGCCGCGTAGCGGCGTGATGCGCCGATCCTGAGACACCGCTCCCAGGCTCTGCAGCGGGAAGCCGTCCGGCGCCGACATACAGCGTGCGATTCGACTGCGGATCGATCGCGCCGAAGAAGAACGCTTTGCCCGGAACGATCGGCCCGCCCACTTCGGCGCCGAAGTCGTCTTCTCGCGTGCCCTCGATATTCACCGTGCCGTTGGTCGTCTGGACCTGTTTGTGCGAGCTCTCCGAGGCCGTCCGGCCGGCTAGTAGCCGAAGAGGCTGCCGCGCAGCTGGTTCGTCCCGCTCTTCGTGATGACGTTGACGACGCCGCCGGACGCCTGGCCGTACTCGGCCTGGTATCCGCCGGTCATGACCTGCGCTTCTTTGATGAAATCGAACGGCAGACCGTTGCCGGGCGATCCGAACACGATCGAGTGCGACCCGAGCGCGCCGTAGCCGCCGTTCGTGATGTTCACGCCGTCGACCACGTAGCTGTTCTCGAGGCCGCTGCCGCCGCAATCGACGGGTTCGCCTGGCCGACCTGACCGCCGCTGCTGACGCCGGGCGCGAGGTAGAGCGCGTCACTGAATCGGCGGCCCACCGGAATCGCTGTTCAGGAGCTCGCTGTCGAGCGAGGCGCCGATTGTGGTGGATGACGTGTCGATCACCGGGCGACGCGCGCGTGACCTCCACCGCCTCGGTCACGCCGGCGAGCTGCATCGGAGCGTGAGATCGACGCGTTGCCCGACGCGCACCTGGATGTGCTTGACGGTCGAGCAGGCTGAAGCCTGCAAGGTCGACTTTGACCTCGTAGTCGCCTGGCGTAAGAAAGGGCGCGAAGAAGCCGCCCGTCCGAATCGGTCGTGAGCGTGCGACTGCCCTGCGGCGAGACGATCGTCACCGCCGCGCCGGGCACCGCAGGCCCTTGTGCGTCAGCGACTCGGCCCGCAATCGAGGCCAGTCGTGGTCTCCTGCGCGGCGCACGGCGGCCGCCGTGGTCAAGACCAGGGAGCGGAAGAATAGCCACCCATCGTTGCATCGGTTACCTCCAGCATAAGGACCCGTTCAGAAGTAGGTGCACCATACTCCTGAGCGGGTCCTAACCGCATCCCTTCGCCCGCTCTGTGCGAGGCAACGCTCATCACCAGCGAAGCACGGCTGCGACTGACCGCGAAAACATTCGCGTGTCACAGGCGTGTCACACAGCGGCGATCGGAACGGTGAGGCGGATGTGTGGGGGCGGGGCGGAGCTGCCGCGGCAGCCCTCTGGTGCTTTACCAGTGGTGCGATGCGCGCAATCCAGGCTGGGAGCACCAGAAGATCAGAGCCTTTGGCTGATCTCCTGAGCTCCTGGTCTCCTGTTTTGAGACAAGGCGCCGCCGGTTGGAGAGGAGGGGATCTACGTCGCCAGCGCGGCGCGGCAGAACTCGATGGACTTCTTGATTTCAGTCATCCGATCCGAGCCGGAGGAACAGGGTGCCGAATTCGATCGTGGCCTGGATGTTCCACTTGTTGTCGCGGATGAGTCGAAGCGCCTCCGCGATCGGCGTGTCACCCTGGCCGAACGGCACGTTCGCGCCCTTGTTCACCTTCCGATCCTTCACGTGAATGTGCGTGATTCGATCGTGGTGCGCCTCGAGGAACGGAATCGGCGATCCGTGGTTGCCCGACACGAAATGCCCGATGTCCAGGTTCGCGCCGTTGTGGGTCGCGTAGCCAGAACACCTTTCTCCCAGTTCTCGGGGCCCGTCGCTTCGTGCCCGTGGTAGCCGACCATCATCTCGTGCTTGTCGGCGAAGTCGCCGACTCGCTTCGGTCCGTCCTCGGCAGATCTCGGTTGAGATCGCGCGTGCGCCGAGCGCCTTGGCGAGCTCGAACGCGTAATCCAGCGCCTGATCGCTGAACGCGTAGATGCCGTCGAACTCGACGATCTCGATGAGCACGCCGGCGGTCTTGTGACTTCTTGCGGAAGGCGCGCGCCTTCTCCATCGACCGCGCCGCTCCGCCACTTGTTGAGACCTTCCGTCACGGCAGGATCGGCTCCCCGGCCATCGATCAGTTCTGCGGGCGCGCCCATGAACGTCTCGACAGGCTGCGAGCGCAGCTCGAGGCCGCTCACGCCCAGCTGAATGCAGTTCTGGAGCAGGAGATCCGCTTCCATATTCCGGCCGCCCAGGCTGGCGGAACGTTCAACCCGATCTGGACGCCTTTGACTTTGGAGTTCGGCTTGGCTTCGAGGCGCCGCGCCCAGAACCGTGGACGGCTGGATCAATCGGGCGGCAGGAATGACGGTCAGGCAAGTCGCGCGAGCTCACGGCGGGTGTAAGATCATAGCTTCCAGCTTCCAGCTACCAGCTGCCAGCTTATGGCTTCCAGCTTCCAGTCCTTAGGTTCCGAGTCCAAACTCCCGTTGACGCCCGCCTCTCCGGCTTCCAGCGCGCTAACCAGGCAAGAAACCCGCTGGAAGCTGGAAGCTGGGAGCTGGGAGCTGGCGAGCGACTAACTGAACTAACCTCCGCCCCAGCTCCAGCCCCCAACCAAGCACGAACCTGGCTGGAAGCTGGGAAGCTGGGAGCTGGAAGCTGCTCTTAGAACACGAACCTCGCGCCGAAGCGGATGGTCCGCTGGCCGCCTGTAGTGTCCCGTGACCTGGCCGAAGGTATTGCCGGCTGCGTTGCTGTAGCCGGTGACCGGATTCGCCCAGCGGACCGAGTTCGTCACGTTATACGAGTCGACGTGGATCTCCGCGTAGCGCGAACCGCCGACGCTGAACCGCTTGAACAGCGAGCTGTCGAGCCCCCAGTAGCTCGGGCCCTCTGGCCCGCCGTTCCGCTTTCATGTTGCCTTGCACCCTGCCGCGGCGGCGAGTAGTACCGATGGATCGAAAATAGAGCCGGCCAGGGCCCAGGTCTGCCGAGCACCGTGTTGTCTCCCGTGAGAGTTTGGGGTACGCCGTCGTGCCTGGGGTGTTCAATAGCGTTCCGTTCCGGTGATGTTCAGCGGTATCCCCGACTGCCCCACGAAGATCCCGCTCAGCTGCCAGCCGCCAATGATCTTTCCGAGCGTGCCGGTGCTCAGCCACTTCTTGTTGGCCCCACGGCAGTTCTGTAGACGCCCAGTCAGACGTGTAGCTGTGGAGCGATCGAAGTTCGATCGCGCCCAGCTCTGCTCGAAGTCGATCGGCGTGGAGATGCCTGCCGTTCTCGTTCACGTAGTCGATGCGAACGGCTCAGCGTATGCGAGTTCGTCAGGAGGAACCCGTTCCGGAACCGGCGGATCGATCTTGATCTGCAGGCCGTTGTGCTGCGACTTGTTGCAGTTCGTGCGAGTGCGGTTGATGGCCGGTGCGGGTTGAACGTCGCGAACTGCGGCTGCCCGTTCCGCCCGTGCCGCACCTGTCGTGCTCGGCGTTGGTGTCGACGTCCATCACGAGATCGACGCCGCGATTGCCCACGTAGGCGACGTCGGCGGTCAGCAGGAACGGCAGCTGGCGCTGGTAGGCGACGTTCCACGAGTGCAGCGTCGCCTCGTGCAGGTCGGTCGGAGATCACGTCGAGCGTCGCGTTCGTCAGCGCCGCGCTGCGACCGGGACGATACCGTTCGACGGGAATCGCGAGCAGCGCCGGCGCCAGGAATCCCGGCCGCCATCGAGCCCGGCGTTCTGGAAGCCGTTCGCCGCCGACCCGTTGTAGTTCTGCTTCACCGGGTAGTTGAAGGCGAAGCGGTTGTCAGGGAACGGAATCGTGCTGGCGCCGTAGCCGCGCGCGCACGACCGATCTTGCTCGTCGAGGCGCCACGTGAACGCCGGTGCGCGGCGCGAAGTGCTTGAAGTTGCTCTTCACGTTGAGCGCGTTGTCGGTAGCTGCCGTAGCCGGACACTGCGATCGTGTTGGTGGTCGGATCGTAGTTGGCGAGCGTCCCTGTGCCGTCGATGCCCTGACGAGCGGCGTGTATGTAATTCCCAGCGCAGGCCGAGGTCGACGGTGACGTTCGGACCGCGCCTGCCACTTGTCCTGGATGAACGAGGACGATCGCCCGTGTGCTTGCGTGCCCGGGCTCGTCGATGACCTTGAGGTCGCGCTGCACGCGTGTTCGGCCAGTCGAGCAGGAACGACGCCAGCGAGTTCGCGGCGCCGCTGAGCGTCGCCGAGCTCGGCTCGGGCTAGCCGGTGCCGCTGACGCGTTGAACGTTGAAGCCGGCCGCGCGGTCCGCCGGCGTCCTGCGTCTGCAGGAGCATGTCGCGTGTTGTGCCGCCACTCGCCGCCGAACTTCACCGTGTGCGTCGTTCATCAGCTGCGTCAGCGATGGCCGACGACGTTCCAGCGTCTTCTCCCGAGCGGTCCCACGGCTGGCTGGCCGAGAAGCCGAGCAGCGGATCGCCGGTAGCCGCCGATGTTGATGCTGGACAGACGCCGCTGGTGAACTCGTCGAGGTTCGCGCCCGGGATGCCGACGTCGCGTGCTCGTCGTCAGCCCGTTGCCCTGTCGTCGCGCGTGACGTTGCGGTAGTAGTTCAGCCCGCCGCGGACGTCGAGGACCGTCTTGGCGCTGAAGACGCGCGTCCAGGTGACGGCGCTGCTGTAGCTGGTGTTGGTGCCCGTGCCGGCGAAGCCGCCGTTGGCCGGGCCGCCGTAGTTGCCGAACAGGCCCGGATCGAACACCACCGGGCGCATGAAGCTCACGCGGTAGGACATCTGATCGCTTGCGCGCTCAGCGTGTAGTTGATCTTGGCGTCGAAGCCGTCCGTCGTCTTCTCGCGCACCTGCGCCTGCTGAGAAGTTGTTCTGGCCGAGCGCCGCGCCGGCGATGTTCGGCATCGGCATGAATGCCGAGCAGCTTCTGCGCGATCGGGCTGATGCGGTCCGCCGGGATCTGGTTGTTGCGCGAACGCGGTGCGGCTGCGCGTCCGCTGATCGTCGCCGGTCAGCGGATCGTAGATGCCGCTGGTCACCTCGCGCTGAAGTCGCCGCTCCGCATCTGCGCCGTCGGCACCGTCGTGCGGACGACGTAGCCGGTGTTGTCGATCGTGCGCTGGTAGTCGCCGAAGAAGAACAGCTTGTTCTGACGATCGGGCCGCCGAGCGTGAACCCGGCGTTGACGAACTTGGTCGGCGCCTTGATGTGGCTGAAGTAGTCGCCGGCGTTCGTCTTCTCGTTGTTGCCGAAGAAGAACCCGCTGCCCTTCAGGTCGTTGGTGCCCGACTTCAGCGTCACGTTCGTGATCGCGCCGCCCGAGCGGCCGAACTCCGCGTCGTAGTTGCTGGTCGTACACGCTGACGGTCTCGAGCGCGTCGGCCGCCGGGATGATCACCTGCAGCAGCCCGGTCTTCTGGTTGTCGTCGAGCCCTTCGATCGAGCGTGTTGCTCGCCATGCCGGGCTGGCCGTTGACCTCGAATCGCAGCGAGTCCTGCGAGTTGAAGAACGCCGAGTGCTCGCGGTGCGGCCGCGTCGACGCCCGGCACCGTGACCAGCAGCGCTCTGGAAGTTGCGGTTGAACGTGAGCGGCAGCTCCGACATCATCTTCGACTCGAGGATGCGGCCGGTGTCGGTCCGGTCCGTCTGGAGCACACGGGCGACTCGGCGCTGACGTTGATCGACCTCGGTCATCGCGCCGACTTCGAGCTTCATGTCGACGCGGACGGTCGTGTTGACGTCGACCTCGACGTTCTGGCGGATCGACCTTCTTGAAGCCCTGGCAGCTCGGCGCTCACCGGTATACGTGCCGTTCGGGAGGCTCGAGAAGATGTAGTAGCCCGGCCTCGTTGCTGACGGTCGTGCGGCTGATGTTGGTTTGCACTTCGAGCGGCGCGGTCACGGTCGCGCCGGGAACGCCAGCGCCACTCGAGTCGGTCACGTTGCCAGAGCAGGGTCCCCGTCACGGCCTGCGCCCGCGCCGTGGAGGGCAGGGCAAGCAGAATCCCGACGCAGGCGCACAAAAACTGTCGCCCAGACATCCGATCGGGACGGCGGCGCGCTGGCCTGCCTCGACCGTCCGTCCGTATTCCATGCATCGGTTGCTTCCTCCTCTAGGAAAGGCCAGACTTGCAGAAAGGCCAGACTTGCAATCCTACACCTGGCTGTCGTTCGACTGTCTCTGCGGCGAGGTAAAGATCGTATCGGGAATCTGCCGGGCTGGGCGGGGAAACTGGGCGCCGCGGGCGCGCGCCGCGGCGAGCGGGCACGGGAGCCCCCGCGAGCGACGGCGATGAAGTCTCCGGCGAGGCGAAGCCCCCGGTTTGGGCTTACGCGCCTGCGGCCTCGGTGTATCTCCGGCTCCGGCGATGGGGGCCGTCCCACTCCAGGAAGTCGAAATCTGCGCGGCGGTCGGCCTGGGTGACGTGTCCGGAATAGAGCCGCCCGAATCCTCTGCGGATGCTTGGCAACTCAGAGGGCGTCCACGACTCCTTGCGGCGCGGCAGGCTCTACCCTCTGGCACGCCAAGGGAGAGGCGGCGATCCCGGGACGTCCAGCTCCGATGATGTCTCCGTCCCGGACCAGCGCCGGGGACCTCCGACAAACGACTCGGGGGCGACGGCGCTACACGCGCGCGTCCCCACATAGCTCGTGCCGCTCATGCGGGCGTCGAGACACCCGGACCATGTCGCGAACGCCCTGCGCGCCGGATCTTCTTCGGAATGGGCAGCATTCCCCACTCGATGCCAGGCCACGGCGAGCGGCCCACGTTCTGAAGACTTACGAGGACGGGGTCAGGCGTCACAGGGAAGCGCCGGATCGTCACGATCCGCGCGTCCATGTCGTTGAAGTCGCGAAACACCACCGCAAGGTCCGGCATGCTGGAGCGACGGCGCGATCCGCGGCCATTGTGTAGCTTGATGAGCGGCGCCGTTCGGCGCCAGATTGCCCCGGCAGCACCGCCACGCCCCCTTCGAGGTCCCAACGGCCGATCTCTCGGGACGATCCACCTCGTCGTCGTTCGAGACGACCGCATCCGCGACGTTCTCCCCTCAGCGTCCGGCCGTTCACTGCTAGACAGTCCATGTGCAGCAGATCCGTCCATCCGATGCAACAGCCCGCGGAAGCCCGCCGGCACCGGTAAGAAGTCCTCCATCGGGAATTTGCCGGACGGGCGGATGTTGGCGAGGAAGGGCGTCCGCCGGGACAGCTGGTCGAGATCGATCCAGGTCAGTGAGGGCGCCCACGCGCGTCCTGCCATCGCAATGGGTGAATGATGGCGTTGGTCGATCCGCCGAGCGCCATCGCGACCGTGACGGCATTCTCGAAGGCTTCAGTCGACAGGATGTCCGCGCGGCCTGACGTCCTCCCACACCATCTCCACGATACGTCGACCTGCGGCGGTAGCCATGCGCAGGTGCGCGGAGTCGGCGGCAGGAATGGACGATGCGCCCGGCAGCATCAGCCCCAACGCGTCCACCGCCGACACGTCATCGTCGACGCGGTCCCCATAGTCATGCACGTGCCGTAGGACCGCGCGATGCCGTCTTCCATTTCGCGCCACGAGCATTCGTCCAGCGTGCCCGCCCGCCGTTCGGTCAATGTTCAGACGTCGCTGCCCGATCCCAGGGATCCTGACCGCGCCAGTTGCCACGCAGCATCGGGCCCGCGGGAATTACGATGGCCGGAAAGGTTCGCGCTCGTTGCGCCCATCACGAGCGCAGGGACGTCTTGTCACAGCCATATCAGGACGACACCCAAATCGTGGGGTAGGACCGGAGCGCTTCCTCTGCCTCCATCGCGAGGAGGTTGCGGTACATCATGGTGCTCGGCTTCGTAGCCGTCTCGCCTGACGTCATGACCGGGATTTCCATCGGGAAACCGCCCGCCTGCCAAGATGCCGCGCTGACTTCCTCGCGCACACGGAAATGCGTAGCAATACGTAACT
>ERZ1370068.7432-contig-6347_pt1 | contig 26894 bp, 45 predicted proteins | sample MGYA00561227_ERZ1370068 | MGnify/ENA primary metagenome ERZ1370068 (study PRJEB38410, sample SAMEA6850437) | metagenome | study: Metagenomic assessment of the ecological functions of the soil: analysis of the soil microbiota associated with the...
CTCGATCTGCCGGAGATTGGGGTTGCTTTCCTGGATGTGATTCCGGCCATGCGCAACAAGTTTCACACCACTGACGAGATTGGCCCACAGTCCCGTCCTCGTCAGGTCTCAGGAATCAAGCGCGGCCGGATTCAGTTTCAGATAAATTGATTCACTGATCCAATGATTCAATGGATCATTGGATCAATTTCTTAAGAGGAGGATTTGATGAAACGATTTCCAATGCTAATTCTGCTGCTGTTGGTAACGACGTTCAGTGTGGCCGCACAAGATCAGACTCCGGCCCAGCCTTCGATTAAGTTGGCGGGGATAACGCTGCTCGTACGGGACTATGACGAAGCCGCGAAGTGGTACTCGAAAAATCTCGGTTTTGAAGTGCGCGACAACAAAGACCTGAGACCCGGGAAGCGTTGGGTGGCAATGTTCTCCGAAAGACGACCCTAAGTCCCAGATCTTCCTCCTCAAACCCGGTGACGGATACATGCCCGTCGCCAAGAACCTGCCGCTAGACCGGATCGGTAAAGAAACGTTTTGGATCCTGCGCACGAATGCTTACGACGCGATGGTCGAGCAGTTGAAAAAGAATGGAGTACGCTTTCGCTCTGAAATGTACGAGATGCCCAATGGCGGAAAAGAGATCGTAATTGAAGACCTTTACGGTAACCTGTGGGTACTCCAACAAGTCGGCACCGCAAAATGAGTGATGAGTTCGTTCCTCTGAGCTCTGAGCAATAAAGCCTCACGCAAAAGATGTCGCTGCCAGCGTCGTAGACTGTAGCGCGGTTTGTTGATTTGCGTTATCGGTGTAATCAGCTCAGCCGCAGGTGCGAATTGAAGGAGAGAACATGAACCAGGCAAGCACGCTGAGCAGTAGCCGCGTCCTTACCTTTCTGTTGGTATTTTGCATCGTGCCTGGCGTCGTAGGGCGCACGTTGGGCCGGACTCACACGCTTTCGGGGCCCAAAGGAGTTTCTCCCGTACACCCGCAATCTTCCGCGCATCGATAAAGTTGAACTCCTGAAATTAGAGCTCAAAGATGATCGGTGGGATGGAGCAAGTAGCGGCCGGTAAAGTTCTGAAGGGGGCTGAGGCACAGAAAGTAGCTTCGCTCTGGCGCCGCCAGACCTATACTTCAAGTCTCGCCGCCTGTCATGAACCGGCGTACGCGATCAAATTTTATTACCGGGAAAGATTGATTGCTTATGCGAGCGTTTGCTGGTCCTGTAACAGCATATTTTTCATCACGCCGAATTTGCACCGCACACAGAGTTTCGCTCGGGGTGACAAAAGAGGCGAGCAGCTATCTGAGATCTTTCGCTTAGCCTTTACCGCGACCAAATAACCTCAACGCACCGTCAGTCTGACAACCTGTCGTCGAACTATCCTTGACTCCAGACTTAAGCATGATTGTTAAGACGCCTCTCCCTCTCGGAGAGGCCGGGTGAAGGCTTCCGACGGTTCCACCAATCCTAAAGTACAATCCTGAATGCGAGCCAATCCATACAGGTAAGGCAAGAGCGGACCACGGCTCGGGTCAAAACGAGATCCCGAGGTTACCAGCACCAGAAAGACCTCTTGGGTGACTTCCTCGGCGATGTTTACCGAACCACACATCAGGGAGGCCAGAGCCGGTAAATAGGTCCCTGGTATCTGCGATACAGCACGGCGAATGCCTGCTCGTCCCCGGCGGCCATGAGCCTGAGCAACTCAGCATCGTTGGGAATATTTGGCGTCATTAAGTGGTTTCGGCGTCCGATCAAGCTTACATAAGTAATTCACCGCGGGAGGCTGAAAACTTCCAAAATATTTTCCAACGAAAGAATTATCTTCGGAGGACCAACGCTGGCGGCTTCACTTCAACCCTTCGATCAGGATCGCGTTGTGAATCGATTTACTTCGGATAAAAGCAAAGGTGCGACCGTCAGGTTGTGAGGTTATCACCCTCCGGGACACAGTAGGCAAGCAGCCGACCATCGGGCGAAATCGAACTCAAGCTGAGTCACGAGCCTTAGGCCCTGGCTCTGCCACGCCGATGCGCGGCAAGTCTACGACTTGCCGTCACGCCGCCCTATCTCGCGGTCTTAGACCGCAATAACCAAAGCAAGGCTCCCCGGCAAGTCAGAGACTTACCGCGCATCGGCGTGGCAGACTCAGAGCCTGGAGAACTCGTGCTCGAACTACCTTATCTGGAGATATGATGACCCTGCTTAAGCTGAGAGGTCCCTAACTAACACCTATCTAATCCAGAGGACTTGCGGATGCTACAGACTTCGATCTCGCGGAAAGGCAAAATGTTAGCTCCCTTTGTCTGGCTGTTACTTGCGGCAGCAGTCGCAGGAGCGGGCGCACGCCGCAATACGCGCCAGCGATGGCGCCGGCTCAACCAAACTTGAGTCAAAAATCAAGGTTTGATTGTCTTCCGAACGATGTGCATTTAAATGACGTGGTCACCCCCGGCAAAACTGCAAAGAGAAATGTCACAGTAGAGAAGACGCTGATCCAAATGAAGGCACAATGCCGCCATAGTAAACTCGTTGACGCGAAGCGCCGGGAGATCCGATTCTTTCGGCCTTCATGTTGGGGCAATCCGCCCGCGGACTACCTTGAAATCCAGCAACGAGAGAATTCTGAACTTCAAAAGTTGAAACGGACTTATGCAGTAATCGTGTTCGGCTGCAATTCGATGATTCAGTAACCAGGTACGCACTCCTCCGGAGTGCTTCCTTCCCAGTTTGCGATTGCAAACTCACCCCGACACTGCCACAGCCGAAAACCGGTAAGCATCCAGTTGACCGTCGCACTCCCGCTACCTAATTCGCCGAATTCTTGCCTCAAAAGTCTGAAAAGCGGCACATCTCATTCACACCGGGCTTCAGCGCGGTGATGAACAAGCACCGAATCTGACGACAGATTTATCAAGAGCCTTCTTCGGGCTTTGCCCGTCGATGTGCGGAAAAGCTCCGCTTTTCCGACAGGTTCTAAGAATTATCTTTCGCGGCTACGCCGCTGTTGGTGCTCGCGAAGAGGATCCGCAAAGCCGGCATAGCCGCCACAATCTAAGATCGACGAAACGGAAAAGCGGAGCTTTTCCGCACATCGAGGGCAGAGCCCGCAGGTCGTACCAATCTGATCGCAGCAACTCGATGTTAGACGTCGAACCTTCAACGAGTTCGGGGCTTGCGGAGCGAAGTATATTGATGCTCAAAGAACACCCTGTCAGTTTTGCGAGTTACCGCATTGCTCCGGAGGCATAGAGTAAGCTTGGTGATGACTGTCTGCGTGATCGCCGCAACGAGATCGCTTCCCGGTATATGTCGATACACCGCGCATACATCCAGCTCTCAGCTCGCATTGGCGTTAGCGTTGTTCACGACTTCTGCCTCGGCACAGTCTCCGGCAACGCAAGCCAAACAGCACCGATCAGGGAATTGCTGCTGCCCAGGAACCCCGCCTGGGAAACGCGGAAAATAAAGTCGCGGCTGAAGAGCCCAAACGAGACGAGCTGAAGGACGAAATCGACGCCGTGAAAGCGGAGAACGCCGCGGTTCGCGAACTGCTTCGCAAGATGGAGGAGCAGCAGAAGACACTGCTGGAACAGGTCGAGCCGTTTGCAGCGACGGCTTGATGGGAGCACGGCAACTGCTACCGCCGGCAACGGCAGATGCCTCGGCAGCGAATGCCGCGTTGAATACCCCACCGGCGGTGACAAATCCAGCAAGTACTTCCGTACAACGCGCCGCACCACAGACAAACGACGAGCGTTACCAGGACGGAATTATCATTTCGAAAACTCCCGACGACGCCAAGGTGCCGTTCCTGCTGAGGTTCAACATCAATACCGCAGACTCCGATATCTCAATACCCTTGATAGCAACGAAACTTTCACCGACCATCTGGGCAATGTCCGCGAGGTCCATACGACGCAACGACATTACGGTAAATCGCTCGATGTTCATTTTAGGCGGCTACATCTTCGACAAGAGGCTGCGATATAGCTTCACCGTCTGGACGTCCGCTGGGGCCGCCTCGATCGTTCGTGGCCGGGAACATTGGCTGGCAATTCAACAAGCAGTTCACGCTCATGGCAGGTTACACGGGTGTTCCAGGGAGCCGATCGCTGGTTAACACGTTCCCATATTACACAGCAACCGACAGGAGCATGGCGGACAACTTCTTCCGCCCCGGCTTCACCCAGGGCGTATGGGCGACTCGGAGAACTAGCGAAGGGATCTGAATTATCATGGCGTTCGTCGGCAACGGTCTCAATACCCTGAATATCTCCGCAGCCAAGATCGACACGCATCTGCTGTTTTCCGGCAGTCTCTGGTGGGAACCGCTGGGAAACTACGGGGAACCCGGCAAATCGGTCAACATGTACGATGATTATTTCGCCAAGAAAAAGGTTCGCATTCGACTTGGCACCTCGTTTACGAGATCCACGCGAAGACCGTTTTTCAAATCTCGATCAATCAAGTCCTGAGAACACTGCGCTGTACAATTCCGACGGCGTCCTCACCTTCTCGACCGGAGCGTTTGCGCCCGGCGTCACCGTCGACAAGGCCACCTACAAAATGTGGGCGATCGACGGCGGCCTCAAGTACAACGGGCTGGCCATCAACGGGCAATACTTCATGCGTTGGCTAAGCGACTTCGTAGCTGACGGGCCGATTCCGGTCACATCGACGTTCGACCACGGCTATGAATTGTCGGCGAGCTACTTTGTCATTCCAAAAAGTTGCTCGCTGTATGCCCGCGGCTCCCAGGTCTTTGGACAGTTTGGGAACTCTTACGAATACGCGCGGCGGCGTCAAATGGCATTTCCTTCCGACCGAGCGTCTGTGGCTCAACGCAGAGCTGATGCGGGTTAACAAAGCACCTTATAGCGGGGCGTTTACTCCGTATACCGCGGGTATGAGCGGTTGGGTGCCGATGGTGCAGACGATCATCGCTTTTTGACGATGCGTCCACATGATTACGCAGATTTCACAGATGAAAGACACGAGCGGCCTGGGTTAACCCTCATTGGTTTTTATGATCTGTGAAATCTGCGTAATCTGCGGATGACTCTTCCCGGTATTTTTGACTTCCATTTCAGCTTCGCATAGAAGTGAAGGCATGGTTATGCGATGGGCACGTCATCGACGCATGCGAGTGGTTCTGGTTCTTCTGGCATTAGTAGTTGCTGCCGGCGTGCTGTTGGTGCGGGTTGGCAGAATTTCCAGAAATGGACATCGAAAGGTACTGACATTGTCCAAACCGTCGCCGCTTCCAAATAACTCCGGAGCGTGCTCTCAACTCCGACTCCCTAACTCCGACCCCTCTAACTCTGCCAACGCCTAACCCGAGTCCTGCCTTACCAATTCCCGAAAGCGCGGCGCCGGGCCAGTTGATTATTCCGGTGGCTGGAGTGCGACCAGACCAACTGCATGACACCTTTTCTGAGAGTCGTTCCGAAGGACGTGTTCACGATGCGATTGATATTCCCGCACCGTTGGGCACACCGGTGCTCGCGGCTGGAGACGGAACAATTGTCAAACTTTTTCACAGCGAACGGGGCGGCACGACAGTTTACCAATTAAGCTCTGACAACAAGTTCGTTTACTACTATGCGCACCTTGATCGATATGCCGACGGACTAACTGAAGGTCACCTCGCGAAACAAGGCGAAACGATCGCTTACGTGGGCGACTCGGGAAATGCCGGAGCCGGAAACTATCACCTGCATTCTCGATCGCCCTGGTTTCTGATCCCAAACGTTATTGGGAAGGTGTGAATATAAATCCGTACCCGTTACTTAAAAGAGATTAATGATTACGCAGATTCACAGAAAAGCAATAACGGTAAAGGCGCGTCATTTTCTTCATCTGTGAAATCTGCGTCATCTGCGAATGTGATAGATTGTGACCATGATAAAAGCGAAACTAGCCGTTGCTCTTATTCTCGCTCTGTCTACTCTCCAACTACGTTAGCGAAGTAGACGCACAAACCAAACGCCGTCGAACATCCTAAAGTCGCGCCTGCGGCGATTACCACTCGTTCCGGGCTAACTTATCTGATCACCAAAAAGGGACGGGCAGTCGACTTAAAAAGGCGACACGGTCGTCCTTCATTACACCGGCATGTTGACCAACGGCGTGAAGTTTGACAGTTCGCGGGACGGTAAGCCTTTTTCATTCGAACTGGGCGCAGGACGGGTGATTAAGGGATGGGACGAAGGTGTCGCGAAACTGCGAGTAGGCGACCATGCCATCCTGGTGATTCCCTCAAAGCTGGCTTACGGATCCAAAGGCGCGGGGGACGTCATCCCTCCTGATGCGAATTTGATTTTTGTCATTGAGGTCGTCGACGTAAAAGCCAGGTGATTAATCCGCAGATTACGCAGATTTTCTTTTTAACCACTCTGTGAAATCTGCGTAATCTGCGGATTTCATGACGCCGCCACTAAAATGAACGCGAGCGCGGTGCCAACGGCCAACAATGGGACAGCCCATGACAGGTAACTGAACATCTGCTCTTGAACATATCGCCCACAGAGCCGCATCGGAACATTGTACCGATAGAGCAGGACCACGATGGCCAGGCCCACCCCCAGGGTCACATAGTTCAAACCAAACAGATCGGGTGACCGTGTTATCACCCGTGGCCACGGAACTATACGCGGCGTTGATCGTGAAGTTGAGGGCAATGACCGCGAATAAGCCACCGACAATGATATTGCCCAACTCAAAAGCATCGATCTTGAACTCTCCCTCTTCGGTGCTGTTCATCCAAATTGCCAGCAGCGGGATCAAGAGCGAAGCCAGGAGCGGAATGAAAACCGTGGCGACGACATTGACGGGGTTCCTGGCTACGGTGAGCCCCACGACCAAACCTGAGTGAAACTCTCCATACCAACCGGGCTGAGTGTATCTCTTGATGTTGACGAGGCCAGGAGTCCACCCATCGATGGAGAGGTCCTGGGCCGGGCGGCTGAAGTCGATGTCCTCTTGTAAAACCACGAGCGAGGCCTCGCCGGTGGTTTCCCGGCGCACAGTGATCTCGACGTCCAGCGTCTGTTTATCAAACGGAAAGGAGCCGGCGTTTATGGGAATAGTAAACTGCCCGGTAGTGCGTTCCATCACCTCGACCCAGCCGTCGGGGAAGATGCGGAGGCTGGCTGTTTGATTCGATGGGGAGTCTTTGAGGTTGGTGAAGGCGACCTGCGGGACCCAGACCTCTTTCAGCTTCTGCTCAGCGCTTGGGCCTCTGAACTCCTGGAAGCCGCGTGGGGTTGTTTCTGCGGGGTAGCGCAAGTCGAGGATCCTCCCAGCGGAGCCGCATATCGAAGGTGCCCGTGAAGGCGCCTGAGTTATCATCAAAGGCAGTTATGCGTTGAAAGTAGAGCCCGACTCGCACCATCACCGGAAGTCCCTTCCCGAGCGGCAAGCTGGTCAGATCTTGTGTTGACGGCTGAGCCTCTGGTTGAACTCCGATGCGCTGGCTGCCAGCGCGGCAGAGCAGTGCTGGCGGGCGATTGCGCGGCGGCGATTTGTCCAGCAAAGAGTAAGAGCAGGAGAGTAAAGTGTTCTCATTCACTCTCCCTCTTCCGGGCGCTGCGTAGCTCCTCGTATTGTCGCGCCAGGCCCTTGAGCTCGTCACACAGCATGTCGGGTTCAGGAATCTCGGCGCTCTCTTCTCCGGCCGAGAGCGTGGCGAAGCGAGAAGTGATGACCTCCAGGGGCCGCAGCAGGGTTCCGCGAATGATGATCGAGAGTGACGCCAGCCAAAAGGACAATCGAGAAAAGCGCAATCAGAGCTTGCCAAACGAAAGCGCGCCTCCGGGAAGAGCGAGAGGCGCTGAAATCGCTGGTGGCCGCCACCATGCCGACGACATCCCCGGCGCCGTTTCGCAGAGGCACCAACACGACGCCGTAAGTCACTCCGTGGGCTTCGCGGGTATATTGAGTGTTCTCCGTGGTGTTGAGATCTTTGTCTGAAACGAGCGACTGAAAGACGGCCGCAGTTGGTCGAATGAAAGCGAATGAATTTACCGACGCGATTCTGGTCGCTGAAGGTGCTCGGCGTCGACGCCCCTGGCAAATTCACGGAGAGACGCTTCGTCGATAAAGACGGACATCTCGAGGTTATAGGCGTTCTTCAGGTTATCAAGTAGAGTCATCGAAGGCGATACCCAACTTCAAAGCTGCCGATATGTTTGTCTTGCGGATCAAACATGGGAACCACGCCAAAGATAGCCGGGCCAGAGCGACCGATAGCAAAGCCCTTGCGAGAGACTTGGTCGCGGTTCACCGCGACGACCATGGGCCGGAACTTGCTGAGGTCATCGCCAAAGTCCTCAGGAGCCTGCAGACGCAGGAACGAGGTCGCGGGCAGCGAGTGGAATTGGGCCTGATCGACGCCGTACTTATCCCTCTGGTCGGTGAACATTTTTGAATACTCAGCCAGCAGGCCGGCGCGATCCTGGGCGGCGAAGAGAGCGCGCGCCCTCGGGAGATCAGCGATCATAGCGGCGCGAGCCACGGGCACGATCTTCGGCGCCCTTGAGGTTGAAGGCGACGATCGAGTGCATGAGGGAAAATTGCTTCGCCTCAACAGATGAAATCATGCTGGTAAAGAGAAGGCTTGAGATGATTGAGGCCGCGACAACCACGAGAACTATCGCGCTGATCAGGACGAGCGGCGCGCTTCGGCGAAACTTCATTGGGGAACTCCTTAGTTGAGGTTGAAACAGATCAATCCGCAGATTTCACTGTTAATCATTCTGCGTAATCTGCGAAATCTGCGGACCAATCCTTACCGCAGGTATTTGTTGAAAAAATCCAGTGTGCGCGTCCAGGCCAGTTTGGCGGCCGCTTCGTCATAACGCGGCGTCGTGTCGTTGTGGAAGCCGTGCTGCTTCCCCTCATACATGTGCACCGTGTACACCTTGTTGTTGGCCTTGAGCGCTGCTTCGTAAGCCGCGATGCCGGCGTTGACGCCCTGATCATTTCCGGCGTATTGCAGCAACAGCGGCGCAGAGATCTTCGGGACATCATCTACGCCTGCCTGCCGGCCATAGAACGGCAACGCCGGCATTCAGATCAGCGCCCAGCAGCACGGCCAATTGATTCACCATCCCGCCGCCGAAACAAAAACCCACCGCGCCCATTTTCCCCGTCGAATCTTTACGTGCTTTGAGCCACCTGGCTGCCGCCACGAAATCTTCGGTCATCTTCTTTCCATCCACCGTTGCGAAACGCGGCGGCGCGCTTTCTCCTCGTTGCCCGGATAACCGCCGACCGACGTCAACCCATCGGGCGCGAAGGCGATGAAATTAGCCAGCGCGAGGCGACGCGCTACATCTTCGATATAGGGATTGAGTCCGCGGTTTTCGTGAATGACGAGCACGACGGGCAGCTTTCCATTCTTTGCCGGACGCGCCAGGTAGCCTTTGATCGTGCCGTTGCCGGCCGGCGATTGCACCACTTCGTAGCCAACCTTGATGCGTTTGTCATCCGGCGGCACCTGCTGGGCCCAGGCGTAGTTGGGCGTCAGGCTCTCGTAAATTGCCGCGACGGTCAGGCCGCCGACCGCAAACTTTGACGGCGCGGTCGAGGAAGGTGCGGCGGTCGATGTCGCCGTGCTGGTATTCGTGAAACAGGTCTAACAACTCCTGCGGATAATCGGATGCTGAGTTTACGTTCCATTCTTTTCTCCTCCACTGGACCTGAGCGAAATGAGTAGTGAGTTTACTACAAGAGAACACATCCGCAGATTACACAGATTACACAGATGAAAAAAGAAGAGGCCTGCATTAACCCTCATTGCTTTTCTTGAATCTGTGAAATCTGCGGATTACTTATTTCTTTCCGGCGGCGGCGCTCCGGGTAACGTGTAACGCAAATTCAAAAACAGCATGTTCAGGTTGGCAGCGCCCGGCTGCCCCGGCGCTACGTACCACGGGTGACGAACCAGGTAGGAGTATTGCACCATGAACTGCATGGCGCCGTAGTTGGGATCGCGCCAGAACGTGTGCGTGAAGCCGAAGGTTCCCTCCTGAATCGCGCGATTGTGATTCCCAGGAGAACCGGTGTAGCCAAAGCCAACTGGCTGGCCATTCGCCGGATCAATCGCCACATTCCTCTTGAAGTAAGCGCCGCCATAGTAACCGTAGAACGAGCGTCTTCGGCGTGGCCTGATATTCAAACCCGTCGACCGTTGAAGCCGAACGGACCAGCGAAGGGCTGCCGTCGCCGTTGATAATCAGATCGGGACCCTGGCCAAAGATCCACCGACCGCCGCCGTCGCTGTAAAAAGTGTTCGCAATCAAACGGAAGTTTTTAAACAACTCGACGTTGCCGTTGACGGACACGCCTCCGCCGGTGGCGCTGAAGTGTTGGTTGGTAAGTGGATTGAAGAAGGCAAACCGGCGCAGCAGTCCGGCCACTTCGAGATGCATTCTCTTGCTCTTCGAATCAAAAGCAATCTTCACGATCTGGTCCTGATGCGGATTGGGCACTGCGAAAGCGCTGTTGCCGGTATTCAACTGAGGTTCGTACGTAGAGACCAGGCTCACAGGCAGAGTGATCGCGCCGGAACCATTGGTGCCGCCGCCGTATTGCTCTGAAGCTTCAATTGACCATCCCAGGGTGATCGAATCGTTCGCGTGATAGACAAACCGAAATTGTGGATTGCGACTCCAGGTTAATCCCAGAACATAATTTGTATCCACGCCCTGTCCGAAGAAGACGTCGCCGGGCAAAGGCGAGAGTCCGGTCCGATTCGGAGTCAAAAGGCTCCAGGACTGGCCGGCCACAACCTCGAGCTTTTTCCTGCGCACATCCACCCAGACGAGTCGCAGGCGCTGCGTATCGCTGTTGGTGGTTACCGCAACGTTGCCGGGCGCTAAACCCAAAAATCTGTTTCCAGATAACCGAGCAAATCCATCCCGCGCACCTTCGCGTCCACTCGCAATCCCAGCCGTGAGCTTTGCGAGCTGAGGCGGAACTCGCGCAAATTACCATTCACGGTATTGCTGAAGGGGGCGGCGCCGAAGTTTGTTCCGATCCCGCTGCCCAGGTTCTTGTCGCGAATCACCGCAGTGAGATCAATAAACCCAAACGGCGTGAGGTGGGCCGTGCCGATCCTGAATGACAGTGGCGACGGTTTCTCCTCTTGACGGATTGGCCTGCGAACTGCGCGGCAACGGCTCGGCCCTGGTAGCGCTCCGTTGCTCCTCCGGCGGTGGCGTCGCGCGCCCGGTTAACTGATTCGTATCGGAAGCGGCAGCCGGCGAACTGACGGGTGCCGTGGTTGAGCTGGCATTCGTCTTAAGCACCAGAGCCAGCAGCTTGCCCTGATCTTCGACCGCCTGACGCAACGCGTTGAGTTCTTGCTGTTGAGCCGCGAGCTGCGCCTTGAGCAGATCAATCTCATTATCCTCGCGCGGATCCGCCGGGCGGTTTGCTTTGGTGGCCGGGTCGCCATTCTCTGCGTTGCCTGCCGCTCGGGCATTGCTGTTTGAGCCATGTGCGGACGTGGTCGCGGAAAGCACGAGTCCGGCGAGCAGCAGCAGGCTACGCTGGATCCGGCATTTGGTTGAATGATCTGTGTTCATTGATCCCTCGCTTTCAGTGCAGTGCAGAGCCCCCGTCGGCTTCGCCGTCTCTCTAGCGATCAATAGTGCAGAACCCAAGCCGGGGATCAGGCTTGCGATTCTAGTGTTCTGGCGACGAGATCATCTCAACAATACAACAGTGGCGAGTGACGGAGAATGGGAAAGCGTAGCTTGATCCGAGTCTCAGGTGGCTTGTGCAACGATGCTTCCGTGTTCGGGACATGTTGAGAGAGCGACAGCCCCGTCGGTTATGGCTCTGCCACTCCGATGCGGCGGCAAGTCTCTGACTTGCCGGGGGCTTGTAAAGATCTAGCGGTCTATGACCGCGGGTCAGAGGCCCTTTGAGAAGAGAGAGAAGCGCTTGACGGCAAGTCGGAGACTTGCCGCGCATCAGAGTGGCGGAGCCAGTGACGGTGGATTTGGAGATTGATTCATTGATTCAATGATTCAATGATTCGATTCTTAAGCCGCCTAGGCTCTTCGGCTTCGGCGTCGCAGGCGTAAACCACTTTATTACGTGATATGTCGCCGGCGTCTGCCCAACGTTGCGCAAACCATGGAAGTCGTTCGACGCCTCAAAAATCATCGAGCCCGGGCCCACTCGTTTGGTGACGCCGTTTTGCATCGCTTCGATAGTTCCCTCCTTGACGATGATCAGTTCTTCCTCCGGGTGCCGGTGCGGAGCGTGCGGAGCCTCGCCCGGATTAATGGTGGTTACGTGACACTCAAACATGTCCAACGTTGCGGTTGGCGCATCGAAGAAATCGCGCCTGGCTCCGGTTTTTGTCGTCTTGGCTTCGATTGCGTTCCAGTCAAAGACTGACGAAGGCATGTTTGGTTTTTTAGACTGAGCCAGAGTAATGCCGACAAACGTCAGGCACGCGGCCAAAGTCCCAACCAGCAGGTCTCTTCTCGTAATCATTCAGTATCTCCCTTCCAGATGCGGTCAATTCTTCTAGTTCGGTGGTCCCCCAATTTGAATGACCTTTCCGTAGCCCAGGCGTTTACAACTGGGAACAAAGAGAGGTCGGTTTTCAAAGCCCCATTAATGGGGCTTTAGTAGCGCCTCCTGCTTCTCACCCAGGCGTAAAGAGGGTGTGTCAGAACCGCGAGCGGTAGCGACCGATCAGGAAGTCTCCTCGAATAAAAACGAAACCTCGCGGAAAAGGATTACAGCGAACCGGGCCGAGATGAATTTCGCGGCTCTTCCTGATCCGGTCGCTACCGCTCGCGGTTCTGACCCAGGCGTAAACGCCTGGGCTAGAGAAATCCCACGATGAAATTAGGTCACTGCCTTTGGTTCAAAATCACGCCACGCCGGCGCGCGGGCAGAACCCTTTATTTCCTTCAACTGCGCGCCGGCCGCAGACTGCTTATAGTGCTCATCCAAAGGATAACAACCTGAAGCCAAACCATTCCGCGGAGCTGTCGTGCAATCGCTGAACGTTCGGCAGATACGCTTATGTTGCAGCACCCGACCGCTGATGACGTCCAAAGGCAACTGGGGATAAGACAGAACCATTCGGCCCAGCCCAATTGAATCGACCCACCCGGCACGCACCGCAGCCTGCGCCACCAGCGGCAGAAACTCCTGCAAATAGGTATACCCCGTCCCGACCAGAATGAGATCCGGAAAACTCTGTTTCAGAAAGCGCGTTACTTCCATCTGCCGCGCCACGCCGACCAGAGGGTCCTCCGGAGGCTGATAGCCGTCCGATGGAGGATAGATTGCGGGTCTCTGAACATGCGGGTTGTAGTAGGGACTGCCGCCCGAGATGTTTACCAGCTTGATGCCCAGTTCCCGAAGCAGCGACAGAAAGCGAACTGGCTCGTTAAGGTCATATTTTTCAGGGTGCTGACTGTCAACGCCGAACCCCCAGCGATAAGGCAAAGCTTTCTGATAAGGCTCGGGAATGCCGACACCAGTCTTCGCGGAGGCACGCTCGTCTGGATCCGGGACAAAGGGCACGCCATCGAAGCGCTGAAACGCGCACTCCGATTTGTAAGGCCGGGTGCGACGCTGCGAATACCCGCAGTCACTTCGCGCAAGAACCTGGTTCGATTTTCAAAGCTCCCGCCGTAGTCACCGGCGCGAGTATGCGCGCTCAGAAACTCGTGGCCCAGATAACCATGACAGTGCTTGACGTCGACGAAGTCAAAGCCAAGCTCGGCGGCTATTCGCGCGGCGCTTTGAAAATCGGCAATGATGCCGCGGATCTCGCCATCCGTCAGCACTGGATAGTTCTCATCAACCGAAACGCGCCGATCGAGAAAAGGGTGATGGTAAAGGATTCGTGGTTCGGGTTTCGTCTTCTCATTCGGTCGACTAAAGCGGCCGGAATGAGTGAGTTGCAAGCCAACCAGGAGACCGTCGGTTGAGCCGCACGCTTCATGGTGTGCGGCGACGAGCGTCTCGCGAAGCAAGCCCAGCTCACTTTTTGTGTGCTCGTTGATCAGCAGTTGATTCGGGTTCGCGCGCCCCTCGTGACTCACGGCCACGGCCTCGCCTCCCCAGATCAGCTTTGCGCCGCTGGCGCCGAAGTGTTTCCAACGTCTGATAGTGGCGTCAGTGGGTCTGCCATCAACCGTGCCATCCCAGCCTTCCATCGGATGAATGCAAAAGCGGTTACCGATCTCCTTACCATCAAACGCGATTGGTTGAGCGAGCGGACTCTCGCTGCCGGCATTCGACTTCGCTGTCGCAGGGAATTCGATAGTCCCAGGCTTTCGACGTGGGTCTTAAAGTCCGCGACGTTTCGTATGCCGCCAATTGGTGTGTAGGTCCGTTTTTTCATCCGCAGATTACGCAGATTACGCAGAAAGCAGTTTAGGAGTCTTTTCTTCCTATCTGCGTAATCTGCGAAATCTGTGGATTATTCGTTGCAGCGCCTCGACGAAAAAGAATTCTCCCCACATTACCGATTCCCGAACCCCCAGTTGCTTATGAATGTGATAGACACCGCCGCGCAGCGTGCCCTCCCAACCGTCGACCCCCTCGCCCAGGTAGTTTGCGGCCAGCGAATCGATTGTTCTCAGGGCGCATTCAAGATAAGCATTTTGTTGCGTCGCATCCTCGAGTAAGCTCCGCAAGATTCAACAAGCCAACGGCGGCAATGGCCGAGGCGCTGGTATCAACCTGCGCGCGGCTTAATGGACCAGCCTCTGGGGCGTCGAAATCCCACGGCGCTATCCCGCTTTCGGGTATATGCGCCAGCCAGTATTGCGCATTCAGTTGGGCAGTCTGCAAATAGACGGGCGCGTTGGTCAGACGGTAGCAAGTGCCAAAGCCGTAAAGAGACCAGGCCAGTCCGCGTGACCAACACGAATCGCCCCGATAGCCCTGCTGCGTCGTCTGTCGCAGAAACTCGCCCGTCTCCAGATCAAAGATGCCTTCGTGTGACGTGCTGCCGTCACCGCGTACCAGGGTGCGGCGAGTCGTATGGCAATGTCGATGCGCCAGGTCCAACAGCGCCGGATCATTTGTTTCAAGCGCCGCATAAAAGATGACGCAGACATTCATCATGATGTCGATGAAGTTGGAATCAGGGCCGTGAAACGAGCGCAAACAGCCGGCGCGTTCGTGGAAACGAAGCGCCAGAGTTCGTCCGGCGTGGATCACCACTTCGTTGAGCGCCGCGTTGCGGACGCCATCCCGGACCGTAGCCTCAAACCAGCGCCGGTATGTCCCATGAAAAAGATAAAGCCCAGGTCGTGGACTTCGCGGTCGTCCTTGCGCGGCTCGAGTTTCTGCGAATAGCTCTCCGCCAGCTCGCGCCACTTAGGATCTTCCGTTTCTTCGTAAAAGATCCACATCATTCCCGGCAGGAACCCATCACACCAATGCGTCCACGCCGGCTTCGAGTGCCGCCACTTTCCCTGATCCGTATACAGCGGATAGAACCCGGGATCGCGTTCGACCAACGCGCCCACCTGCTGCTGCGCGAAAGCAAAAGCATGCTCGATGCGAGACAAAAGAATTGAGTTCATAAGTGACGGTATGACCCGCGGCTCTGCCGCTCGATGCAGCGGAAAAGCTCCGCTTTTCCGTTTCGTCGATCTTAGATTGTGGCGGCTACGCCGCCGTTGCAGATCCTCTTCGCCAGCGTCAACAGCGGCGTAGCCGCGAGAAATAATTTTTAGAACCTGTCGGAAAAGCGGAGCTTTTCCGCACATCGACGGCCCAGCCCGAAGAAGGCTCTTCGGTCTACTCCTCTTCACAAACGTCGGAGATGAAATCCACCATCGACGTTAATAACTTCGCCGGTCGAAAATGGAAAGGCGCCCGTCGCGATAGCCGCAGCGGCGCGGCCGACATCTTCCGGTGTGCCCCAACGCTTAATGGGCGTCAGGTCCGCGTCGATCAATTGATCGTATTTGTCTTTAACGTCTGCGGTCATATCTGTTGAGATCACGCCCGGACGGATCTCATAAACATTGATCCCTTCGCTCGCCAGTCGCGCGGCATAGAGTTTTGTCATCATCGAAAGCCCGGCCTTTGAAACACAGTAGTCGCCCCGCCCGGGCGAAGCTGCGTAGGCTGAGACCGATGAGATGTTGATAATCGCCGGGCTAAACCCGGCGATGCCCGCTGAACGTTGCTCGATCATCCAGTTCGCCACCGCCTGGGTTAGAAAGTACGGCCCCTTCAGGTTCACCCCAATCAACCGATCAAAGCTTTCGACGGTAGCATTGAGCAGATCGACTCGCTGATCAGGAGCGATGCCCGGCGTTGTTGACCAGGAGATCGAGACGGCCAAATTCGTCGCGCGTTTTTTGTAGCAGATCCTCGCGGTCGCTTGCCGCAGCAATATTCGACCGGCAGATCGAGACTCGCGCAGCTTCGTTAGCCGCTCGGATCGCCGCAGCTGCTTCATCAGCCGCCTGGGAATTCGTCGCATAAGTGATCATCACGTCATAGTCGACGCGCGCCAGTTCGATGGCAATGGCTCGTCCAATTCCGCGCGACGCGCCAGTGACCAACGCCACTCTGCGATTACTCGGTTTTGGAGAGTTGGGTTTTGCCATTCAAGCTTCCAAACGGGCCTGCGCAACGGGTCAGTACCGGGAGCGATAGCGACTGGGTAATTTCGCGGTTCTTGTCTATCAAGAGTAACCCGGTCGCTATCGCTCCCGGTACTGACTCTATTGCGTTAAGTTCGTACTTCCGTCGCTCCTTTGGCAGCAAAGCCACCGCCACGGCCCCAACCAGCCCCAGACGCGATCAGAACAGTAAACCCAATTGCATAACTCCCGGTGCTATCACGTGTCCGGGCAACCATCATTGGAGCCAGGGCCTCAGCCACGCCATCCGCGGTCAGCACCACACCCAGTAGCCGCCCCAAAACCTTCACCCCGAAAAGTTCCGCCGCCATCAACGGGATGATCATGTAGTCGCCGCCCAAACCAATTCCGAAAAGAACCGCAAAGAGGTAAAGAAATGGCCGGCTCGAGGCCAGGAAGAGCAGCGGGATCGAGCAGCCCACAATCAGGTAGATCAACAGCATGACGTGCTTCTTCGGAAAACGGTCGGCCAGCCAGCCCATCAACAACCGGCCGCAGAGACTGGAAATCAGAATCAACGAAAGCACATAAGCCGCGGTCGACTGAGCGTCCTGCGGAGACGTGCCGCGAAACAGATCACCAGTCATGAACAGTTTGAGATTCTGAAATGTACCGCCCACCGCCCCGATCGAGCACATGCTGCCAATCGCCAGCAAGTAGAACTGCCAACTCCTCAGCACTCCAGCGATAGAGCCAGGCGAAGATAGCGGAGGCGCGCTCTGTTCCTTACCCGGACTCTCTTTGATTAAGAAGGCGAGCGGCAGCGAAATCAACACGACGAGAATGCCCAAAGTCCGCAGCGCCCCGTGCCAGCCAAACTGCTGCGTCAGCCAATTGGAAAGCAGCGGCGCAACCGCGCCGCCGACACCGATGCCTAAGTAAGCAAAGCCCATGGCTTTGCCGCGCGCGCTGGTGAACCAGCGCGACACCAGCACCTGATTAGGCAGCGGCCCGCCGCAGACATAACCCAGGGCATTGAACAGGTAGAAGAAATAAAAGAGTCCCAGCGTCGAAGCGTAACTGAGCCCAACGAGCGCCGCGCCGGCCATCAGAATTCCGCCGATCATCATCCGCCGCGGCCCGAAACGATCCACGATCCAGCCGGCGGCAAAACCAAATAACGGGCCAATCAGAAGTTTGCTGTAAAAGTTTCCCGAAGTGACCTGTGCCCGCGTCCAGCCAAAGTCCTTCACCATGAAGTCGTAAAAAATGGCAGGCCGTAAAGCGCGAGCCCAACGATTGAGAACAACGCAAAGAAAGATGTGGCCGCAACCTGGATCTGGCCGACGCGTATTGAAGACTCTTGTACCGCAGACTGTCCAGTCTGCGGCGCATTTGTCGCAGGCGAACCATCAGCAATCGCTGCGTTATGGTCTATCGACTCCATCTGGTTCGACTCTCCCTTAATTGTCCGACTCGTGATTGTCGGGCCTTGATTGACTACTTGCTTGCATTAGCTGCCAGACTATCGCGGGAAACCTGCTTTCCGTGAACCCAGACAGTGACGATGCTGTCGTAGGCGTCCACGGTTTCCAGTGGCGATTTTCTAAGCAGGACGAGGTTGGCTATTTTGCCCGGCTCAATCGTCCCGACCTGCGAATCGATCTTGAACGTTCGTGCATTATTGATGGTGGCGGCTTTGAAGATCTGCGTAAGGGTCAGTCCAGCCTTCTTGAGTTGCTGCATCTCAAGATAGCCATTCAATCCCGGCAGATTCCCATAGGTTGGAGCGGAGGGAGTATCTGTCGCAAAAAGGAAGTTGGCATCCCTGGCCGCCAGGTAGGTAACGACCTGGCGCACGCGGCGGAGGGGCCGGCTTCGAACCTTTCAAGCACAGCAGCGTCCGGAATGTTGTCGTCAAAGATTTCCTTTTTGAACCACTTTCCCTGAGGAGACTTGAACCACTCCAACATTTCGGCAGGAATGATTTTGGGAATTGCCTCGTTCGTTAGATATTGCGGGTCGAAATATGCGCGGAGGCCTCCCATGACCTGAATCGTCGACTGATAGCCAATCCTTTTCTGCGCGATGCGATCGAGCAGGGTCTTGATTTCGATGGGGAGCTCGGGCTGATCGCTAAGACCGCCCCAGTTCCACATGCCATGCGCGATAACGTCGACGTCTCCGTCGGCAGCAAATTTCTGCGCTTCGAATGAGTTGGCGTGCATCATCAGAACCAGGCCGGCTTGACTCGCAGCTTTGTGAATTTCCGCAAGGATCTCAGCGCTGATGACAGGTAAGTTCCTGTCCCGCCCAAAGCCGCGCTCGAAGTAGGTCTTGACGCAAATCCCGCCTTCGTTCTTGACCCTCGCGATCGCTGATGCTGCAGTGTGATCCTGTGGCTTGTATTCAGAAGGGATAGTGGATACCTGCTTAGGATCGTAGATGAAGTTGGGAAAGAGCTTGAAGCGTTCTGCCGGGGGCGAAAAGGACATCGGGTATCCATTAGCAATAGGCAAGGACGGCCCACAGTCATACAAATCCGGATGCAGTGAATCATGTCTGAAGTCGTCCAACACCTGGTGATTGATCACTGCGAGATCGATGAGCGTGGTGTATCCGAAGTAAAGATAGGAACGTGGCAGTTGTTTGTAGTACTGCACGACCAGCGCGGGTTTTACTGCATTCGGATCGAAGCTCGTCTCGAACTGCAGGCCAGGAAGAGCCGCCAGGTGGACGTGTGAGTCAATGAGGCCTGGAATAAGAAATTGGCCCTTTCCGGAAACGACGGCTGCATCCGCAGGTTTCTTTGTTTTTTTGCCCCGCTCGACGCTGACAATGCGTCCGTTTTCGATCAGCACATTACCCTCCACAATGCGATCGAGATTCTCTGGAGAGACGATCGTGACGTCAGTAATCCAGATTCGGCTCGCCCTCTGCTGGCTTGCAGCAGATCCGGCCAAGGTCACGATTGATAGAATTAACCCTAACCCAGCGATGAAGAGCTTCATATCAACTCCTCCCAGAATGATGGTGACTTCCGCCTGATCAAGACTTCCTAACAGCTCTTGTGTTCTGCACGGAATAACTGAGGCAAATGGAAAGTTTACTTTGGCCGGTCTGCGAACGGTTTCTCAACGCAGCCGTCCGACTAGCATTCCAGCGCGTAAAGCCGTCTCCGCTCCAAGCTTCACTGCCAAACGCTCACCGCTATGTCCTTAAGTAAACTTCGCCTGCGCATTTCTGATCGATGGCCTCGACGATGTCAAAAAGATGAAAAGACCTTTCTAAGCCGTTCGCGACCTGTAGACTTAGGACCATTAGAGAAGCTGCCGTCAAAGATGGGATATTGCTTCAAAACACTTGTCCAAATCAATCTCTGGAGAAAGAACTAAACTGGGGGTCAGCCGGACATGAAGCCGTGCTTCACTATTAATGATGAAGATATACGGGCATCTATTTTCAGAGCTGTACTAAGCACTGTTCCCTACCCTCTCCCAAAGTGAGAGGGAGGCAAACTATACTCACCTTCTGAATCCGCGTCGGACTGACGCCGAACTCGGCGCGGAAGGCGTGATTGAAATTCGATAAGTCGCCAAATCCAGTGTCCAGCGCAATCTCAAGCACCTTGTCTGAGGAGGTCTTCAAACGCACTGCCGCCTGGCGCAGACGCGCGCGCAGGATGTACTGATGAGGTGTCACCCGCGTGACCTGTTTGAAGGCTGCGCAGGAAATGAAACTCGCTCATCTTTGCAGTTTGAGGCCAGCCGTTCGAGCGGCAATGGCTCACTCAGATTCCCCTCGATGAAACGAAGCGCGGTCTGAGATGCGCGCGTTCGTCGGCGGCTGATGGCGACTGGTTCAACTGCCGGCTCAAGCCCAGGGTTCCGAGCACTGCTGGTCGGCAGCCCGTGCGCTAACTCTTCGAGGGCGGCTCCTTCTGAGCGTTCCAATCGCCTGACGTGCCTCGAACGATCAATGGCGAGAGGTCTGAAATCGGCGGGGATTCGGTGCGCTGGAAAAGCAGCCGCCAGCGCTCGCGCGTTCAAAGAACTCCGGCGAGTAAAGAAGCGCCAGGCAACGATCGCCGGTCCGCATGCTCGTGTCTGCATTCGAAAGGATTGTCCAGCGTTGCCAAGAAGAAGTGAACCGGGCGACAGGACTTCTGATCCGAAAGTGGAACGATATTGAAAGGACCCCTCCGACCACGATCGTAATTGAAATCGTCGGTGTGCTGTTCCTCAAACGAGCGGTCCTGCGGCCCGAACGTGCACACCACATCGGCCATGCTCCAGCCGTTTCCGCGTGCCAGGATTTTCGTAGCAATTTTCCCCAAGCCCGCGAGCCTCCGCTTACTTATTATTTGACATCGTAAGCGAAAAGTAAGGTGAGGTGAAACCACGATGGCTACCATCCGTCAGGAGATCGAAATCGATCGAAGTACGGAGTTTGTCTGGGACGTAATTCGCGATGTGGGCGCAGATTCACCGGCGACTGGTGCCGGGATTCGTTCTGGATTGCCAACTCGAAGGCGACTGGCGAACAGTCACCTTCGCAAATGGATTGGCTGTCCGTGAGCTCATCGTCAGCGTCGACGATAAAACGCTGCCGGCACTCGTGGTCAGCTCGCGGTGGAACGCTTACTCACCATAACGCCTCGGTTCAGGTGTATCGCAGAAGATGACGAACATTCTCGAGTCGTTTGGATCGCTGATCTCATGCCGAATGAAGCTGCGGACGCAATCAGCGAAATGATTGGACATGCGTTGAAGACAATGAAACAGACGCTCGAAAGCAGCGGCGCTGATGACGCCGCTCAAGGTTAGGCAAGGACTACAGCTTTGCCTCAACAGTCGCAACCAGTCCGAAAAGCCGACGCGTAGCGTCGAAGTGAATTAGCCCGGCTATTTAAGGCCGGGGAGGTGGAAGTCACAACGCTCGTCCGTCGCGTAGCGACGATTGAAAAAAGTGTGTTCTGGACATCATTTTCGTCGCTAACGAGGCGCAAATGTTTGGACGACTTGATCCCGGCCTTGAAGGGCCGGGCCAAATTCATGACGACGCTACGCGTCGCTCTCTTCTTCAACCAGCTGTCTTTAATAGGAGATCATTTATGACATCGGCTAATACTTTCAGAGCTCTTCACTACGGTAATGAGCTGCTGCTCCTCGCGAATGCCTGGGACCCGGGCAGCGCTCGTCTTATCGAGAGTCTGGGCGCCAGGGCAATCGCAACCACCAGCGCCGGGCTTGCGTGGTCCCGCGGCTATCCGGACGGCGACGCGCTGCCAATCGAACAACTGCTCACCACGGCGCGCGATATCGCCCGCGTCATTCGGGTGCCGCTGAGCATCGACATCGAGGGCGGCTATTCAGATGATCCGGCAGTGGTGGCGCGGGTCGTAAGCGGCATCATCGATGCCGGAGCCGTCGGCATCAACATCGAGGACGGCGCCGGCTCGCCGGATCTGTTGTGCGCGAAGATCGAGGCCGCCAGACACAGCGCTACTCGCGCCGGCGTTGACCTGTTCATCAATGTCCGCACAGATGTGTATCTGAGAGGCATGGCCAGTGGCGACGCGGCGGTCCGGGAGGTAATCCGGCGCGCAGAGCGTTATCGTTCGGCCGGTTGTGACGGCATCTTCGTGCCCTGGTCTCGTCGAAGGGGCCGGCAATCGAGGCAATAGCGCGCGGCGATCGATCCGCTGCCACTCAACATAATGTTGATGCCGGGTTTGCCGTCGCTTGCCGCGCTGCGATCACAGGGTGTTCGCCGCTTAAGTGCCGGGTCGGCGATAGCTCAGGCCGCAATGGGTCTTGCCAGTCGTCTCGTGGCTGATTTTCTGACTGGTTCAAGCTGACGAGGTGTTTACGATTACTGTTGATTACAGCTCGATGAATCAGCTCTTCCAAAGCGGCCGCCTGGTTGAATCAGCTTCGCCGAAAACGGGTTAGCAGAACAGTTTGCCTCTCTCTCGCTTTGGGACCACTCGATATTAGACGTGAACCTGCAGATTCGTATGAGTCAAGTTGGCCCTCTCCGAAAGCGAGAGGGAGTCACAGCGCACTAATCGTGACGTAGTATCCGTCCGGATCCCGCAGTGAGAACTCCATGGTTCGAGTGTTCGGGTTCATCGTGCGGCTCCTCTTCGAGCCGGGTGACGAGAGCGCGTGCCCTTTTCAGGGCCAGATCGAAATCGTCGACGCGGAAGAACAAGAGGAGCCCGTTGCCAGGTGTCGCCGTGTCCGGGCTCGTCAACGACGGATGCTCGTGCGCGCCCCACTGGTGGAGGCAGAGCAGGACAGTTCCATCCGAATCGAGGATCTGACCAAAGTACGACATGGGCTGGTTGTGTCTCGGGCTGGCCGAAGAGCGACTGGTACCATTTGAAGCTAGCTCGGCACATCGCTTACGCCGATGATCGTCCAGGTGCGTTTCATGACATTCCTCCCGCCGGCCTAACAATGTATATCCAGTTCCGAGAAAACCGAAATCGGGGTCGGGCCTGCTAACTTGCGACCAAAACACTGGCTCCGAGATCCTTCAGCAATACAAACGTTGCGAGTGACGAGAATCGCAGTGGCAAGCCTGCCCGCGTTTCAATTCCTTCTTGACATCGAGACGGGGGAACCTCTAAATATTTGTGGCGAGCTGACGACTCTGCTCAGAACTCCTCACGCTATTGAGTATTGCTTATTGCCCTTCGAACTTTCAGCTCCTCTCTCTCGACATTGCCGCAAAAGGAAACACTCTCAAATGAAAAGATTTGGTCTAATCGCGGTCTTACTATTACTTCAGTTATTGCCTGCCACCGCTGTAGGTCAGGGGTTGGATAGCCGGTCGTTTGATACATTGCCAAACGCGAGGACGAAGAGCCTGGAACAACCGATGGCCTCAGCAGAGCGAAAGAACTCGGTCAATGCCGCGAAGCCGCGGCAGCAGCCAATGGGTCCAACGTGCGCAGCCTCTGGCACCTCATTGCGTTCTACCAACTCGAATTACTGTAGCGTCATATTGTTTATTGGCGTGGAGGCATCGGCAGGGGAATACCAATCTCACTGTGCGAAGCCGAACTGACGCCGGATACTTATACGCCGCACGCGCTCGTCGGCCCCGGTAGCGTAGGTACGGAGCTGGAGGTTCTCTACGTCCCATCCGGCAATGCGATAACTCCCTACACAATGCGCCAGTTAAAGTCTCCGGAAACATTCATCGACATTGTTCCGCTCAATCGATGGGGATACGAAATCCGTTTCTACCACGCAGAAGAGAGTGTGGTAACTCGATCAAAAGTTGAGAAGAGTGAGGGTCTCAGATTCATCGTGGGCGTGGGCCTACCGGAGCGGGTCAATCTTTACAACGTCATCGGGGAACCGTTTGTGATTTGGAGATTTCGGAATCCGAATCCCCGGCAACGGACAGACTGCAAGTCAGCAAGATTAAGGACGGAGTAGCGGACTCCAGCGAATACGTTTATGTAGCAGCAACGGACACCTGGACGATGACCAACAATGAAGGCCAGGTGGTCTACTTGAAAACGTCTGAGATAGACTCCAGCGATCCCTGCCAACGCACAGAGATTCTCGCAAAAAGAACCGCGGTCTTGTCACTTACACGAGAACCAGAGTCTTTCGCGGATTCGCCTGGGGACAAGAAATAGTCAAACAAGTCGAAGAAGAAAATGGCCGGGCGAAGACGACTGCTTATACTTTCCATCAGGATCCGGCAGAGAGCGACAATTATAGCAGGGTAGAGTCGGTAACAAATCCCGACGGGTCGTGGGAAAAATACGTCTATGAGCAGAAGGGCTCTTCTCTGGTGAAGCGCGTCGTTGCCAGCGGCGGGCCGGGCACAACTAAGCCTTAACCAAGACGCTAGCGACTAAATAGCTCAGCCGGCTTGGTTTTCGTTTGCAACGGCGCGACAACGATTGCGAATCGTAAGAGTCGCACGCCTGACTCCTGTCTGCAGAAGTTTCTGCCTGAGTCAGGACGCGTTTTGATTTGCATTAAGTCGTGCCAAAGCTGTTTCCCTGTCCATCGCGTTCGCCAGCAACAGAATGGTGCCGCAGAAAAGCAGTGTGTCGAAGAAAAAGTTCAGCGCCACCACGTCTTTGGGTGCAGCGAGGAGCATCGGCAGGTAAATCCACAACACCGTCAGCAGAATCGTAAGCCCTAAAACTGTGGCTGCCATGCGCGCTTTCTTATTCACGAGCAGGCAGACGCCTGCGAGGATCAGAATCACGCCCACAAAATAACTCAAGAGAATTCGCCCGGGAATCCATTCGGGAGTGAGCTTTTGCAGCGGAATTCCCGGCACGTATTCCGGGTGCAGCAAATGCTCCACCCCATAGAATATCGAAGGAACGCCCACGAAGAATCGCGGAATGGCGGCAAGTACCGTCCAGCGGAGTGAGCGACGGCTGTCGTCGGCCGACGTGCTCCACGGTGACATCGCGAAAGCGAAAGCGCCGCCGCTGAAGGCAAGTTGTCTCAGGGCCAGCGCCCAAAAATCTGTTGCCTGGGTGCGCAACGACGCCAGGCATGTCCATTATCAATACGAAGATCAACAGCGTCATCCCGACCAGCGCCGCTGCCAGCCGCGCCTGGACTAGAACGGCAATACTGAGCGCCGCGCAAAGAAAAGCGACGCCCACCAGATAGACCCAAAACGTGTGCGCGGGAATCCAGCGAGGAACGAGGGTCGCAATACTCGCCGTGACGGTGAAATGCTCGGAACCAAAAACGGCCAGGGGAATCGCAAAAAACAGCCGGCCAAACGGCATGATCTTGTCCACACCATGTTCCTGCGGCAGTTCCCCGAAAATTTTGATGAGGCCGATGATGAAAACCAGCGACGCACAAACATACATCCAGAATGCCGATCGCCGACATGCCAAACGGCGGGAAAGCCAGAGCAGGTACGACGACAACGAACTGTTGGAAACAGCACAAGACGATTTGCGACACTGGCCCTCCACCGGCATTTAGGATGTTGTTCCATACTAAGTGAAAGTCAGCTGCGGACAAGATCCACTTTGCACATACTAGTTAGACCAATTAGGGGACAAAGTTATCCGGTCGCTGTCTGATTTGCCGGCGGTTAGATCGATTCTCATGATTCTAGTCCTTTCCGTTCAAGTCCCCGATTTCTGGCTGCCCCGCCACGGTAGTCTTGCCCGTCAGATCATCAAACACTTCATACATAATGCGGCCGTGCGCTCGAACACCCCAGAGGGGCACCGTACGAAACTCGGCGATGGTCTCCACTCGGCCTGTCAGAGAATCTCCCGGAAGCGCCACATCGGATCGTTTGAAATCGATCAGCGCGAAGCCACCCGGCGGCACAGTTATCTGGCGAGTTTCGGAAGCCGCATTACCCGCCGCATCCAGAAGTCTGACCTGAATCGGCATGCGGTTGATCATCGGATGCACGGTTTACTCGGAGGGCTAAGAACTTCAGGCGGAGCGTTTGTTCTCGAGCTATTCCGGGCAGGGATGAAGATAGAATCACCACGCCATCGAGGCTGTTTGATTGTGGTGAGATAACATTCGAAGATCTGAGGTTAATAGCTCGGACTCCGGTATAAGCAAGGCAGAAGACCGACAGGCTGACAACGGCTATTCGGATAATCCACTTTCGGCGAACAGGTTTCCGGTACATGACTCACATCCTTTCTGACTTCCTTTTTGTCGCAGCTTCCCCTGTCGTTTCAAGGTCACTTGAAAAGCAACCCTTTGCAGGCAGGTTTTCTCCTCTACTGGAATAACGCGACAAATCGGAGTGAAAAATCCCAAAAAGCAGAAAGGCTCCCAAGTATAACGTGTATTTGATTCTTTCGTCCGAGGAAGGCAAGTGCGAGTTTGTGACCTCGAAGGCCGAAATCGCTCTTTTTCTGGAAGATTCCCTCGATAGCCCGTATTGAATGACTCGATCTCGACTCGAGATCGTTCTAATCTCGACTCGGATTACTTCGCTCTCGACTCAGATTAGTCCATGCTGGAGTCAGAATACTCCGGCCTCAAGTCAGATCTTCGAAGCCGTACTCAGATTAGTCCGATCTCGCTTCGGATCGCTTTCAGCTCAACTCAGATCGCTTGCGATTAAACTCAGATCGGTCCGGCCTCGAGCCGGATTTCTCTGAAGCAACTCAGATTGCTCCAATCTCAATTCAGATAGGCTCGAATTCAACTCGGGTCGCGCCAATCTGCTGACAGTTAGTCTCGATCAGTGAGAGAAGGAACCCTAATTCCTCACCAGCGTCACCGAGCAATATGTAACTGAAACTAAAGCATAA
>ERZ1370068.324-contig-10293_pt1 | contig 26893 bp, 33 predicted proteins | sample MGYA00561227_ERZ1370068 | MGnify/ENA primary metagenome ERZ1370068 (study PRJEB38410, sample SAMEA6850437) | metagenome | study: Metagenomic assessment of the ecological functions of the soil: analysis of the soil microbiota associated with the...
ATTACTACGTATTGCTCGATACAGGCTGGGCGCAGCCCCTCTTTCGTCCACCGTCCAGAGCCTGCTGGAAGGCCAGTGGTGTCCAGCCACGGAGTCGGTCGAGCACCTGCCCGCCGCCTGGTGGACGGTGCTTCACTGCGTCCGGTCGAGGCTGGAGCGTCGGCGACCCGGTGGTGATTGAGCCTGGCGTCGCCGAGGACGACGTGGGCAAGGCGTGATCGGCCGCCAGGGCCGCATCGCGCGGGCGCTGTCGCAACGGTGGTGCGGGGCCTCGGCGGCGCGCCGCAGCGGGCGGACGCTGCTCGAGATCGTCGAGTAACGCGGTTCGAGTTCGGATTCGATGCGCGCCGCCGCGCTCTACGACATCCACGTGGGAACCCGCGTCGCGCCGGAGGCCGCGCTGGCTGCAGGTCGAGCGCGCGCGGGTGTCGACGGTCGTGGTCGGCGTGGCGAGCATCGCGGTCGGGCCCGCCGCAGCCGCGGGAGGTCAGTCGAACTGTCCGGTCGCTGCCGGGCGCGCAAATTGCGAGCCGCGGCAACGACTGGCCGCCTCTGATCGCACGAGTTCGACGGGCGACGACGGGGTCCGCCGGCTGCTCGAGCAGCTCGGCGACGAGCTGGCGCAATGGCTCGCCTCGCTGCCATTCCAGGTCGTCCTCGACGGCACGTTGTATCGTCGCACGCCGCCGCTGCGACGACACGACGATCGTCACCGAGTCTGACGACGGACGAGAAGCTCGCCAGTGCTGCGCGACGTCGAGCAGCCCCGCGTGGTCGCGGGCCACACGCACATGCAGCTCGAGCGGCGGGTCGGGGACAAGCTGTTCGGTCAACGCCGCAGCGTCGGCTGGCCCTACGAAGGCGCGTCGGGCGCGTACTGGGCGATCCTCGACGACGGCGTGGAGCTCGCGGCACACGACTACGACCTGGAACGAGCGGCCGAGCTACGTGCCGCCTCGGCCACCCGCGCGCGGAGGAGATCGCGGCCGAGAACAGAACATCCCTCGTCTCACGTCGCATCTCGCGTGCCGAGGCCATGAGGTCTCTCGGCGGATGACGGAGCTGGTGACAAGGTCGGCCGAGTCGGCAAGCCGCAGGGCTCGACGGCTCGTTCTTCGTCGAGCACGCGAGCGAGGACGACGAGCGCTTCGCGAAAGGCGCGACGCTGCACGGTGGACGGCGGAGCCCGGGCCGAGTCGCCGTCCTCGCGCGCTCGCGCGGGCGCCTGCGTGATCAGGCTCGACCGTGACGCCGCGCGGGCCGAGCTCGCCAGTCCGCGCGCGAGCGTCCTGCCGCCTGGGGCGGACGAGTACTACGAGTTCCAGCTCTCGCCGGCCTCGGAGTGGAGGAGGAAGGCGGGCGGGCCGCTCGGCCTGCGTCGCGGCCGTGCTCATCCCGGCGCCGGCGAACGACGCGCTCGAGCTCGACGTCCTGGGGCCTGCTGCTGCGCTCGTCGCCGGCGCTTGCATCCAGCAGTGTGACCTGATGCGGGCCGAATCCTCATCTCGCCTGAGGCGTCGCAGAGCCCATCTCGCGAGGCTTGTTCGCAGCTACCCTGACTGACCGCCTTTCTCCTGTGCCTCGACGTCTTCACTCTCCTCCCGCATGCGTTCGCCTGGCTCACGGAGCAGCGGCCGGTCGCGGCCGTGCTCGGAGACGAGCTCGAGCTGCGCCTCGCTCAACTACCGCGACTACACGCCGCTCGCCACCGGGCAGGTCGACGACGAGCCCTACGGCGGCGGCGCGGGGATGGTGCTGCGCGTGGACGCGGTCGCGGCCGCGCTCGACGCGGTCTACGGCGGGCGTGCGCCGGACCACCGCGTGGTCGCGCCTGACGTCCGCAGGGCCGCCAGCTGACCGCAGGCAGGTGCGTCGAGGAGCTGGCGCAGGAGGAGCGGCTGACGCTGCTCTCGGCCCGGTTCGAGGGCTTCGACGAGCGCGTCGCGATTCAGCCCGCCTCCGATGCGATCTCGATCGGGCCGTACGTCCTCTCGGGCGGCGAGCTGCCGGCGATGGTGCTGCCTCGACGCGATCGCCCGTCGGCTGCCCAGGCGCGCTCGGCAGCGAGGAGTCGGGCCTGGTCGAGAGCTTCTCGCCCGAGCTCGGAGGGTGGCCTTGAGTACCCTCAGTACACGCGTCCGGCCGAGTTCCGACGGCTGGCGGGTGCCGGACGTCCTGCTGTCAGGGGACCACGGGAGAATCGACGAGTGGCGGAAGGAACAGAGCCGACTGAGGACGGGGTCGTGACGACGAGCGACGACTGACGACCGAGCCAACCTCGGAACGACGACTACTGCGCGAGTACCGCCGCCGTCGTACCCGCCGCTGCTGCAGCTCGCCCGAGCAGCAGAAGGCAATCAGCACTCGCGCAACCCGCTCGACCGGCTGACCGCGGGTCTGCCGCGCCCGTGGCGGATCGCGATCGACTGATCGTGACGATCGCCGGCGCGATCGCGATCGTGCTCGCGATCAAGGCCTGGGTGGTCAACCCGTACCGGATCCCGTCGCTCCTCGATGGAGCCGACGCTGCACTGCGCGCGGCCCGGCCAGGGCTGTGAAGCGCGCTCTCTCCGACCGCGTGCTCGCCAACCGCTTCATCTACCACTTCCGCGACCCGCACCGGGGCGAGATCGTCGTCTTCAACACGCCGCCCGCCGCCCAGGAGATGGTGCGGCGCGAGCGGCACCTTCGTCAAGCGGCTGATCGGCCTCGCCCGGCGAGACCGTCACCGAGAAGCACGGCGGGTTCGTCTACATCGACGGCAAGAAGCTGAACGAGCTCCTACATCAAGCCCGACCGGCGCGCACGCGACTCGACGACGGGCACGTGGCGCGTCCCGCAAGGCGAGTACTTCTTCATGGGTGACACAGCGGGGAGTCGTGCGACTCGCGCCGCTGGGACTCGGTGCCGCGCAAGAACCTGATCGGCAAGGTCTGCGACCTACTGGCCGCCGAACCGCGTCTCGCTGCACCGAGGAACCCGGTCGACGGCTGACCGTACGGGCCTGCCGAGGTCCGTGGCGGATCGCGATCGACTGGCCGTCGTGACGTCGCAGTGCGATCGGTCGTGCGCGATCAAGGCCTGGGTCGTCAACCGCGCATAGCATCCCGTCGGCGTCGATGGAGCCGACGCTCCACTGCGCGCGCACGGAGCAGTGCGTCGGCTGCGAGGCGCGCTTCACTGACCGCGTGCTCGCTAACCGCGTCATCTACCGCTTCCGGCGACCCCGCACCGCGGCGAGATCGTCGTGTTCAAGACGCCGCCAGCGGCGAAGCAGGAGTGCGGGGCGGCGGCGCGTTCGTCAAGCGCCCGATCGGCTGCCGGGCGACCTCGTCCGGGAGGACGAGAAGGGCTTCCTCTCGATCGACCGACAAGAAGCTGGACCGAGCCGTACATCTCAGCGAAGCGGCGTGACGCGGACGCTGACCAACCGCGAGGAGAGCTGCACGCGTGCTCGAGGGCGAGTACTCTTCTGGGCGACAACCGCGGCGACTCGTGCGACTGCAGCGCCGGGGGTTCCGTGCCGCGGAATGACCTGATCGGCCCGTGTTCGCGACCTACTGGCCTCCGGACGGATCCGCTCCGCTAGCATTCCGCGTCGGCCCGCTGGGCCTCTTTCTATGAGCCGTGTGGATCGACAGCCTCGAGCAGCGCCAGCTGCGTGACGAATCTGCCGCCGTTCAAGGCCGGCGACAGCCGTCCGCGTGCACTTCCAGGTGATCGAGGGCCAGCGCCGCCGCGTGCAGGTCTTCGAGGGCATCGTGCTCAAGCGCCAGGGCGCGGGCGTGCGCGAGACGTTCACCGTGCGCAAGCAGTCGTTCGGCGTCGGCGTCGAGCGGACGTTCCCGGTGCACTCGCCGAAGATCGAGCGCATCGAGGTGACCGCGATCGGCGACGTCAACCGCGCGAAGCTCTACTACCTGCGCGGCAAGGTCGGCAAGCGCGCGCGCGTGCGCGCCGAAGCGCGGGGTCGCGCTGCCCGGAGTCGGAGCTGCTCGACGCAGGCGCGATGCCGCCCGAGGGCGGAGAGGTCGACGAGGAGCTCGTCGCGGAGCGGCTCGACGAGGCTCGACGAGGCCGAGCCGAGAGCGGCCGCCGAGGAGTCGGCGGCAGCAGGAGCCGGAGCCCGAGGCCGAAGCCGAAGTGCCGAGGCGAGCCGAGCCCGAGCCGGTCAGGAGGACGAAAGCGTCACGAGCGCTGGGCGCCGGCTGAGCGCGGCGCTATCCTCGCGGCCGTGGCTCGACGCACCGGCCGGAAGCTCCTCCAGTTCGATCGCAAGCTCGGCGCGCGCTTCGTCGCCGGCGCCGACGAGGCCGGGCGCGGGCCGCTCGCCGGGCCGTTGCTCGTCGCCGGGCGTCCTGCTCGACTACGCGAAGCTGCGCGACCACGCGGTTCGGCCGCTCGCCTGCCTGAACGACTCGAAGCAGTGCAGCGAGGGCCGAGCGCGAGAGCTCTACCGCGCGGTGCTCGGCTGCGCGGAGCGGGTCGTGGTGCGCGCGGTCCCGCCGGGCCAGATCGACCGCGCCGGGCTGCACCGCTCGAACCTCGCCGGCCTGCGGGCCGTGCTGGCCGAGCTCACGCCGCCGGCAGAGGTCTGCCTCGTCGACGGCTTCCGCCTCGGGCCGCGGCGCCGGAGCACCGCGCGGTCGTGGACGGCGACGAGAAGAGCGCGGCGATCGCGGCGGCCTCGATCGTCGCCAAGGTGACGCGCGACCGGATGATGCGGCGGATGGACGCGCTCTATCCCGCCTACGGCTTCCGCTCGCACGTCGGCTACATCACGCCGCGCCACTCGGCCGTCGTGCGCGAGATCGGGCCCTGCGGAGATCCACCGCCGCTCGCTTCCAGGCGCTCTGCTACTCCTAGCACGTGCCGCGGCCGGCAGGGCGGCCGAGCGGCGCGCGTGGTGGCATTACCGCCTGCGCGGCTACCGGATCCTCGGCACGCAACGTCTGGATCGGTGGCAACGAGCTCGACCTCGTCGTCCGCCGCGGCCGGCGGCTCGTCGTTCGTGCGAGGTGAAGGCGAAGGGCGGCGGGCGCTACGGCGACCCGCTCGAGATGGTCACCGAGGAGAAGCAGCGCCGCCTGCGCCGCGCCGCGGAGGCCTGGCTCGCCGCGCATCCCGAGGCGGCGGGCTCGAGGCGCGCTTCGACGTCGATCGCCGTCCGCGACGGCCGCCTCGAGCGCATCGGGCAGGCGTTCTAGCCGTCCTGTCGAACCGGGCGGGGCCGTGGCCTCGACCCAGGACGCGCTCTACCGGCGCATCGATCTCGACCTCTCGTGGTCGGAGCGCGACCTCCCCGAGCGCGAGCGGACGAAGCACGTCCACCGGCTGCATCCGTACCTCGGCAAGTTCATCCCGCAGCTCGTCGAGGCGCTGCTCGCGCGGCACGTCCGGCCGGCGGGCGCGTGCTCGACCCGTTCGCGGGCTCGGGGACGACGCTCGTGCAGGCGCTCGAGTCCGGCTACGACGCGACCGGCGTCGGACGTCGCCGCGTTCAACTGCCTGCTGATGCGGGTGAAGACGCGCGAGTACAACCCGTTCGTGCTCGAGTCGCGAGCTGCGCGACGCGCTCGCGCGGCTCGAGCGCGTTCGAGGCGCGCGCGGCCGAGGCCGGTCTCGCGGTACGTGCGCGACTGGTACGCGCCGCAGGCCGCGGCCGAGCTGCTCTTCTTCCGCGGCCTCGTCGAGGACTACGAGCATGCCGACGTGCTGCGGGTCGTGCTGGCGCGCGCGGCGCGCTCGGCGCGGCGGACGACGCACTTCGACCTCGACTTCCCGCGCACGCCGCAGCGCGACGCCGTACTGGTGCCACAAGCACCGGCGCGAGTGCCGGCCGGTCGGCGAGGCGCGCCGCGTTCCTGCGCCGCTACGCGCTCGACACGCTCGCGCGGATCGAGGAGTTCGCGCGCGTGCGCGTGCGCGGCGCGAGGCGGTCGGTGCTCCACGGCGACGCGCGCGAGCTCGACTTCGGCGGCGCGCTTCGACGGCGTCGTCACCTCGCCGCCGTATCCGGGCCTGATCGACTACCACGAGCAGCACCGCTACGCCTACGAGCTGCTCGGGCTGGAGGAGTGCCGCGAGCTGGAGCTCGGCAAGCGGCTCGACGCGGGCGGCGCTCGAGCCGCGTACGTCGAGGGCGTCGCGGCGGTGCTGGCGAACGTGCGCGGCGTGCGCTGCGGCCGGCGCGCGCCGGTCGTGATCGTGATCAACGACCGCCGCGAGCTCTACCCGGAGATCCTCGAGCGCGCCGGTCTGCGGCTCGAGGAGCGCTACCGCAGGCACGTGAACCGGCGCACCGGCCGCCGCGCCGGCGAGTTCTACGAAGACGTGCTCGTCGCGCGCGCTGAGTCGTCACTCCGGCACGGGTCGTCGCAGACACGTGACGGTCTGTTGCCTAGCGTGACGACGTGCTCGCACGCACCGTCACCCACGCGCTTGTCGGGCTCGACGCCCGCCGCGTCGAGGTCGAGGCGCACCTGCAGCGCGGCGTGCCGGCGTTTGCGATCGTCGGGCTTGCCGACCGCGCCTGCCAGGAGGCGAAGCAACGCGTCCGCAGCGGGATCGCGTCGGCCGAGCTCGAGTGGCCGCGCGCGTCGGATCACGGTCAACCTCGCGCCGGCGGAGCTGCGCAAGGAGGGATCCGGGTTCGACCTGCCGATCGCGCTGGCGGTGCTGGCGGCCTCGCGTCAGGTGCCGCCGCGAGGCGCTGGGCGGGCACGCGGCGGTCGGCGAGCTCGCGCTGGACGGACGGCTGCGGCCGGTCGGCGGTGCGTTCGCCGCGGCCGAGGGCGCGCGGCAGTCTGGGCTCGACGGCTCCTGTGCGCCGCGGAGTGCGCGGCGGAGGCTGCGCTGGCCGGGATCGAGCCCGTCCCGGTGCACCACCTGGCGGAGGCGGTGCCTACCTGCGCGGCGAGTGGCAGCCGCCTCCGCCCGACGAGTCGCGCCGTCGCCGCTGAACGGCGCCGAGCCGGCCGGGCCGGATCTCGCCGACGTGCGCGGCCAGGAACGCGCGCCGGCGCGCGCTCGAGCTGGCGGCGGCGGGCGGTCACAACCTGCTGCTCGGCGGGCCGCCCGGAACGGGCAAGACGATGCTCGCGCGGCGACTTCCCGGGATCCTGCCGCGGCTGCCGCCGGACGAGGCGCTCGAGGTGACGCGGATCCACTCGGTCGCCGGGCTGCTCGCCGCCGGAGCGGCCGCTCGTGTCCGTGCCGCCGTTTCGCGCGCCGCACCACACGCGCCTCGGTCGGCGGCGATCGTCGGCGGCGGCTCGTCCCCGCGGCCCGGCGAGGCGAGCCTCGCGCACCGCGGCGTGCTGCTTCCTCGACGAGCTGGCCGAGTTCCCGCGCAACGCGCTCGAGGCACTGCGCCAGCCGCTCGAGGACGGCGCGATCTCGATCGCGCGGGTCGGCGGGCAAGATCGTCTTCCCGGCGCGCTTCCAGCTCGTGGCGACGATGAACCTCTGTCCGTGCGGAGCGCGCGGCGATCCCGCGGCCGAGTGCTCCTGCTCCGCGGCTCGCCTCGCCGCGTACCGGGACAAGCTCTCGCGGGCGCTGCTCGACCGGTTCGACCTCGTGGTCACGGTGCCGCGTCCACGCGCCGCGCGAGCTCGAGGCGGCGCCGCGGCGAGCGTCGAGCGCGGTGCGCGAGCGCGTCGACGGCACGCGCGCTGCGGCGCGTGGCGAAGCCGCTGCGGCGCACGCGCGAGGCAGACGAGCTCTTGAGCCGCGCCGTCGAGCGGCTGCCGCTGTCCGCCCGAGGCCGTGCGCGCGTCGCCCGCGTCGCGCGAACGATCGCTGCGCTCGCGGGCGCGGAGGAGGTCGGCACCGCGCAGGTCGCGGAGGCGCTCTCGTACCGCTCGCCGACGGAGCTCGGGACGCCGTGAGCGACCTGGCCCTAGCCGCGTTCGCGGCCGGAGACCGGTGCGCACGTCGTCGAGGAGCCGCGCGAGCGGCGCTTCGAGCGGTTCCGCCGCGAGTTCGACGAGGCCGCCTGTTCGCTCGACGCTGGCGGCGCGGGGTTGCGGTTCGTCGGGCGGAGCGAGGCTGGTTACCCGTCGCTGCTGCGCGAGCTCCACGACCCGCCGCCGGGTCTGTTCCTACGCGGCTCGGGCGCGGCCGAGCTGTTCGGCGCAACCGGCCGTGGCGATCGTCGGCGCCCGGGCCTGCTCGTCGTACGGGTCGCAGGTCGCGCGCCTGCTCGGGCGCGAGCTGGCGGCAGCCGGGCTCGTGGTCGTCAGCGGCCTCGCGCGCGGAGTCGACGCGCGAGGCGCACCGCGGCGCGCTCGAGGCGGGCGGTCGCACGGTCGCGGTGCTCGGCTGCGGCATCGACCGCGACTATCCGGCCGCCCACGCGAGCTCGCGCGTCGCATCGTGGCGAGCAGGGCCTCGTCGTCTCGGAGTACGCACCCGGGCGTCGAGCCTGCGCCCTGGAGGTTCCCGGCGCGCAACCGGATCATCGCCGGGCTCTGCGGCGGCCACGGTCGTCGTCGAGGCGCGCGAGCGCAGCGGCGCGCCTGATCACCGCCGACTTCGCGCTCGAGGCCGGCCGCGAGGTCTTCGCCGTGCCCGGCGAGATCACCTCGGCACCTCGGCGGGGACGAACGCGCTCCTGCAGCCTGGGCGCGACGCCGCTCACCCGCCGGAGGACGTGCTCGAAGCGCTCAGCGTCGTTGCCGTCTCCGCGCCGGGGCCGGAGCCTCGGCGAGACGCCTGCTCGGTGCTCGAGGCGCTCGGTCGCGAGCCGAGTGGAATCGACGGGCTGATCCGCGAAACGGGCCTCGATGCTGCGGCGCCAGTGGCGACGGCGCTGGCCGGCTCGAGCTCGCCAGGTGCCGTTGCCGAGGCGGACGGTCTCTACGTGGGGCGAGGGCCGCAGGGCTAGGATCGCCGACATCGAGACGAGACTCGTACTGGCTTGCAGGAGCCGCGCTCGCCCTGGCCGCGCCGGCCGACCGATCGGCGGGACCGGTCGACGTGGCGGTTGTCGGGGGTGGCGTGACGGGCTGCGCCTGCGCGCTCAGGCTCGCCGAGGCGGGCAAGCGTGTGCGTGCCCTGTTCTGGGGCCCGCAGATCGCGGGCGGGGCGAGCGGGCGCAACGGCGGCTTCGCGCTGCGAGGGGGCGCTCCTGCGTACGACGTCGCGCGGCGGGGGCTGGGCGCGGAGCAGGCGCGTGCTTCTGGGTGCTGACCGAGCGCTACCTGGACCGGCTGGAGCAGCTGGCAGGCGACGCTTTTCGGCGCACGGGCAGCCTTCGCCCGGCCGCGGACGCCGGCGAGCGGGCCGAGCTCACGGCGGAGTACGAGGCGCTCCGGGAGGACGGCTTCGCGGTCGAGTGGCGCGCGGAGCCACAGCCCCTAGCCGGGCGCTTCGACGCCGCCATCTTCCATCCGCCGGATGGATCGCTTCAGCCTGCCCGCTGGGCCGGCGCCTGGCGGCGCTGGCAGTCGAGGCGGGCGCCGAGTCTCTGGAGCACGAGCGAGTCGAATCCATCGGACGCGCTTGAAGCCGACCAGGTCGTGATCGCGACGGACGGCTACACGCACGGCCTCGTGCCCGGGCTCGACGCCGCGATCAGGCCGACTCGCGGCCAGGTGCTCGTGACCGAGCCGCTCGAGCGGCGCCTGTTCCGGTGCCCGCACTACGCGAGGCACGGCCACGACTACTGGCAGCAGACGGAGGACGGCCGGCTCGTGGCCGGCGGCTTCCGAGACAAGGCCACCGACCATGAGTACACCGCAGAGGAGGCCACCACACCGCTGATCCAGGCGTCAGCTTGAGAAGCTTCGTCGCCGAACTGCTCGGCGAGGAGCCTCGGATCGACCACCGCTGGGCCGGAATCTTCGGCACGACCGCCGACCGGCTGCCGCTCGTCGGACGCCTGCCCGGCAGCGAACGGGTCTGGGTCTCGGCCGGCTACTCGGGCCACGGCAACGTCCTGGGCCTCGCCTGCGGCGAGCTCGTGGCAGGCGCGATCTTGGGCGCGCCTGCGAACGAGTTGGAGCTGTTCGACCCGGCGCGGCTACTCGGCGGCTAGCTCGCGCCGGCGCGGGCACCGACTCGTCGGCCTGGAAGAGCGAGAACGCGGTTGCCTTCGGTGTCCACGCAGCGCGCAAACCAGCCGATGGTCGGGATCGGCTGCTTGTCGTCCGCCGACCCGCCGAGCTCGCGCGCCTTTGCAATCGACGCGTCGATGTCCGAGGTGCCGAAGTAGACGATCGGCCCGGAGCCGGCGGTATCGGGATCCGGGATAGATCGCCCCGCCGGGCTCGTTCCCCTCCGAGCATGTGGTACTCCGACCGGCCCTTCCCAGGCTCTGGAACTTCCAGCCGAAGAGCGACTTCCAGAACTCCACTCGCCCGTGCGCCGTCCTGCGCAGGTATCTCGAAGTGCACCAGCTGCCCGTCCATTCTCGCCTCCTTCGGTCGTTGGCGGCAGCCTAACCGGCGGCTACAGCTCGATCGTCGGCAGGTCGAGCTCTTCGCGCCGCTCGAGCGCGGCCAACGCGATCGCGAGGTCCTGGATGGCCAGGCCGGTCGAGTCGAAGGTCGTGATCTCGTCCGTCCGAGCGCCGGCCCTTCGGCCGTCCCCGGCGAGCACGTCGCCGAGCTCGGTCACCTGCGTCGCGCGCAAGCGAGCCCGCCTCGACCGCGTGGACGAGCTCGCCGTTGTGGCTCGCCTGCTCCCAGTCGTCGCAGAAGACGTGCGTCCGGACGAGCTCTTCGACCGCGATCTCCGCCTTGCCCGGCCCGTCGGCGCCCATCAGGCTGACGTGCTGCCCGGCCGAAGCGAGCCCGGGCCGGAAGAGGACCTCGTGGCCCGGGCGTCACCGTGACGACCAGGTCGGCCGCGAGCGCCTCCTCGCGCGAGTCGGCGACGGCGCGCCGAGCTCGTCCGCCGGCGGCTTGGCGCGCGACTCGCGTCGACGTCCCAGAGCAGCACCGTCGCGCCCGCGCGCGACGAACGTGCGCGCCGCGGCGCGGCCGTTGACGCCGGCGCCGATCACCGCCGCCGTGCCTGCGTCGGCGCGACCGAGCGTCTCCGCGGCGAGCACGGCCGCAGCGCCCGTGCGCAGCGCGGTCACGGCGCCGGCGTCGAGCACGGCGACGAGCGAGCCGTCCGACGCGTCCGAGAGCAGCACGACGCCCGTCACCGTCGGCAGGCCCTCGCGCCGGGTTGCCCGGGAACGAGGTCACCCACTTCAGCAGCCGCGTAGCCGCCGCCGAGCGCCGGCATCGCGCGGAAGTCGCCGGCCGGATAGGCGGGCACGTAGCACCTTCGGCGGCATCGTCCACTCGCCGCGCGCATAGGCGACGAAGGCGTCGCGCACGGCGTCGAGCGCCCGCTGCGGCGGGACGGCCGCCTCGACGTCGCCGCGCCGAGAAGAACGGAACCACTGAGTAGCGCCTTGACGTCCTCGATCAGCTTGTCGATCGAGTCCTTCGCGTCGCCGAACAGCATCACCGTCTTCGGGTTGTAGAAGAGCGGGTTCTCGATCCCCGCGAAGCCGGGGTTCATGCTGCCGCTTGAGCACGACGACCGCCTGCGCCTGGTCGACGTTCAGGATCGGCATGCCGTAGATCGGGCTGCCCGGCGTTGTTGCGCGCGTCGGGGTTGACGACGTCGTTCGCGCCGATCGACGAGCGCGACGTCGGTGCGCGCGAACTCGGCGTTCGCCTCGTCCATCTCCTTCAGCTGCGGGTAGGGCACGTTCGCCTCGGCGAGCAGCACGTTCATGTGGCCGGGCATCCGGCCGGCGACCGGGTGGATCGCGTACGAGACCTCGACGCCGCGTCTCCTCGAGCAGGTCGGCCAGCTGCGCGCACGTCGTGCTGCGCCTGCGCGACCGCCAGCCCGTAGCCGGGCACGAAGACGACCTTGTGCGCGTAGGCGAGCATCACGGCGACGTCGTCGGCGCTCGCCGAGCGCACCGTGCCGCCGTCGGCGCCCGCGGCCGACCGCGGCGCGCGGCCGCGCACCTGGCCGAACGCGCCGAAGAGGACGTTCGCGATCGAGCGGTTCATCGCGCGGCCCATCAGCATCGTCAGCAGCGTGCCCGACGCGCCGACGAGCATGCCGGCTGACGATCAGGACGTTGTTCTCGAGCTCGAAGCCGGTCGCGGCGGCGGCGAGGCCGGTGAACGCGTTCAGCAGCGAGATCACGACCGGCATGTCGGCGCCGCCGATCGGGAGCACGAACAGGACGCCGAAGCAGCGAGCGCCGCCGACGAGCGCCCAGAGCAGCCACTCGTCCTGACGCCGCCGACGAGCGCGATCGCCGAGCCGACCGCGACGCAGCAAGACGACGCGCGTTCGACGAACTGCTGACCCGGGATACGTGATCGGCCGGCCGCCGATCAGCTCCTGCAGCTTCGCGAACGCGACCATCGAGCCGGAGAACGAGATCGCAGCCGATCAGCGCCGAGAGCACGATCGCGAGCGCAGATGTCGACCTTCGGCGCTGCCGGGCTCGGGCGCAGCGGTGTGGAACTCCGCGAGCGAGATCAGCGCCGCCGCGCCGCCGCCGACGCCGTTGAACAGCGCCACCATCTGCGGCATCGCGGTCATCTTCACGCGCGCGCGCCGCGACCGCCCCGAAGGCGCCGCCGATCAGCATCGCCGACCGCGATCGCCCACCAGCTCGTCGATGCCGTCGTCTGCAGCCAGCGTGACGACGATCGCGACGCAGCATCCCGACCGCGCCGATCTGGTTGCCACGTCGCGCGTGCGCCGGGTTCGAGAGGAAGCGCAGCGCGAGGATGAACGCGCACGATCGTGATCAGGTAGAGCAGGTTCGCGAGGTTCGTGCTCATGCGCCGTGCTGGCCGTCGCCGGAGGCGTCGTCTGCGGCTCGCGCTTCTTGAACATCTCGAGCATCCGGTCGGTGACGACGAAGCCGCCGACGACGTTCGCGGAGCGCGAGCACGACGGCGACGAACCCGACGATCCAGTCGAGACGTGTCCTTGTGCGGCGCGCCGAGCGACGAGCATCGCGCCGACGATCGACGATGCCGTGGATCGCGTTCGTGCCGGACATCAGCGGCGTGTGCAGCAGCGTCGGCACCTTCGAGATCACCTCGAAGCCGAGGAAGATCGCGAGCACGAGGATCGTCAGCTCGAAGACGAGCAGCGTGTTGTGACTCACGCCGCGCACCTCCTGCTTGCGTCGACGCACGCGCCGGCGGTGATCTCGTCCGTCCCAGTCGAGCGCCAGCTCGCCCCTCGGGCGCGAGGTGGTGCAGCAGCGGCGATGACGTTGCGCGCGTACAGCTGGCTCGCGTGGAACGGCATCGTGCTCGGCAGGTTCGTCAAGCCGACGATCGTCACGCCGTCGCGCACGACGATCCTCGCCGGGCTCCGTCAGCTCACAGTTGCCGCCCGCCTCGGCGGCCAGGTCGACGATCGACCGAGCCCGGGCGCATCGCCGCGACGGCGCTCGCCGGGATCAGCTTCGGCGCCGGCCGGCCCGGGATCAGCGCGGTCGTGATCACGACGTCGAACTCCGGCATCCGCTCTTCGAGCTCCTCTTGCTGCTGCCGCTGCTGCTCCTCGGTGAGCTCCGTCGCGTAGCCGCCGGCCGTCTCCTCGCCGATGACGCCGAGGCTCGAGCCAGTTGGCGCCGAGGCTCTCGATCTGCTCGCGCACGACGGGCCGCACGTCGAAGCCGGTGACGACCGCGCCCAGGCGGCGCGCGGTCGCGATCGCCTGCAGGCCCGCGACGCCCGCGCCGAGCACGAGCACCTTCGCGGGCGCGACCGTGCCGGCGGCGGTCATCAGCATCGGGAAGAAGCTGCGGCAGCCGCTCGGCCGCGAGCAGCGTCGCCTTGTAGCCGGAGACGGTCGCCTGCGACGAAGCGCGTCCATCGCCTGCGCGCGCGTGATCCGCGGGATCGACTCCATCGCGAACGCGATCACGCCGCGCTGCGCGAGCCGCTCGATCCCTCCGGGTCGGTCAGCGGCTGCAGGAAGCCGATCAGCACCTGGCCCTCGCGCAGCCGGCCGCCTCCTCCGTCGCTCGGCTTCTGCACCTTGACCACGGCCTCGGCGTCGGCCCAGTCGTCCGACGAGCCGAGCGCCCGCCTCCTCGTAGGCCGCGTCCGGGAACGACGCCGCCTCGCCCGCGCCGCGCTCGACGAGCACCTCGAAGCCGGCCGGGGCGAGCTTGCCGACGACCTCCGGCACGAGCGCCACGCGCCGCTCGCCGGCAGCCGTCTCTCTCGGGACCCCGATCCGCATGCCGGGAGGATGCTAGTGCGTCGGGCGGCCGCGAATATCCTCCACCGGCGATGGGCGTGCCGGAGATCGTGCCGCGGGAGACGAAGCACGGCCTGGTGGCCGATGGCGACGGCTGGTTCGTGATCAACGCGGCCGAGAGCCGGTGGAACGACACCGGCCCCTTCGGCTTCTACTGCAACTTCGAGGGCAAGCGTCGCTTCAAGCAGCTCGGGCTGAACCTGAACGTGCTCGAGCCGGGCCAGCCGATCGGGCTACTACCACCGTGAGCGGGCGCAGGAGGACTTCCTCGTCCTCGCCGGCGAGTGCCTGCTGCTCGTCGAGGGCCAGGAGCGGACGCTGCGCGCCTGGGACTTCGTGCACTGTCCGCCCGGAGACGAACCACATGATCGTCGGAGCCGGCACCGGCCCTCGGTCGTCCTCGCGGTCGGTGCCCGCGGTCGGGGCGGAGCGGAATCGTTTACCCGGTCGACCCGCTTGCGCTCGAGCACGGCGTCGGCGTCCGAGCAGGAGACGACGAAGCCGCGACGAGGCCTACGCAGAGCTTCCCGGCCGCACGCGCTGCCGGTACCGCGCCGGGCTGGCTGCCCGAGTAGCATCAGCGCGTGTCTGGCTCGCCGAGATCGCCGACAGCTTCTTCAGGCCCGCCGTCAACGACCTCGTGCCCTACGAGCCGGGGAAGCCGGTCGAAGAGGTGCAGCGCGAGCTCGGGCTCGAGCGGGTCGTCAAGCTCGCCTCGAACGAGGGCCCGTACGGGCCTGTTCCCAGCGGCGCGCGAGGCGATCGAACGCGCGATCGCCGCAGCTGAACCGCTACCCCGACGGCGGCGCCTACCGGCTGCGCGCCGCGCTCGCCGAGCGCTTCGACCTTCGCTTCGAGGAGGTCGGCGATCGGCGCCGGCTCCGACGGGCTCGTCGACTGCCTCACGCCAGGCGCGCGCTCGAGCCCGGCGACGAGATCGTCTGCGGCTGGCCGTCGTTCCCGAGCTACGTGATCGACGCGCGCAAGGTCGGCGCCGTGCCGCGCACGGTGCCGCTGCGCGACGGGCGCTACGACCTCGACGCGCTGCTCGAGGCGATCGGGCCGCGGACGAAGATCGTCTACCTCTGCCTGCCGAACAACCCGACCGGGACGACCAACACTCGCGCCGAGCTGGACGCCTGGTTCGAGCGGGTGCCGGAGCACGTGCTCACCGTGCTCGACCAGGCCTACGCCGAGTACATCGACGACCCGGAGTACCCGGACGGCGTCGAGGACTACCTCAAGCGGGGCCGCCGCGTCGTCGTCCTGCGCACCTTCTCGAAGATCTACGGCCTCGCCGGGCTGCGCGTCGGCTACGGGCTCGCGCCGGCCGAGATCGTGACCGCGATCGCCAAGGTGCGGCGAGCCTTCGACATCACCACGCCCGCGCAGGAGGCCGCGCTCGCGAGCCTCGACTCGCCGGCCGAGCTCGAGCGGCGCCGGCGCGCCAACGCGCAGGGGCGCGTCGCAGCTGGAGCGGATCCTGCGCGAGCACGGCCTCGACCCGGTCGGCCCCGCGGTCGCCAACTTCCTCTTCGCCGAGGTCGGCGAGGACTCGCGGCCGTTCTTCGAGCAGCTCCTCCGCGAGGGCGTGATCGTCCGGCCGACGCACGGCTTCGGCGCACCCGGCGCGGTGCGCGTGACCGTCGGCACCGCCGACGAGCACGAGCTGCTCGCGCCGAGGCGCTGACGCGAGTGCTCGCGCGCGCGCCTGATCCTAGTGGACCAGGCCGAAAAACCCCTCGTTCGAGTGCCGACCGCCGGTGTTACCGTACGAGAGGCGATGGGCCGCCCCCGTCGTAGCCGGCAGCCAGCTCGCGCTCCTCGGCCGCGAGCCCGAGCTTACCGGCGCCTCTTTCTCGCCGACGCTCGGCTCCGGCGCGGGCACGTGGCTCGCCCTCGTCGCGCTCGAGGTCGACGTCTGGATGCGGACGGAATCGTCGGGCTGGATCGCCGCGCTGCTGATCGCCGACCTGCTGCCGACCTTCGTCGATCGGCCTCCTCGTCGGGCCGCTCGATCGACCGGCTCTCGCGGCGCAGGCCTGATGATCGGCGCCGACCTCGTCCGCTTCGGCGTCTTCGCCGTGCTGCCGTTCACGACGAGCGCGACGCCAGATCGTCGCGCTGGCGGCGGTCGCCGGCGTCGCGACGGGCTTCTTCCGTCCGGCCGGTCTACGCCGGGCTGCCGAACCTCGTCCAGGACGAGGACCTGCACCAGCGCCAACTCGCTCCTGCAGACGGTGGACAACCTGACCTGGGCGCTCGGCTCGCTCGCCGGCGGCGTGCTCGTCGCGGCCTCGGGCGTCGACGCGGCCTACTGGATCAACGCCTGCACGTTCCTGATCTCGGCGCGTCTTCCTGTGCGGGATCCCGCAGCGGCTGCTGCAGGCGCGCTCCGCCAGCGAGCCGCGGCCACTGGGCCGACCTCGAAGGACGGCTTCGCGCTCACCGTCCGCTCGCGGCGCTCCTGACCGTGCTGATCGCCTGGAACGTGGCGATGTTCTGCGAACGCGGCGGTCGAACGTCGCCGAGCCGCGGCTCGCCTTCCGCGCCTTCGACGCGGGCGACGTTCGGGCTCGGGCCTGATGATGGGCTGCGCGGGCATCGGCCTCGCGTTCGGCGCCTACCTCGCCGGCTCGGTGGATCGAGCGGCGCGGACTCGCCAACGTCTACGGCGCCTCGCTCGGGCTGATGGCTGATCGGGATCGGGCCTGGCCGCGCTGGCGCCGAACGTCTGGGTCGCCGCCGCCTGCGTCGTCATCTCGGGGCGCGGCAACGGCGCGGCGGTCGTCTGCAACGCGCTGCTCGTGCAGCGCGGCGCGCCGACGACGCTGCGCGGGCGGCGCGTTCGCGGTCGCTGATGAGCTCGAACGTGGCGATGCTGACCCTCGGGATGATCGTCGCGGGCCGCTTGACCGACGTCGTACGGGCCGCGCTGGATCTGGGGCGCCGCGGCACGTCGTCTGCCGCGCGTCGCGGCGGTCGTCGGCTTCGCTGCTCGCGCACGGGGCCGCCGGCGCCGGCAGCCGTCCGGAGCGGCCAGCCGCTCGCGCGTTGCCGCGCACAGCACACGCAGCCGCGGTCTAGCAGGCGTCCCTTTAGCATCGCCGGCGTGGCGGCGCGGCGCGACTTCACGCGCGAGTCGCTCGCCGCCGGCGTTCGCGCCGGCGACCGGCGCGCGCTCGCCCGCGCGATCACGCTCGTCGAGAACTGCGACCCGCTCGCCTACGAGGTCGTCCGCGACCTCTATCCGGAGACCGGCGGCGCCTACGCGGTCGGGGTCACCGGGCCGCCGGGCGTCGGCAAGTCGAGCCTGATCAGCGCGCTCGTCCGGCCATGTGCGCGAGCGCAGGACCGCTCGGTCGGCGTGATCTCCGTCGACCCCTCGAGCCCGTTCTCGCAGGGCGCGCTGCTCGGCGACCGCATCCGCCTCGCCGACCACTTCCTCGACCCCGAGCGTCTTCATCCGCTCGATGGGCAGCCGCGGCCACCTCGGCGGGCTCGCGGAGGCGACGCTGCAGGCGCTGCTCGTGCTCGACGCCGGCGGGCAAGGACCTCGTCTTCCTCGAGACGGTCGGCGCCGGCCAGGGCGAGGTCGAGGTGATCGGGATCGCCGACACGGTCGTGCTGGTGCTGATGCCCGGCTCGGGCGACTCGATCCAGGCGCTGAAGGCCGGGATCATGGAGATCCCCGACGTGATCGCGATCAACAAGATCGGACCACCCGGCCGCGAAGACGATGCTGAACGAGGTGCGCTCGGTGCTCGCGCTCGACACCGAGAGCGCGTGGAAGCCGCCGATCGTCCTGACCGAGGCGATGCGCGGCGAGAACGTGCCCGAGCTGTGGGAGAAGATCGAGGAGCACCGCGCCTTCCTCGAGTCCGACGGCCTGCTCGAGCAGCGGCGGCGCGAGAACCTCGCCGGCGAGGTGTTCGCCGTCGCCTCGGCGCGCGCGAAGGCGCACCTGCGAGCGCGCGGTCGCGGACGACCCGAGCTGCGGCGCCTGCTCGACGAGGTGCAGAGCCGCAAGCTCGACCCGCTGACCGCGGTCCGCGAGATCATGGAGAAGGTGTTCAAGGTTGGCGACGAAGACGGCACCGACGCTCGAGCTGACATCGAGGAGGCGCGCGGCGCGGCTCGAGGGCATCGCGCGCGTGACGCCGGTCTACGGCTCCGAGACGCTCTCGCAGCTCGGTCGGGCGCGAGGTCGTCGCTGAAGGCCGAGAACCTGCAGCGCACGGGCTCGTTCAAGATCCGCGGCGCCGTCAACAAGATCGCGACGCTCGCGCGAAGGCGAGCGGCGCGCCGGCGTCGTCGCGGCCAGCGCGGGCAACCACGGCCAGGCGGTGGCCTGGGCGGCGCGCGAGGCCGGCGTCAAGGCGACGCGTCTTCATGCCGCAGGACGCGCCGATGGCGAAGGTCGAGCCGACGAAGAACTACGGCGCGCAGGTCGAGCTCGCGGGCGGCGAGCTTCGAGGACGCGCTCGCGGCTGCGCTGCGCGCACGCCGAGACGACCGGCGCCACCTTCGTCCATCCCTACGAGGACGAGCGCGTGATCGCCGGGCCAGGGCACGATCGGGCTCGAGCTCGCCGAGCAGGTGCCGGACGTCGAGACGGTCGTCGATCCCGGTCGGCGGCGGCGGCCTCGCCGTCGGGAATCGCGCTCGCGCTGCGGTCGCGTCACGGCCGGACGTGCGGATCGTCGGCGTCCAGGCCGGGCTCGACGGCTCGACGATCGCGGACGGGATCGCGGTCAAGCAGGTCGGCGAGCTGACCGGCGCGATCCTCGACGAGCGTGCTCGACGACCTCGTCACGCGTCACCGACGACGAGATCTGCCGCGCGATCGTGCTGCTGCTCGAGCGCTCGAAGCTCGTCGTCGAGGGCGCGGGCGCGGTCGGCGTCGCCGCGCTCCTCGCCGGCAAGGCCGGCGGCGCAGGGGCCGGCGCGGTGCGCATCCTCTCCGGCGGCAACATCGACCCGACGATGCTGATCTCGGTCATGCGGCACGGGCTGACCGCCGCCGGGCGCTACCTCGTCGTGCGCAGCCGCTTGCACGACCAGCCCGGGCGAGCTGATCAAGCTGCTGAAGCTCGTCGCGCGAGGAGCGCGCGAACGTGATCTCCGTCGAGCACCACCGCGAGGGCATGGACGTGCCGGTCACCGAGAGCGAGATCGAGCTCACGCTCGCGATGCGCGACGAGCACCACTGCTCGGTGCTGCTCGAGTCGCTGCGCAGCCTCGGCTACCAGGTCGAGCGGCTGCAGATAGCCATGCAGCGCGAGCAAAGGCGTAAGGTCGTGACAGTGCTGCTTCGCCGACCTCGTCGGCTTCACAGCGCGCCGAGTCGCTCGACCCCGAGGACGTCGAGGCGATCCTCGCGCCCGTACCACGACGCGCCTTCGCGCCGAGCTCGAGCGCCACGGCGGCACGGTCGAGAAGTTCATCGGCGACGCGGTGATGGCGCTCTTCGGGGCGCCGGTCGCGCACGAGGACGATCCCGAGCGGGCCGGTCCGCGCGGCGCTCGCGATCCGCGACTGGGCGCGCGAGGAGGGCGAGCTGCAGGTCCGGATCGCGGATCACGACCGGCGAGGCGCTCGTCGTCGCTCGACGCGCGGCCCGAGCGAGGGCGAGGGGATGGCCGCCGGCGACGTCGTCAACACGGCCGCGCGCCTGCAGAGCGGCCGCGCCGGTGAACGGGATCCTCGTCGACGAGACGACCTACCGCGCGACTCGCGACGGCGATCGACTACCGCGAGGCCGACGCCGGTCGAGGCGAAGGGCAAGTCGGAGCCGATCCCGGTCTGGGAGGCGCGTCGAGGCGCGCTCGCGCTTCGGCGTCGACGTCGCGCACGGCGACGGCACGCCGCTCGTCGGGCGCGGCGCGCGAGCTCGACTGCTCGTGGACGCGCTCGCGCGCGCGCGCGAGGAGCGCTCGCCGCAGCTCGTGACGCTCGTCGGCGTGCCCGGGATCGGCAAGAGCCGGCTCGTCTACGAGCTGCTCGCGGACGGTCGACGCGGACGCCGGAGCTCATCACTGGCGGCAGGGCCGCTCGCTCCCCTACGGCGAGGGAGTGACCTTCTGGGCGCTGGGCGAGATCGTCAAGGCGCAGGCGGGCATCCTCGAGAACGACACGCCCGAGGCCAGGCCGAGGAGAAGCTCGCGCGCAGCGGTGGCCCGAGCTGGCTCGACGCCTCGGAGCGGCAGTGGCTCGAGCGGCACCTGCGTCCGCTGGCCGGCGTCGGCGCCGAGGACGAGCCGGGACCGGGGCCGCGGAGGGCGTTCGCCGCCTGGCGGCGGTTCTTCGAGGCCCTCGCCGAGGAGCGGCCGCTCGTGCTGGTGTTCGAGGATCTGCACTGGGCCGACGACGGGCTTGCTGGAGTTCGTCGACCACCTGGTCGAGCTGGGCGAGCGGCTGTTCCGTTGCTCGTGGTCGTGCACCGCCCGGCCCGGAGCTGCTCGAGCGCCGGCCGGGCTGGGGCGGCGGCAAGCGCAACGCGCCATCTCGATCTCGCTCTCGCCGCTCTCGGACGAGGACACGGCCCGTCTCGTCGAGCTCGCTGACGTGCGGATGCTGCCGGCGCGAGACGCAGGCTCGCGCTCCTGCAGCGGGCGGGTGGCAATCCGCTCTACGCGGAGGCAGTTCGCGCGGATGCTGGCTCGAACGCGGCGAGACGCGACGGGAGGTGCCGGAGACGCTGCAGGGCGTGATCGCAGCACGGCTGGACGCGTCTGCCGGAGGACGAGAAGGCGCTGCTGCAGGACGCAGCGGTGGTCGGGAAGGTCTTCTGGCTCGGCGCCGTCGAGGCCGATGGACGGCAGCATCGCCGCGCGCAGCTCGAGGAGCTGCCTGCACGCGCTCGCGCGCAAGGAGTTCATCCGCCGCGGAGCGGCGTCTCGTCGGTCGAGGGCGAGACCGAGTTCGCCTTCCTGCCACGTGCTCGTCCGCGACGTCGCGTACGGCCAGATCCCGCGCGCGGCAGCGATCGAGCAAGCATCGCCCGGCGGCGGCGTGGATCGAGTCGCTCGGTCGCCCCGAGGATCAGGCCGAGATGCTCGCGCACCACTACCTACGAGGCGCTCGAGCTGGCCGAGGCTCGCGGGCGCTCGACGTCGGCGGCGCTCGGTCGAGTCGGCAAGGCACGCCCTACGCCGATGCTGGCGACCGGGCCTGGCGCTTTACGCCGCTCGAGGCTGCCAGAGCGTCTCTACGACGCTGCGCTTCGGCTGTGGCCGGAAGACGGCTCTGAACGCGCAGCTGCTGTTTACAAGCGCGAGCGTCCCGCGGGGCGTCGCATCACGTCCGGCGGAGACCTCGGGCAGCTGGAAGGAGGCGCGCGGACGCTCTCCTCGCGACCGGCGACTCGGTGACCGCCGCAGTGGCCGAGGTGGCGATCGCACAGGCGGTCTGGATGGCAAGGGCGGGAAGACCTTGCCGACGAGCACGGCCGGCGGGGGCGCTGGAGATGCCGGGCGACGCGCCGCCGAGCCCCTCGACCGCGGCTCGGGTGCTCGGGCGTCGCGCCACCATGGCTCCTGGTCCAGTTCGATCATCAGCGGGCGCGATGCCTCGGCAAGCGGGCGCTCGGGGTTGCCGGAGCAAGTCGGTTGGGACGATGGCGTGGTCAGCGACGCGCTTGCGACGATCGGGTCGGCGCGCGAGTCCAGGACGGCATGACCCCGTGAGGGCATGGAGGGTATCAATCGAGCGTGCGATCGAGGTCGCACGCGGGACAGGTGCCAGTCGGCGTGGCCTCTCGCGGGCCCTGAACTCCGCCGCCGTCGCGCTCCAGGATACGCGGTGATCTTCAGGCCGCCTTCACCATGCGCCTCGAGGCCGCACAGGTCGGCCACCGTCTGGGCGACGCGCATCACGCACGCGTGGCACGAGAGCATTCCCAGCGACCATCAGTACCGGCTCGGCGAGGTATCCTGGAGGCTCTCCGCCGAGCAGAGACGCCGCGGATCGGCCTGTGGGAAGCCGGGACCACGACCAACACCATCGCCCAGGCGCACATCGTGCGCGGCGAGATACGGATGGCGCGTGACGACCCCGCCGGGGGCAGTCGCAGACGCTGACCGCGCGGGCTCGAGCTTGCCGACGCGTTCGGCGTCGCGGCGCAGCCACGCTGCCCATGTCCTCTCCGCGGCGCTGCACCTCCTGGTTGCGCAGCCGACGATGCCCGGGGCCGCCGAGGTGGCTTCCCGCTTCCTCGAGGACTTCCTGCGTGGAAGGCCGCCAGGCTTCGCGGTGATCAACCTGCCGATGTTTGCGTTTGCCGCGGTCCGACTCCGGCCATGAGTAGCCTGTTCGGGGCCTGTCAATGCAGCCCGCGTCGCCATGGTTGAGATGGCGCGCGCCGTCGTGGCCGGCGACTTGATGGAGGCCGCCGAAAAAGCCTCGCCGCGCCAGTGCGCGACCCGACGAGGCGGGAAGCGCGCTCCGGCGGCGGAGAAGTTCCTGGCGGAAGGGCGTCGAGAGGAGGCGGACGGGCAGCTTCGACGAGCGCTGGACTCTTACCGCTCGTTCTGCGCTTCGCGCCGTTCCGGGAGGTCGAAGCGCCGCTTCGCCGCCAAAGTCAGCCTGCCGCAGCGCCTGAACGCGGTCAGCTGGTGTTGCCGCGGCTCTGCCAGTCGTCGATGCCGCCGTGCAGCACCGGACGCGCGCGCACGCCCTCGGCCGCCAGCACGCTCGCGGCGACGCCGGCGCGGCGCGCCGCTGGAGCAGATCGTGACGCACCGGGCGGCCGTTCGTCGAGCTCGTCGCCCGGAACGCCCGCACGAGCCGGTACGGAATGTGCCGGCGTGCCCGGATGTAGCCCTCGTCGCGCTCGTCCTTCTCGCGCACGTCGAGCACCTCGGCCGCGTCGTCGGCGAGCAGCGCCTCGAGCTCGTCCGAGCTCCGATCGGCTCGAGCCGCTCCGGCGTCTCCAGCTCGAGCACGTACGCCGCGCAACGGCGAGCAGGCCGACCGCGTTCGAGGCGCCTGGGCGGCCTCGGCCTGCTCGTCCGGCGAGGAGGCGTGGATCGTGATCGGGCTCGTCGTGCGTCGAGGCACGAAGCCGGCCTTCGTCCCGAACGAGGAGCCGTCGACGCGGGCACGTTGCACCGCCCCGTGCGCGTGGCCCGCGGCGTAATGCGTCGGCAGTCCGGACGTCGAGCAGCTGGCCGCGCGGCGCCGTCGAGCCGCTCCGAGCGCTGCTGCGGGCGCCGAGGAACGGGCCCGCGGTTCAGCGCGACCGACGCGCTCGACCGTCCGGCGGCCGCGGCGCCGGATCGCGGCCGAGTGCGGCGACGAACTCCTGCAGGTCGCCGATCCTGAGCGCCTGGTTGCTCAGCCGCTCCATGCCGATCGTCGAGGTCTTCTCGGCGCTGATGCCCGGCGCCGCAGAGCGAGCCGCCGGTGTGGCCGGGATCGACCTCGTCTCCGTCGGGCAGCTCGGACAGCCGCCGCAGCGAAGCAGAAGAGATCCTCGCGCGCCCTCGCGTCGCCTCGATCGCGAGGTCGGGCCGCGCGGCGTCGCCGACCAGCAGCGAGTCGCCGGTCAGCAGGTGGCCTCCGACGAGGAAAGCAGCAGTGCTCCGGCCGGTGGCCGGGCGTGTGCAGCACGCGAATCGCCGAGCGAGCCGACCGTGACCTCGGCGCCGTCCTCGAGCGGCTCGTGCGAGTGAACTCGGCCTCGGCGAGCGGTGTGGATCGAGACGCGCCGCGTCGTGCTCGAGCGCCGAGGCGGCCGTGCCCGGAGACGATGGTCGGCGTGCGTTGTGCGTCTCCAGCACGCGCACGATCCGCACGCCCGCCTGCTCGGCCTCCGCGAGGTAGGGCTCGATCGCGTAGGCGGGGTCGATCACCACCGCCTCGCCCAGCCGTCTCGTCAGCCGATCAGGTAGGACGCGCAGCCGAGGTCGTCGTCCACAAGCTGCTGGAAAAGCACTTCGCCGGTGACCGTACCAACGTGCGCCGCTAGCTTTCGAAGTAAGCCTCTGGCTCAACGATGCGGTTTGCGGCCCTAGTCGGCATCTCCGGGCCTCAACGGGGCCACACCGGGAAGGCGCTCCGGGGCGTCTTGGCCGCCGCGCGCGTCGTCAGGCAGCGAGCCGAGCACGAGCGCCGCTCGTCGCCCTCGGGCTCACTGATCACGTGGCCGCAGACGTCGTGCAGCATCGAGGCCTTCGAGTGCCCGACCACTGCTTGACCAGCACCGGCTCCAAGCCGTGGGCGAGCCAGAGCGAGCAGCGCTTCTGGCGCGCAAGCTTGGGACCGCGGCCGGGTTCCGGGCTGGGCAGGTTTCGCGCGCCGTCGGAGCAGCGCTCCTTTGACGTCTTGCCTGCCCATCGGTCAATCTCGGGTCCGGTGAGTGCTGGTCGCGTCATCCTCATCGTCCTCGGCAGCATCGGGGTCCTGTTCGGGCTGGCCGCTGCTGGCAGGGGAGGCTTCCTGCTCTGGGCCGACCGCACGCAGCGCGAGGACGGCTACCTGACGACGCCGACCGAGCGGTTCGCGACGCCGACCTACGCGCTCACGCGCACGCGGCTCGAAGTCGACACCGACGGAGCGGGCTGGGTCCTGAACGAGAGCTGGTTCGGCAAGGTCCGGATCCGCGGCGAGAGCTCCGGCGGGAAGACGCTCTTCATCGGCATCGGGCCGCAGGCGGAGGTCGCCAGGTACCTCGGAACCGTCGCCCACGCGAATGTCCAGGACATCGACTTCGATCCCTTCCGAGTCACATACCTGCCGGTCACGGGGGCGCGCCGCAAGCGCCGCCGACGGAGCAGTCCTTCTGGGCGGCCTCCGCCTCCGGGGTCGGAACACAGACGCTGACCTGGAAGGTGCGCGAGGGCGACTGGTCGGTCGTCCTGATGAACGCCGACGGCTCGCGTGGCGTCGCTGCGGACGTCGACCTCGGCGCCAAGCTGTCGTTCCTGCTCTGGGTTGCGATCGGGCTGCTCCTCGGCGGCGTGCTCGTCACCGGGGAAGCGCCGCGTTGGTCGTCCTGGCCGCGCGGACGCGCCGGCCACCGCCTTCGCCGCCGGTGCCTCCTACCGCGGGCGCCGGATCAGGAAGTACGCCGGCACCCGAGCCTCCCGACCGGTCAGCAGAAGAGCCCCCGCCCAGCTGAACGCTGTCTTGCGTTCGGCCTGGCAACGCCGGTCTACGATAGCGCTTGCTGATGGGTAAGGCCCGACGCCTGGTGGCGCCACGCGGACTCGGCCGGCTGGCGTTCGAACCTCTTGACCGGCTGGCACCCAGTCGTATCGTCGCCGTGATCGCGAGGATAGGGAGCAGCTGTGGCAGGCTCCGTCCAGAGGGAGAATCTCGCTGCGCGCGCGGGCCGTTGGAGCGCGAGGCACTGGAAGACGGCCGTCTTTGGCTGGCTGGCGTTCGTCCTCGTGGCGTTCGTGCCTGGGAATGGTGGTGGGAACGAACTCGCTGTCGGTGAACGAACCGGGGCCGGGTGAGTCCGGCCGTGTCCAGCGGATCCTCAACGACGAGTTCGAGCAGCCGGCGAAGGAGCTGGTGCTCGTTCAGAGCTCTTCGCTGACGGCGGCGAGCGCGCGGTTCCACGCCGCCGTGCAAGACGTAGTCCGGCGGCTGGAGGCGCAGCCGAACGCGACCAACGTCGAGTCGCCGTTCGCGCCGGGCAATGCTGGCCGGATATCGAGCGACGGGCACTCGGCGCTGGTCGAGTTCGACATCCGCGGCAAGTCCGAAGACGCCAAGGACAAGGTCGAGCCGATCCTGGCGGCGGTCGCGGACGCGCAGCGCGCGAGTCCTCAGTTCACGATCGCGGAGTTCGGCGGTGGAAGCGCGAACAAGGCGATCAACGACCAGTTCGGCAAGGATCTGCTGAAGGCGGGCGCGATCTCGCTCCCGGTGACGCTGGGGATCCTGCTGCTGACGTTCGGGGCGCTGGTGGCCGCCGGGATCCCGCTGCTGCTCGCGTTGACGTCGGTGATGCGCGGCGATCGGGCTGCTGGCGTTGCCGAGCAAGGTGCTGCCGATGGACGACGCGGTAAACGCGGTCGTCCTGCTGATCGGACTCGCGGTCGGCGTCGACTACTCGATGTTCTACCTCAAGCGGGATCGCGAGGAGCGCGCGGCCGGACGGACGGAGTCCGCGTCGGTCGAGGCTGCAGCGCGCGACGTCGGGCCGCTCCGTCCTGATCTCGGGCTTCACGGTGATCGTGGCGATGGCCGGGATGTTCATCAGTGGCGACAAGACCTTTGAGGGCTTCGCGGCGGCGACGATGCTCGTCGTCGCCATTTCCGTTCTCGGCTCACTGACGGTGCTCCCGGCATTGCTGTCCAAGCTTGGCGACCGCGTGAACAAGGGCCGCGTGCCATTTCTGCGCAGTCCCGATCAGCGCGTCGGCGAGAGCCGCTTCTGGGGCGCGATCGTCGAGCGGGTCATGCGGCGGCCGCTCCTCTCAGGAGTCTTGGCAGCCGGCGTCCTGATCGCGCTCGCCGTGCCGGCGCTCCGCCTGCAGACGACGCAGCAGCAGCACCGAGTCGTTGCCACGGTCGCTCGCCGTGGTCAGGGCCTACGACAAGATCCAGAAGGCGTTCCCCGGCGACGCGGTCGCTGCGCAGGTTGTCGTGCCGAAGCAATACGTAACTGAACGGAAGCACAAC